>OWIO01003134.1_pt1 | contig 9641 bp, 9 predicted proteins | sample 1733011 | NCBI WGS metagenome assembly OWIO01 (sample SAMN05065779, study PRJEB22554) | human gut metagenome | biome: ENVO:2100002; feature: ENVO:00000062; material: ENVO:00002003 | host: Homo sapiens | place: USA | reverse complement strand
CTTTCAGCACAATTCAAAAACCATTTTTACACAATCCTATTTTTCGACTATATTATCTCAATGAAAATTCTGTCGCGGAAATTTCCGATATTTGTGCCATGAGCGTGGCCAATGTAAAGACGACTCTCTCCCGGGCGCGGGTGCGTATGGCGCAGGTGCTGACGGAGATGCTCGGAAAAAATGCGGCACAGATGCTAATAGGATGATTGTTATGGAAAATGTAAACGGAAAATTCGACCAAATGATGCGCAGTGCCCTATCGGGCATAGGTACATCGCATTCGTTTACGGCACGGCTCATGGTCCGGATAGAACAGGAAAAAGAAGTGGCCCGGGCGCGCCGGATACAGCGGATAGGTATTATAGCGGCAGTGACGGCTTTCGTTTTGGCGCTTGTTTCGTTGGTATTACTGCTGACCTTGTTCCGGGTGGAAGAATCGGTGTCGGTCGGCGTGATAGAAGGGCTCAAGGATAAAATTTGCCTCTTCTTTTCCGACCTGGTATCCGGAATATCGCTTTCTACGGTGATAAATACGATAGTGGTATGCCTGGCTGTATTGGCGGTCTTTTCTTGGGATGCTGTGCTGGGAAAGGTGTATACGAAAGATAAATGATCGGCTGTTTGCCGAGAAAACGAAAAAAAGGATTCTGTAGCGGAATCCTTTTTTGTTTTTTGTCGCTATTGATGATGGTAGGGCAGTCCGTTGAGGATGGTAAAAGCCCGGTATAGTTGCTCGGTAAAAAACAAGCGAACCATCTGGTGGGAAAAAGTCATCTTCGAAAGGCTTATCAGTCCGTTAGCTCGCTGGTATACTTCCTCTGAAAACCCATAAGGCCCTCCTATGACGAATACCAGGTTCTTGATCCCGGAATTCAGGTGTTTCTGGAGGTTTTCCGCAAATTCTGGCGAGGAAAACTGTTTGCCCCGTTCGTCCAACAGCAGTACGTGATCCGAAGGTTTGATGCGGGATAGGATGTCGGTCCCTTCCCGGGCCTTTTGCTCTTTTTCGGAGAGGCTGCGGGCATTTTTTACGTCGGGGAGCTCTTCGCGGGAGAAATCGGCAAAGCGTTTTAACCGCTTCTCGTATTCACCCATCAGACCCTCGATGGCCGTAGAATCCGTCCGACCGACGGCAAGAAGGGAAATCTTCATTGCAGGCCGTACTGTTTGATCTTCCGGTATAGAGTGCGTTCGGATATGCCTAATTCCTTCGCGGCATCTTTTCGTTTGGAATGGTGGCGCTCCAGGGCTTTGCGGATCATTTCTATCTCGTTTTTCTCCAGGGCCAGCGGTTCTTCGTCCTCAGAAGGGTCTTCATAGCTTCCCAGGTCGATCACACTATCCTGTGTATGGTCCGGGAATTCCGGTTCTTCGGCCGCTGTGTCGGAATGCTCTCCTTTGAATGCCGGAAGAGCCGTGCGGTGCGGGCCCGTAATGTTCTTCAGGAAATCCGGATACCGGTTTTTTTCGATCAGGGAGGCTACGATCCGTTTGAGTTCTCCCACTTCGCCCCGCAGGTCCGACACCGATTTGGCCAGGACTTCCACTTCCTGGGAATTATAAGAGGGTTGTACTATTTTCTGGGGCAGGTTATTGCCGAAAGGCGTGACCGGCAGATAGGCCTGGAGACCTTGCGCATCGACGTACCGGTTGGACTCCATGATGGATATCTGTTCAGTGAAATTCCGGAGCTGGCGGATGTTGCCCGGCCAGTCATAGACCTTTATAAAATCGATGGCATCGTCCGACAAGCGGGCCGGCGGCATCCGGTATTTTTCAGCAAAATCGGCCGCGAATTTGCGGAATAGCAGGTATATGTCCTCCCGCCGTCCGCGCAGGGGGGGCAGGAATATTTCGACTGTGTTCAGGCGATAGTAAAGATCTTCCCGGAAGCGCCCGTCCCGGATGGCGGTAAGCAGGTTCCGGTTGGTGGCGGCTACGATCCGCACATCCGTTTTTTGTGTGACGGACGAGCCGACTTTCATGAATTCCCCGGTTTCCAGTACGCGCAGCAGTCTTACTTGGGTCATAAGGGGGAGTTCCCCCACTTCGTCCAGAAATATGGTGCCTCCGTCGGCTACTTCAAAGTAGCCTTTCCGCGAGCCGGATGCCCCGGTAAAAGCGCCTTTTTCGTGGCCGAACAGTTCGCTTTCAATGGTGCCTTCCGGGATAGCCCCGCAGTTCACGGCAATGTACGGTTTGTGTTTGCGGTACGAGAGTGAATGGATAATGCGGGGAATATTCTCTTTACCTACGCCGCTTTCTCCTGTTACCAGTACTGAAATGTCGGTCGGGGCGACGATTTCCGCCTTTTCGATCGCGCGGTTGAGTGCCGGCGAATTGCCGATGATCCCGAAACGTTGTTTTATTTCCTGAATGTCGCTTGCCATGTATGAAAATAGAAAAGGGTTAGTCCGAACACAAAGTTACGGAATAACCCTCAATATGGTGACAAAATGTCAGTTTATTTACTTCCCGAGGCAAAAGTCCAGAATGGCCAAATATTCTTCGGGGGTCTTCATTTTGTTCTTGGTTTTCTTGAGGAAGGCTTTGATTTCTTTGTCCTTGCCCGGGAAAGCATTGTTGATCTCCTTCATAGTTGTGAAAGGAATATAATTTCCTTCCCGGGAGATGTAGTACTTGTCGATGATCTTGACTACATAATCGTGGGGAACTACAAAGAGACGCGAGAAATCGTAATAAGATTCAACGGTCTTTGCATTGGTTGTGGCAGGTAATGGGCTGCCGAAAGAATCAGTTTTCGGTTTCGGTGCAGCGGAACCTATCCGGTCGCGGTATAGACCGCCGTCCTGTCCCGCCCGAATGGCTTCCATAAATCCACTGCCTCCCGGTACCAATACGATGGAGTCTATCGCTACGCGGGCGATATTATCCGGATTGGTAACATAGTAGATGTCGCCGTTCTGGGTATAGACCAATTTTTGCGTCACTACGCTATAATTAAGTATCGCAGAAGTGGTAAGGCCATCTTTATAGTATACCACCCCCGGTTTGAACTTTTCGAGGAGCATATGGAGCGTCCCATCGTTCCTTTCCTGTTGTGCCCATGCTGTGGCTGATATGGCAGCGAATATGGCTAAAGTTAACAGTTTCTTCATTGTGTTTCTGAGTTTAATTAAGGATTATCCAAATATAGGAAAAAAAGCGATTGTGTGCGAAAAATGATAAAATGTGAGAAAAAAAATCAGTGGGAGGAATTTAGGGTCTTTTAACGCAAAAAAAACGAACGTATCCGTACATTTGTATTAACATCAATCAAAATTCAGTTCAATTATGAAAGTTAAAGGGACCCAGACGGAGAAGAACCTGCTGATATCTTTCGCAGGGGAATCTCAGGCGCGTTCGCGCTACACATTTTTCGCTTCCGTAGCCCGGAAAGAAGGTTATGAACAGATCGCCGCCGTATTTACGGAAACGGCCGAGCAGGAAAAAGAACATGCCGAGCGCTTTTTCAAATTCCTCGAAGGAGGTATGGTGGAGATCACGGCCGCTTATCCGGCCGGTGTGATAGGCAATACGATGGAAAACCTGAAAGAAGCCGCTGCCGGCGAATACGAAGAGTGGGCCGAGATGTACCCCGCTTTTGCCGAGGTGGCCGAAAAAGAAGGTTTCAAAGAGATCGCCGCCGCCTGGCGCAATATCATGAAAGTAGAGGAATTCCATGAAAGCCGCTACCTGAAACTTCTCGAACGTGTGGAAACAGGTACTGTTTTCGAAAGGGAGAACGAGATAGAATGGCAGTGCCGCAACTGCGGGTTTGTGTTCCGGGGAAAGAAAGCTCCGGCAAAATGTCCCGCTTGCTTGCATCCCCAGGCTTATTTCGAACCCAAGCGCGATAATTATTGAGGCTTACACGGTTTTAATAGAACTTCCAAAACTCCGGCGAAAACTTTGCCGGAGTTTTTTTATTGTTTGCCCCCAAAGAGTTATCTTTGGGTAAAATAACACAGAAAATGACCCTTTCCCAGTGGCACCGGAAATACATCGCAGACCTGGCCTCCCTTTATCCGCAATGTGAGGCAGAAGGCCTTTTTTCCCGCACGGTAGACTATTTGTGGAGATTGGATCGCCTGCACTACAGCCTGCAGAAGGACAGAATCCTGTCGCCGGAGGAATCCGAAAAGATATTGTGGATATTCAGGGAATTATCTGATGGCCGGCCTTTGCAGTATATCACCGGAGTGCAGCCATTCTTCGGCCGGGATTTTTTGGTGGACCCGCGGGTGCTTATCCCCCGGGGAGAGACCGAGGAACTGGTCGCACTCTTGCTGTCAGCCCATGGTAAGGAACCGCTGAGGTTGCTGGACATAGGGACGGGGAGTGGTGCCATCGCTGTAACTCTGGCCGCCGAACGACCGGGGTGGCAGGTAACTGCGGTAGATATAAGTCCGGATGCGCTGGAGGTGGCTGCGACTAATGCGAAGAACCTGGGCGTAGCCGTAAATTTTGTACAAGCCGATATTCTGGACGAAAGCCGGTGGGTAGAACAGGGTGTTTATCAAGTGATCGTTTCCAATCCTCCCTACGTGCGGGAGAGCGAAAAAAAGGCGATGCACACCAATGTGCTGGACCACGAGCCTCCCGGTGCCCTTTTTGTGCCGGATGCCGATCCGCTGGTGTTTTACCGGGCGATTGCCCGGTTTGCCAAAGGCGCGCTTGCATCCGGCGGGAGATTGTATTTCGAGATAAACGAGGCATTGGGGCAGGAAACGACCGCACTTTTGGAAGGGTTGGGTTTTGAAGAGGTAAAAATACATCGGGATATAAACGGGCGCGACCGCATGGCGGAAGCGCAGAAAAACGATTGAACTATGGAAAATAAAATGCAGCAGAAAACGGTCGGGCAGTTGGATGTCCGGCGGTACATGGGACTCTGGTACGAAATCGCCCGGTACGACCACCGGTTCGAGCGGGGCATGTCGGATGTAACGGCCGAGTATACCCTGCGGGAAAACGGAATGATATCGGTGGTTAACAGTGGAACGAAGGACGGGAAACGCCATGTGGCCCGGGGGAAGGCGAAAATGCCGGACAAATCACAGCCCGGACGCCTGAAAGTTTCGTTCTTCCTCTGGTTTTATTCGGATTATTATATCCTGGAATTGGCCGAAGATTATTCGTATGTCCTTATCGGCAGCAGCAGCGATAAATACCTGTGGATCCTGAGCCGCACGCCGCAACTGGGAGAGACGCCCAAAAACTTCTTGCTGTCCCGGGCGCAGCAACGGGGATATGACACCTCGAAACTCCTGTGGGTGGAACAATCCCGGTAAAGGCCCGTCAGTTTTCTTTTTTCAGGGTGATCAGCGTGATCTCCGGGCGCATGCCTACCCGTGCCGGAAAGAAATGGTACCCCACGCCCCGCGTTACGTATAGCTGTCTGCCGTTTTCCCGGTACGGGCCGGCCCAGTATTTGTCGCGGTACTGAATGGGGCTCCATTGAAAATTTTCGGAAAAGCGGAAAGCAAACTGCATCGCGTGCGTATGTCCCGAAAGGGTCAGGTCGATAAATTTTGGGTAGTGGGCGACGATGTGTTCGAAATGCGCCGGGTCGTGCGAGAGCAGGATCGTGAATTTCCCATCCGGGATACTATCCACGGCTTTCGAGATATCCCCGCGGGCCGGGAAAGGCCCTACACCCCAGTTTTCCACCCCGGCCAGATAGATCGTATCCCCGCCGTTTTCGATGGGTATGAATTCGTTGTCCAGTACTTTAAATCCTGCCTGGCGGTAATAGGAGAACAGTGAGTCCATCTGCTCGCGGCGCCCTTCGGCATTCAGCGAACGGTCGTATTCGCAGTAGTCGTGGTTGCCGACAATCGCGAATTTTCCTTTGGGGGCTTTCAATGCTTTGAGGTGATCCATCCACGGGAGCATATCGGCCGAATTGTCATTCAGAATATCGCCGGTGAGTACGATCATGTCCGGGTGAAGCTCCTGCACCATTTCAAAGGCGCGGGGGAGTTTCCGGTCGTCCGGATCGAACGAGCCCAGATGCAGATCCGATATCTGAACGATGCGGAAATCTTCGAAGCCATCCGGCAGTCGTTCGCTCTTCATCTCGAAGGGCTCCACGCGGTAATCGGTCTTGCCCCGAACCATTCCTTCCACCAATGTCCCCAGTCCCAGTACGGCCAAACCGCAAGCCACGATGAACAGCGCCTTCGAAGGCTTGGCTATCCATTTTCCGGTAAAAATACGTTTACACAGGCTGAAAATATCTTCCGCCAGCCCAACCAGACACAAGGGCAGCGTGGCGCAGGCGTAGAATATGATAACGATAGCCACTGCCCGGAAAAACGAGTAGGCCGTAGGGTCAGGCAATGTTTTGGCCAAGGCATAGATCAGTGCGGCGACTCCCATGGCCAGGTACACGATATTGGCGGTGCGTCGACTGGCGGCGCGGCGGACGTACCGGTAAGAATAAATACCGGCGGCTATGGCGATAAAAAGGGTGATGTATATGATCATTCGGGTTCGGGGACTGGATTTTAAGGGGCAAATATAGTTTTTTTTGACCGGCGGAACTGCTAAGGTTTTTATAATACTGCCCGGCGGCGTATCTTTGTGTCTCTTATTTTTACCGAATTTGGAAAAGGAAGACATCATTGCACGTATATCCGCCGGGGAAAATTTCAAGGCGTTGGAAAAGGCCTGGACAGCTTCGTCCGGGGCGAAAGTATGCCTGGCAGGTTATGCCGGCTCCTGGATCTATGTGTGTGCTGCCCGGTTGGCCAAATCCATGCCGGGGCATATGCTCGTAATATGTCCGGACCGGGAATCGGCATCCTATGCCTATGGCGATATGCGCTATCTGGCAGGTGAAGAGAATGTCCTGTTCTATCCGGCGTCTTACCGTAAACCGTACCAGACGGAGGAGGTCGATAATGCCAATGTACTGCTGCGGGCCGAGGTTTTGGCAGCCGTTTCGTCTTCGCAGAGCGGAAAATATGTGGTGAGTTATCCCGATGCGCTGTTCGAGAAGGTCATCTCGCGGGACGGTATCGCGGAAAATACGTTCGAAATAAAGATCGGGCAGTCCCTGAAAATAGACCGGCTGGTCGACCGGTTGGAATCCGCCGGTTTCGATCGGACGGAATTCGTTTTTTCGGCCGGACAATATTCGGTGCGCGGAGGTATCGTGGATATTTTTTCGTTCAGCGCGCAGGAACCGTCCCGGGTGGAATTCTTCGGCGATGAGGTAGAGAGTATCCGCCTGTTCGATATCGACAGCCAGTTGTCCACGGGCAGTGCGCGTACACTCTCCATATTGTCCAACGTGGAGGATAAAGCCATGGGGAACGTTTCCCGCCTCAGTTTTTTCGACTTTCTGCCCAAAGATTCACCGATAATTACTCCTAATATACCTTCCTGTGCGGCCACGGTCGGAAAGCTGATGGAAAAGGCGCAAGAGGCTTTTGCAGGGCTGAAAAACAGTCCCCTCAAACACCAGGCGCCCGAAGAACTGTTCCTCGACGAGGATAGTTACCGGGCGGGTTTTGCCCGGCACCGGGTGTTGGAACTGTCGCAACGGCCGTTCTTCCCGGATGCCGCGGTGATCGGCAGCAAAACGTTGCCCCAGGCCGTGTTCCACCGCAATTTCCAATTACTGGGCGAAAATCTGAAGGATAACCGTTCCAAGGGCCTTTCGAACGTGATCTTCTGTGCCAACCAGACACAGGCGCGCCGCCTGAAGGATATATTCGCCGACATAGACGGGACGATCGTTTTCGATGCCATCGAGGGCGACCTGCACGAAGGGTTCATTGATCCGTCGGCGAACTTGGCTTGCTATACCGACCACCAGATATTCGAACGGTACCAGCGTTTCGCCACGCCCCGGCATTTTGCCAAAGCGCAGGCTTTGTCCCTGTCCCAGCTTTCCGAGCTGGAAGTGGGGGATTATGTCACACATATCGACCACGGGATAGGCCGTTTCGGAGGCCTGCAAAAAATAGACGTGGACGGCCGCACGCAGGAAGCCGTAAAGTTGGTATACGCCGGGGGCGATATCCTGTACGTGAGCATCCATTCGTTCCACAAAATATCCAAATACAGCGGCAAGGAGGCGACGCAGCCCCGGGTAGACCGGCTCGGTTCCGGTACGTGGAAGGCCCTGAAAGACCGGGCGAAGAAACGGGTCAAGCAGATCGCTTTCGACCTGATAAAGCTCTATGCTTCCCGCCAGACGGTGGAAGGGTACGCCTTTTCGCCGGACAATTACATGCAGGACGAACTCGAGGCGTCCTTCATTTATGAGGATACCCCGGACCAGCTCAAAGCCACCCAGGCCGTGAAGGCCGATATGGAACGCGCCCGCCCGATGGACCGCCTGGTGTGCGGGGACGTGGGATTCGGCAAGACGGAAGTGGCGATCCGGGCGGCTTTCAAGGCGGCCGGAGATTCCAAACAGGTAGCCGTCCTGGTGCCGACGACCATTCTGGCGTTCCAGCATTACCGCAGTTTTGCTTCGCGGCTCAAGCGAATGCCGGTGCGGGTGGAATACCTGAACCGTTTCCGCACGGCCAAGGAAAAAGCCGCCATCCTGAAAGACCTGGAAGAAGGAAAAATAGATATCCTGATCGGTACGCACCAGATCGTGGGCAAGAATGTCAAATTCAAAGACTTGGGGCTCCTCATCATCGACGAGGAACATAAATTCGGGGTGGGGGTGAAGGACAAGCTCAAAACTCTCAAGACCAATGTCGATACGCTGACCCTTACGGCCACGCCGATCCCCCGTACGCTCCAGTTCTCGCTCATGTCGGCCCGCGACCTGTCGATCATCGCCACTCCGCCGCCCAACCGGCATCCCATCCATACACAGGTCATCACTTTCGACCAAGAGATCATCCGCGATGCCGTGGCGTACGAACTCTCTCGCGGCGGGCAGGTGTTCTTTGTCCACAACCGGATCGAGAATATCCGGGAGGTAGCGGCCATGGTTCAGCAATTGGTGCCGGATGCCCGCATAGGGGTGGGACATGGGCAGATGAAAGGCGACGAACTGGAAAAACTGATGCTCGACTTTATGGAGGGCCGGTTTGACGTACTGGTATCTACGACTATCGTGGAGAGCGGACTGGACATCCCCAATGCCAACACCATTTTTGTGAACAACGCCCATACCTTCGGCCTTTCCGACCTGCACCAACTGCGTGGGCGGGTAGGGCGCAGCAATAAGAACGCATTCTGCTACTACATAGCCCCGCCGTATTCCGCCATGACGGAAGATGCCCGGCATCGTCTGGAAGCCCTTGAGAAATATTCGGCCGTGGGGCAGGGGATCAACATCGCCATGAAAGACCTCGAGATACGGGGTGCGGGCGACCTGCTGGGGCCAGAACAGAGCGGTTTTATCGCGGACATAGGTTTCGACGCCTACCAGAAAATTCTGGCCGAGGCGGTCGAAGAACTGCGCCACGACGAGTTCGCGGGGCTGTTCGAAGAAGGCCGCAACGATACCATCGCCTTTACCCCGCCCGATACGCAGATAGATACCGATTTCGAACTTTTGATCCCGGACGGTTATGTGTCGTCCAGCCTCGAGCGTCTCCGGTTGTACAATACTCCTGTCTCTTATACACATCTGACGCTGCCGACGATACTCCTTGTGTAGA
>OWIO01003131.1_pt1 | contig 9649 bp, 7 predicted proteins | sample 1733011 | NCBI WGS metagenome assembly OWIO01 (sample SAMN05065779, study PRJEB22554) | human gut metagenome | biome: ENVO:2100002; feature: ENVO:00000062; material: ENVO:00002003 | host: Homo sapiens | place: USA | reverse complement strand
CCCCAGCCGCCCGAAGGCCTCGGTCGCCAGATCCACGTCAATCCCCGTCGGCAGGCCGTTCGCGTCCTCATAATTAAAGGGCGGATAATTGTCGCTGCCGACCACGATAACGGGTCTGTCGTCGTCCTTCGCCCGTTTGGCCGCGTTTGCGCGGCCGCATCCGCCGATCAGCAGCGCGGCACACGCCAGCGCGCTGAAAAAGGCGGCGACTTTTTCCCTTCGCATAGCAACACTCCCCTGTTCCTGCGCCCGTCGAAGCATCCTATTATGTAATATATTTCTATGTTTGTTAAATTATTCCTTTTTTTCTCTTTTTTCGCGAAGATAAAACCCGCCCGCGCAAAATCCGCATTTTTCGCGATTTGCGGTTTCGCGGTTTACAGAACGGGGCAAAAACCCTATAATTAAAGAAACGAACGTTTCGTATTTTTGCAAAAACGTCAAATCATTCCCCGAAGGAGGAGGTTTTCCAATGCCATCCATTCGCCTGACGGGCGATATCGCCCACATCATGGAAGGAACGAGGGCGCAGGCGGCCGATTTGAACCTGACGCTCGCGGAAGACGGTTTCCCCGTCGCCGTGACGATTCGAAAAGGGCCGCTGGAAGTGCTGACGGAGGCGGAGAGCGGCGCGATTTTCTGCGGGAGCCGCGCCGAATTTTTCCGCGGGCTGACGATGCTCGCCGCGCGGTTTGACGAGCGCCCCTTCCGCGTGCGGGAAACGCCCTCGCTCGACCTGCTCGGCGCGATGCTGGATTGCTCCCGAAACGCCGTTCCGACGATGGCGGCCGCGAAGACCTTCCTGCGCAGGCTGAGCCGCATGGGCTACAACGCGGTGCTGCTCTACACCGAGGATACCTACGAGGTGGCGGGCAGGCCGTATTTCGGCTACCTGCGCGGGCGCTTTTCGCAGGCGGAGCTGCGTGAGCTGGATCAATACGCCGACGCGCTGGGCATTGAGATGATCCCCTGCATCCAGACGCTGGGGCACATGGCGCGCGCGCTCCGCTGGCCCTGCATGGAGGACGTGCGCGACACGGACGACGTGCTGCTCTTGGACGAGGAAAAGACGTATGCGCTGATCGAGGAGATGATCGTCGCCGCGAGCAGACCGTTTGCGACGCGGCGCATCCACATCGGCATGGACGAGGCCTACGGGCTGGGGCGCGGCAAATACATGGACAGGCACGGCTATGTGCCCCAGAGCGAGCTGATGCAGAAGCATCTGGCGCGGATCGGCGATATCCTCAAAAAGCACGGCCTGCACGCGATGATGTGGAGCGACATGTATTTCCACATGGCGCAGCCGGGCAGCACCGCGGCGTATCCGGCGGGCTGCACGCTCAGCGAGGCCATCGTCGCCGCCGCGCCGAAGGACATCGACCTCGTCTATTGGGATTATTACACGGAGGACGGCGCGCTGGCGCGCCACCTGTTCGCCGAGCACGCGCGGTTTTCAGCGGATACCCTCTTTGCGGGCGGCGTATACACGTGGAACGGCCCCGTCCCCGATTACGACAAGGCGGAAGCGACGACGCGCGTTTTGATGACGGCGTGCCGCGAGGCAGGCGTTCGGCAGGCGTTCGCGACGATGTGGGGCGACGACGGCGCGGAATGCAGCCCGCTGCTCGGCGGCCTGCTGGGGCTTCAGCTCTTTGCGGAAATCGCGTACAACGGCGGCCGGGACGACGACGCGCTGGACGCGCGATTTGAAGCCTGCACGGGCTGCCCCGCGCAGCCCTTCCGCGCGCTGGGCGCGTTCAACCGCATCGGGCTTGACGCGCGGCCGGGCGACGTGATGAACCCGGTGAAGCAGCTTCTCTACGAAGACCCGCTGATGCCGCTGTTCGAGGCCGACTTCGCGGGGCTTGAGCCGGAGGCGCACTACCGCGTTCTCGCGGCGCGATACGCGCGCTACGCCGAGGAAAACCCGGCCTTTGCGGATTTCTTCGGCTTCTACGCGCAGCTCGGCCGCGCCGTAGCGGCGAAATGCGCCTATCGGGCGGCCGCCGCGCCCGCTGTGCGCAGGGGCGACCGTCGGGCGGCGGAAAAGGACGTTCTGCCGCTGTGCGACGCCTGCATCGAGGAGATGCGCGCGCTTGCGCGCTGCTGGCGCGCGCTGTGGATGAACAGCCTGCGCCCGTTCGGGTTTGAGGTCATTGACATCCGCCTGAGCGCGCAGATCGGCCGGCTGGAAACGGCAAGGGAACGCATCGGCGCGTTCGCGCAGGGGCGGCTCGACGACATTCCCGAACTGACGGAAGAAAAGCTCCCCTATTTGAAGCGGGCAGACGGCACGCTGGCGAACCTGAACATCTGGAGCGCCTGCGTATCGCCCACAAACGTCAGTTGGAGTTTTTAAGGATGAGGTGAACGGCCATGCAGAAGCAGAATAGGACGCTGCGCAGGAGCGTGGAGCGGAAGGTGCCCGGCTATGTGCGGGTCATCGTCGCCCTGCTCTACGCCGCGACGCTGCTCTTTACGATCTTGGGCGCGATGTTCGGGATTCTCTTCATGCCGCTGGCGCTGGGGTCGCTCTTCGGCGGGTGGTATCTGATGGGCGAGGCGCGCGTGATCTATGAATACCGGCTGGACGGCCGGACGCTGACCGTCATGCGCACCAGCGGCATGCGCTCGCGGCAGAAGGAGATCGAGTTTTTCACCCTCCAGCTGGACGACCTCATCGCGGTCGCCGCCGAGGGCACACAGCCCATGCGGGACGCGGAGGCGCTGACCCTGCGCGGCGAACGCAGGCGCGTCTGCTACGACGTATCCGCACAGGATCCCGATCGGGCGTGCGCGTTCCTCTACGCAAAGGGGAGCGGCGCGGACAGCGGGCGCTTCGTTCGGGTGTGCTTTCTGCCGTATCCGGATTTTGTGGGCGCGTTACGGGCGCTTTGCCCCGGAAAGGTGATGATGACGGATGGCGAAATATGAAAACGAGACGCAGAGCATGATCGAGAATCCGCCGAATCTGCAATGCCGAAATTATCCGCCCGCCGCCAATTCCATGATTATCTCCCTGACGGATATCCCGTGGTACCCGCCGTACACGCCGGACGGCAGCCATTACCACAACTGCCTTGAAATCGGGCTGTGCCTCGCCGGGGAGGGCATGGCGGAGATGGGCGGGGGAAGCTGGCGCTTTTCGGCGGGTGCGCTGCTGATGGCGCCCAAGGGCGTTTACCACGCCCAGCACAACGCTGGCACCCCGTTCACCCACTGGCGCTATATCGCCGTGGACAGCGACCGCATGCTGGCGCAGTCGCCGCACTGGTGCGCCAAGGCCATCCGCGCCGCGCTGCAACGCTTCCGGAGCCAGATCGTGTGGATGATCGACGCGGCGCGCGCGCCGCGTCGATCATCCACACGATGTTCGATTTGGAGCGGAGCGGCGGAAACGTCCTGCCGGAGCTGGAAGCCTATCTGCTCCTGCTGCTGACGGGGCTGGCAAATCTGCGCGACCGCGCGGCCAAGACGAACGTGATGGCGGGGCTGGATACGCCGCTCGTGCCGCCCGCGCTGGAACCGGCGCTGCTGTACGTCTCCCAGCACTACGCGGAGGAGATTCTGGTCGAGCAGATGGCGCGCAGCTGCATGATGAGCGAAAGCCATTTCCGGCGGATGTTCACCACGCTGGTCGGCGTCGCGCCGCTGGAATACATCAACCGCTACCGCATCCACCGCTCGCTGAACCTCCTGCGCTCGACCAGCGAGCCGATTCAGAACATCGCCGCGCGGACGGGCTTCCCCTCCATCACGACGTTCAACCGGAATTTTCAGCGCTGCGTCGGGCAGAGTCCCTCCGCGTGGCGAAAAAATGCCCAAAAAGCGCACGAGTGGGCGTGCGGGGAAAAGCAGCCGGACGGCCGCTTTGCGAGGAAATAGTCATTTTTGAACATATTGCAGTCGAAATTGAATAGTATTGTGCCGAGAAGTATGGTAAAATGTATACAAGAAATCGGCGCAGGAAAGTAAAATGCCGTGCAGAATCAACAAAAAACTTTTGTCGATTTACGGCATTTTGTTTTTGCCGAGGGAACGAAAAGACGACCAAGAAAGAGGAGGACTGGATTTTTATGAAAAAGCTCGTTACCTTGATGCTGGCGCTCGCCATGATCATCAGCGCGGTCGGCGTGCTGGCTGAAGCGGATGGAAAAATCACCATCTGGACGTGGGACCCGACCTTCAACATCAAGGCGATGCAGATTGCGAAGGAGATGTATCTGAAGGATCATCCCGACGCCGTGATCGACATTCAGGAAAAGCTCTCCGCGGATATCGAAACCGCGATCATCGCCGCCAACGGCGATACCAGCACCCTGCCGGACATCCTGCTCCATCAGGATAACTCCTTCCAGAAGTTCGTCACCAACTATCCGGAAGTGTACGCCGATCTGACCGGCAAGTACGATTACGAGGGCTTTGCTGAGGGCAAGCTCGCGTATTCCATCGTGGACGGCAAGAACCGCGGCATCCCGTTTGACGCCGGCACCGCCGTCGCCGCTTACCGCACCGATTACCTCGAGGCCGCCGGCTACACCGCCGCCGACCTGAAGGATATCACGTGGGAGCGCTTCATCGAGATCGGCCGCGACGTGAAGGCCAAGACCGGCCGCCCGATGCTCTCCGGGTGCGCGGGCGCGGTGGATACCGTTCTCATCATGCTCCAGAGCTGCGGCGCGTCCATGTTCAGCGAGGATGGCTCCGTCAACCTGAAGAACAACGAACCGCTCAAGGAAGTCATCGACTTCTACGCCACCATGGTCAAGGAAGGCATCTTCATCGAGGTCAACACGTGGGACGAGTACATCGGCACGCTCTCCAACCAGACCGTCGTGGGCACCATTCAGGGCTGCTGGATTCTCTCTACCGTTATGAGCCTGCAGGATCAGAAGGGTCTGTGGGAGATGACCAACCTGCCCAAGCTCGTCAAGGCCGAGGGCGCGACCAACTACTCCAACAACGGCGGCTCCACCTGGGCGATCATCAACGACAAGGACATCGACCTTGCGCTTGACTTCATGCAGATGTACCGCAACGTCGAATTCTACAACGAGATTCTGCCGGCGACCTCCGCCATCGCGACCTACACTCCGGCGAAGGAAGGCTCCAACTACACTGCGGGCTCCGAGTTCTTCAACGGCGAACCGATCTTCGCCGAGATCGTCGAGTTCGGCGCGCAGACCCCGTCCAACATCACCGGCCCGTATTACTACGACGCCCGCGAGGCGCTTGGCACGGCGATCACCAACATCATTCTTCAGGGCGGCGACGTGGATACCGAGCTGGCCACTGCCGAGGATACGGTGAACTTCACCATGGGCTTCTGATCCTGACGGAATTTTCTTGAGATCAACTGCCGCTCTGGATCTTCCGGGGCGGCAGTTCTTCCCATCCGGGGTTATATCAAAGAGAGGTGGCTTACCATGACCAACACCGCACCCGCGCCGAAGAAAAAGAAGCGCCTGTCCATGCACCAGAAGCAGAGTCTGGCGGGCTGGGCGTTCCTGATGCCTGCGACGCTGCTGATCTTCATTATGAGCTTTTATCCGATGTTCAGCGCTCTGCTGACCTCCTTCAAACGCGGCAAACCGACGGCGCTGGTCTGGTCCGAACCGCTTTGGAGAAACTACCAGTTCATGCTCAAGGACAAGGTCTTCATCCAGTCCGTGACCAACACGCTGACGTATCTGATCATTCAGGTGCCGATCATGCTGATTCTGGCCGTGATCTTCGCCTCCCTGCTCAACAACAGGGATCTCAAGTTCCGCGGCCTGTTCAGAACCTGCATCTTCCTGCCGTGCGCGACGGGTCTGGTCGCCTATTCGATGATCTTCCGCACGCTGTTCACCTACGACGGCATGGTCAACAACATGCTGCTCAAATTCGGTCTGATTTCTGAGGCGATCAACTGGCTGAACGACCCGGTCTACGCCAAGGCGGTCATCATCACCGGCCTCGTCTGGCGCTGGACGGGCTACAACATGGTCTTCTACCTCTCCGCCATGCAGAGCATCGACTATTCGATCTATGAGGCAGCGCGCATCGACGGCGCGAACTCCTATCAGCAGCTCATGCGCATCACCATTCCGCTGCTGCGCCCGATCATTCTGGTGACGGCGATCATGTCCACCAACGGCACGCTCCAGCTCTTCGATGAATCCGTCAACCTGACGCTCGGCGGGCCGGGCAACATGACGATCACCATGTCGCACTATATCTACAACACCATGTTCACCAAGAACCCGAACTTCGGCTACGCCGCCGCGATGTCCTTCGTCATTTTGGTCATGGTCGCGGTGCTGGCTGCAATCCAGATGAAAGTGGGTGACAAGCGATGAGAGAAGGCGCCCTTCGCAAAAACGCTACGCGCGCGGTCATGTACATCTTTCTGATCGCCGCGTCGCTGATTTCCGTATTCCCGCTGTATTGGAGCTTTATCTCCGCGTTTAACAACACCCAGCAGATTCTGGGCGGCTGGCTGCTCCCGAGCACGCACCTGCTGGAGAATTTGCAGCACCTGTTCGAGCAGCACAACGTCGTGCGCGCGCTGAAAAACTCGTTCGCGACGACCATCCTGCAAACCTTTGCCGCGCTTGCGGTCAGCTCCATCGCGGGCTACGGCTTTGAAATCTATCACGACAAGGCGAAGGACACCGTGATGTCGATCCTGATGCTGGCGATGATGGTGCCGTTTGTGGCGGTTCTCGTTCCGCTGTTCCAGATGTTCACCAAGGCGAAGCTCATCAACTCGTGGACGGGCTTCATCCTGCCGAGCATCGCGACGCCGTTTCTGATTATGTATTTCAGAAACAGCGCGCGCAGCTTCCCGCGGGACACGCTCGAGGCGGCGCGCATCGACGGCCTGAACGAATTCCAGATTTTCATTCGGATGTTCATTCCGATGATGAAGCCGACCTACGCCTCCGCCGCGACCATCACGTTCATGGGCGCGTGGAACGCATATCTCTGGCCGAAGGTCATCATGCAGACCAACGAGGCGATTACCATGCCGATGCTGGTCGCCAACACGATGGGCGGCTACGTCATCGACTACGGCGTGGTCATGGCGGCGGTCACGATCTGCTCGCTGCCGACGGTCATCATCTTCTTCTGTCTGCAAAAGAGTTTCACAAACGCGGTTGCGGGTGCAGTCAAATGATGGTACAATGAACCCAATCAGAGGGGCTGCATCGCTGAACATTCAGCCTGTCAGCCTCTCTTTTTGAATCGAAAGGAAAAGAAGCATATGAATTTTGACGTGAGCAGACTCAAAGACCCCCTTTTCTTTGCCGAAAACCGGGTCGCGGCCCATTCCGACCATGTGGCTTACGCCAGTATGGAGGAGCTTTCCCACGGCGAAACCAGCCTGCGCTGTTCGCTGAACGGGCTTTGGAAATTCCACCACGCGCTCAACGCCGGTCAGGTCATCCCCGGCTTTGAGGCGGCGGATTATGACAGCCGCGGCTGGGCGGATATCCACGTCCCGGCGCACATCCAGATGGAGGGCTACGGCGCGCCGCAGTACGCCAACGTTCAGTATCCGTGGGACGGCTATCAGGCGGTGGAAATCGGCGAAATTCCGCAGGAATACAACCCTGTCGCCAGCTATATCAAGACGTTCTTCGTGCCGGCGCAGATGGTCGGCAAGCGGGTCTTCATCTCCTTCCAGGGCGCGGAGAGCTGCATCGCCGTCTGGCTCAACGGGCGCTACGTCGGTTTCTCGTCGGATTCCTTCACACCCAGCGAGTTCGAACTGACGGATTACCTCGTCGAGGGCGAAAACAAGCTCGCCTGCCGCGTGGAACGCTGGAGCGCGGGAAGCTGGCTGGAAGATCAGGATTTCATGCGCTTCTCCGGCATTTTCCGCGACGTCTATCTCTACGCCATCCCCAAGGCACACATCGCGGATATCCGCGTGAAGACGCTGCTTGACGACAGCTTCACCGACGCGACGCTCGACCTCGCGATGAAGATGGAGCTGGATGCGGCCGTCGGCGCCTGCCGCGTGAAGATGGCGCTGCTCGACGGCGGCGAGGTCATCGCGGCAGCCGAGCGCGTGGCGGAGGGCGAAATCGCCGTGCAGCTTCCGGTGAAAGCGCCGCGCCTGTGGAGCAGCGAAGCGCCGAACCTCTACGACCTGCTGCTGACCGTCGAGGACGGAAGCGGCGAGGTGCTCGAGGTCGTCCGCCAGCGCGTCGGCTTCCGCCGGTTCGAACTGAAAAACGCCGTCATGTATCTCAACGGCAAGCGCATCGTGTTCAAGGGTGCAAACCGGCATGATTTCTGCGCCGAGAGCGGCCGCGCCATCCCGGAGGAGAAGATCCGCCGCGATCTGCTGACCATGAAGCGCAACAACATCAACGCCGTCCGCACCTGCCATTATCCCGACAGCAGCGCGCTCTACGCCACCTGCGACGAGCTGGGTCTGTACGTCATCGACGAAAACAACATGGAGACGCACGGCATTTGGGATATGGTGGCGCGCGGCAGAAAGCCGGTTGAATACGCGCTGCCGGGCGAGCGCATGGATTGGCTGCCGATCCTGCTGGATCGCGTCAATTCCACCTACCAGCGCGACAAGAACCACGCCAGCATCCTCATCTGGAGCTGCGGCAACGAATCCTTCGGCGGCGACGTCATCTTCGAGATGAGCCAGAAGTTCCGCCAGCTGGATGACACGCGCCTCGTTCATTACGAAGGCGTGGCGCACGACCGCCGCCGCAACGAGACGACCGACATGGAAAGCCAGATGTATACGCCGGTCGCGCAGATCAGGAAATACCTCGCCGAGCACCGTGAGCGCCCGTTCATCCTCTGCGAATACACGCACGCGATGGGCAACTCGAACGGCGCGATGCACTGGTACACCGAATACGCCTATGAGGAGCCGCTCTATCAGGGCGGGTTCATCTGGGATTACATCGACCAGTCCATCCGCACGAAGGATCGCTACGGCAACACGACCTACGCCTACGGCGGCGATTTTGACGACCGCCCCTGCGATTACAACTTCTGCGGCAACGGCATCGCCTATGGCGACGGCGAGGAAAGCCCGAAGATGCAGGAGGTCAAATACAACTATCAGGATATCTTCGCCAAGGTGACGGATACGAAGGCCGTCGTCACCAACCGCGCGATGTTCACCAACACGAGCGCGTATGACTGCGTCGTGATTCTGGCGCGCAACGGCGAAACCGTCGCCTCCGCGCCGCTTGCAACCGACGTTCCGCCGCTGGAGAGCCGCGAATATGACCTGCCGTTCGCCCATCAGGCGCGCGGGGGCGAATACGCCGTGACGCTCTCCTTCCGTCTGAAGGCGGATACGGCGTGGGCGCCGCGCGGATACGAAGTCGCGTTTGCGCAGGGCGTCTATCGGGTCGAGGAGGAAGCGAAGTTCGAGCGCTATGCGCCGCTGCGCGTCGTCCGCGGCGATTACAACACGGGCGTGCACGGCGAGCATTTCAGCGTGCTCTTCGGCGACCTCAAGGGCGGCCTGACCAGCTACCGCTGGGGCGGCAAGGAGATGCTCAAGTCCATTCCGAAGCCGAACTTCTGGCGCGCGCCGAACGACAACGACTGCGGCTGCAGCATGCCGCTCCGCTACGCCCAGTGGAAGATCGCGTCCCTGTACGCGGCGACGAAC
>OWIO01003112.1_pt1 | contig 9713 bp, 9 predicted proteins | sample 1733011 | NCBI WGS metagenome assembly OWIO01 (sample SAMN05065779, study PRJEB22554) | human gut metagenome | biome: ENVO:2100002; feature: ENVO:00000062; material: ENVO:00002003 | host: Homo sapiens | place: USA | reverse complement strand
TTATTTGAGCGTATTATATGCTTTGAAACCGTGTTCCCGCTTATATACAAATGCCGCAAACCGGGCAACCCATCATGAGCTGCCCGGTTTTGTTTTGGTGAGCTGGGATAAAAACCCTTTCTGCAATTATTTCTCCCTATTCTGTTGATTCAAAAACCATTGAATGTTGAGTCATTGTTTCCACAGCGGTTTTTACTTGAAGAATTACTCTTTCTTTTTGGACTTTTTATTTTTTAAACGATCCGAAAGCCGTGCCATAAGTGATTTGTGTGCCAGTCGCAGTGCTTCGGGAAATTCAGGAATCTTTCGAACCCGAAACCAGTACCATGTTGACAGAGCCAAGCTGCCTATAGACACCATAAATAACTCGAGTGCAATTTCCTCGTTCTTAAACTTGAAAAATACAGGCAGTGCAATCAGCGCGAAAGCCAGAGAGCGCAGCAGCAGTCTGTATGGTTTATCGCCGCAGAACAGTCCGACTATAATGCAAGTCAAAGGCAGAAATCCAAGCCAATCTACAGTGATATTACATAGACCTTCAAAAAGCTTTAGATAAAAACAGTCATGTTAACACTTCTTTTTGATATAATTAAGGGAGCTGCTCCTCTGCCTTTTGCCGCCTGCACATAGGCCGCAGAATGTCTGCCGCGTTCAGAACAGTGGTCGGAATTAAAGCAAGGAACCATGCCGCACAGTAAAAGAAACTGTAAGCACCCTGTTTCAGCAGTGCATCAAACAATTTCTGCCTGAAAAAGCCGATGCACAGCAGCAACGCGACAATGAAAATGCGAACGATGAGGTTTATCCGTGCAGAGGCAGCATTCTCCGAACAGGTTCGTTCCTTTTTGTTTCGGAAGAACGCCCGCCCGATGAAACAGCAGGCAAGCAGAGCTATGCAGGAAAGCACTGCAAACTCAACCGACAGTTTCAGCACGATTGACAGCAAGGCGGTCAGCGCCGCAGCGATACAGCTTGCCGCACAAAATGCATTGCAAAGCTTTTTGCTGAAGCCGTATCGGTCATAGAAACTGAAACTCAGATAAACCAACGGTGCGGCCATTCCTGCACTGAAAGCTAATGTACTCATGATTTGAATCCTCCGTAATTACCAATCGATATATCCGCTGTTTGGACGCTTATCGTGGGCATCAATCCAGTCAAAGATAAATCCGCCAATATCAAAGAACGCAGAAATGACCGCAAATATTGCCCCTATTGACTTTACAATTTTATTTGCAATCATCGCCTTCAGTCCAGCTTTTAAAAGCTTTGTTCTCAAGGTGTGTGTTATATAATTGGCGGCGGCTCGACGTCCCATTTTTTTAATAAATTTCTCGAGCGTTTTGCTCACAGCACTGACGGCTCCACCGACAATTAATGAAATGGCAAGGTTTATTGCACCCGAAACGAACCATCTTGCTCGATAAAAATCATACCAAGCATAGCAACCGGTTGCATCTACTAAATTCACCGGATTATTTTCACAATAAGCAAAAAGGTTATGAGAAGGAATTGTTCCGGTTACACCGATGAAATCAACATCATCAGCATTTATGAACCTTCCGGTATCGGGGTCATAATAGCGAGACTGCAGATAGTACAATCCTGTTTCAGTATCGTAGTAATACCCGCGATAGCGGATGGGATTATCCTTTCCCAGCGTTGAAGCAAGAGAGCCGGTTGTTGAAAGCAGCTTGCCCCATGCGTCATATCGGTATTCTACCACAGTGGTGCCGCTTCTATCAATAATACCAACGATATCATTTTGCCCATTGCGAAGATAGTAATACTCAGTGCCGTTATATTTCACAGAGACCATAGTGCCGTCCGTATCGTAGCTGTACTGCATTGCAGCCGCTACGATACCATTGACATTGCGTCTTATCTCTGAAACGAGCTGTGACCCCGCATAGGTGTAGGTAGTTTTATCGAGCCTGCTTTTATTGCCGCCGACTGTGCTTACCGCATCCTTGCCGACACGCATTCCATTCTCATCATAGGTGAATGTAAGATTCTTTTCGGCGTTATACATATTGTGGAGCTGTCTGCCGTTCCAGGTCATGTCATAACCGCAGTAGGAGAGGGGGTTCCCAATTTCATCGTAGGTTATGGCTTCTCCATTATAGCTTACAAGCAGGTCCTTCCATTCACTGTCATACGAATAGGTATAGGTGTTTCGCGTATTGCTCGGTAATCTCCCGGAGGTGTAATTGTATTCAATCTTCGAGATAATGTTTCCACCCTGATCGTAAGTGTATATGGTGGTAGTGTTTGACGCCGAATCGTTAACTCGAATAAGTTGGTTCAGGCCATCATATACATACGTGGTTCTTTCATTTCCGTGAACTATGCTCGTTATATTGCCGTTTCCGTCATAACTATATACGTAGGCGGCATCAGAACCATTCTTGTAACTGCCGAGATATTCCGATTTTGAACCGTTTGCATTCTCAAGATAACTTATCGAAACATCGAGAATGGTTTCATTTTCGGCGTTCTTGTAGGTTCTGCCTGTCCGCTGTCCAAATACAGATTGTGCTTCTGTTATTGTGACGCCGCTGTTAAGTGTTACCTTCTCGGTGTTGCCATCTTCATCATATGCATATTCGGTCGTCCAGGTACTTCCATTTGCAGTTTGATGCACTTTTGAAAGCATTCCATTGAGATACTCATATCGGCATACCGTTCCATCCGTTGCTGACGTCAGCATCAGAGTTCCGTCAGAGTTATAAAAATAATCGGTGTTTATGCCAGTGAGGCAGTTTTCAACTGAAGCAAGACTGCCTTCGCCGTTATAAGAATAACGATATACAGTTACTGATCCATGTTTTATCTCAGAAATGCGGTCCATATCATCATAGACATAATGTTCCGAAAAACCGTTGCCATATGAAGTTTGAGCAAGCAATCCTCTCGTATAGTCGTACGAATACGATGTAATTGAATCGCCATTTACGTTGATACCGATGACGTTGCCAAAAGCATCGTAGCTGAGACCGTAGTTAAAACCATTATGAGCAATAGTTGTAAGGTTATCGCCGGTATAGCTGTATTCAACCTGAGCAGTGTTTCCGCCTACGACCGATGACATTCCGATAACACGATCCATAGAATCATAAACATATGATGTGATGTTACCATTTCCATCAATGATGTAGTTCGGGTTACCGGCTGTCTGATCGTATCCATATTGGGTAACATTACCCTTGCTGTCGGATGACGAGACCAGAAAAGCACCATTGGCAGAGTAGGACGAGGAAGTTTGTACATAGCTTGATGTGTTTGAAGAATCAATGACTTTTGAGGTAAGCTGATTACCAAACGCATCATAAGTATATGCGTATGAAAGCCCGTCCGGGGCAGTCATGGTCAGCATATTACCATGGTCGTCATAGGTATAGGTGGTCGTCTTGCCCTCTTCATCGGTAACAGAGATAAGATTCCCATTATCATCATATTCGTAATGGGTGGTGTTGCCTTCGGAATCTTCGGATTCAGAAATCTCACCGTCATCATTGTAGCGGAAATACTCGCAGAATGCATCCTTATAGAGCTGCAAACCATCAAAGTATGCCTCGTTGCAGTTATTTGAATAATCAGCAGTAATCCTTTATGAACATCATACCACAGGGGACGGCTGTCTGTATAGCGGGTAAAAGCAAAATTTGCTGCTTTATCGCCCGTCAAAACGACGATTTTTACAGCCGGGCTTATCACGAAGCGGAAGCGGTGCGGGCATTGGCGGCGACCTCCGCTTCCAGCACCTTCATCATCTTGTCGGCTGCGGTGGCGGCAGCGTCCTTCTTGAAGTAGCCGGACACCACGAGTACGGTGTTGCCCATGCGTACCTCGGTCACGCAGTCCGGGCGGCGGGCTTCCTCTTTTGCGTTCATGCGCGGGTTTTCAGTCATTCGCTGCTCCTTTCGTTTCGTAAGCTGCCATTCGCCGCAGCATATCCACGGCGCGGGCGGCAAGGTCGGCGTAGTATGGGTCGTCCGTATGATCGTCCTTTGCTTTGAAGGCAAGACGGATTGCGCGGATCGTGCGCTCCACCTCCCTTGAGGTAAATCCGCCGTTCACCGCATCGGCGGCAAGGTTGGCGATATAGATGCAGTCCCCGTCGGAGAAGCCGTCCTGCACTCGCATACGGCCTATCTGCTCCAGCACGCCGTTCTTTGAAGCGGCGGTGCGCGTCCTGTCATCGGCAAACCACAGCGCATCGCCGTTTGGAATTTCGGCGGCGGCTGCCTTTATTAAATCAACCGCCTCATACATATACATGGCGTTCACCGCCTGTCTGCGGCTGGAAGCATAGTCCTCGGTGATGGGTGTGGGCAGCTTCGGTCTGCCGCGTTTTCTTTTCTTCTCAGTCATGGGCTGTTTCTCCCTTCCCGGCAATATCGGCAGCGGCTACCGTTATTCCTTTTTTCTGCTCTGCCAGCATACCTTTCAGCCTGTCCAGCTTCTCCGTTGCGGTCTGCTTGCGGAAATTCTCGCCCGTAAAGAGGATAGGGGCGCACATTTCCGGCAATCGGTCATATATCCGGGCGTGGGCGGTGTCCTGCGGGTTTTGCAGGCTGTCCAATGTCAGATTGGTGGTAACGATCAGCGGCTTGCCGCTGCGGTATCGGCTGCCGATCACGTTGTAGACCTGCTCCAAGCCGTACTCCGTGCCGCGTTCCATACCAAAATCGTCGATAATAAGCAGGGAGAAGCGGCAAAGGCGCTCGATATACTCGTTGCGCCCCTCAAAGCTGGCAGTCAGGTCATTCAAAATGGCTGAGAAGTTCGTCATGCGGACGGGGACTTCCTGCTCCATGAGGGCATTGGCGATGCACCCGGCAAAATAGCTTTTCCCCGTGCCGACCTTACCCCAGAGTAGATAGCCGATGTTTTCCTCACGCATGGTTTCCCAATGCTCCGCATAGAAGTGTGCAAGCTCCATCTGCGGGCATTTGCCGTTGTCGTTGGCAAACGTCCATTCCCGCATTTTGCTGTCGGTAAAGCCCCGACGCTTCAATTCCTCTACGGCTTGAAGGTGCTTCCTGCGCTTTCTCTCCGCTTCCTCCTTATCGTATTGAGCCTGTTCGCATTGACAACGGCGGGGAAGCAGCCTGCCCTCCATGGGCGGCTTGTCCATGCGGAACTGCTTGGGCGTGCGGCAACTGCCGCAGTACAAAAGCCCGTCCCCGCCCGTGTAGTCCTGCGTCTCGGCTGCGGCATCGAAAACCTTTTCAAAATCATTCGTCATAGGCTCTCTCCCTCCTTATAGGTGTAATCGGGTATGCCCTGTTTCGGGGCGCACCCGGCGGTATCGGCTGCCGCCCATCTGCGTATGGTGGCGGCGTGGTTTTGGTATTTCTTCCCGGTGGATGCGATATAGCCGGAAAGACGGTCGATATAAAACTCCCATTTGTCGGGCAGCTCTGCTTGCAGCTCGGAAAGCTCCGTATCTGAAAGCAGCACATTTTCATATCTGCCGTGGCAGCGGGCGGGGGCTTGTCCCGTCTTTCTCTCTCCCTCTTTCTCTATATCTATCTCTATCTCTTTCTCTTTCTCTATCTCTGGTGGACAAATGTCGGACAAATGTCCGCCATTTGTCCGTGACTGCGCCAAAGCCCTGTTTTCCCGCCTTGCCGCCCGCTTCCGCTCCCCCTCGGTGGAGGACTGGCCGATCATCAGCTCAATATCGGTCATGTAGAGCAATCCGCCGTCAAGCTGCTCCACAAGCCCCAGTTGCAGAAAAACCTTGATCGCCCGTTCCACCGTGCCGATCTGGTGGCGGGTGAGGGTGGCAATCATCTGCGCCGTGTAAGGGATATGCTCGTCAAGCTGTAATTTACCGCCGTTTTTCAGCGATTTTAAGTACAGCTTCAAAAGAATGTTGGAATAGAGGATACCGTCCGGCATACTCTCCAACAGCACGATGGCGTCATCATCAAAATAGCTTTCCTTCAGCTTGAGATAGTAATATTTGCGCTTATCTGCCATGGGCGGTATCCTCCTGCGGTTTCCGTCTCTTGGAGTAATACCGGGGGCAGAGTATGATAATGGCTCGGAAGCTCTGCTTGCAATCGCGGGTGCAGCCCCGGCAAAGGTCATTATAGGTGATACGGTTTCGGTGGTTGAGGAAAAAGCTCCATTCAAACCGCCGTTTGTTGCTCATGCGCGGCATTTTTCTCTCCTTTCTGCCGTGTCCGTCGGCGTGACGGACAGGGTGTGAAAACTGTATCTTCCCGGTATCATTTTCGGGGATTTTTTGCCCTGTACGCCCCGTTCTTTGGTGGGTGGCATTGCAAGGATAGGGGTAAGGGTACACCCTCGAAAATGTACGGTCTTGGTGTCGTTTCGGGGCGGCTTTAACGCTCCTGCTCCTGCTTTTGCTGTCGGCTCGGTTCACCGCAGCGCATTTGGGAAAGATTGCTTTTCATCGTCTGCAATTCCCGTACACGCTCTTTTTTCGTCCGGTAATCGTTGTATCGGACGTTCTTCTCGGCGGTTAGCCGCTCAATCTCGGCTTGCAGGGCTTTGTAGGCAGGCGGCTTCTTTATGCCATGCTCCCGGAAATACCGGGCGGCTGCGTCCGCTATGATAAAATCGCTTTCGTGCCGCTCCCGGTAGGCTTTTCGGGCTTTGTCGGTTTTCTGCGCTTTCAGCCCTTGCCGCACATTTCTTGTTTTGGAATACGCAAGCACCTGCTTCTGCAAGTCCTTCTTCTCCCGCAAAGCGGCTTCTGCGGCTTTCAGCTCGGCGGCGCTGCTCTGCAAGTCCGCATTGGCAGATACAAGGGCTTCGTCCAGTCCCTCCGGGGAATAGCCGTATTGCTCCATAGCGGCAACGGTAGCCGCCATCTGTTTGAGGTTGTGGACTGCCGCCCAGCGGTCATAGCCCATGCCTTTCCCCTCGGCACGTTTCGCCGCACGGTCTACCATGCGCTGAATACCGTCATTTCCCGGTGTGGGTTTGGGTGCGTTTCTCCGTTGTAAGCCGCCTTTTTCTGTGGGCTGGTATTCGGAGATGGGCAAGGTTTTTTCGGCGGTTCTTTGGGCGTTTTGCTCCAAAGCGGCAAGCACGGCGGTGCGGTCAAAATCGTCCCCCAGCTTCCGCGCCGTGATAGGCTTCGTGCGGTCGGGGGTGAGATAGGAAAGCCGTCCCCGGCTCTCACGGACGGTCACGCCCTGTTGCAGCAGCTTCCCGGCAAAATCATCAAAGGAAACAGCAGAGGACAGAGCGGCTCGGATAGTCTGCCGCAGCTTCTCCTTGTCGGTTTCAAACTTTGTGTGTATCAGCGGCTCGCGGTTCTCCAGCCGTTTTTCGTTTTCCCGGTCAATGGCAAGCTGTCCCTTTTTCCCCGCCCAATACTCGCGCTCGGTAATGCGGTTTGCGCTGCCGTTCAGAAGGTCGATTTGGTAAAGCCCGGCATTGTGGCACAGCTCCATGACCTCGGACTTGAAATATTCCATAGCCGCGTCCGTGCAGCGGTGCTTGCACCCGGCTTTCGTGTCTGCGGGTCTGTCCATGTAGGGCAGCAAGGGAACATCTTCAATGCGCAAGCTGTTGATGACGATGTGAACATGGATATTGCCGCTGTGGTTGTGTCCGTCCGGGTGGGTGCATACAAGGGCTTGGTGTCCGGGAAAATGCTCTTTACAGAACTGCTCGCCCAGCTCCTGCGCCCGGTCTACGGTCAAGCCGTTGTCTGTCCCGTCCCGTGGGTCAAAGCTGATGATGTAGTGGTGGCTCTTTACGTCCTCTTTCTTCTGATTCTTTCCGTAGCGGAGATTGGAGCGCATACAGGCAACAGCGAAATCTTTCTCGCCGCAATTCAGCGTGGATATGCGGTAGTCCTCCCTCGGTATCAGCCGCCCGTTTTCATCAAGGGTGGGCTTCATGGTAAACTCGTCATGCTCAAATGTGAGATAGGCTTCCGCTGCGCCATAGTCGGCATTTTTAGAGCTGATATGTTTGAATGTTGCCAACGGCTTCACCTACTTTCTGCAAGACTTCAAACTTCAAGGCTGAAAGGTCGGAAATGGCGGCTCGGACTTCGCCGGACAGGGCGTTGTACGGCACACCGTATTCGTTCAGATACCGGGCAATCTGATTGAGGTTGCCGCCGATTCTGCCATATTCGGCGGTCAGCTTCCCGACTGCGGCAAGCAGTTCATCATTGACCGGGGAAACGGTAACAATGGGGCGAATGACCGCCCGTGAAATAGCTTGCCGGATAAACTCGGATTGGCTCATGTCATAGGGCTGCAAACGCTCCGTGAAGTCGGCGTATTCTTCCTCCGTCATGCGGGTCTTGACTACCCGGCTGCGGTGGGGCGTGTTGTATTTCTTCGGCATGGTCTGTGACCTCCTTTCTGTGCGTGGTGTCCTCTCACTAATAGGAGAAAAACAGGGTGTAAAGCGGAACTGTTTTTGAATAATCTGAAAAAGATTTTTGAGGATTTTCAAGCGGCGCAAGCCGCATAAGCAGGGTTTGGGGAAGGCACTCCCCAACAAGATTCCCGCAAGGACAAAATGAGCAAACAGCGAAATTTGGTACTGCGGTAGAATCTTGCTCTAAGAAAAGCACGCTCCGGCTCGGCGTACTTTTTACTCAATTTCTCCTGTTATGTCCTACTACGGACAACTTGCGATTTTGCCAAACGGAACGGCAAACTTTTTTCAACGCTGCACACTTTAGGAGAAATGGGCGCAAAAAAAGCAGCAAACCTTTTTCAGATTTACTGCTTGTATGTGCCGCTATGACGGCGGCGGGTATTCAGTTGTATTTGCTTATTTCAGTTCGGCAAATTGGAATTCATCGTTCCTGCACTTCTTTTCCGCTCATATGCTCTATTTCAATTTCAAACATCTGAACGGCTCTTCCGGATGATGCCACTTCTTCATCTACCAGCTTTTCATCAGGATAATATTTCATCGCAAATTTCTTTATCAGCATCATTGTGGCTTCCTGATTTTCGACTAAGTGGCAGCGTCCAAAGACAACCGTACTTTGAAGAAATGGTGCCCACGATTCTTCCTGAATGCGTTCATTACCATATACAGTAAAGCAAACCTTATCACATACTTTCAAACAATCCACCTTATAGCCTGCTTTGGCTCCATGGAAAACAATCTTATGCGCATCTTCATCATATAGATAATTGATCGGTATCGCATAGGGATAACCATCATCACCGTTAACTGCCAGTATACCACGTCGAGAAGAACGTAGCAGTTCTTTCGCTTCGTCTGTGCTGATTTCATTTCTCTTTTTTCTAATTGATCTAAACATTGAAATTACCTCCGAAAATTCTAAGTTGTTAACCTCTTTCTCTGTTCCATCTTCTTGCCCTTAGGACAAGAAGCATCTTTCGCTCTAAAGAGCTCGGTCAATTCATGTTTGTAACTGGCTTCATTCTATCATATTTCGATACGAAAATCTATGCTCAACGGTCAAACTGAAACTTAAAAATGCTCTCAATCAAATTCTGTTTTCCATATCAACATTATTAAGGGGCGGCAGCACTTTAGTCTGTCGCCCCTTGATTACCCGTCTGCGAAACCGGGCGGTGCTGTCAACGGCGGGCGAAGCCCGTTCATTTTACTGTGGACTAATATGTGTTGCATTTTTTTGCTTTCTTAATTCTGTTCCCACTAACACAATAGATAGCACAAACGCTGAAAAATCAGCAACAGGCCCCGCTAGCAATACTCCCATA
>OWIO01003110.1_pt1 | contig 9717 bp, 8 predicted proteins | sample 1733011 | NCBI WGS metagenome assembly OWIO01 (sample SAMN05065779, study PRJEB22554) | human gut metagenome | biome: ENVO:2100002; feature: ENVO:00000062; material: ENVO:00002003 | host: Homo sapiens | place: USA | reverse complement strand
TGCTGTCCGGTCTGTTCGGATGATCAAAGCACCATCTTTCACCCGCTTCCGGAGGATAACGGAAGCGGGTTCCGCAGGAGGGATGTCCTTTGAATTTCATCTGGGATAAAATCACGGAATGGCTGAAAGGGCTGCTGGTCAGCGGCATCATCAGCAACCTGTCTGGTCTGTTTGATGCCATCAACACCCGCGTGGGCGAGGCGGCGGCGGTCGTCGGCACAACGCCGCAGGCATGGCACGGCGGCATCTTCCAGATGATTCGCAGCCTGTCGGAAAACGTCGTTGTGCCGATTGCAGGCATTATTCTGACCTTCATCATGTGCTTGAAACTGATTCAGATGCTTATTGACCGAAACAGCCTGCACGACTTTGACACCTTCCTTTTCTTCAAGTGGATTTTCAAGACCTTCGCCGCAGTGCTGATTGTCACCAACACATGGAATATCGTGATGGCGGTTTTCGATGTTGCGCAGAACGTCGTCAGTCAGGCATCGGGCATCATCATCGGCGATACCGCGCTGGATGCTGCCGCGCTGCTTGGAGACATGGAGAAGGCGCTGATGGCAATGGAAATCGGCCCGCTGTTCGGGCTGTGGTTTCAGTCCTCGCTGATGGGCATCTTGGCGTGGGTGCTGAGCATCTGCATCTTCATCGTCATATATGGGCGTATGATTGAGATTTATATGGTCACATCCATTGCGCCGATTCCGATGGCGACGATGGTAAATCGGGAATGGGGGCAGATGGGCAGCAACTATCTTCGGTCGCTCTTTGCACTGGGTTTTCAGGCATTCCTCATCATGGTCTGCGTCGCGATTTATGCGGTACTCGTGCAGGGCATCAGCGCCGGCGGCGACATCGGCACCGCCTTGTGGACGTGCATCGGCTACACGGTGCTGCTGTGCTTCACGCTCTTCAAAACCAGCAGCGTCGCGAAATCTATTTTCAATGCGCACTGACCTCTCATCCCCAAAACAGCAGCAAAGGTTTCTGGGACAGCTTATCCACACTGCATCCACAAGCAATCCACAAGAAATCCACAAGCAATCCACAAGCAATCCACAGGCGCTGCAAAGACTGTGGAAAACAGCGGCGCAGGAAGCAAAACCTATGCGCCGCAGGAAGGAGCAATAGGCAATGGCATATGTCTCGATTCCTAAGGACTTGTCGCGCGTCAAGTCCAAGTTTCTTTTCAACCTGACGAAGCGTCAGGTCGTCTGTTTCGGGCTGGGGGCGCTGACAGGCGTTCCCGCCTTCTTTCTGGCGAAGGATGCGCTGGGTGTCAGCCCTTCGGTGCTGCTCATGATGCTGCTCATGCTGCCGTTTTTTCTGCTGGCGATGTTTGAACGGCATGGGCAGCCGCTGGAAGTGCTGATTCGGCATTTCATTCAGGCGCGATTCGTGCGTCCGCGCATCCGCGTCTGGCAGAACGACAATTTCTATCAAACGATTGAGCGGAGTATCCGCAATCAGCAGGAGGTGCAGAAGATTCTTCGTGGCAAACAAAGAAAAAATCAAGCTGACAAGGGCTGAGAAACGGCAGCTGCAGGCACTCATGCGCAGCCGTCAGCAGCGGAAGAAACCGCCGCATTCCGTGCAGGAGACGATTCCGTATGAGCGCATGTGGCCGGATGGCATCTGCCGCGTCAGCCCAAGTTACTACACTAAGACTGTGCAGTTCTGGGACATCAACTATCAGCTGGCGCAGAACGAAGATAAAAGCGCCATCTTCGAGGGCTAGTGCGACTTCCTGAACGCCTTTGACAGCAGCGTGCACTTGCAGCTCTCGTTTCTGAACCTGACAGCGAATGCGGATGCCGTTGAGCAGCGCATTCTGCTTCCCGACAAGGCGGACGGCTTCGACGCAATCCGCCGCGAATACACGGAAATGCTGCAAAACCAGCTTGCCAAGGGCAGCAACGGGCTGAGCAAACGAAAGTACCTGACTTTCGGCGTGAAATCGGAAAACTACCGGACGGCAAAGCCGCGTCTGGAGCGCATGGAGACAGATTTGCTCAATCACTTCAAGCGCCTTGGGGCGGCAGCCGCTCCGATGGATGGCAGAGAACGCTTGAAGCTGATGTACGACATGTTTCATCTGGATGCGCAGACACCGTTCCTGTTTGACTGGAAATGGCTTGCCCCCACCGGACTGCGCACGAAGGACTTTATCGTTCCCTCTTCCTTCAAATTCGGGGAGCGGCAGCGTTTCGGCATGGGCAGCAAAGTGAGCGCGGTCAGCTTCTTCTCCATTCTTGCGTCCGAACTCAATGACCGCTGTCTGGCGGAGTTTCTCGCAATGGATTCCTCCCTTGTGGTGAGCTTTCACTTGCAGGCGATTGACCAGACTGCAGCCATCAAGGACATTAAGCATAAGCTCACGGCGCTGGATCAAATGAAGATTGATGAGCAGAAAAAAGCCGTCCGCGCCGGATATGACATGGAAATTCTGCCGTCTGATTTGGCTGCTTACGGCGGCGAAGCAAAAAAGCTGCTGGAAGAATTGCAGAACCGCAACGAGCGCTTCTTCTTGGCGACACTGCTGGTGATGAACACGGCGGACAACCACCATCAGCTGGATTTGGACGTGAAGCAGGCGCAGAGCATTGCTTTGCAGCACAACTGTCAGCTGATTCCGCTGGACTACCAGCAGGAGGCTGGCATGGTGTCCTGCCTGCCGCTGGGCGAGAACCAAATCCAGATTCAGCGCGGACTCACCACTTCGGCGGCGGCGGTCTTTATGCCGTTTACGACGCAGGAACTGTGTCAAAACGGCGCAGAAGCGCTGTACTACGGCTTGAATGCACTGTCCAACAACATGATTATGGTGGATCGGAAGCAGCTGAAAAATCCCAACGGGCTGATTCTGGGTACACCCGGTTCAGGCAAATCCTTCTCCGCCAAGCGCGAAATGAGCAATGTCATGCTGGTCACGGACGATGATGTCATCATCTGCGACCCCGAAGGTGAATATGCGCCGCTTGTCGCGCAGTTCGGCGGGCAGGTCATTCAAATTTCGCCGACCAGCAGCAATTACATCAATCCGATGGAAATCAACCTGAATTACAGCGACGATGACAACCCGCTGTCGCTGAAATCGGATTTCATTCTGTCCTTGTGCGAGCTGATTGTCGGCGGGCGGGACGGTTTGCAGCCCATTGAGAAAACGGTGATTGATCGTGCTGTCCACATTGTGTATCAGCCGTACCTGAATGACCCGCAGCCGGAAAACGTGCCGATTCTGGAAAATTTGTACAACGCGCTTCGCCAGCAGACGGAGAAGGAAGCACAGGCGCTGGCCACGGCGCTTGAAATCTATGTGACGGGCTCGCTGAATGTGTTCAACCACCGCACGAATGTGGATGTCAACAGCCGCATGGTCTGCTATGACATCAAGGAACTGGGCAAGCAGCTGAAAAAACTCGGTATGCTGATTGTGCAGGATCAGGTCTGGGGGCGCGTGACGGCGAACCGCAGCGAGGGCAAGTCCACCCGGTATTACATGGATGAGTTTCACCTGCTGCTTCGCGAGGAGCAGACCGCTGCTTATTCCGTTGAAATCTGGAAGCGATTCCGCAAGTGGGGCGGCATCCCGACGGGCATTACGCAGAATGTCAAGGATTTGCTGGCCAGTCAGGAAGTCGAGAACATTCTGGAAAACTCCGACTTCATCTGCATGTTGAATCAGGCATCCGGCGACCGGGAGATTCTGGCGAAGAAGTTAGGCATTTCGCCGTATCAGCTATCCTACGTCACGCAGAGCGGCGAGGGCGAAGGGCTGCTGTTCTACGGCAATGTGATTCTTCCATTTCAGGATCACTTCCCGAAGAATACCATGCTGTACAAGGTGATGACCACCAAACTGTCGGACAAGGCAGTGCAGAATGAACATTAAACACAGGAGGTGCATTCCATGACATATGGTTTGGTGCTTGGCAGCTGCATTTTCTGCACCGTACTGACGCTGGCGGTGTACGCACTGCTGCGCGCGGCAGCGGAAGCAGACCGCGGGAGCGAGGAAGCGTATCAGCGGATGCAGCATAAGGAAGGGAGACGCTGATGGAAAAGAGGCGCAATCGCGGCGCACCCCGCTTGCAGTTCAGCAAGGATGAGCAGACGCAGGCAGTACACGCCGGTCAGCCTGAAAGCAGCCATTCGCCGCTGCTTCACCAAGGTATTCATGCAGCCCATGCCCAACTCCATCATCAGGCGGCAGAAGCCAATGAAGATGAGAACAGCGCTGTGCAAGCCGCGCTGACAGCAGACGACATGCAGGAAGAAGCGTTCCGGGCGGCGGCGCACGCGGGGAAAGCCCCCAAGCGGCACAATGCCCGCTGGCAGCAGAAACGCGCCATCCGGCAGGAATATGCAGCCGCAAAATCTTCCCGCAGTCCAGCAAATCGCACTGCCCCCGCACCGAAGGCGGCAGCAAATGCAGTTCCCAAAGCCGAAAACATCAAGAAAAGGCTGCGCCAGACGTTTGCCCGCCATCCGACGGCTTGGGCGGTGCTTGCGCTGGCGGCGCTGCTCCTTGCGGTGATGAGCAGCCTGCAATCCTGTACGCCGCTGGCGCAGTCGGTGCTGGAATCCATCGTGATTGGCACTTATCCGGCGGAGGAAGCGGACGTAAAAGCGGCGGAAAGCGCGTATGCCGGCATGGAAAGGCAGCTCAAAGAGGAAATGAGCAACTATGCCCGCCATCATCCGGAATATGATGAAGTGCAGGTGGATGCAGACGAAATTTGGCACGATCCCTATGTGCTGATTGCCATCATCTCCGCCTGCTTCGATGGACAGGACTGGACGCTGGAAACCGCTATGCCGGTGCTGGACAAATACTTCAAGCTCCAGTACATCGTGACAGAATCCGTAACGAAAGAAACACGATACCGCATGGAAACCGAGCAGCGCTACAACCCGGAAACAGAACGCTTGGAGATGGTGACGGTTCGCGTGCCGTATGCTTATACAGTCTGTCATGTGCGGCTGGAAAACAGGAATCTGTCGCACCTGCCCGTTGTCAGCATGAGCCATCACACGATGGGCATGTACGCGCTGTACATGGCAACGCACGGCAACATGGAGGGCATTTTCCACGGCAATCCCTACGCTGTCCCGCTCAAAGACCCCATGCTGTACGACATTCCCGACGAGACGCTCGCAAGCAGCCCGACTTTCGCCGCACTCATGGCGGAGGCGGAAAAATATATCGGCTATCCGTATGTCTGGGGCGGTGCATCGCCCGAAACCAGTTTTGACTGTTCGGGCTTTGTCAGCTATGTATTCACCAATTCCGGCGTATACAATACGGGCAGGCTGGGCGCAAAGGGACTGCGGAGCTTATGCCGGAACGTTCCGGCGGCACAGGCAGAACCGGGCGACGTGGTGTTCTTTGAAGGCACGATGGGCGACGGCGTGGATGGCATTACGCACTGCGGCATTTATGTCGGCAATGGCATGATGATTCACAGCGGAAGTCCCATTGGCTACGCGAATTTGAACGATGCTTACTGGAAAAGCCACTTTCATTCGTTCGGGCGGATGCCCGGTCTGTAATTTTCGGGGAGTCCAGCGCATGGACTCCCTTTTTCCTACCCAATTTTGATCCACATTTGAAAGGAGAACAATATGCAGAGAAACATGAACCGTTCGATTCCCGCAGAAGAAGCAATGGATATTGCCAAGCAGGTGCTGCTTGCGATGTTGATGCTGATTCTGCTGTCCGTGCTGATTCCGGCGCGGGCAGAAGAAGCAGTATCCCCGATGATTGTCAGTGAGACGGCGAACAGTCCGGAATATCCTGCGCTGGAAGCGGATATTCCCGTCATCACCTCGGAGGGAAAAAGCAATGTGAAAATCGCCGGGGTCAAGTCGAAAAACAAGCTGGTGCGCTACACCATCCCGGAAACGCTGCTCCGGGCAGACGAAAACTTTCTGGCGCTGATGGTGGAAGCGGAAAAGTACATCGGCTATCCGTATGTATACGGCGGCAGCAAGCCGTCCACCGGGTTTGACTGCTCCGGCTTTGTGTGCTGGGTATTCCGCCAGTCGGGGGTCTATGATACCGGTCGGCTGGGTGCAAAAGGGCTGTATTCGCTCTGCACGGATGTCAGCCGGGACGAGGCGCGCCCCGGCGACTTGGTATTCTTCACGAAAACGATGGGTGCAGACGTGAAGGGCATCACCCATGTGGGCATTTATGTCGGCAATGACATGATGCTTCACGCGGGCGACCCGGTTGGCTTTGCGGATTTGCAGAGCGACAAATGGGCGAAGAAAATCTATGCCTTTGGCAGACTGCCCGTCCAGCAGGGAGTGCAGGCGGATGAGTGAACCCAAGAAACGCTACCCTGCAGACCGCATCAAGCTCCATGCATTGCTGGAACGGAAAGAAAACGAGCTGTGCCGATTAACTGAAGAGGTCAATCAGCTGCGTGCGCGCGTGAAAGAAGCAGACCGCACTGCCATCAATGCCACCTGCGAGCTGTATGCGCTGACACCGGAAATGCTCTCGGCGTTCCTCCGAACGAAATTCGGCACGCAGGACAATGCCTCTGAAATCCCCGCTGCCTCCCAATTGCCCGAAGGAGAAAATGAATGAAGCGAAAATGGAAACAATGGACAGCCTTCCTCTGCCTGCTGATGCTGCTGGCGGCGAGCCTGCATCTTGCGCGGGCGGAAAGCGCGCTGACGCAGGAAGAATGCGCTCCGTACCGCATTGTGCTGACAGCCTCCGGCGGCTGGAACCGCAGCAACAGCGCCATCATCACGGTGAACGTGAAGGATGAGCAGAATCTCGGCTGGTACCAAATGGCGTACCGGATGAACGAAGGCGACTGGACGGACTGCGAGCAGCTGTTTGACAAGGGCAAAGCGGAAATCGCGGTGCATGAGAACGGTACGTTTACCTTTCGCATCACCGACCCGCACGGACACACGTTTGAAGAAAGCACCCGCGTCGCCGTCATTGACCGAAGCGCACCGACCGTGAAAGCAAGCATCACCGGGACGACCTTGCAGGTAGAAGTGCAGGACGACCTCTCCGGCGTGGCAGGTGTGCAGGTCAACAGCATGCTTTTCACCGAGCAGGCAGGGAGCATCATCCGGATTGCGCTGGATGATACGCTGGCGCGGTACGACACGCTGTCCATCCGCGCTTTCGACTATGCCGGGAACTTCTCCGAGCCTGTGCTGCTCAATAATCCCTGCTACGAAGATAATTCGCGGGTGACGGCTGCACCGACCAATTCGCCGAAACCGACAAGGCAGCCCAATTCTACGGAGAAAATCACCATCCAGCCGACGGCAACGAAGCGTCCGAACGGGCTGGGCGGCTCGCTGATTTACGTTAGCGAAGAAACTGCGCCGACAGCAGCGCCGACACAAGCGCCGTCCCCGACACCAGTCATCCAGTACGTTCCTATCGGACCGGGAATGCCCTACAAGGCGGACGGCAATGCCCATACGCTGGATGTGTTGTACAGCGCTGCGACCAACAAACAGTTTATCACCCTGCAAAGCAAGAACGGCAGCACCTTCTACCTCGTTATCGACTACGACAAGCCCATTGACGAAGCGGCGGAAATGTACGAGACATACTTCCTCAATCTGGTGGATGAGCGGGATTTGCTGGCGCTGCTGTCCGACGAAGAGAAGGAGGAACTGCCGACCCCGTCGCCCGAAATCATCTATGTAACGCCTGTCCCTACGACCGTACCAATGCCAACGGCTGCGCCGGAAAAGGGAGGCAGCTCCGACCGAATGACGGCAGTGCTTGCGCTGGGCGGTATCCTGCTGCTGGGCGGCGCGGGTGCTTTTGTGCTGGTGAAGTACCGCAGAAACAGCGCGCGTCATCGGGCAGACAACGATTTTATGCTGGATGACGACGATGAAAGTGCCGAATAAGGAGGAGCCGCATGGAGTTGTATATCGCAGAAAAGCCCAGCGTGGGGCGCACCATTGCCAGCGTCATCGGCGCAAATGAGCGAAGAGACGGCTATTGGGAGGGAAACGGCAGGATGGTCAGCTGGTGCATCGGACATCTGGTAGCGCTGGCGATGCCGGAAGCGCACCGCAGCGATTATCAGCGCTGGCGTTACAGCGATTTGCCCATTCTGCCCGAAAAGTGGCAGTACACCGTCGTTGCGGAGACGAAAAAGCAGTTTGAGCTTCTCCGCCGCCTGATGAATGACAGCCGCGTGACGAGCCTTGTCTGCGCGACCGATGCAGGACGCGAAGGCGAGCTGATTTTCCGGCTGGTCTATGCAATGGCAGACTGCCGAAAAGAGGTGCGCCGCCTCTGGATTTCCTCAACAGAAGAAAGTGCGATTCGCCAAGCCCTTTGCCGGATGAAGCCCATGCGCGACTATGATAATCTTTATCGGGCAGCGCTGTGCCGCGCACAGGCGGATTGGCTGATTGGCATCAACGCCACGCGCCTGTATTCGCTGCTGTATGGGCGGCCGCTTCCGACGGGGCGCGTCATGAGCCCGGCGCTGGCGATGCTGGTGCAGCGGGAAGCGGCGATTGCTGACTTTCAATCCACCCCGTTCTTTGCCGTAAAGCTCGAAACTGACCCGCTTGCCGCAAAGTCGGAACACATGGATAGCCTGACCGAAGCCCGTGCCCTGCTGGAATGCTGCAATCATGCGCCGTATGCCGTGGTGCAGAAGATTGCGCGCAGGCAGCGCAGCGAAAATCCGCCGCTGCTGTATGATTTGACCACGCTTCAGCAGGATGCCAACCGGCTGTTCGGCTTTACTGCCCAGCAGACGCTGGATTACGCCCAGAGCCTGTACGAGAAGCAGCTGCTGACCTACCCGCGCACGGACAGCCGGTATCTGACGCAGGACATGCAGGAGAAACTGCCGGAACTGGCTGCCCGCGTGTGCCGTGCGCTGCCGTTCGCATCCGCCTTGGAACTGCACCCGCATCCCGAACGGGTTGTGGATGACAGCAAAGTCAGCGACCACCCCGCCATTATGCCAACCGCCGCAATGCCCGCTCAGGCGCAGCGCATCAATGCCCTGACGACGGGCGAACGCGACTTGCTTCACCTCGTCTGCACCCGGCTGCTGTGCGCGCTGGAAGAACCTTTCGCGTATGAAGAAACAACCGTCACGCTGCTGTGCGGTGCGCATGAATTTGGGGCAAAGGGCAGGCGGATTACCCAGATGGGCTGGAAGCGCATTTGGTACACCTTCCGCGGAAGTCTTGGCGGACGGGTGAACGAGGAGGAGAAGCTGCAGGAAAACGTCATCTCGGCTGACCTTGCAGAAGGCGCGAAACTGCCGATTCTCCGCGCATCCATTGAGGAAGGAAAGACCACCCCGCCGCCGCATCACACCGAAGGCACGCTGCTGCACGCAATGGAAACCGCCGGTGCAGCGGACATCCCCGAAAATGCGGAGCGAAAAGGCATCGGCACACCCGCCACCCGTGCTGCCATTTTGGAGAAGCTGATTGAAACGAAGCTGATTGAGCGCGTCGGGGAAAAGCGGAAGAAGGTGCTTGTGCCGACGACCAAGGGGAAAGCCCTTGCCGCGGTTCTGCCGGAAAGTCTGCGCTCGCCCCTGCTGACATCTGCATGGGAGCAGCGCTTGCAGCAAATCGAACAGGGCGCAGAGAAGCCCGAAGATTTCATGCGGGATATTCAGGCGTTCGTCAAAGAGCTGACGGTGAATCCTGTCTCTTATACACATCTGACGCTGCCGACGA
>OWIO01003085.1_pt1 | contig 9813 bp, 8 predicted proteins | sample 1733011 | NCBI WGS metagenome assembly OWIO01 (sample SAMN05065779, study PRJEB22554) | human gut metagenome | biome: ENVO:2100002; feature: ENVO:00000062; material: ENVO:00002003 | host: Homo sapiens | place: USA | reverse complement strand
CTTATAATGTCCGAATGGTAGATATGTTTGCTCTGCGGGGCGGTTTTTTCCGCATAAGAAACAAGGCCTTTCCTGGATAGAACGACTATCTGTTTTTGCCATGGTCGAGAGGATGCGTTGAGGATTCGGGAAAATTCTAACTTTCATCTCTCTATCTTCTTCCTTCAGTTTCAATACTTTTTTCTTTTCCAGATTTTCTTCCAACGCTTCATAGTTCCTTTTCGCAAATTCCCAGTTTTCTTTTTGGTTTTCTATCATTTCCTCTACAAGTTCTTGAAACTCTTCATCGATAGTATGCATCTGGATTCTGCCCTTAATTTCCCATGTGCGGATTCGGTCTTTGTAGAAGTTGTTCCGATTGACTTTTTCTGTGCTTAATGCGGCGTCAGAGTTACCTTCCCAACGGCGACAGAGGTATATTACATCATAGATACGTCCGATCTTATACTCCCGTGAGATTCGTAATCCTATGGCGTAATCTTCACCATAGCTGGTATTCGGCAATTTGATATCACGAAGAATAGGAGTGTAGAAAGCTCGTGGAGCACCCAAACCATTGATACGTAGAGCGTTGTTCTTTCCATTTTCCGGTGTCCACTCTTTGTGGTCAATGATACCGGGGGGTATTTCGTTCAGTTGGAAGTCGGTCATTAGATAGGTACCTATGACCATTGCGCAGCTTTCCTTATAAAAGGTGTCTACGATTTTCTGTAAAGTGGATTCATCTTTATATAAATCGTCGCTATCTAACTGTATAGCGAACTTACCGCATTTTTCGTGACATATACCCTTGTTCCAGCACCCTCCTATACCTAAATCATGTTCTTGGGGGATGATATGGATCAATCTTTTATCGCTACTTAGTTCTTGGAGAATTTCCGTCGTTCCATCGGTGGAATGATTGTCGATAACAATAATGTTAAAAGAGAAAGTGGTCCGTTGGTTTAAAGCCGAATTGACAGCATCGCGGATTGTATGAGCACGATTGCGTACAGGGATGATGACAGATGCCTCGAATTCAAAGTTTTCGCTGTGAAGATTTACAGGCCGTGAAGAAGTAGGCATGAAATAAGCATCAATACATTTCAGGTATTCGGTACAGGCAGCTTCCATTTCAATTTGTACTTCCCGATTTTTGGGGTTTACATAGTCGAATTGTTTCTCTCCGCTTTTTCTGGTATCTGTTTCAATTTCGGTGTATAGATATTCATTGATGTGCACAATTGAATATTTGTAAGAGATGAATAGACGCATAGCATATAGTCCTGCGTATTTGTACTCTTCACGCAAAGCATCTGCTATTTTAGTGAAGGCAGAAGAACTGAATAGAAGCATGGAACCGAAATCGAAATCATCCCGGACGCTTCCTAATTGGTAGTCAATGACAGGTGCTTGTTTAAGTTCTCCGTTAATCAGCTGATAGTGGTCGGCATAAACTATTCCATTCTTTTTATCGTTCTCCATGATTTGCACCATGCGTTCCAAGGCATACAGTCCCAGTTTTAATGGAGTTTGTTTCAAGTAGAACAGAGTATATTCCGTATTGGCATTGGCTGCAATTGTTTTCATTGTGTCTGTGGAATAGAACCCTTTAACAGAGAGATATTCACAACCCGGAAGAGCTTTCTTACCGGGCTCCGAACCTAATAAATAGATCTTATTTACTAGCTCTGACACTTGTAGTTCCTTTACTGTCTGCATGGTATCTTCCGGGGTGCCGAAAGGTATGAAGCAATTAATTTTCTTCTTCATCTTCATCTTAATATTAAAGAACTGTCGTATTGTCTATCGTTGATTTCTTTCGAATGAGGAAGCAAAGTCCGATGAAAGTAAATGCAGCGTTAAATAATAGCAGCTCGTAACTAATTTGGTAACCGTTGAACCATGCTTCCGAATTTCGTTGCAGGATATAGCAAAGAATAGGAGAAGCGATAGCTACCAACGGAATATATTTATCATAAACTTGTTTCTTGGTGAAGATGCCGAAAGCGAACAGTCCTAAGATAGGGCCATACGTATAACTGGCCAGTGTGTAAATCGCATCAATCACACTCGTGTTGTTCAGCAGATTGAATACGAAAATGACTGCTCCCATCACAACTGCCATACCGATATGTACATGTTTGCGTATTTGGCTAAGTGCCGCCTCTCCTTTTTTCTGTGCATGTAAAATATCTACAGTAAAGGAAGTGGTCAGTGCCGTCAAGGCAGAACCCGCTGCAGAATAGGCGGAGGCTATCAGTCCGATAATGAATAATATTCCGACTATGCCGGGAAAATAATTTCCGGTAGCAATCATCGGAAACAACTCGTCGCTTTTTTCCGGATTCCCAATGCCTTGCTGTGCTGTAAACGTATATAACAGTACTCCCAGCATCAGAAAAAGCAGAATGACAAAGAACTGTGAGATTCCACTGGTAATCATATTCTTCTGTGAGTCCCGGAAGTTCTTGCAGCTAAGATTGCGCTGCATCATATCCTGGTCGAGCCCATTCATGGCAATAACGGTGAATACTCCTGCCAGGAATTGCTTGAAGAAATATCGTTTGTCATTAACATCGTCAAAAAAGAATGTCTTGGAAAAGTCACTGTCTGAAATCGTACTAACCAAACCACTGAAATTCAGATGCAAGCTGGAAGCAATATAATAGATGCAAAGTACAACCGACACTACCAGGCAGAATGTTTTTAGAACATCCGTCCATATCAATGATTTCACTCCACCGCGGAAAGTGTAAAGCCATACGATAAATACCGTAAGAATTACGTTCAACAGGAAAGGAAGATGGAAAGGTTCGAAGATAAGAAACTGCAATGTCAGGCATACGAGAAAGAGTCGGACGGCTGCCCCTAGCATCTTTGAAATAAAAAAGAACCAGGCTCCCGTCTTGTAGGAAGAGCTTCCGAACCTGTTCTCCAGATATTCATATATGGAAACCAGGTTCATACGATAAAAGAGAGGAACGAGTACAAACGCAATGATAATTTGTCCTACTATGAATCCCAGCACCATTTGCAGGTAAGAAAAGCTACTTGCCTGTACCATACCCGGAACGGAAACGAAAGTGACTCCGGAAATGGTGGAACCGATCATGGCAAAGGCAACGATATACCAGGCTGATTTACGGTTTCCTACAAAGAATCCTTCATTGTCGGCTTTGCGTCCTGCTATATAAGAGATAGTGAACAGGATTATAAAGTATGCCACAATAGTAATAGATATAACGGCTGGACTCATATCTGCTGTTTAAATTCGTTTGAGGATAAATATCCGGAACTTGTTTACTTTGCCTACAAATGTAGGGAATTTATCATAGATATGCATACTCTTACATATTTTTTATTCCGGGTGTGCCTCCGGTTGCATGTTTTGATGAATGCCAATTCTTATTGAGAGAGGGTAACTCCGGGGATTTCTTTTCGAGTGAAACGCCGGTTATTTTATCAATGGTGTGCATTTCATCTCTAAAACAACAAGTGTCAAAAGTATGTCCTGGTGCAGTCTCTTTACTACTTGAAAGTGCCAGATACCCGCCATTATTGTTCAGTGCCGGGAAGTTCGGTATAATTATTATATTTTCTCCACCGACTTTATGTTTCTGAACGACTCTGTTGAAGTATTTCGTGAAGCAAAGATATGCTTTGGCAGGAATGGTTAGGGGAGTAGAAGGACTTTCATTTTGAAGGATGGTAGTATTGTATATTGCCCCGTCTTTATACATCTTATATAGATAAAGTACCGGTAAAATGATAGCCTGTTCAGTCGGATTGTAGATTTCTATATATTCTGCACCATCAGTGGCATTATTATACATGATTTCATTGAAAAGAAGCATACCTCTCACATCTTTCGGTAATTCGGGGGTGTTCGGATTATCTGGAATGTCTGTTCCGGGATGATCGGGTGTTTCATCAGGTGTAGTGTCCGTTTCTACGTTATTAGATAGCTGTATGTGATGAAATGTAAATCCTTTACAGCGGGTTTTGGTGTAAATGCAGTATATACCGCAGTAGCGGGAAGTTTGTATATCGGTATCTTTTATTTGTTTTTCTTTTACGTATTCATTCTCGGATTCACGTCGTGTCCAAAAAGTCCAGTAACCATTATTGTCACGTTCTACTTTTATATATAGTTTCGGTGAAGAGTCTCCTTTCATCAACTCTCTTCCCGAAGCCAGTAGTTTAGATTGGTCTCCGTTTTGACGATAAAGAGTTACATTATCTTTGGCTCCTCCTATCTGAATATAATAACCGTTTAAATTCTCGGAAAGAATGTTTGAGGAAGAAGTCAGATAAAATCGTGCATAATTGTTAGCGGAAGGATTAAAGGTGAGGTGAACTCCAAATTCCCAACGGGTATTTTTTACAGAGGTGGAAGGAATGGTGACATAAGCTGTTCCGGCGTCTTCGTATGGATCATTCAGATGGATTCCTTCTTTAGAATTGATGGTGAATTTGTCCATCTCTCCTTCCCAGGGAAGTTCGGAGGTAACTGTATCCTCTTCCTCTGAATCTCCTTTTTCTTCGTCATCAGTAGGGAGCGAACAATTATAGAACAATATGATGAAGATACTTAGGAAAGCAAATGCTTTGTAAACTTTCATACGGTTTTTAATTTGAGTTTTTTCGTTTTACCGTATTTGTTTGTGTATAATGCAGAAGCAATTGCGGTCTGAATATTTGAATGAGTCGGCAAAGATAAACTTTCTTGCCGGAAAAAGCCCATACTTACAGAAGAAAAGATTGTAATTCTTTTTGTTTCCTATACACGCATGGGAAGAAAACAGTAAGGGACTACCCTAAGTCATATTTAATAGATTGACTTTTGATAGTCCCTTACAACTGTTACATTCAATATGGGAATACTATTCGAAACGTGGCATTACATATTTATCAGTATAAGATGTGAAAGTAATACCGGGCATGGAATGAGTAGACGATGCGTTCTCTAATTTTTTAATCAATGAATAATCGTCGGCATTCAATGCGTAATAATTATCAGAGGTCGGAGTAGTCACACGTACCGTCCAATCGAACATATTACCGATAATGGTTAGTGCATCCGTTTCGGGATTGAATACCGGGATTCCTGTTTTTACGATTTCATACGTCCGATTCTGCAACACATAGAAGGCGTTGTTGACATCGGTCATAAAAGCAAGCGTCTTTTTGTTTCTGAACTCGGTCAGATACAGATGCTTTAACGTCAGTCCTTCAGGCAAGGTGATGGCACGGACATACGGACGCCCTTTCACCTGTTTCAGATGAAACAGACGGCGGTCGGCATCCAATAGAAGGTAACCTTCGTCATACTCCTTTTTCACCGTCGGATTTCCTACAATCTCCGTTGCCGGGAAACGAAAATCTTTCTTAGTCATAGCTTCGGTAAACTGAAGGCTTTTATCTTCCTTCACGCTGTTGGTAGCCATGTCGATGAATTCGATCCCTTTGGAGGTGATGCGGAATACATCATCCGGCATTTTTAAATCCACACGTCCTGACATGGATTCCATTAGCGGGTAAAGTCCGATAGAAGGCGCATTGATATCCGAAGGAACGCTGCGGAAGTTGAAGTTTTCCGTCTGCACCATTTTGGGAGTCACTGCGATTCCTTGAATGGTATCTGGAAAACGCTCGTCAGACATCAACTGGCGGAAGTAAAACATAGGCAGGATGCTGTCGAAAGCAGCTTCCGAATAAATGTTTCCTGCCAAGTCGCGACGCACGCTTCCCTTTCCCTCTTCCTGTCCCATCTGTGCGAAATCGCCAATGACGAAACTATATAGGGTAAAGGGAGTCTTCTCCGGCTTTACGACAAAGAAATTGTAACACCAAGGCAACTGCCAAAGAAGCAGGAAAGCGATGGTTACATATAATAGTATGGTACTGAAACGTCTCATTTCTCAATCTTTTAATTTTTAATCTTTAATTTTTAATTGTTTAGTCCTGCTTTCCGGCCTTAAATCGTACGATAGAAAGCCACGAGAAAGAAGCTGTCAACAAAGTATAAACCACTAAATAAGGGAGGAACTTGTTGTATGCTTCCGGTGTGGGCGACAGAAAGAAGATCCGTAGTAACAATACAGCGATAATGAGATTCAGAATACGACGTTTCCATGCCGGTTCAAGGCAGATCCATGCGACGAGCAGGTAGCCGGAAATCCCGGCAAGATACCACGTTAAAGCGGTGAGCAATATGTGGTTCTTCAGTTCATGGGCAAGTATTCCGTTCAGGTATACTTCCATCAACAGGAAATTAGAAGCAAAACAGACAAGAATCAATATGAGTCCGGAGAGTAACATATTGCCCGTCATTTTTAGTTCCGGATAAGGCAGATGGAGAGTCAGTTTCAAACATTTGCGTTGCATCTCGGGGACAAACTGCACGATTGCCATCAGGATTCCGGCAATCAGGGGGATATATTGCAACATATCAATGAAGATAACATCGCGTTGCAGCATGACTTCCCATACATGAGCAGCCCCTTTCATTTCTACCACCCGGTTGATGCGAAGCATACAATAGCCTGTAAAACCGAGTGTGGCGAGCACGGCAAGCAGAAAATACCACCGTGTCTTTATCCATTCTTTATAAAATATAGCGTACATTTTTGAGGATTTATGATTTATGAATTATGATTTGTGGGTTACGAGTAGCCAATTTTTATTCTTAATTTAATCAGTATTTGCCTGTCAGGCCGATAAATGCATCCTCCAAATTTACCTGTTCACTATGAAAATTAGTGTAAGGTACTGACATTGATTTCAGTTTTGCTTCTGTCTCTGCCGGTTGCAGGAAGGAGAAAGTCTCCAACTGGTTTCGCATGACAGAAGGATGATAGAAATCATCAGACGCAGGAAGTTCATAACCTTCGGGAATAGTGAAAGTGTAGCGACGTCCTTTTTCCAGTAATTCGACGATTGGTTTCTGAATCAGTATCTTTCCGTAGTCCATGATAATACAGTCATCAACGAGTCGTTCCATATCCTGAATGATATGTGAGGTCAGGAAGACGGTTTTCCCTTCCGAGCGGGCATAGTCACGGAGATAGTCGACAAACAAGCGGCGATAACCGGGATCGAGTCCGAGTGAGAAGTCGTCCAATACTAGAAGTTCCGGGTTTTGTGCAAGGATAAGTCCGAGGGCAACTTGTGAGCGCTGTCCGCATGACATACGTGAGATACGTTGTTCGGGAGCGACTTTCAACTTATTCATCAGTTCATAGTACGCTTCCTTTTTCCATTGACCGGGGTAGAAAGCTGCGTAGAATTTCTCTATCTCGGTGATGGTCATGAATTGATATTGCACATGACCTTCGATGAGCAGTCCGATATTGCGACGCAGAGCCGGTGCCATTGTCTGTATCTCCTGTCCGAAGATGCGACATTCTCCCGAACGGGGTTTCAGGTAACCGCTCAAGATATTGATAGTGGTGGTCTTGCCCGTACCGTTCTTTCCCAACAGTCCCAGGATGCGTCCTTTGGGTACTGTGAAACTAAGATTTTCGTAAATCAACCGTTTGCCGTAATAGTGCGTCAGATTGTTACATTCGATAATATGTTCCATTTGATTTTATCTGTTATTCTATTCAAAAGAAGAAAAGGAAAAGAATGGGAATCAAGATTCCGACAATGACTTCAATTCCTCCTCTGCCGATAATACCCTTATTTCCTTTCAGCATGATAATGCCGGAGAGAGTAATGATAATAAGAGCGATGGCGAAAATATCCGCGAAGTAAGTCCACCATTGTCCCGGGTTGTAATGTAAACGGGACATTACTCCGATAAGCGGGCGGCGGGTGACGGATTCATATACCGCTTCTCCTGTCTTCACGTTTACCAGGAGATTGGAGCCGCCTTTCAGGAATACTTTCATTACGTCCGTTTTCGGGAAGTAATATTTGGTATAGTTGCCGCTCTCTCCCAATGGTTCCAGGAGAGTGAGCACTTTCTCCTTATTCATTCCTGCTTTATCCGGTAGCTTTTCTGCTATCTTATACTCTTTCCGTGTGATGGAGAAGTTCGGATTAATTGTGTCACGGTGATTCATTACAATTCCGGAAATGGCATATATCAATACCATTCCGGAAAAGAAAAATGATAAGTCACGGTGTATGAGCCGACTCCACTTACGGATGTTACTACTCCACTTCATACGAGTCAGCTTCCATGAAATAGAAAGATAAATACTCTTTTCCTGTTTCTGCCTTGCGGTCGGCTATTTTTGCACGGAAATCTGCAATGCGGGCTTCAGGGCTGTTGGCTGTTTCACCACGTGCTTTCTTTTCAGAGTCGCATCCGGCTTCACCGGTTCCGTGTTTCTCGGCAGCCTGTGCTTTGAGTTGCGCTTCCCAGTTCTGGAGGTAGGCTTCGTCAATGCGTTGTTCTTTCAGTGTTCCGGTAACACGAACGATGGAGTTCACGCATTTAGGATCGAATGCTCCCAAAGTGCCCGCTTCTACACGGATCACTTGGGTATCGTCGCTACCCATCAGGAAGATTTTCTTTGCGCCATGTTTGCAGGTATGTGTGCAGACGCCTTCAATGGTCACTTCTTGTCCTGCAAGGCTTTCGGCATTGGCAAGAAGAGAATCAATTTCCAAGGCGGAAGATGCAGACTGTTCTGTAGTCGCTTCTGATGCGCTTTTCTGTTGTTTGTTACCACATGAAGTTCCGATAAAAGTCATTGCCATGATGGCAATTGCGATTGTTAGCTTTTTTGTTTTCATTGTTCTTGGTAGATGTGTATAAGGTTTGTAATCTGTTTATCGTTTGTTTATAGCTTATCATAGTTCGCCTTACGGGCGAGGAGTCTTAACCTTACTTGAGACTTTTAGTTTCCCGGTTTGAAACTGTTGGTTTCTCACCGAGAAACTAAAGGTTTCAAGGCATGAAACAAATATTAGTCTTTTAGTTGCCGGCTTGATCCCTTATGCAACGAACTTGCATACCGGCTTTAATGCTAACATAAGATAATGATAATCTGCCTTCCGGATACTTGGTTGCATTGATTGTACTCATTAATCCAAAGAACTGTATATTGGTTAGTAGGCCGCTGGTACTATTGTATATGGGTTTGTAGGCGGTCGAAGTCATGAGATAATTCATTGCCGGTTTTCCATGCCACGCAGCTTGAATCTTGGCGTCATCTGCTATTGCAGTTTTTTGGTAGCTGCCGGCGCCTGTAAGACTTGTTGCCATACGAACACCGGAGAATTGGTAATTGAATCCTGCATCCATCAGTGATGATATTTTGGCTCCATCATAAGCTGTATCATAAAAAAGAGCTTTATCACCATCAGCCGGTACCTTGCCGTCGGCATCATTCGTTGTTTTTCCTACCAGATTAAAGTACTCCAGACGTGTCGGTATGTGCCATCCTTTCGGGCAGATTCCTTGTGCTCCTTCAAAGGAGGTCAGATTACTATCAGTAATTTCTTTACCACCCAGTGCAGCCTGGAAATCATATAGATAACCTAATTCTTTTATGGCACTTTCTTTTGCTGTAGCTACGGTTGTACCATCGGCTGTGATTTCATACGGATACCAAACATGGCTATCAGCAGTTGGGTCGGTAGACGGTGTCAGTCCTTTCGGTAAATAAATAAGCGGTTCAGCCATCCATGTCGTACCGTTTGAGAGAGTTACAGTCTTATATTTTACATTATCATACAGGAAATAGTTCTGATCGAGATGTTCCTCGAAAGGAATCTCATTATCAGCTCCAATTTCACCCTCATCTGTCCAGTTTTCAATGTCACCACTAAGTTCTGTCTCTTATACACATCTGACGCTGCCGACGATACTCCTTG
>OWIO01003082.1_pt1 | contig 9833 bp, 9 predicted proteins | sample 1733011 | NCBI WGS metagenome assembly OWIO01 (sample SAMN05065779, study PRJEB22554) | human gut metagenome | biome: ENVO:2100002; feature: ENVO:00000062; material: ENVO:00002003 | host: Homo sapiens | place: USA | reverse complement strand
ATCTACACAAGGAGTATCGTCGGCAGCGTCAGATGTGTATAAGAGACAGGAGGTCGAGGACGCGGAGCTGACGAACTTCTCGGTGCAGAGCCTGCCCGTGGTGGTGAGCAAGCGCGGAGCGGCGGGGCAGTATGTGCGCAATATTTTGAAAAGGAAAGAAATGCACGGTGTGAATATCCGTTCTATCCTGCGTGCCGGCGTGAAGATTCCGGTGCTGGCCGGCGGCAAGCTCGATGCCGGCGACCGGCTCGAACTGGTCGGCCTGCCGCAGGACGTGCGCCGCGCCGCGCCGACGCTCGGGTTCAGCGATCCGGTCTCGGAAAAGACGGGGATGCCGCTGGTGGGGCTGGGCATCTTTTTGGGCGGACTGCTCTTCGGCTGGTTGCTGATGACCCGTATCGGGGCCGTGCCGCTGAGCCTTACGGTGAGCGGCGGCGTGCTGATCGCCGGCCTTTTCTGCGGTTGGCTCCATGCCCGTTATCCCCACGTGGGCAATATCCCGCAGCCGACGTTGTGGTTCATGAACAACGTCGGCCTGAACACCTTCATCGCCATCGTCGGCATTTCGACCGGCCCGACCTTCATTCAGGGATTTCAGGAGGTAGGGTGGAGTCTCTTTCTGATCGGCGCGGCCGCGACCTCGATTCCGCTCGTCGCGGGCATCTTCATCGGACGTTACCTCTTCCGGTTCAACGATGCGCTGACGCTGGGGTGCGTCGCGGGGGCGCGGACCACCACGGCGGCGCTGGGTGCCGTCGAGGAGACGATCCAGAGCAACGTCCCCTCGATGGGCTACACGATCACCTATGCTATCGGCAATACGCTGCTCATCATCTGGGGCGTGGTGATCGTGCTGCTGATCGCGTAGCGGACGGCGGACTTTACCGGAGCGTCCGCTTCTGCCGCGGGGCGGGATGTCCGCCATTAGGCTCCGTTTGCAAAAGCAGGGCAAAATCCGTAGTTTTGTCGCTGTCAACCCCAGCGAGCATGAAACGAATCACGATCAAAGAGTTGGCCGAAAGGCTCGGACTGTCGCCGTCGACCGTGTCGCGGGCGCTGGCCGGCGACCGGAACATCCGCCGCGAGACGCGGGAACGGGTTTCCCGACTGGCGGGGGAACTGGGTTACCGTCCCAATCCGGTGGCTGTGAACCTCCGGTCGGGGCGGAGCAATACGGTCGGGGTGATCGTGCCCGAGATGGTCACGCCTTTCGCCGCGACGGTCATCGGCGGCATCCAGCGGGTGTTGTATGGGCGCGGCTTGAAGGTCATCATCGCCCAGTCGGACGAGAATCCGCAGACCGAATGCGGGAATCTGGAATTGATGGAGCGCTTCATGGTCGACGGCGTCATCGCCTGTCCGTGCGACGCGACCCGTAACGGCGAGATCTACCGGCGTATCCGGCAGCGCGGCGTGCCGCTGGTCTTCTACGACCGTGCGCCGCTGCGCGTCGATGCCTCGCGGGTGATCGTCGACGATTTTGCGACGAGCTATTTCCTTATGGAACACCTCGTCCGCAGGGGATGCCGCCGGATCGTCCACCTCGGCGGTCCGGCGCATATCCCGAATGCGAGGGAGCGTCTGCGCGGGTTCAGGTATGCTTTGGGGAAGTTCGGGTTCGTGTCGGACGGCCGGTCGGTGATTCCGGCAGGCGTGACCTTCGACGACGGCCGTGCGGCGGCCGACGAGTTGCTGCGCCGGATGCCCGATGCCGACGGCCTCTTCGCGTGGACGGATACGGTGGCGATCGGCGCGATGAACCGGTTGCGGGAACTGGGCATCCGCGTTCCGGCGCAGATGGCGGTGGCGGGGTATTCGGGAACCGTACTCTCGACGATCGTCAATCCGCAGCTTACGACCGTCGAGCAGCCGCTCGACGAGATGGGCTGCCGCGCTGCCGAATTGATTCTGGAAAAGATCGCCGATCCGTCGGCGCCCGACCGCACCGTCACGCTGACCGCCTGTATCCGCGAACGGGCGTCGACGGCGCGTTGAAAGAAGGATTACCGCGAACGGGGGCGCGTATCGACCGATACGCGCCCCCGTTCGTGTCCGGTGCGGCGGATCAATAGCCCAGGATACGCATCATGGCGCGGTAACTCTGCTCCTTGGCGAACAGACGCGTGTAGTATTCGTTGTCGCCCTTGTCGCGGTCGATGATGATGTGTTTGGGCGCGGGGATCAGGCAGTGCTGGATGCCGCCGAAGCCGCCGATCGACTCCTGGTAGGCGCCCGTATGGAAAAAACCGATGTACTGCGTGTTGCCCGCTTCGAGTTTGGGCAGGAAGATGGCGTTGGTGTGCGACTCGGCGTTGTAGAAATCCTCGCTGTCGCACGTCAGCCCGCCGAGGAAGACGCGCTGGTACTCCTTGTCCCAGTTGTTGACGGCAAGCATGATGTAACGCTGGTTGATGCCCCACGTGTCGGGCAGGGTGGTGATGAACGACGAGTCGATCATGTACCAGTTCTCGCGGTCGTTCTGCTGCTTCTGGTTGACGATCGAATAGAGCGCCGCGCCGCTTTCGCCCACGGTGAACGATCCGAACTCGGTGAAGATATTGGGTTCCTCGATGCCGTTCATCTCGCAGATGTGTTTGATCTGCGCCACGATCTCCTCGGTCATGTACTCGTAGTCGTATTCGAAGTTGAGCGAGTTCTTGATCGGGAAGCCGCCGCCGATGTTCAGGCTGTCCAGTTCGGGGCAGATGGCCTTCAACTCGCAGTAGACGTTGAGGCACTTGCCCAATTCGTTCCAGTAGTAGGCCGTGTCCTTGATGCCCGTGTTGATGAAGAAGTGGAGCATCTTCAACTGGAACTTCTTGTTGGTCTTGATCTTGCGCTTGTAGAAGTCGACGATGTCGTTGTAGCGGATGCCCAGGCGCGAGGTGTAGAAATCGAATTTCGGCTCCTCCTCGCAGGCGATGCGGATGCCCACCTTGCACTTTTTCTCGATCGCGGCGTCCAGCAGTTCGACCTCCTCCTTGTTGTCGATCACGGGGATGGTGTTTTCGAATCCGTCGTCGACCAGCTGCGCGATATTCTCCACGTACTGAGGACGTTTGAAACCGTTGCAGATGATGTAACGGTCTTTGTCGATGACCCCGCCGTCGTAGAGGGCGTTGATGATGTGGATGTCGTAGGCCGACGAGGTTTCGAGGTGGATGTCGTTTTTGAGCGCCTCTTCGAGCACGAAGGAGAAGTGGCTCGATTTGGTACAGTAGCAGTAGTTGTAAGCGCCCTTGTAGTCGACCTTCGCCATGGCCACGTTGAACATGCGCTTGGCACGTGCGATCTGCGAGGAGATCTTCGGCAGGTAGGTGACCTTCAACGGCGTACCGTACTGCTTGATGATCTCCATGAGCGGAATGTCGTACAGATTCAGCTCGTTGTCCTCGACCGAAAATTCGTCCTGAGGGAAATCGAACGTCTGTTCGATCAGGTCTTTGTACTTGTTTTTCATGCTTTGTCCGGTTCGTTTCCGGGAATCCGTCCGAGCTACATCGGTCGAAATTCGGCGAAGTAGCTCGATTACTTTTTCTCGAAATTCGCGGTGCAAAGTAGCTAATTATTTTTGATATGCGCAACGATTCGGTGCAATATCTCGATTTTTGCAGGCGTTTTCTGCATATCACGGAAAAATGTTGTAATTTTGAGGGGTAAAATCGACGGGATGTTATGACAACGGACGTGAAAGTTTTGATCGCAGAATTCCTTCGCACGCACAAGCGGCTCGTCGTGCCGCAGTTGGGGGCCTTCATCGTGAAGGCGCCCGGCGGGGAGATCCTCTTTTCGGAGCTGTTCAAGCGCGACGACGGGGTGCTGCGAGGGCTTTTGACAGCCGCCGGCGCCAGCGAGATCGAAGCGGCGGGCGCCATCGACCGGCTGATTTTCGATCTGCGCCACGCCGTGCAGCACGGCGGCGTGTATCTCGTCGCGGGGCTGGGGACTTTCTCCGCCGGCGCCAACGGGACGCTGACGTTCGCCTACGATCCGCAGGCCGGTGCCGCGGCGGGGCCTGCATCGGCGCTGCCGGCGGGTTCCGCCGTGGAGACGGAAGCATCGGGCGACCCGGCAGCTGACAGGACCGTTGCATCCGGCACGGGCGGATCGGTCGGGTCGGATGCCGTCGGCCGCGGACGGACGCCGCGCTATGAACCCGATCCCTGCGTGAAGGGTCTGACCTACGGCCGGCCGGTCAAGACGACCGATGCCTATACCTTCGTCGGCAGCAAGCCGGCGCGCCGGATCGATGCGTTCCTCATCGTGGCGATCGTGGCGGCGCTGCTGGCCGTGGGCGTGATCGTCTACGGATATGTCAACGACCGCCGCGCCAAGCAGATGCAGGCGGAGTTGATGGAGGAGGTTTCGCAGAGCGCCGCCGCCGGCGAAGCCGCTGCGGAGTCCGTCGCCGAGTGACCCTTCCACAGCGGCAGGGAAGGGGACCAAACGAAAAAGAAAGAAACCCTATGGATTTAGTCTCATTGAAACAGCGCTTCGGCGTCATCGGCAATTCGGAGCTTCTGAATCGGGCGCTCGAAGTGGCCGTGCGCGTCGCACCGACCGATCTGTCGGTGCTGGTGACGGGCGAGAGCGGCGTGGGCAAGGAGTTTTTCCCGCAGATCATCCACGCCTATTCGGCCCGCAAGCACAATAAATATATTGCCGTCAACTGCGGTGCCATCCCCGAAGGCACGATCGATTCGGAGCTGTTCGGCCACGAGAAGGGGTCGTTCACGGGTGCCGTCGAAGCTCGCAAGGGCTATTTCGAGGAGGCCGACGGCGGGACGATTTTTCTGGACGAGGTGGCCGAGTTGCCGCTCTCGACGCAGGTGCGCCTGCTGCGCGTGTTGCAGACGGGCGAATTCATGCGCGTCGGTTCGGCCCGGGTGCAGCGCACCGACGTGCGGGTCGTGGCGGCGACGAACATGAATTTGCAGGAGGCCATCGAGAAGGGGCGGTTCCGCGAAGACCTCTACTACCGGCTCAATACGGTGCCCATCGCGGTGCCGGCGTTGCGCGACCGGCGCGAGGACATCTTCCTGCTGTTCCGCAAGTTCGCCTCCGACGTGGCCGTACAGTACCGTATGCCGCCCATCACGCTCGACGACGAGGCGCGCCGGATGTTGGAGGGCTACTACTGGCGCGGCAACATCCGCCAGTTGAAGAACGTGGCCGAGCAGATCTCGGCCATCGAGGAGAACCGTGTGGTGACGGCGGCGATTCTGTCGCGCTACCTTCCGCAGCAGCAGGGGGCTTCGACGCCCGTGGTGACGGCGGCGGGCGTGGCGGGCGATTCGGCGAGCGAGCGCGAACTGCTCTACAAGATCCTGTTCGACATGCGGGGGGACATCAACGACCTCAAACGCATGGTCTCGGAGCTGTTGCGCGGCGGTGCGGCGGCGTCCGAGGCGAAGCAGGAGGTGGCGGGTTACCTGCCCACGACGGCCGGGAGCACGTCGCACGGCCGCAATCGGGAGTATGCCGTCAACGCCGAGGTGGCCGAGGAGCCGCACGAGGCGCTGACGAAGGCCGACGTCCAGCGCGAACAGATCATCCGCGCGCTGCGCCGCAACAACGGCCGTCGCCGCGAAGCCGCCGCCGAACTGTTCATGTCCGAGCGCACGCTCTACCGCAAGATCAAGGAGCTGGGCATCGAGGACGATTGACGATCCCTCCTGCCGGCGCCTCACGGGAGGCCGAGGGGCGGCAGCGGCGGGTACGGGATCGAAAAAGACGAATATGCGGACCGGATGCCTGCGGGGTGTCCGATTCCGGTCCGAACGGCGGTCCGGCGGCCGTCGCGGTGTATCGGAGAACCGATGATGAGATAAGATGATGCTGAAAAACAAGATAATCTGTTGTGCGCTGCTTTTGGCGGCGCTTGTGACGGCGGGCTGCGGCGTGACGATCAAGTACTCGCTGTCGGGTGCGTCGATTCCGCCCGATGCCAAGACCTTCTCGGTGGCCTATTTCCCCAACAACGCGCCGATGGTGGAGCCGATTCTCAGTACGACGCTCACCGATGCGCTGATCGACAAGTTTACGCGCCAGACCCGTCTGGCGCAGGTCGACGAGGGAGGCGACTTCGCGTTCGAGGGCGAAATCACGGGTTACTCCTCGACGACGGCGTCGGTGGCCAGCGACGACTACGCGCTGTTGAACCGCCTGTCGATCACCGTCAAGGTGCGTTTTACGAACGTGCTCGACGAGGCGATGTCCTTCAACAAATCCTTCACGGCCTATGCCGACTACGACTCCACGAAGCTGCTCACGGAGGTGGCCGGCGAGCTGGTGCCCGAAATCGTGGATCAGCTGGTGAACGATATTTTCCAGGCTGCGGCCTCCAACTGGTAACGGCGATGGCGACATTCAGGGAGTATATCGCTTCGCTGGGAGCGGCCGGCGCGGTGCCGGAGGCGGAGCTGGACGAACTGCTCGGACGCTACGAATGGTTTGCCCTCGCACGGCTCGTACGCCTGCGGCAGCGGGGCGGCGATCCGTCGGAGGACGGCCGGCTCGGCTTCGCGGTGCAGGACAGGGCGGCGGGGACGGCGCCCGAAGTGGACAGGGAGCGGCTGACGGCGCTCTGCGCGGACGATCTGATCGACGATTTCCTGCGGGCGGGCGACTACCGCATCGTGGCCGAGGAGGGCGAATCCGACGACGAAGTGAAGACCGTCGCCGATTTCGACGACGAGGACGACCTTGTCACCGAAGAGTTGGCCGAGATCTACCGGCAGCAGGGGTTAAATGACGAGGCGTGCGCGATTTATCGCAAATTAAGTTTGCGAAATCCGGAAAAAAGTGTTTACTTTGCCGAACTTATCGACGAAATAGCGTCCGAGGGGAAGAATCGTTAAAATAAAAGAATAGAACAGTATGTACACATTTTGTATCGTTGTGATTTTATTGGCCAGCGTCAGCCTGATTTTCGTGGTATTGGTGCAAAGTCCCAAAGGGGGAATGGCTGCCAATTTCGGTGCGGCGAATCAGGTGATGGGCGTGCGCGACGCGGCGAACGGCTTGGAAAAATTCACGTGGGCGATGGCTCTCGTCATCGTCGTGCTGAGCCTTGTGGCCACGCTGTCGATGGACAAGGGTACGGTTGCTGCCAGCAATAAGGATCTGGAAAAGGATGCCAATGCGTTGATCGAGATGACTCAGGAGGCTCCTGTCATGCCGCAGGCCGTGCCGGCGGAGACCCCTGCTTCCGGGCAGCCTGCCGCGGATCAGCAGCAGTAACGTGCAGCGACCCTGCGAATGAAAAGCCGGAACGGAAAGTCCGGCTTTTTTTGTGGCTGCGGCAGGTATCCTGATAAATAGGTATTGCATATCGACGGCAGGGTGCGTATATTTGCCGGTGTGAACCTGCTTTTTCGGCTGTCGTCTCCGTGTCCGAACAGTTCGTCTGCGGCAGCGGGGCGGCAGGGCAGGTAACGGAAAACTGCGTCGGGGACGCCGCCGCACGGATTAATAGTCAATCGAAGTTTATGGCGCATTCGCATCACGATCACTCCCACGAACACGTTCGGCGGCTCTCGTCGCTCAACCGCGCTTTCGTCGCGGGCATTCTGCTGAACTCGGTTTTCGTCGCCGCGGAGTTCACGGCGGGCATCCTCTCCAATTCGATGGGGCTGCTCTCCGACGCGGGGCACAACCTGAGCGACGTGGCGAGCCTGCTGCTCGCCCTGCTGGCGTTCCGCCTGGCGCAGGTACGCCCCACGAGCCGCTATACCTACGGCTACCGCCGCAGCACGATTCTCGTTTCGCTGCTCAACGCCGTCATCCTGCTGGTCGCCGTCGGCGCCATCGTCGTCGAGAGCGTTCGCAAGCTGCTCCATCCCGAACCCGTAGGGGGCGAGGTGGTGCTCTGGGTGGCGGGCATCGGCGTGGTCGTCAATTTCGCCACGGCGCTGTTCTTCCTGCGCGACAAGGACCGCGACCTGAACGTCAGGGGCGCTTATCTGCACATGGCCGCCGACGCGCTGGTGTCGGTGGGCGTGATGGTGTCGGGGGCGGTCATGATGGCGACGGGTTGGTATCTGATCGATCCGCTGGTCGGCCTGCTCGTGGCGGCCGTCATCGTCTGGTCGACGTGGGGGCTGCTGCGCGACAGCCTGCGGTTGTCGCTGGACGGCGTTCCCGCGGGGATCGATTACGACGAGGTCTTCCGCACGGTGGCGTCGCAGCCGGGTGTGAGCGGGGTGCACCATCTCCACGTCTGGGCGCTCAGTACGACCGAGAACGCCTTGACGGCGCACGTAGCGGTACACGATTTGCAGCGGATGCCGCAATTGAAGGAGGCGCTCCGCGCACGGCTCCGCGAACTGGGGATCGATCACGCCACGCTCGAATTCGAGAGCGACGTGCAGCCTTGCGGCGAACATGCCGACTGCGATATGGAACAGGGCCGTTGCGGCGGCGCATCGCAGCCTGTCCGCTGAATCCCGTTGTAGCCTATGAACTCATCGATAGCCTTTCCGCTGCTGCTGACGCTGCTGGCCGGTCTCGCGACCGGTATCGGCAGCGCCATCGCGTTTTTCGCGCACCGCACCAACGTACGTTTCCTCTCTTTTTCACTGGGCCTTTCGGCCGGCGTGATGATCTACGTCTCGTTCGTCGAACTGTTCGCCGAGTCGCAGACGTTGCTCACGGCCCAGTGGGGCGCCACGGCAGGCGTCTCGGCGACGGTCGCCTGCTTTTTCGGCGGCATCCTGCTGATCGGCGTCATCGACCGGCTGGTGCCCTCGTTCGAGAATCCGCACGAGATGCACTCGGTCGAGGAGATGAACCGCCGCCCCCATGACCGTAAGCTGATGCGCATGGGGCTGATGACCGCTCTGGTCATCGGTATCCACAACTTCCCCGAGGGGATCGCCACCTTCATGTCGGCGATCGACAACCCGACGCTCGGTATCGCCATCGCCGCAGCGATCGCCATCCACAACATCCCCGAAGGCATCGCCGTTTCGGTCCCGATCTACTACGCCACGGGCAGCCGCCGCAAGGCCTTCCTGCTTTCGCTGTCGTCGGGCCTGGCCGAACCGGTCGGCGCGCTGCTGGCCTATGCCGTGCTGCTGCCGTTCCTCTCGCCGACGCTGCTGGGGTGCCTGTTCGGATTCGTTGCGGGCATCATGGTCTTCATTTCGCTCGACGAACTGCTGCCCGCTGCCGAGGAGTACGGCGAGCACCACATCTCGATCTACGGCGTGGTGACGGGCATGGCCCTGATGGCCGTCAGTCTGATCGTCTTTTCCTGATCCCTCGCATCCCGGACGGCGGGCGCATTTCCGATGCGCTCCGGCGCCGTGCGGGTAGCAGGCGCCGGAGCGTATCCGTGTTCCGCGGATGTTTTTCGGAAGGCAGGAGGGAGGGGCGGAGCATGGTTCGTGCGGGAGGCGTTTTTCCGGAGCCGGCGGTCGGCGCGCGTCGTTCGTGTTAATTTATCGTTAAGAATAGGTTACCGAATTGTTACCGGCGGGTGAAAAAGCTATCTTTGTTCCGCATTTGCCCGAATTCGACAGAATGGAACCTATATATACGTTTATGTTGGCCGCCATGGCGCTTCTCGCCGTGACCGGTCTCTTCATCGGAGTGATGAACGATGCCGCCAACTTCCTCAATTCGGCCATCGGTTCCAAAGCGGCCCCCGTGCGGGTGATCATGGCCGTCGCGTCGGTGGGAATCATCGTCGGCGCCGTCACGTCGACCGGCATGATGGAGGTGGCGCGCAGCGGCATGTTCGATCCGTCGCGGTTCACGTTCCGCGACGTGATGATCCTCTACCTGTCTCTTATACACATCTCCGAGCCCACGAGACTCGACGTCATCTC
>OWIO01003070.1_pt1 | contig 9874 bp, 7 predicted proteins | sample 1733011 | NCBI WGS metagenome assembly OWIO01 (sample SAMN05065779, study PRJEB22554) | human gut metagenome | biome: ENVO:2100002; feature: ENVO:00000062; material: ENVO:00002003 | host: Homo sapiens | place: USA | reverse complement strand
TCTACACAAGGAGTATCGTCGGCAGCGTCAGATGTGTATAAGAGACAGGATACGGCATCACTATGGCGTTCACGGGTATGCGCCTGTTCCATCATTAAGCAAGGAGGAATTTCTCCATGAAGCTCATGGTCATCGGCGGCGGCGGCCGCGAACACGCCATCATTAAAAAGCTGAAGGAAAATCCCGCGGTCGAGAAAATTTACTGTCTGCCCGGCAACGGCGGCATCGCCGCCGACGCGGTCTGCGTCAGTGAGATCGGCGCGAAGGACATCCCCGCGCAGGTCGAATTTGCCAAGGCGCACGGCATTGATTATGCCGTTGTCGCGCCGGACGACCCCCTTGCCCTCGGCGCGGTGGACGCGCTGAGCGAGGCGGGCATCCCATGCTTCGGCCCTGACAAAAAGGCCGCCGTCATCGAGGCGAGCAAGGCGTTTGCAAAGGATCTGATGCAGAAATACGGCATCCCCACCGCAAAATACCGCGTCTTTACCGACGCGCCCTCCGCCTGCGCCTACATCGACGCCGAGGGTGCGCCCATCGTCGTCAAGGCGGACGGCCTCGCGCTCGGCAAGGGCGTCGTCGTCGCGCAGACAGTCGAGGAGGCGAAGGCCGCCGTGCGCGCGATGATCGAGGATAAGACCTTCGGTCAGAGCGGCGCGCGCGTCGTCATCGAGGAATATATGGAGGGTCCCGAGGTCTCGGTGCTGAGCTTCACCGACGGCGAAGCGCTCGTGCCGATGGTCTCCTCCATGGACCACAAGCGTGCGCTCGACGGCGACAAAGGCCCCAACACCGGCGGCATGGGCGCGGTCGCGCCGAACCCGTATTATACAAAGGAGATTGCGGCGGAGTGCATGGAGAATATTTTCCTGCCGACGATCCGCGCGATGCGCGCCGAGGGCCGCCCCTTCCGCGGCTGCCTCTATTTCGGGCTGATGCTCACCAAGAGCGGCCCGAAGGTCGTGGAGTACAACTGCCGCTTCGGCGACCCCGAAACGCAGGCGGTGCTGCCGCTGCTCAAAAGCGACCTGCTCACCGTCATGCAGGCGACGACGAACGGTACGCTCGCGGATGTGAGCGTGGAATTTTCGACCGGTTCCGCCTGCTGCGTCGTGCTCGCGTCCGAGGGCTACCCCCAAAAGTATGAGAGCGGCTTTCCCATCACGATGAGCGAGGAGGCCGCCGCGCACTGCTATGTCGCGGGCGCAAAAAAGGACGGCGATACGCTCCTGACCGCGGGCGGGCGCGTGCTCGGCATCACCGCCGCCGCCCCCACGCTGAGGGCCGCCGTCGAGGAGGCGTACCGGCTGGCGGAGGGCGTAGCTTTTGCCAACAAATACTGCCGCGGCGACATCGGCAGCGCCGCGCTCGCGGCGCGGGAGGAGAGAGGATAAAATGGTATTTCGGACCTATGTGGAAAAGCGGCAAGGTCTCGCGCCCGAGTGCGAGGCGCTGCTGACGGACTGCCGCGATTTTCTCGGCGTGCAGGGCCTGCGCGCCGCGCGTATCTGGAACCGCTATGATGTAGAGGGGATCGAGGCCCCTCTCTTTGAAAATGCCTGCAGGAGCGTGTTCTCCGAGCCGTCGCTGGACCTTGTGTCCGCCGCGGCGGACACGCAGGACGCCTGCGCGGTCTTTGCCGTCGAGCCCCTGCCCGGTCAGTTCGACCAGCGCGCGGACAGCGCGTCGCAGTGCATCCAGCTTCTGAGCCAAGGCGAGCGCCCGCGCATCCGCACGGCGAAGGTCTACGCGCTCTATGGCACGCTGACGGATGCCGATGTCGAGGCGGTCAAGCGTTATGTCATCAACCCCGTCGAAAGCCGCGAGGCGAGCCTTAAAAAGCCCGAAACGCTCGCCGAGGAGTTTGCCGAGCCGAAGTGCGTTTCGTCCGTCGAGGGCTTTACCGCCATGGACGAGGCCGCGCTCTCCGCACTGCTCTCCTCTATGGGGCTTGCCATGGATATTGCCGACCTCAAGGCGCTGCAAGACTATTTCCGCGAGACCGAGCGCCGCGACCCCACCGTGACCGAGCTGCGCGTGGTCGACACCTACTGGTCCGACCACTGCCGCCACACGACCTTCTCCACGCACCTTGACGAGATCCGCATCGACGATGACGCCGTCAAGGGCGCCTATGCGCGCTATCTTGCCGCGCGCGAGGAGGTCTACGGCGCGGAGAGGGCTGCCAAGCGCCCGCAGACGCTTATGGATATTGCGACCATCGGCACAAAGACGCTCAAAGCCCGCGGGCTGCTCCCCGAGCTCGACGAGAGCGAGGAGATCAACGCCTGCTCCATCCACGTCCCCGCCCAGGTGGACGGCAAAACCGAGGACTGGCTCCTCATGTTCAAGAACGAGACCCACAACCACCCCACCGAGATCGAGCCCTTCGGCGGCGCTGCTACCTGCATCGGCGGTGCCATCCGTGACCCGCTGTCCGGCCGCAGCTATGTTTACCAGGCCATGCGCGTGACCGGCGCAGGCGACCCGCTCAAGCCAGTTGCCGAAACCATGCCCGGCAAGCTGCCCCAGCGCAAGCTGGTTACCACTGCTGCTGCCGGTTATTCCAGCTATGGCAACCAGATCGGCCTTGCCACCGGCCAGGTTGCTGAACTGTACCATCCCGGCTATGTGGCAAAGCGTATGGAGATCGGCGCTGTTGTGGGTGCTACCCCGGCCAGCCATGTCCGCCGCGAAGAGCCCCAGCCCGGCGATGTGATCATCCTGCTGGGCGGCCGCACCGGCCGTGACGGCATTGGCGGCGCTACCGGCTCCAGCAAGGCCCACAAGCTGACCAGCCTGGAAACCTGCGGTGCCGAGGTGCAGAAGGGCAACGCCCCCATTGAGCGTAAGCTGCAGCGCCTGTTCCGCCGCGAGGACGCCTGCTGCATGATCAAGCGCTGCAACGACTTTGGCGCAGGCGGCGTTTCCGTTGCCATCGGCGAGCTGGCCGACGGCCTGAACATTGACCTGAACAAAGTTACCAAGAAGTACGAGGGCCTGGACGGCACCGAGCTGGCTATCAGCGAAAGCCAGGAGCGCATGGCTGTTGCCGTTGCCGCTGAGGATGCCGAAAAGTTCATTGCCCTTGCCAATGAGGAAAACCTGGAAGCCACCGTGGTTGCTACCGTTACCGAGGAAAAGCGGATGCGCGAGAACTGGAACGGCGTTGCCATCGTGGACCTTTCCCGCGAGTTCCTGAACTCCAACGGTGCCGAGCGCCATGCCGATGTGCATGTTCTGCCCGGCACGGTATGGCAGCCCCAGTGGGCCGGTTCCACCTTTGCCGAAAAGCTGGAAAACCTGGTTGGCGACCTGAACGTTTGCAGCCAGAAAGGCCTGGGCGAGCGGTTTGACTCCACCATCGGCGCTTCCACCGTGCTGATGCCTTACGGCGGTAAATACCAGCTGACCCCCACCATGGCCATGGCTGCCAAACTGCCGGTGGATGGCGAAACCACCACCTGCTCCGGCATGGCCTGGGGCTTTAACCCCTATCTGACTGAAGCGGACCCCTACCGCGGCGCTTACATGGCCGTTGTGGAAAGCGTGACCAAACTGGTTTGCGCCGGTTTCCGCCACAAGGATATGTACCTGACTTTCCAGGAATATTTTGAGCACCTGAACACTGCCCCCGAACGCTGGGGCAAGCCGCTGGCCGCCCTGCTTGGCGCGCTGGATGCCCAGATGGGCCTTGGCATTGCTTCCATCGGCGGCAAGGACAGTATGTCCGGCAGCTTTGAAGGCCTGGATGTTCCCCCCACGCTGGTCAGCTTTGCCACCGCCATTGGCAACACCGCCAACGTCATGAGCCCTGAGTTCAAGAAAGCCAACAGCTCTGTTGTCATCCTGAAGCCGCAGTACAAGGACGGCATGCCGGAGATCGGCAGCCTGCTTTCCATCTACAAGATCGTGGAGCAGATGATCGACGAAGGCAAGGTGCTGGCCGCAGCAACGCCGGGTTACGGCGGCGTTGCCGAAGCACTGTTCAAGATGTGCGTCGGCAACCACGTGGGCCTGTCCCTGAGCCGCGATATCAACCTGGACGACCTGTTCAAGCCCTGCTATGGCGCAGTTATTCTGGAGCTTCTGGATGCTTCTGCCGGTGAATTCCTCGGTTCCACCACCGTGGATTACGTCATCAATGTCAACGGCGAAAACATCGACCTGCAGCACCTGCAGGATGTATGGGAAGCAAAGCTGCAGCCTGTCTTCCCCTACCTCAAGGCTGGCGAGGAAGTTAAATCCCTGGAATACAAGGTCAACTGCTTCCAGCGCGTTGCCCCGGCTGTGCGCTTGGCCACCCCGCGCGTTATCATCCCTGTGTTCCCCGGCACCAACTGCGAATACGACACTGCACGCGCATTCCGCCGCGCCGGTGGCGACCCGCACATTCTGGTGTTGAAGAACCTGACCCCTGCCGACGTTGCCGCCAGCTGCGAAGCCCTGGTGAAAGAGCTTGACCAGAGCCAGATTCTGATGCTGCCGGGCGGTTTTTCCGGCGGCGATGAGCCGGACGGCTCCGCCAAGTTCATTGCGGCGTTCTTCCGCAACCCCGCTGTGGCCGATGCCGTCAACCGTCTGCTGAACCAGCGTGACGGCCTGGCACTCGGCATCTGCAACGGCTTCCAGGCATTGATTAAGCTGGGCCTTGTGCCTTATGGCGAGATCCGCCCGATTACCGAGAACGACCCGACCCTAACCTTTAACACCATCCACCGCCACCAGAGCATGCTGGTGCGCACCCGCGTAGCTTCCAACAAGAGCCCCTGGCTGAGCGAATGCAATGTGGATGATGAACACCTGATCGCCATCAGCCACGGCGAAGGCCGCTTTGTCTGCAATGACGGCCTGCTGCAGCAGCTGATCAACAACGGCCAGGTTGCCACCCAGTATGTTGACCTGAACTGCGTGCCCACCATGGATATGCGCTACAACCCCAACGGGTCTGTGCTGGCCATTGAGGGCATTACCAGCCCGGACGGCCGCGTGTTCGGCAAGATGGGCCATTCTGAGCGCAGCGGCGACAGCCTGTACAAAAACGTTACCGGCGACAAGTACCAGCCGATTTTTGAAGGCGGCGTGAACTACTTCAAACTGTAAGACATGCTGTAAGAAAGGAAACCCGACCAATGGCACATGATCGTTATATTTCTCCGTTTTCCACCCGTTATGCTTCCGATGAGATGCAGTATACTTTCTCGGACGATAACAAGTTCCGCACCTGGCGCAGGCTGTGGATTGCGCTGGCCAAGGCTGAGCAGAAGCAGGGCCTGGACATTACCGATGAACAGATTGCCGAGTTGGAAGCCCACAAGGATGACATCAATTACGAGGAAGCCACTGCCCGCGAAAAGCTGGTGCGCCACGATGTCATGAGCCATGTTTACGCTTACGGCCTGCAGTGCCCCAAGGCAAAGGGTATCATCCACCTGGGTGCTACCAGCTGCTATGTTGGCGATAACACCGATGTTATCATCATGCGCGAAGGCCTGCAGCTGGTGCGCAAAAAGCTGCTCGGCGTGCTGGCCAACCTGGCCGATTTTGCCGAGCAGTACAAGGATATGCCCTGCCTGGCTTACACCCACTGCCAGCCCGCCCAGCTGACCACCGTTGGCAAGCGCGCTACCCTGTGGATGAACGAGTTCTACATGGACCTGCAGGAGATTGACCACCAGATCAGCCAGCTGGCCCTGCGCGGCGTTAAGGGTACCACCGGCACCCAGGCCAGCTTTATTGAGCTGTTCAGCGGCGATTCTGCCAAGGTCAAGGCAGTGGAAGCCGATGTGTGCGCCCAGATGGGCTTTGACAAGGTTGTGCCCGTCTGCGGCCAGACCTACAGCCGCAAGGTGGACTACAATGTGCTTTCCGCCATTGCCGGTCTTGCCCAGAGCGCCATGAAGATGGCCACCGACATCCGCCTGCTGGCCAACTTTAAGGAGATGGAGGAGCCGTTTGAAAAGAACCAGATCGGTTCTTCCGCCATGCCGTACAAGCGCAACCCCATGCGCTGCGAACGCATCTGCGCGCTTTCCCGCTACCTGATGGTGGATGTGCTGAACCCCGCCATCACTGCCGGCACCCAGTGGTTTGAGCGCACGCTGGACGATTCCGCCAACAAGCGCATCGCCATGGCTGAGGGCTTTTTGGCCGCTGATGCCATCCTGAACATTCTGCTGAATGTTTCGGACGGGCTGGTGGTTTACCCCAAGGTTGTCCGCAGCCGCGTGATGGCTGAGCTGCCGTTCATGGCCAGCGAGAACATCATGATGAAAGCCGTCAAGAAAGGCGGCGATCGCCAGGAGCTGCACGAGCGCCTGCGCGAGCACGCCGTGGCCGCTGCCGCTGTGGTCAAGCAGGAGGGCAAGCCCAATGATATGATTGCCCGCGTGGAAGCTGACCCTGCATTCGGTCTGACCCGCGAGGAGATCGAGGCCGAGCTGAGCCCCGAAGATTTCACCGGCCGCGCCCCGCAGCAGGTGGAAGAGTTCCTGGCCGAAGTTATCCGTCCCGTGCTGGACGCCAACAAAGAGGATCTTGGCCAGCATGTGGAGCTGAATGTTTGATTTATTTGGGCTTGAGGAATTATAAGATTATGATAGCATCATGATTGGATGAATAAGCGAAAGGCTGCTTCTTCGGTTGAAGGAGCAGCCTTTTTGAGTTTTAGGGGGATTATATTTCATCATACATCACGGCGGGACGAGGGCATCCGCCCTACCGCACCGTAAATGATGGCTTTACTATCCCGCTTCAAATCTCCCCCGCCGCCACATCACCGGACTCTATGCATTGGGCAAGAGCGGTCTCATAGGGGATATCCCGCTGGATCATGATCACATTATAGGTGGCAAAATTGTAGCCGTTTGCTTTGCAGGCGGCTTTTATTTTTTGCAGGGCGGGCTGTAAATCTTCCTGCTGGGGCTGCGATGTGGTTTGAATCGTGACCGCCAGCTTGGCCGGTACATGCTGCAGAATCTCCTTTTCAAACGGGGCGTCCAATGGCAGCCACTGCTGGTATTCCATGCCCAGATCAGAGATATTTTTCCCTGATTCATACGGCAGAATCACCATCACGCATTGCTGCTTTTCATCGTAGGGAATGTCATATTCCGGCAGGGCATCGACCAGGGCCGGTGCCAGGTCAGCCCGCGCTTCCTCGTTCATGCGCCATGCAGTGTTGAGCCGGGCATCCACATACTGGGTGTGGTCAACGGTAGGGGTATCGCTGGTAAAGAGCCAGAAACTCGTTTCCACATAGAACCGGGTATCCCGGCTTTGCTGGGATTGCACGCCGACTGTATAGCAGAATCCCCGCATCGAACCTGCGTTTTCTGCCGTAAAAGTCTGGTCCGGGTAAAGTTTTTCCGCAAACTGTATGGCCCGGTGCATGGCCCAGCGCTCGCTGATGGGGTCGCCGTTGATGCAGTCAAAGGCCAGCAGCACCAAAGCAATCAGCACCGCCGCCAGAATGCCTGCCATCTTCCGCTTACTTTTCACTTTCATGTTTTTTCTCTCCTTTCCCGCTGGCATAGTTCAGCAGCCAGCCAATCAGGCAGCCAACGCCGCACAGCCCCAGCATAAAAACGCTGTACACAATTAGGGTGACCGGGTACTCCATCAGGGTGGCCCCATACTGCCAATAGCGCACGAAGGTCCGCAGCAGCGCGCAAAGGGCAATGCTCTCCCCCACTGCCATCAGCAGCTTCCACATCTGGGGGTCCTGATACACGGCCGCAGCACACACAAACGGGAAAATTAGGATGATCCAGTTGGAATGTTCGCCGTAACTTGTCAGCACCCCAAAGCCCATGCCCAGCGCTGCAAACATCAGCAGGCCGGTATTGTATTTGTGGCGGATCTTTTGCAACAGGCGGGCATCATCGGGTGCGGGCAGGCTTTGTGGCAGGGCCTGCCCGCCGCCCGCCTGCCACAGGGTGCGACATTCCGGGCAGGTTTGCAGGTGGGCTTTTACCAGCGCTTCACTTTCCGGGCTGGCAACGCCATCCTGCACCAGCGGGATCAAATCCCGGCAGACCGCGCAGGGAATTTCGGTTTCTGCTTTTCCCTGTTCTGCTTGCCGGTTTGTTTCTTTTTCTTGCGTCATTCGTCGTATCCCTCCTTTTGCAGGGTTGCTTTCAGCCAGGCGCGGGTACGGTGCTCCACCACCCGCGCGGATGCTTCGGTTATTTGCAGTCTTTGGGCAATTTCCTGGTACGAATACCCCTGCGCCCGCAGGTATACCACGCTGCGGGTGCGCTCGTCCTTTTGCTGCAGCAAAGCCTGCACGCGGCGCAGCTTTTGGCGGGCGGCAGTGGTTTCGGTCAGGGCATCATCGGTTATGTAGCGTTCCATCAAATCGTCCAGGCTGACGGACTGGTGCCGCCTGCGCAGGCTTTCCAGCCAGATATTGCGTGCAATGCCAAACAGCCAGGTTTTTACCTCGCACTCTCCTCGGAAAGTGGGCAGCCGCTTGATGACCCGCACAAAGGTTTCGCTCAACAGGTCTTCCGCCTGCACAGGGTCGTGGGTCAAAAAGCAGAGGTAGCGGTACAGATCCATCCGGTAGCGCCGGTACAGTTCCTCCAGCTCCGGCAGTTTCATGCTTTGGCCCACCTCCTTTCGCTTTGTTCAGGCGCCTTACATGATATTGGTGGCTGCGGCCGCCGTTTTGTTACAGGCAGCGATAAAAAAAGTCCTGCCGCACCGCTTGGAAACGGCATCGGCAGGATCGGTTGTTCTTTTATTCCTGGCTTTGGGTGTCATCCTGGGGCGCATCGGCAGTCAGGTCTGCACCATCTGCCGCTGCATCGGCGGCAGCATCCGTGGTATCCTCTGCCGGGGGTTCCGGGGGCGGCTCCGGGGTGGCCACAGGGTTTTCCGCCGGCAAAAAGCGCGGCTGAATGGTGCCGTCCGTCTGCTGGTCCGAAACATCCAGCGTACCGCGGTCACTGCTTGCCAGGCCATCGCCACCAGTATCCAGAATGATATAGGCGGCAAACCGGATCTTGTAATCCAGATTGTTTGCCGTGCCCAGCTGGACCGACACACGGCCCTGATACAAAAAGCTCAGCTCGGTCATGTTCTGCATGGTCAGCACCGTGGTGCCATCCAGCAGGCCATACTGGTCCAGTTCGCCCAGCAGTTCGTTCAGCACCTCGTTGGGGGTCTCCTGTGGCGTATCGGCTTCGTCTGCATTTTCCGGCGTTGCGGTGCCGCTTGGCATGGCCGTTGCCAGGGCGGTCGGCTCGCTGGGGGCATCCAGTGTCAGGAAGCTGCCCGGCGTGGTGGCCGCGCCCTCTGGCAGCAGGGCATCCAGCTGCACCAGATTATCCGGCTCTGCCGGCTCCACACGCAGCACTTTCAGCTGTTCGCTCAGCACCAGCCAGCTGCCGGAATACTCCATCTTAAAGCGTTCCACCGCAGGCTGCACCCGGATGATCACGGTGCCGGGAGCCTGGCGGGTGACGACTGCCACATCCAGGTACGGCATCTGCGCCAACAGCTGGTCAGATTTTTCTTTGGTGGAAAAACCGTACAGGTTATCCCCCACCTGAATGCCGGTTGCATCGATCAGCTGTTGTTCGGTATAAATGCCGGTATTGGCGGGGGTGGTGCGGTCCGCATTTTCCACCCGGAAATCCGTCACCTTGAACAACAGGTTGATGGAAAGCACAATGCCGACCACCAGCACTGCCAAAACGCACAGCACCCCGATGATGGCCTTGCGGCGGCGGATTCGCAGCTGTTCCGCGCGGGTAACGCGGCGCTGCACCTGTGGCGCGCTGGAACGGTACCCCGGCTTTTGGGGGTTCTGTTGGGGGCCTGTCTCTTATACACATCTCCGAGCCCACGAGACTCGACGTCATCTCGT
>OWIO01003061.1_pt1 | contig 9899 bp, 9 predicted proteins | sample 1733011 | NCBI WGS metagenome assembly OWIO01 (sample SAMN05065779, study PRJEB22554) | human gut metagenome | biome: ENVO:2100002; feature: ENVO:00000062; material: ENVO:00002003 | host: Homo sapiens | place: USA | reverse complement strand
GCTCAATGCCGGAGAAATTCTGGGCCTGGCTGGGCTGGTGGGGGCCGGACGCACAGAACTGGCCGAGACGCTCTATGGTCTGCGTACTTTGCGTGGCGGACGCATTATGCTGAATGGTAAAGAGATCAATAAATTATCCACTGGAGAACGTTTACTGCGCGGTCTGGTTTATCTGCCGGAAGATCGCCAGTCATCCGGACTGAATCTCGATGCTTCGCTGGCCTGGAACGTCTGCGCCCTTACTCATAACCTTCGTGGATTCTGGGCGAAAACCGCGAAAGATAATGCCACCCTGGAACGTTATCGTCGGGCGCTGAATATTAAATTCAACCAACCGGAACAAGCTGCACGGACATTATCCGGTGGCAACCAGCAAAAAATCCTCATTGCCAAATGCCTGGAAGCTTCGCCGCAAGTATTGATTGTCGATGAGCCGACGCGCGGCGTGGATGTCTCGGCCCGTAATGATATCTACCAGCTGTTGCGCAGCATCGCCGCACAAAATGTGGCTGTGCTGCTTATCTCCTCCGACCTGGAAGAGATCGAACTGATGGCAGATCGTGTGTATGTGATGCATCAGGGCGAAATTACCCACTCTGCACTGACCGAGCGCGATATTAATGTCGAGACTATTATGCGCGTTGCCTTCGGCGATAGTCAGCGTCAGGAGGCGTCATGCTGAAGTTTATTCAGAACAACCGTGAAATCACGGCACTGCTGGCGGTGGTGCTGCTGTTTGTATTACCCGGTTTTCTCGACCGCCAGTATTTAAGTGTGCAAACGCTGACCATGGTTTATAGCAGCGCGCAAATCCTGATCCTGCTGGCAATGGGCGCGACGCTGGTAATGCTTACGCGCAATATTGATGTTTCAGTGGGTTCGATTACCGGAATGTGCGCGGTGCTGTTGGGGATGTTACTGAACGCAGGATATTCACTACCTGTTGCTTGTGTCGCGACTTTACTGCTTGGTTTGCTCGCGGGATTTTTCAACGGTGTCCTGGTCGCGTGGCTAAAGATCCCTGCCATTGTTGCCACCCTTGGCACGTTAGGGTTGTACAGAGGCATCATGTTGCTGTGGACTGGCGGCAAATGGATTGAAGGGTTACCCGCCGAACTGAAACAGCTCTCCGCCCCGCTGCTGCTTGGCGTTTCAGCAATTGGTTGGTTGACGATAATTCTGGTGGCATTTATGGCCTGGCTGCCGGCAAAGACGGCGTTTGGACGCAGTTTTTATGCCACGGGCGATAATTTACAGGGCGCTCGTCAACTGGGCGTTCGTACTGAAGCCATTCGCATTGTGGCATTTTCGTTGAACGGCTGCATGGCGGCACTGGCGGGAATTGTGTTTGCTTCGCAGATTGGTTTTATCCCCAACCAGACCGGTACCGGGCTGGAGATGAAAGCAATTGCAGCCTGCGTGCTGGGCGGCATTAGTTTGCTCGGTGGTTCCGGTGCGATCATTGGTGCGGTACTCGGCGCATGGTTCCTGACGCAGATCGATAGCGTACTGGTGCTGTTGCGCATTCCGGCATGGTGGAATGATTTTATCGCGGGTCTGGTTCTGCTGGCGGTGCTGGTGTTTGATGGACGCCTGCGTTGTGCGCTGGAACGTAATCTACGGCGGCAAAAATATGCCCGCTTTATGACGCCACCGCCATCCGTTAAACCCGCTTCGTCAGGTAAAAAACGGGAGGCCGCATAATGCGTATTCGCTACGGTTGGGAACTGGCTCTTGCCGCACTGCTCGTTATTGAGATTGTCGCATTTGGTGCAATTAACCCGCGAATGTTAGATCTCAATATGTTGCTGTTCAGCACCAGTGACTTTATCTGCATTGGCATTGTCGCCCTACCGCTAACGATGGTGATTGTCAGTGGCGGGATCGATATTTCGTTTGGTTCGACCATCGGCCTCTGCGCCATTGCATTGGGCGTACTGTTTCAAAGTGGTGTGCCGATGCCGCTGGCGATACTCCTGACCTTACTGCTCGGCGCATTGTGCGGGCTGATCAACGCCGGATTAATTATCTATACCAAAGTTAACCCGCTGGTGATTACGCTTGGCACGCTGTATCTGTTTGCCGGAAGCGCTCTGCTGCTTTCCGGTATGGCCGGAGCGACGGGGTACGAAGGTATTGGTGGATTCCCGATGGCGTTTACAGATTTCGCTAACCTGGATGTGCTGGGACTCCCCGTTCCGCTGATTATCTTCCTGATATGTCTCCTCGTTTTCTGGCTCTGGCTGCATAAAACCCATGCCGGACGTAATGTGTTTTTGATTGGGCAAAGCCCGCGCGTGGCGCTTTATAGCGCGATTCCAGTTAACCGTACCTTATGTGCGCTCTATGCCATGACGGGGCTGGCGTCTGCGGTCGCCGCTGTGCTGCTGGTATCGTATTTTGGTTCAGCACGTTCCGATCTCGGTGCGTCGTTTCTGATGCCCGCCATCACCGCCGTGGTGCTTGGCGGGGCCAATATTTATGGTGGTTCCGGTTCCATTATCGGCACCGCCATTGCGGTTTTATTAGTGGGATATTTGCAACAAGGTTTGCAAATGGCAGGAGTGCCAAATCAGGTGTCCAGCGCCCTTTCCGGTGCGCTACTTATCGTCGTTGTCGTAGGTCGTTCCGTTAGCCTGCATCGCCAGCAAATTAAAGAGTGGCTGGCGCGTCGGGCCAATAACCCATTGCCATAAAGGATATCTTCATGACACTTCATCGCTTTAAGAAAATCGCCTTACTTAGCGCTCTTGGCATTGCCGCAATCTCTATGAATGTGCAGGCCGCAGAGCGTATTGCATTTATTCCCAAACTGGTTGGCGTGGGATTTTTTACCAGCGGTGGCAACGGCGCACAACAAGCGGGTAAAGAGCTGGGCGTTGATGTGACCTACGACGGGCCGACAGAACCCAGTGTTTCTGGTCAGGTACAGTTGATTAATAACTTCGTCAATCAAGGTTATAACGCCATTATCGTTTCTGCGGTTTCGCCTGATGGCTTGTGTCCGGCACTGAAACGCGCCATGCAACGTGGTGTGAGAGTGCTGACCTGGGACTCTGATACTAAACCGGAGTGCCGCTCTTACTACATTAATCAGGGAACGCCCGCCCAGTTAGGAGGTATGTTGGTGGATATGGCGGCGCGTCAGGTGAATAAAGACAAAGCCAAAGTCGCGTTTTTCTACTCAAGCCCCACCGTTACGGACCAAAACCAGTGGGTGAAAGAAGCGAAAGCGAAAATCGCCAAAGAGCATCCAGGCTGGGAAATTGTCACTACGCAGTTTGGCTATAACGATGCCACTAAATCGTTACAAACCGCAGAAGGAATATTAAAAGCGTATAGCGATCTCGACGCCATTATCGCCCCCGATGCCAACGCCCTGCCCGCTGCCGCACAAGCCGCAGAAAACTTGAAAAATGACAAAGTAGCGATTGTCGGATTCAGTACGCCAAATGTGATGCGCCCGTATGTAGAGCGCGGCACGGTGAAAGAATTTGGCCTGTGGGATGTGGTTCAGCAAGGCAAAATTTCAGTGTATGTCGCGGATGCATTATTGAAAAAAGGATCAATGAAAACGGGCGACAAGCTGGATATCAAGGGCGTAGGTCAGGTTGAAGTCTCGCCAAACAGCGTTCAGGGCTATGACTACGAAGCGGATGGTAATGGCATCGTACTGTTACCGGAGCGCGTGATATTCAACAAAGAGAATATCGGCAAATACGATTTCTGATGTGCATTACTTAACCGGAGTAAGTTATGGCAGATTTAGACGATATTAAAGATGGTAAAGATTTTCGTACCGATCAACCGCAAAAAAATATCCCTTTTACCCTGAAAGGTTGCGGTGCGCTGGATTGGGGAATGCAGTCACGCTTATCGCGGATATTTAATCCGAAAACGGGTAAAACCGTGATGCTGGCTTTTGACCATGGTTATTTTCAGGGACCGACTACCGGACTTGAACGCATTGATATAAATATCGCCCCGCTGTTTGAACATGCCGATGTATTAATGTGTACGCGCGGCATTTTGCGCAGCGTAGTTCCCCCTGCGACCAATAGGCCGGTGGTACTGCGGGCGTCAGGTGCGAACTCTATTCTGGCGGAATTAAGTAATGAAGCCGTGGCGTTATCGATGGATGACGCCGTGCGCCTGAACAGTTGCGCGGTGGCGGCGCAGGTTTATATCGGCAGCGAATATGAACATCAGTCGATCAAAAATATTATTCAGCTGGTTGATGCCGGAATGAAAGTGGGAATGCCGACCATGGCCGTGACTGGCGTGGGCAAAGATATGGTGCGCGATCAGCGTTATTTCTCGCTCGCGACTCGAATCGCCGCTGAAATGGGGGCGCAAATTATCAAAACCTATTATGTCGAAAAAGGTTTTGAACGGATTGTTGCCGGATGTCCGGTACCCATTGTTATTGCTGGCGGTAAAAAATTACCGGAGCGCGAGGCGCTGGAAATGTGCTGGCAGGCTATCGATCAGGGCGCTTCTGGTGTGGATATGGGGCGTAATATTTTCCAGTCTGACCATCCGGTGGCGATGATGAAAGCCGTACAGGCGGTGGTTCACCATAACGAAACGGCTGATCGGGCATATGAACTCTATCTGAGTGAAAAACAGTAACTGCGGATCTAAGGAGAAGAATTATGCACGTCACACTGGTTGAAATTAACGTTCATGAAGACAAGGTTGACGAGTTTATCGAAGTTTTTCGCCAGAACCACCTGGGCTCTGTACAGGAAGAAGGCAATTTGCGCTTCGATGTCTTACAGGACCCGGAAGTGAATTCGCGCTTTTATATCTACGAAGCCTATAAAGATGAAGACGCAGTGGCGTTCCATAAAACCACGCCCCACTACAAAACCTGTGTCGCGAAACTGGAATCTTTAATGACCGGGCCGCGTAAAAAACGTCTGTTCAATGGTTTGATGCCGTGAGGCGAATTTATCAATTTTATCTACAATTGGGGTAACGCGCTGACGGGAGTAAAAAAATGTCTGACTGGAACCCCTCTTTATATCTACACTTTTCCGCTGAACGATCGCGTCCGGCGGTGGAGCTGCTTGCCAGAGTGCCGCTGGAAAATGTCGAATATGTTGCCGATCTTGGCTGTGGCCCAGGTAACAGCACCGCCCTTCTACAACAACGTTGGCCTGCGGCCAGGATAACAGGCATCGACTCGTCTCCGGCGATGATTGCTGAAGCGCGCAGTGCTTTGCCAGACTGCCAGTTCGTGGAAGCAGACATCCGCAACTGGCAACCGGTACAGGCACTCGATCTGATTTTTGCTAATGCCTCACTGCAATGGCTGCCCGACCACTACGAATTGTTTCCTCATCTGGTTTCTTTACTTAATCCGCAGGGCGTGCTGGCAGTACAGATGCCAGATAACTGGCTGGAGCCGACCCATGTGCTCATGCGCGAAGTTGCCTGGGAACAAAACTACCCGGATCGCGGGCGTGAGCCGTTGGCTGGCGTTCATGCTTACTACGATATTTTGAGCGAAGCCGGATGTGAGGTCGATATCTGGCGAACCACCTACTATCACCAGATGCCGTCACACCAGGCGATTATCGATTGGGTGACTGCCACTGGATTACGTCCGTGGTTACAGGATCTGACCGAGAGCGAACAGCAGCTTTTTCTTAAGCGCTACCATCAGATGCTGGAAGAGCAGTATCCACTGCAAGAGAACGGACAGATACTGCTGGCATTTCCGCGTCTGTTTATTGTTGCCCGGCGTATGGAGTAAATATCACGTCAGCTGGTAATGACGATCGGGAAGAATTTTTGCTGGAATTTCGGCTTCATCGTTCATCTGTAACAGGTCAATTTCAATAGCGTTGCAGATGGCATCCAGTGGTAAATCATTGTTTTCAGTACCGAACGGATCTTCCAGTTCTTCCGCCAGACAATCCAGCGAAATAAAAGTGTAGGAAATCAGCACAGAGATAAAAGGCGTCATGTAATGCAGGTCCACGACCAGCGCGAACGGCAGCATGATACAAAACAGATAAACGGTACGATGCAAAATCAGGGTGTAGGCAAAGGGAATTGGCGTATAGGCAATGCGCTCGCATCCTGCCAGGACCGCTGAAATATCATTAAGCCGATCGTTGAGGCTAATAAACAGGATATCTGAAAGCTGTCCATTGCGGCGCTGAACCGCCAACCATTCTCCCATTATTAACAAGATACGGTTAGCTGGAGAGTTCGAAGCCAGTACACGCTGAAGATCTTCAGTCTTGAGATAATGAGCCAGCACTTCCGCCTGTGGCTGTTTGCGTAATGTCATGCGTAAACAGTGGGCGAAAGCGATTTGCAGCCGGGCAAACTCCCTTACACTTGCCGAATCCGGCAATGTCGTTTTTACCTCGCGCAGTAACGACCGTGAGGCAATCATCAACTGCCCCCAAAGTTTTCGCGCTTCAACGTAACGGGCGTACCCGGCATTATTACGAAAACCAAGAAAAATGGCGATGGCGACACCGAGAATGCTGAACGGTGCGAGGGTGAATTTGATGCCCAGATGCGTGTACCAGGGCAGCATGAAAATAACAGCGATAGAAAAGAGAAAATTGAGTAGTAAGCGCGAGGATATCTTGGATAATACTGAGCCGTGCCAGACAAAAATACGGCGCAGCCAGTGTTGTTGTGGACGAACAATCATGGTTATCTTCAGGCGTGGAAAAGTCGCCCTATTAAACGTGATTACGATCACATTCTCAAGACGCTACTTACAAATTACCTACAAGCTTACAACATTAGCAGGCGCTGCATGTGGCACCTGTTAATGATAAAGGCATATAGGATGTTGTAACTAATATGGTGAAATAAGAAACCCGGTCGAAACCGGGTTCAGAAGTAACGGTGTTATTAGCACAACGGACGTACAGCTTCGCGCATCCCTTTTTCGAGAATCGCATCCAGGTCATTAGCAACCTGCTCGACCAGACCAGGCACTTGCGTCAGGTCCTGCTCCCAGTGGTCTTTTTCTGCCAAAACAATCGCTACCAGTTCCTGGGTGCCGATAACACGGTCACGATGCTGGCTCCAGAGTTGCTGATAACGTTCCAGCCAGTGTGCATCGTCCTGTACCGGATATGTTTCGCCGTTACGCTCACCACGATAGAACGCAATCAATGCCGCTAATGCGAAAGTAAGGCGCGCCGGAAGTGTGCCGTTTGCCTTCTGCCCTGCCAGCAGCTGTGGCAGGATGCGGGTGCGGAACTTGGTCATACCGTTGAGCGCGATAGACAGCAGCTGATGCTTAATGTACGGGTTACGGAAACGCCCGGTGACTGCACTGGCGAAAGATTCCAGTTCATCACGAGGCAAATCCAGTACCGGAATAATTTCTTCGTAGATAGCTTTTTCAACGAATGCGCAAATTTCAGCATCGTTCATCGCTTCACCTACGGTATCCAGCCCTGCCTGGAACGCCACCGGCACCAGCGCGGTGTGCGCACCGTTGAGGATTGCCACTTTGCGTTCTTTGTACGGTTTAATATCGTCAACAATCAGCACGTTGAGCGGATATTTGTCCAGACGCAGTTCAGTCGCTAAGGATTTCGGTCCCTGAATCACAAACAGGTAAAAGTGTTCAGCGGTGTCGAGAAAACCATCGTGATAACCCAGTTCTTCTTCCAGTTTAGCCACTTCATCGCGCGGATAACCGGTAACGATACGGTCCACCAGCGTAGAACAGAAGCTGTTAGCCTGATCCAGCCATTGAATAAATGCTTCTGGCAGTGCCCACTCTTGCGCATAGCGCAGCACCAGTTCACGCAACGCGTCGCCATTGTAGTCAATCAACTCACACGGAATGATGATCCAACCTTTATCCAGCGCACCGTTGAAATGGCTAAAGCGTTCGAACAGCAGACGGGTCAGTTTTGCCGGATAGCTTACCGCTGGCGCGTCATCGAATTTATCGCCCGCATGGTAGCTGCCGTGCGGTTCGGTGGTGTTAGAGAAAACAAAGCGCATTTCCGGGTTGTGCGCCAGTTTCAGGAATTCATCGTATTCACTGTAGACGCTGATTTCACGATTAACCGAGCGAATCAGACGCGCGTCGCTGACCGCTTCCCCCTTCTCATTCAGGCCACGGATAATGGTGGTGTACAGACCATCCTGCGTGCTCAGTGACGGCGGGAATGAAGTTTCAATCGGACGAACAACGACCACGCCAGAATTCAGATCGGTGTGCTCATTCAGGAGATCGATTTGCCAGTCAACAAAGGCGCGCAGGAAGTTACCTTCACCAAACTGAATGATACGTTCTGGATACTGTGCACCGGGAAAATCGCGACGATTTAGTGTTTTCACAATGGGTTCCCTTCTGATTAGTCATACAACCTGTTTGAATTGGTACGACAGGTTAGCAAACTTTAATACGCCGAACCCCTGTTTTGATCAACTCCTGATGATTAATGAGCAGTTTTATGAGAAAAGTGTGGCGCGGATCATGGTTTAATCGAGGAAAAACGCCTTTTCCTGGATCATAAAGTGGTAGAACACATTGCATTCAAATCGCGCGTAATGAATAAAGATGTCAGACAACTTCCTCACCGTAACGCATAGTGCTGGTACGGTTGCGCCCATCTTTCTTCGAGCGATACAGACACGTATCGGCTTCGACCATCAATTTATTAAAGTCATCGGTCAGCGTTAGGTACGATGCGCGACCACTACCGACGCCAATACTTACCGTGAGATAAAGCGTTTTTTGTTGCCAGGTGAATGGTTGCAGTTCAACGCCTTTACGGATTTTTTCCGCCATTAGCAGACCATCGACAGGATTCACCGACGGCACTGCAACAGCAAATTCTTCGCCGCCCATTCGCGCCACCAGCCCCTTATCACCGACAATCTTCTGAATATGCCGGGCAAACACGCTTAACACTTTATCGCCACATTCATGTCCATAGTTATCGTTAATGCTTTTGAAATAGTCGATATCAAGCAGCATGACAGTCAGATGTTGTGTCTGTTTCAGCGATGGACTTTTCAGCGCCTCATAAAGACCGGACCGTGAGTAAACCTGAGTCAGAAAATCAAAGTCGGCTCGCAGCGCAACTTGCTTCATTAGCGAATTGATCGCTGCCACGCTAAAAGAAACCATAATTGGGCATATCGCCATCGTGGCAATACCGAGACGTGCGGAGAACATTTGCGGAATGGAGAACGGCGAACCGACCGGGATATCAATCACCGAATTTGCCACCAGTACGATTTCCACCGCACCGGTGACAAAGGTCAACAGACATGTTACCTGCGGCGTATAGCGCACTGCACACCAGATTAATGCAGGCAGCGGGAACGCCAGACTCCCCGCTCCGCCAATGACTACCGAGGCAATAACCGACACAATAAGCGCGATGGCGGGCATCATCTGTTCTGCTTTAAAGCGCGGCAGCACTCCAGGAATAGCCAACGTCAGCATACAAGGCACGATCAACACGCCCGTTGAGAATTGCTCACTGAACCAGTCCGCAAGCAAAGGCCAGAAATCCAGACTATCAATACTGACCGAACCAAGATAGCATGTTCGCTGACAGCGGCGGCAAATAAAGGTACCCTGGGAATGCTATTTTGTCGTTTTCCGCAATTCTCATGGCTGATTCATCTGTACAACCAGCCAGTGATAGATTACCGCCACGATATAACGTTGTTGTTCTTCGCTTAACGAAACACCCTGCGGAATGTTATGCCACTTAGCCAGACAACCGCGACAGCAGGTCGCGGTGGCGTGCTGAGCGATAAACACCGGATGCCCGCGCATGGGGGTTTGCTTACCGTCATTAGCCGGTAATGCCGGAGCAAGACGTTTAGCGACAAAATCCGCCGCATGTTGTTCGATGACTGGCGCGCCTTTCTCCAGGCAATAC
>OWIO01003059.1_pt1 | contig 9913 bp, 9 predicted proteins | sample 1733011 | NCBI WGS metagenome assembly OWIO01 (sample SAMN05065779, study PRJEB22554) | human gut metagenome | biome: ENVO:2100002; feature: ENVO:00000062; material: ENVO:00002003 | host: Homo sapiens | place: USA | reverse complement strand
TCTACACAAGGAGTATCGTCGGCAGCGTCAGATGTGTATAAGAGACAGCGGCGAACAGTCTTTCGAGGCAGGCGAGGGCCTGCGTTTCGTACTCGCCGCAACTCAGGTTATCCGCGAGGTCGTGCGATGCTATAAAATGGTGTTCGACGGCTTGCAATTGGTCTGCCGTAGGCTGAGCCGTACCGATCGGCAAGCCGCGGTACATCTGGCGGGAGTCGGTGGAAAGGATGGGTGCACCGTAGTGCAGGGCGATGCGGATGCTCAGATCCGTCTTGCCCGAACCGGTCGGGCCGACAATGACGACGAGCCGCTTAGTACTCGTCGTCATAATTGTCGTCGCCCTCGAAATCGTTGAATTCCCCCATCACCTCGTCGAAAATCGAGCCTTCGCCCGCGGTGGCCGTCTTCGACGGGTCGTACTGGTCGGGGGCATCGGCCTGGGCATATATCTCGCGCGGATAGGAGCCGTCTTTGGGCATCTCGTACGCTCCGGTCAGTTCGAGGAAGTAGGCCCGGTCGCCGAACATGTCGAAAAGGTAGATCAGCCGGTCGCGGTTGTTGTGGATGATCTGCCCCAGGGTCACGCTCTCCATCGCCGCAGGAGCCCCTTCCGAGCCGTCGTCCATATCCATGAGGGTGAACTCGCGCAGTTTTTCCCAGCGCTCGTCCGCCGTGAAGAACGACGCCATGCACTCCTCGTATTCGAGCGAACGGAGGATGAAATTATGGAAATCGAGCAACGTCATGTCGTACGGCACTTCGTAATCGCGCACGAAGTTGTCGTTCTCATCGCTCAGCATCCGGAATCGGAAAACCATTGACATAGCTTGTAATTTTTGCATTTCCTACTACAAAGATAGTACAAAAAGGGAAAATGCAAAACCACAGGCTGCGTCACTTCCGACCGAGGTACCGGGTAACAATGTCGATCAGGTAGTGGCTGCCCTGCGGGTTCTCCGCCCCGGGAGCTACGTAGTCGTGGTGGAATTCCCACCAGAAAGCCCCCAGGTAGCCGCCGGCCTTGATCCATTCGATCTTGCTGCGTATCGAAGAGGGGTTGTCGATGGTCACGAACTCCGTTCTGTCCGGCGAGAAATAGTAGGACACCTCGGCTGCCGGGTCGTACTCCTCCGTCCAGCCGTTTGCGAGCCGGGGCAGGAACTCCTTGTAGGTGATATACGAACCGTAGTCACGCAGCGGCCCGTCGGCTTTCTGCCCGGGCTTCAACCCTTTGTAATAGAACCCGTAGTTGGCCAGCCCGAGGCAGAGCTTCCGCTTGTCGAAGACTTTCCAGTGTTCCAGCTTCGACCGCATACGCTCCATCGAGGTGTTGTGCGAAGGGGTGCTGCCCCATACGCCGTCGCACATGTCATAGGACATGATATTTATCCAGTCGACCGCCCCGGCCAGCCTGTCGGCCAGCGCCCGATCGTACTCGTGGTCGATGCTGAGGGCCGTGGTCAGGTAGTAATAACGCCCGGTGCGTTCCGAGAGTTCGTCGAACCGTTCGCGCAGCAGGGCCATCATGCGGGCATGCAACTCCTTGTCCAGCGTGATCTCCCAGTCCATGTCGATGCCGTCGTAACCGTTCTTTTCGACCAGGCGCACCATATACCCGACAAACTTGGCTATCCGATCCGGATTCTCCAGCAGGGGAAGGAACTCCTGCTGCCCGCCGAAGCACAACAGTATCCTGGCCCCGGCGGCATGCGCCTTTTCGATCATGGAGGGCGCGAGCGCCATCTTGCCTCCCTGCTTCAGGTAGTCGAACTGCGTGGCATAGGCGTCAACGGCATCCTGCGGCCGGTCGAAATCCAGCCCGGCCCACTCAGGCGTAGCCATCAGGTAGATGAACTGGAAGGCATCGTACCCCGGGTTCGTGAGTTCCGCCTCGCTCAGGAGGCTCTCCACCGAATAGGCGGCATGTATGAAGTCGGGGATTACGGGGGCCGGTTTGCGGGCATACAGCGCAGAGCCGGCGGCAAATAACGAAACGACTAATAAGGCGAACTTTTTCATGATAAACCATTTGTTTTATATTCAGCCTCAAATATAATATTATTTATTATAAACACAGCCAAATATAATATTATTTATCAATAAAAAGCACACAGCATGACCTAATTTACAAACAAGATGTCGTAAGGAATTCGATGACATCCCTGTCGTCGGGGTAATCCGTCAGCCCAGGGGACTGTGCATGGCCGAAATCCACGCGGCGGCGGCAGGCAATGCACTCCGAAACGACGCATTGCAGTCCGGCATCGTGTGCTGCGAGCCAGGCCCCGACCTCGGCGGGTGATTTGTAAAACGAATAATTGATCCGGCTCAACGCCGCGGGAAAGGCCCGCTCTTCGACGGCCACGGCAGCTCCCAGGTCGCGGAACGGCTGTCCGCCCATCGTCAGGAGGGCTTTCTGCTGGCGGTAAGAGTTCCTGTATTTCACGTTCACCTCCGGCATCCGCAGCTGCAGGTCATAGCCCTCGGGCAGGAAAAGCAGCGACACGCTGCGGCAGCCCAGTCCGGAATAAGCCCAGATGTCGTCGGCCAATGCAGTGAGCTGCGCGGGGGTTTCCCGGCCGCCGAGTACGGCGACCGACTGGCGGTTACCGCGCAGCAGGGCGGGAATGCCCGCATACTGCGCCCGGAAATAGCGGTTGGCATTGTCGCTGCCCGTAGCGATCACGGCATCGGGCGATGTGCTGCCGTCGTAAAATTCCACCGGAACCTGCGGGTCGATTCCGCGCAGCAACCCGATGACATATTCCATCAGGACGGTATCTTTGGCCGATGGTTTTACGAGGCACCTGTGCCCTGCGGCGAGCACGCACAGCATATCGAAAAATCCGACCAGCGGGATATTCCCGGCCATGACGACCAGCACGCGCCGGGGTTCGGCGACAGGAACGGGGTAGGGCGCCAGCCACTCCGCCAGCGCATCGCGCCGGAGCATCCCGTCTGCGACGGCTGCAACGGCGCGGCAAATGTCTGCGGGCGTAAACCAGCCGTTTTCCCGGCACGCACGCCCGATTACCTCCCGCGTGCGGGCGTCGTCGCCGAAACCGCGCAGACGGCACCCAAGCCGGGAAAAGAGTCCGATGGCATTTTCCATGGTGCAAAGATAGCGTTTCGCAATGGAATATGCACATTTTATCCGAAGTTGTGCTATATTTGCATAGACGGATCTTAAACCGGTAAAGACTATGGAAAGAACATTCAGAGAGGCACTCCGCCACCGCCGCAGCTACTACGCCTTAGCTCCGGAATCGCCCATCGACGACGCACGGATCGAGGAAATCGTGCGTTTTGCCATAAAACACGTACCCTCGGCCTTCAATTCGCAATCGACACGTGCCGTATTGCTGCTTCACGAGCATCACGACGAATTATGGAAAATCGTAAAGCGCACCCTGCGGGCAATCGTCCCCGAAGGGGCATTCGCACGCACCGAGGAGAAGATCGAGCACAGCTTCGCAGCCGGGTACGGCACCGTACTTTTCTTCGAGGACACGGATGTCGTCCGCAGCCTGCAACAACAGTTTCCGGGCTATGCGGGGAATTTCCCGGTATGGTCGGAGCAGACGTCGGCCATGCACCAGCTGGCAGTCTGGACGATGCTGGAAGACGCAGGGTTGGGGGCATCGCTCCAACATTACAACCCGCTAATCGACGATGAGGTGCGCAAGCGCTAGAGCCTGCCCAGGGAGTGGAAACTCATCGCGCAAATGCCGTTCGGAACACCCGCCGGCGAACCGGGCGAAAAGACGTTCAAACCGCTGGACGAACGCATCAGGGTGTTCAGATAAGGGGACGAAGCCCGGCTTCAGGGCAAAAATTCCGCAGAATAGCCCTGAAAAATTTGGAGATTCGGATTTTTTATATACCTTTGCACTCGCAATTGGGAAACATGCCATGCGGAAATAGCTCAGTTGGTAGAGCACAACCTTGCCAAGGTTGGGGTCGCGAGTTCGAGTCTCGTTTTCCGCTCTTAGAATCAGCAACTTACAGAAATGAAGTTGCTGATTTTTTGTTTACCCGGGGGAGGGAAAGAGACAAAAGCGCCTTTCCATGGCCCTGGCTCCCATTGCCTCTCCATAAAACTCTCCATTGGAAACATGTTTTCCCTCCTGCGTCAAACGATGCAAAACAATGGCTTTCGAACAAATACCCCGGCAAGGACACGGTCAATAAGCCCCCGTTATGCCCCTTGCGTCCCCGGGACAAACGCAGGAAACCAGTAACAGTGAAATAACCTGTCCGTCTTACGGGTTCATGCGACTCCCCGTCCGGCACGGGTCGAACGTATCGGGATAAAAACTTCCGGCCCGAGGGAGTTTTTTTGCCGTTTGCAGGAAAAAGGGTATATTTGCAGTGTTTCGCAAACGAAATAACCATACAATGTTGCTGAGTGTGATTGAAACGGCGGAGACCTTGGGATGCTCCGCCCAATATGTGAGGAAACTTTTAAGGGAAGGTCGCCTCGCCGGCCAAAAAATAGGGGACTCATGGATTATAAACGACGATACTTTGGAATCTTTCGACAGGAAGGATCTGCGGATGAAAAAAAATGACGTTCCGGATCGGAAATCCAAGAAAGCGCCAAAACAGGACGCGCTGAATTGCCTCTCCTTTTTCTCCGGGGCGATGGGGCTGGACATCGGACTGGAGCAGGAGGGCATCAACATATTGCTGGCCTGCGAAACGGATAACGCATGCCGCCGGACGATCGTCGCCAACGAACCCGGCATCGGCCTGATCGGAGATATAAGGGACTACACGGTCGGGGAGATCCTGGAATACGCCAACCTCCGGGAAAACGGGCAGGTCGACATCGTCGTCGGCGGGCCGCCCTGCCAGGCATTCAGCACGGCCGGGAAAAGGCTCGGCTTCCAGGACGAGCGGGGCAATGTCTTTCTGAAATACATAGAAGTCATCCGGGAGATACAACCGCAGTACGCCGTAATAGAAAACGTAAGAGGGTTGTTTTCGTCCGCACTTTCGATAGACATCGACGATGAAATTACCCGCAGCTACGACCTCGATTGGGCAAAGACACCGGGTTCGACACTCTTTTATATAAAAAAGAAACTGGAAGCCGCAGGCTACAACGTAACTTTCAACCTTTACAATTCGGCCAATTTCGGCTCCCCGCAAATCAGGGAGAGGGTCGTCATAACATGCACCAAATCCCCGAACCCGGTTCCGTACCTCCGTCCCACCCATTCGAACGAAGAGGTATTCGGGCTTGAAAGGTGGAGGACTTTCAGGGATGCAGTAGCCGGATTGGATCCGGCCCGGTGCGACCACATCGACTTTTCCGAGAAGCGGCTGAAATACATAAAGATGCTGAAACCGGGGGAAAACTGGCGGAATCTGCCCAAAGAACTCCAGCCGGAAGCCATGGGAAACTCCTACCATCTGGGCGGTGGGAAAACGGGCTTTTACCGAAGGCTGGACTGGGATTCGCCGTCCCCCACGGTAGTCACCCATCCCGCCATGCCCGCAACGGAATTGGCGCACCCGACGGAAAACAGGCCCCTGTCCATACAAGAATACAAAAGGATTCAGGAATTTCCCGACGATTGGGTGATCGAAGGCAGTTTGCTGGACAAATACAAACAAATCGGCAATGCGGTTCCCGTCGGGCTGGGCAGGGCAATCGGCAGGACAATCGCCGCCCACCGCCAGGGAGTCGAAACGGCGGCACCGGAAGGCTTTCCTTATTCCCGCTACAAGGGCACATCGGATCATGAATTCGAAACCGGAATTTTATCGGGAAAACGAAAAAAAACATCGTCCCAGTTGACGATCGAATTCGATTAATCCGTAATTTTAAAACAAAAAAGCCATGACGGATGCATACAGATTCGACGAATCGAGTACGGAACAGGCAATCGCCTATGCCAAAATATACGCCGGGGAAAATTATTCCCCCGCCATGGAGACCGTCCTGAAAGTCGCCTTCAGCGAAAAACGCAACTTGCCGACGTTCCGCCTGAAGAGTTCGGACACCATACTTCTATCCGGCTACATGAAAAAGTGGGTGGGGGCATACCTGGCCGGATATAACAACAGGCCCTCGGTCAGAACCGGGAATTGCTCCGGGACACATCCGGATCCGATGGCAAAAACGATCCTCAGAGCCAGGATACCCGGGCTCGAGGATAATCTGGCCGATAAAATAGTGGCCGGGCACTCCCTGCTGATGACGATCGAAAACAATATCGGCGAGTTGCTCGAAGAGTACCTGTCCGTAAAATTTTCTCCCCTGGGGTGGTATTGCTGCTGGGGGAGTACGATCGACGCGGTAGACTTTTGCAAGGCGGACGGCTCGCTGCTGCAGATAAAGACAAGCGACAATTCCGAAAACAGTTCCAGCAGCAGGGTCAGGCAGGGCACTCCCATCGGAAAATGGTTCCGCAGATTCTCGAGGCGTCCGGGAGTATATAACTGGGAGTCGCTCAACAGGATGCTGGGACGGCCGGGATATGTGTCCGAGTCAGACTTCCGGGCCTTCGCGGAAAAGACCATAGCGGCAAACCCGGCCTGCATATATATAGCCGCCAACCACCTGTTGAACAGGCCCTGAGATATACCGTCCCGCAGGTGGATGCACCCAAAAATTACCCGGAGCGCTTGCCCGGGTAATTTTCATTCCGGATCGCGGGCGGGCTATTTTCCCAGCCGGTAAGCGGTGGGGGTCATGCCCGTATGGTTCTTGAAGTATTTCCCGAAAAACGACTGGTTGGGGAAATTCAGGTAGTAGGAGATCTCCTGGATGCTCATCGTGGAGTATTTCAGCAGGTTCTTGGCTTCGAGCACCACATAGTCGTCGATCCACTGCACGGCCGTGCGCCCGCTGGTCTTGCGGATGATCGTCGTGAGGTATTTGGGCGTCAGGTTCAACTGTTCGGCATAGAACCCTACCGAACGCTGCTGCATGTAGTGCCTGGTCAGCACTCCCATAAACTGGTTGAAATATTCCTCGTTGCGGCTGCGGGAGGTAGCTTCCGACGCCCCCGTTTCGACATGCCGGGCGATGATCCGGCAGACCTTGTAGGCCAGTGTCCGGATCATCGAACGTATGATCTCGGCGGAGTAGGGGTCGTTGTGCTGCCGCGCCCCCTCGATGCGAATCCCGTCCAGCGAACGCATGACCCCGTCCCACTCCTCGTCGTCGAGCGGCAGGCTGGGGTGCTTCTCGACCTGCAGGAAAAGCTGTGTCAGCAGTTTGAGGTCGATATTGATCCGTTGGATGAACTCCTTCTCGCAGAGGATGGCATGCACGCTGGCGTCCTCCACCGACTCGACCTGCAGGATGCTGCCGGGCAGGTGCACGAAAAGCGTCCTCTCGCCGATCGTGTGGCGCGTCACGCCCGACGTGGAAACAATCGAACCTTTAGAACAAAAAATGATCGCAAAGGCATCGAGACGTGTCGGATACCGGAACAGGTCGATGTTGAATTCATCCTTCACATTGACACGCGAAGCGATCAGGCATCCATCGTAATAGAGGTCTTCCGGCCTGCGGCCGCAGATGTCGAGCAATGTGGCGAGCGAGAAGCTCTGAATCTCCTTTTTGTTCATTTTACCGATAATTATGCGGACAAATATACGCAAATCCCGGGAGCTTTTCACTGAATAGTACAAAATCGAACCAATCGACGAATTCATCCGACACGATGGTCTTTTCTTACGGCTGCTAAAACGGCAACTTTGCATCGAAAAATACGGAACTGATGAAACAAACGACTTTTTGCGCAATACTGCTGTTAGCGACAGGTTGCACTTCACCGAAAAAGGCCCATACGGCCGATCCGCTGCGGGTGGGCACCATCGTCGTCACCCCGTCGTCGGACATCGACGCCGCGCTCTACGTCGGCACGATCGAGGAGGAGACCTCGGCCGCCCTGAGCTTCCCCGTCGCCGGAACCCTCGCGCGCACCTACGCGGACGAAGGGCAGCGCGTGCAGCAGGGACAGTTGCTGGCCGAGCTCGACCCGACGTCGGCCCGGCAGACCTTCGATGCCGCGCAGGCGGCGCTCGACCAGGCGAAAGATGCCTGCGCGCGCCTCAAACAGCTTTACGACGCCGAAAGCCTGCCCGAGATCAAGTGGGTCGAGGCACAGACCCGACTGCGCCAGGCCGAGTCGGCATACGGCATCGCCCGCAAAAACCTCGACGACTGCAAGTTGTACGCGCCCTTCACGGGCGTCATCGGCAAACGGCAGGCCGCAGCGGGGGAGACGGTTCTGCCGGGCGTCCCGGCCATGACCCTGCTGCGGATCGGGATGGTGAAAGTCCGCTTCCCGGTACCCGAGCAGGAGATCGCACGCCTGGGCACGGACAGCCGGCTGCGGATAACCGTCGCGGCACTCGGCGACCGGGCATTCCCGGCCGGGAAGATCGAAAAGGGTGCCGTGGCAAACCCCGCCACACATACCTATGACGTACGCGCCACGCTGTCCAACGCCGACGGCGAGCTGCTCCCGGGCATGGTATGCCGCGTGGTGGCATCGCCGGCAGGGGCGGCCGAAGAGATCGCGCTGCCGATACGCGCCGTACAGCAGGCCGGCGACGGAAGCCGCTTCGTATGGAAAGTGAGCGGGGATTCGGTCGTCCGCACGGCTGTCGCCACGGGACGCCTGGTGAACAACGCCGTCACGATCACCGCAGGAATACAAGCGGGCGACCGCATCGTGACCGACGGGATGCAGAAAATCGGCCAGGGAAGTAAAGTCATAGCGGAATGAAAAGCAATATAATATCGTGGTCGATGCGCAATTTCCGCATCGCCTTCCTCATCGTGGGCTGCCTGTTCGCCTTCGGTATTTACGGGCTGGTGCATATTCCCAAGCAGGAGTTCCCGGAATACACGATCCGCCAGGGCGTGGTGGTGGGCGTCTATCCCGGCGCCACGAGCGAAGAGGTCGAGCAGCAGCTCGCCAAGCCGCTCGAACAGTTCCTGATGACTTACAAGGAGGTCAAACGGTCGAAGACCACCTCCACGTCGCAGAACGGCATGTGCTACGTGATGGTCGAACTCGAAGACCACGTGAACGACAAGGACGAAGTGTGGTCGAAGATCAAGCACGGCCTGGCGGCATTCAAGTCGCAGTTGCCGCCGGGCGTTGCGGCCGTGGTCACCAACGACGACTTCGGCGACACCTCGGCGCTGCTCATCACGCTCGAATCCGATACGCGGTCGTACCGTGAACTGAAAGGCTACATGGACGACCTGAGCGACCGCCTGCGCCGCATCGAGTCGGTCTCGAACCTGCGCCCGTACGGTGTGCAGCAGGAGCAAATCTCGATCTACGCCGACCATGAACGGCTGGCGGCCTACGGCATCGGCGAAAAAGTCCTCTCGGCCGCGCTCGCCTCGCAGGGGCTGACCCCGATGGGCGGGTCGGTCGGCAACGCCGAGACCGAAACGCCCATCCACATCGCGCCGGCGCTGGCCGGCGAGCGGGAGGTCGCCGAGCAGATCATCTGGAGCGACCCGCAGGGGCACGTGCTGCGCGTGAAGGACGTGGCGCGCGTCGTACGCGAATACGACGACCCGGACAGCTACATCCGCAACAACGGCCATCGCTGCGTCATGCTGTCGATGGAGATGAAGGCGGGCTTCAACATCGTGCAATACGGCCGTGACGTGGACGAAGTGCTGCACGAATTCATTGCGGCCGAGCTCCCCGCGGACGTCCAGGTGCAGCGCATCGCCGACCAGGCCAAGGTCGTGGGCGACTCGGTGCACTCGTTCCTGCGTGACCTGTTCGTCGCCATGGCCATCATCATCCTGGTGATGATGCTCCTCTTCCCGCTGCGGTCGGCCATCGTGGCGGCCATCACCATCCCGCTGTCGACCTTCATCTCGGTGGGAATCATGTACCTGTGCGGCATCCCGCTCAAC
>OWIO01003052.1_pt1 | contig 9930 bp, 5 predicted proteins | sample 1733011 | NCBI WGS metagenome assembly OWIO01 (sample SAMN05065779, study PRJEB22554) | human gut metagenome | biome: ENVO:2100002; feature: ENVO:00000062; material: ENVO:00002003 | host: Homo sapiens | place: USA | reverse complement strand
GAGACAGCAGATATCCCAGGGGGATATCATCACTGTGGTGGACAACGGCCGGGGCATCCCGGTGGACATCCAGCAGCAGACCGGAAAGCCCGCCCTGGAGGTGGTCTTCACCGTCCTCCACGCCGGCGGCAAGTTCGGCGGCGGCGGCTACAAGGTGTCCGGCGGCCTGCACGGCGTGGGCGCGTCGGTGGTCAATGCGCTGTCGAAGTCGCTGTCCGTGACGGTCTATCAGGATGGAAAAATTTATCAGCAGGAGTACGCGCGCGGCAAGTACCTCTACGACCTGCGCGTCATCGGCGAAACCGACCGCACCGGCACGACGATTCGCTTCCTGCCAGACGTCATCAGCGACGACAACCCCGACGGCATCTTTGAGCGCGGCGTCACGTTTGATTTTGACGTGCTGAAGAAGCGCCTGCGCGAAATGGCGTTCCTGAACAAGGGCATCCACATCACCTTCACCGATGAGCGCGGCGAAACGCCCGTGACGGAGGATTTCCTCTACGAAGGCGGGCTGCGCGAGTTCGTCAAGTATCTGAATCACAACAAGGAAGTTTTGTTCCCTGAACCGATTTATACCGAGGGCGTGAAGGACGGCATCCTCGTGGAAGTCGCCATGCAGTACAACGACTCGTATGCCGAAAACATCTACACCTTCGTCAACAACATCGCGACCCCCGACGGCGGCACGCATCTCACGGGCTTCACCACCGCCCTGACGAGCGCCATCAACGACTACGGCCGCAAGTATAAGCTCCTGCGCGACAACGAGCCGAACCTGAAGGCGGAGGACGCGAAGGAAAGCCTGACGGCGGTTGTGTCCGTCAAAATGGAAGACCCGCAGTTCGAGAGCCAGACGAAATCGAAGCTGGGCTCCGGGCAGGTTCGCGGCGTGGTCAACGACCTTGTGAAGGAGGAATTGTCCACCTATCTGGAGGAGAACCCGTCTGTCGGGCGGACGATTCTTGACCGCTGCGTGAGCGCCCAGCGCGCGCGCGAGGCAGCCCGCAAGGCGCGCGAGGCTACCCGCCGCAAGACGGTGCTGGAATCGGCGTCCCTGCCGGGCAAATTGGCGGACTGCTCCGAGCGCGACCCCAGCAAGTGCGAAATCTTCCTCGTCGAGGGCGACTCCGCAGGCGGCAGCGCAAAGGAAGGACGCGACCGCCATTTTCAGGCGATTCTGCCCCTGCGCGGCAAAATCCTCAACGTCGAAAAGACCCGGCTGGACAAGGCGCTGGGCAACAACGAAATCAAGAGTATGCTGACGGCGTTCGGCTGCGGCTTCGGCGATGAGTTTGACGAAAGCAAGCTGCGCTACCACCGCATTGTCTGCATGACGGACGCGGACGTGGACGGCGCGCACATCCGCATTTTGATGCTGACGTTCTTCTACCGCTACATGCGGCCGCTGGTGGAAAAGGGCTATGTGTACGCCGCCATGCCGCCGCTGTACAAGGTGACGAAGGGCAAAATGGAGAAGTACGTCTATGATGACGACGAATTGCAGAGACTGCTGGATGAAATCGGGCGCGACCCGAAGCCGGACATTCAGCGCTACAAGGGCTTGGGCGAAATGAGCGCCGAGCAGCTGTGGCAGACGACCATGAACCCCGAAACCCGCACGATGATGCAGATTACGCCGGAGGACGCAATGGCGGCGGATGAAATCTTCACGCTGCTGATGGGCGATCAGGTTGAGCCGCGGCGGAAGTTCATCGAGGAGAACGCGGATTTGGTCAAGGATTTGGATGTGTAACCGCATCCGCGCAATGAGAACCTCTTCCGCCCGCTGCGGCTGGTTCCCCGTGCGCATTATACAACAAGCAATTATCAGACAGAAAACCTGAACAGTTCGGAGAGAAATTATGAGCAGCATTCAGGACAAACTCATCCCGGTGAATCTGGAAAAGGAGATGAAGCGGTCGTTCATCTCCTACGCAATGGCGGTCATCATCGACCGCGCGCTGCCGGATGTGCGCGACGGCTTGAAGCCCGTGCACCGCCGCATCCTCTATGATATGGAAGAACTCGGCATGACGCCCGATAAGCCGTACCGCAAATCCGCGCGCCTTGTCGGCGACGTGCTGGGCAAATTCCATCCGCACGGCGATTCCTCCGTCTACGATGCCATGGTGCGCCTCGCGCAGCCCTTCAACATCCGCTATACCCTCGTGGACGGGCAGGGCAACTACGGCTCGGTGGATGGCGACGGCGCTGCCGCCATGCGTTACACCGAAGCCCGCATGACGAAACTGACCCCCTACCTGCTCGAGGGCATCGAGAAGGACACGGTCGATTTCTACCCCAACTTCGACGAAACGCTCATGCAGCCCGCCGTGCTGCCCAGCCGCTTCCCGAATCTGCTCGTCAACGGTTCCAGCGGCATTGCCGTCGGCATGGCGACGAACATCCCCCCGCATAACCTCGGCGAGGTCATCGACGGCGTTATCTGCATGATTGACAACCCCGACTGCACCATCGACGACCTGATGCAGCACATCAAAGGCCCGGACTTCCCGACCGGCGGCATCATTCTCGGCAGACGCGGCATCCGCGAAGCCTACTACACGGGGCATGGGCGCATTGAGGTGCGCGCAAAGACCAACATCGAGGAAATGCCCAACGGCCGCAGCCGAATCGTCGTGACGGAAATCCCGTATCAGGTCAACAAGGCGAAGCTGGTGGAGAAGATTGCCGAACTTGTGCACGACAAGCGCATTGAGGGCATCAGCGATATCCGCGATGAGTCCGACCGGCAGGGGATGCGCATCGTCATCGAGCTGAAGAAGGATGTTTACCCGCAGGTTATCCTGAATACGCTCTACAAGCACACGTCGATGCAGGAGACTTTCGGCGCGAACATGCTCGCGCTGGTCAACGGGCAGCCGAAAATCCTCTCCCTGCGCGACATGGTGTACTACTATCTGGAGCATCAAAAGGACGTTGTCACCCGCCGCACGCGCTTTGACCTCAACAAGGCGCTCGCCCGCGCGCATATTTTGGAAGGTTTGCTGAAGGCGCTTGACCACATCGACGAGATTGTGTCCATCATCCGCGCCAGCAAAGACCCCAACACCGCGAAAACGACCTTGATGGAGCGGTTTGACTTCTCCGACAAGCAGGCACAGGCGATTCTGGACATGCGTCTGGCGCGCCTGACCGGTCTGGAACGCGACCGCCTCCAGCAGGAATACGACGATTTGGAGAAGGAAATCGCCCGCTTCCAGGCGATTCTGGCGGACGAACACCTGCTGATGGAGGTTATCAAGACCGAAATCAGCGCCATCCGCGATAAATTCGCTGACCCGCGCCGCACCGAGCTGACCACCATCGACGGCGAAATCGACGTGGAAGACCTGATTCAGGAGGAGGACATGGTCGTCACGCTGACGCGGCAGGGCTACGTCAAGCGCACGCCGAAATCCATCTACCGCGCGCAGAACCGCGGCGGACGCGGCGTGACCGGCATGACGACGAAGGAAGAGGACTTCGCCGTGCAGATGCGCGTCGTCTCCACGCACGACGAAATCATGTTCTTCACCAACATGGGGCGCGTGTACATGCTCAAGTGCTACCAGATTCCGGAAGCTGGACGCACCGCGCGCGGCACGGCGATTATCAACCTAATCCAGATTGCCTCGGATGAAAAGGTGACGTGCATGGTTCCTGTGCCGGGCGCGACGGGCGAACACAACCTTGTGATGGCGACGCGCGACGGGATGATTAAGAAAACGCCGTACAGCGAGTTTGCGAACCTGCGCAAGAACGGTTTGATTGCCATCAATTTGAAGGAAGGCGACGAGCTGATTGGCGTGGATTTGACCAGCGGCGACGACGAAATTCTGCTGGGCAGCCGCAAGGGCATGGCAATCCGCTTCAGCGAGCGCCACATCCGCCCGATGGGCCGCGCGTCGATGGGCGTGAAGTCCATGCGGCTGGATGACGACGATATCATCATCGACATGGTGCCGCTGGAGCAGGGCGCGGACGTGCTGGCGATTACGACGCTGGGCTACGGCAAGCGCACCAATCCCGACGAGTACCGTGAGCAGGGCCGCAACGGCAAGGGCATCATCGCCACGAAGCTGACCGACAAGACCGGCGACCTCGCCGCGCTGCTGATGGTCAAGCCGGACGAAGACCTGATGCTCATCACCGACGACGGCACGATTATCCGCACCCGCGCCGAGGACATCCGCGTCTGTGGCCGCAACACGCAGGGCGTTATCGTGATGAAGCTGCAGGAAGGCAGCCACGTCATCGCCGTTGCCCGCGCCGAGCGCGACGAAGAGCCGGACGCGCCCGCGAATGCTGCTGATGCGGATGCCGCCGAAGCGCGCGCCGAGGGTTTCGACACGTCGGACGCGGCGGAATCGAAGGCAGTGCAGGAGCTGCTTCGCCGTGCCGAAGAGGACGCAAGCGGCAGCGATTTGGACATGGATCTGGGCGGGGAGGACGAGAAGGATTCCCCGGCGGATGACGAGGATATTTAACCCAAGGTGCTTTTTTCTCCCGGAGGGGCTGACCTTTCGGGAGAGTTTTGTTGGCTGAAAGAACAAAAAGGACACAAACAAAAACGCCGCGATACCCGACAACAAACATCAGAGGGGAGCGAAGGGGTCGAGGGGGCGAGCGCAAAGCCCCCTCGTCGCTCCCGCAGGAGCGAAACCCCGTCACACATACAGCGGGAACCCCTTCATGAACGCTTCCACCTCCGCCTTCACCGACGGAACAGCATTTTCCCCTTCCCGAACGACGCGCGCAATCCACTTTGCAACCTTCGCCATGTCCGCTTCCTTGAAGCCGCGGCTCGTCACTGCCGGCGTGCCCACGCGAACGCCGCTGGTCACAAACGGCGAGCGCGTCTCGTTCGGCACGGTGTTCTTGTTCACCGTGATGTTCGCTTCTTCCAGCAGCGTCTCCAGCAGCTTGCCCGTCATCTCCGTGTCGGAAAAATCAAGCAGCAGCAGATGGTTGTCCGTGCCGTCCGACACCATCTTGATGCCTTCCGCCCGGAACGCGGCTTCCAGCGCCTTCGCGTTCTTGATAATCTGCGCCTGATATTCCTTGAATTCCGGCTTCAGCGCCTCGCCGAAGCAGACCGCCTTGCCCGCAATGACGTGCATCAGCGGGCCGCCCTGCGTGCCGGGGAAAATCGCCTTGTCAATCGCCTTGCCATACTGCTCGCGGCACATAATCATGCCGCCGCGCGGGCCGCGGAGCGTCTTGTGCGTCGTCGTCGTGACGAAATCAGCATACGGCACGGGCGACGGATGCTGCCCCGCCGCAACGAGCCCCGCAATGTGGGCGATATCCACCATCATCAGCGCGCCCACCTCATCGCAGATGGCGCGAATCTTCTCGAAATCAATCGTGCGTGGGTACGCCGATGCGCCAGAGACAATCATCTTCGGCTTGCACTCCAGCGCCAGCGCGCGCATGGCGTCATAATCAATATAGCCCTGCGCATCCACGCCGTAGGGCACGAAATGGAAGTACTTGCCGGACAGGTTGACCGGGCTGCCGTGCGTGAGATGGCCGCCGTTGGACAGGCTCATGCCCATGACGGTATCGCCCAGCTGGAGCATGGCGAAGTACACCGCCGTGTTCGCCTGCGCGCCGGAATGGGGCTGCACGTTGACGTACTCGCAGCCGAAAAGCTGCTTAGCGCGGTCACGGGCGAGGTTTTCCACCACATCCACGCATTCGCAGCCGCCGTAGTAGCGGTGCGCAGGATACCCTTCCGCGTACTTGTTCGTCAGGCACGAGCCCATCGCCGCCATCACCGCCGGGGATACGAAGTTCTCCGACGCAATCAGTTCAATATGCGAGCGCTGACGGTTCAGTTCCGCCTCAATCGCGTCCGCCACCTGCGGGTCTGCCTGTCGAATCACGTTCAGTTCCATCTCTGCATGACCTCCTTGCTTTTCCTATTATTATACCTTGCTTTCCGTTTTTGTACAGTCGGAATACACAATTTGTACAAAACACACGCAAAAAAGCTGCGAAGGAATGTTCTCCACTCCTTCGCAGCCCTTGCTGACTTTTTGCGCTTACAGCGTCTTCTTGAACCAGTCGATGGTATCCTGCACCAAGGTCTTCAGCACCGTGTCGTCATTGCTGAAGACGCAGAAGGTGTGATCCGCGCCGTCCAGCAGCAGCACTTCCGCATCCGGGGAATTCACCGCCGCATCCACAATCTTCTGCGCGGTTTCCGGCACCACGGTCGTGTCCGCCTTGCCGTTGATTGCCAGAAGCGGCACCTTGATCTTAGCAACTTCCGCCGGATAATCAATGCTCATCGCGCATTCATAGTAGGCAGGAGACTGCTTCAGCGGTTCACGCCAGTCATAGGTCACTTCGTAATAGCCGTTTTCCTTGGCAATTGCGTACTGTTCTGCCTCATTGCCCTTCTGATCGTAAGCGCCTGCCCACGTCAGCACAGAGGTGAACACCTCGTTGCGCGCAGCCGTCAGCAGCGCCAGACGGCCGCCCTGGCTCCAGCCCATCACACCCACATGATCCATGTCGATGGTGCCCAGCGTCTTGAGATATTCGTAGCACTTCATCGCGTCTTCCACACCCTTGTCATAGGTGAAGTCGATGTAATCGCTGGTGCTGTCGCCATTGCCGATGTAGTCGAAACGAATCGTCGCGATGCCTGCCTTCGCCATTGCCAGCGCGGCATAATCATAGGCATTGCCCGCTTCGTGGCGGGTAGAGCCATTGCCATGCAGCATAACAACAGCCGGGAACTTTTCCCCTTCCGCGCCAACAGGCACGGTCAGCGTTGCGGGAATCTGGTGATCGCCCGCGTCGATGGTGATGTTTTCTTCGGTATACTGCATTGCTTCTGCCGTATCCTCCGCCGCTGCCAGCGTGCAGCAGGCGATGCTCATTGCAAGAGCCAGAAACAAGGACAGGAACTTCCGCATAATTGTTATACCTCCCAACTTTTTTGCGCTTCTGCGCGATGGTCAGTATAGCACACATACCGCACAGAAACAATAGTTTCGCGGCGTTTTTTGCTTTGTTTGCCATCCACCATTTCACAATCCCGCGCCGATAAAAAAGCAGGCTGCAATGAGAAGTCACTTTCCCATGCAGCCTGTCCATTGATATTCAAGTAGAAGATACCGCCGCTCAGACTGAGCAACCCCGCAGCACATCCGCCCAGCGCTTATTGCTGCTGCCTCTCGGCCCTGACAAGGTTCACACCGACAGATCGCACAGGACCCGGTCGTCATTGCAACGGCTTATGTAGTATAGCGGATTTTTGCCGCAAATGCAAGAGAACGTTCGTTCTTATCGTGATTTTTCCCGAAAAAAATACAGAAAAGATGCAAAAGCCCTTGACGGACGGGCAGAATTGTGGTAGCATATCGGATGCAAAAGTAATACCCCTTATCACGAGTGGCAGAGGGACGGGCCCAATGAAGCCACGGCAACCGGCACGCAGGTGCGTGGTGCCAATTCCCACAGTGCGCACACAGGCTCTATCCAGAGCAGCACTGACAGATAAGGACAATCGCTTCTGATTGATTCCCGGCTGCCTTGTGTGCAAGGACGCCGGGTTTTTTGCAGCTCTCAACCATCCCCTATTGGCTTAGCTGAAAGGAGCTACAAAAATGCGGAAACTCTTTACCTCGGAATCGGTCACGGAAGGTCATCCGGACAAGCTGTGCGATCAGGTGTCTGACGCGGTGTTGGACGCGCTGCTCGCCCAAGACCCCATGAGCCGCGTTGCCTGCGAAACCTGCGCCACCACCGGCATGGTGATGGTGATGGGCGAAATCACCACGACGGCGAAGGTGGATATTCCCGCCATCGTGCGCGACGTTGTGCTGGACATCGGCTACAATGATTCTTCCCTCTGCTTTGACGGCAACACCTGCGCCGTCCTGACAAGCATCCACGCGCAAAGCCCCGATATCGCCATGGGCGTTGATGACGCGCTGGAAACCCGCACGCAGGATGCCAACGAAATCGGCGCGGGCGATCAGGGCATGATGTTCGGCTTCGCGTGCGACGAAACGCCGGAATACATGCCGACTGCGATTGCCTTCGCGCACCGCCTGACCCGCCGCCTGACCGAAGTGCGCAAGAACGGCACGCTGCCGTGGCTGCGGCCCGACGGCAAGGCGCAGGTGACCATTGCCTACGAGGACGGCCAGCCCGTGGCGGTGGATACCATCGTCATCTCCACCCAGCACAACCCCGAAATCACCCATTCGGAAATCTACGCGGCGATGATGGAGCACGTCATCCGCCCCGTAATTCCGGTGGAAATGCTGACGGCGGACACCCGCTATCTCATCAACCCGACCGGGCGTTTCGTCATCGGCGGGCCTGCGGGCGACTCCGGTCTGACCGGGCGCAAGATTATCGTTGATACCTACGGCGGCTATGCCCCGCACGGCGGCGGCGCGTTCTCCGGCAAAGACCCGACGAAGGTTGACCGCTCTGCTGCCTATGCGGCGCGCCACATTGCGAAGAACATCGTCGCGGCGGGGCTGGCGAAGCGCTGCGAAATTCAGTTGGCGTATGCCATTGGCGTCGCGCGCCCGGTGAGCCTGTTCATCGACACAATGGGCACGGGCGTTGTTTCGGACGACCAGCTGGCGGCAGCGGTGGACAAGCTGTTCGACCTGCGTCCGAACGCCATCATTCAGCGGCTGAACCTGCGCCGCCCGATTTACCGCGCAAACTGCAACTACGGTCATTTCGGCAAGGCGGACATGCCGTGGGAGCAGCTGGATTATGTCAATGCGCTGCGGCGTGAGATTCTGGAATAATTGCATTCGCCTGATTTGACTTTTGAAGCCGTCTGTTTTCGCAAATGCGCGAAGGCAGGCGGTTTTCTTTGCGCCTTTTTCGTGATTTTTGCTTTCGATGTGACTTGTTTTTTCTGGTTGCAGAGGGCTTCGCGTCTGCGGACGCGACCAAAGGGCATGAAAACAAACGAAGTTTGCGGTCGCCCTTTGGAAACCTTCGTACTGCACTCCCATGTTTCTTGGTTTTTATCGTTGCTTAGGAGAACGAAAGGTGTACTAACTAAAAAAGCCGCGATAACTGCCAATATACTCAGATGCGGAAGGCGAAGGAGTCCAGAGGGCGAGCGCAAAGCCCTCTGGTCGCCACCGCAGTGGCGAAACCCTGCGCCGCACACAAAAGGGGTAATGAAAAATCATCCTTGATTTTCGCCATTTTTTGCGGAAAAAATGGATTTTTCCCTTGACAAGGGCTGCTTTTTGTATTATTCTTGTATACAAAGTGCAAACAAAATGCACTTTGCGTCCGCGGACGTGTTGACCAGAAAGGACACAAACGCGGCGGATTCTAAGCCACCCACAAGGAGTTGTTCGCTATGGCAGCCATCCCCTTTCAGCCCATGATGGAAAGCCGCCCGATTCGTGAAATCGCCTACGAAGTGCTCAAGCACGCCATTATCACCGGGGAAATTCCCGCTGGCGAGCGCATCGTCGAGACAGAATATGCCGACCGCCTGCACATCAGCCGCACGCCGCTGCGTGAAGCCCTGCGGAAGCTGGAGCGCGACGGGCTGGTGGAATATGTGCTTCGGCGCGGGGTGGTTGTGCGCGCCTTTACCATCGCCGATGTGGAGGAGATTTACACCATCCGCAACGCGCTGGAAATGCTGACGCTGCCCGCAATTATCCAGAAAGCGACGGCGGATGATATTGCCGCCCTGCGCGACCGGCTGCACGAGATGGACGGCGTGATGGCAAGCCGCGATTTCGAGACGCTTTCCCCCATGGCGCGCGCCTTCCACCGCCAGATGACCGAAATCTGCGGGCAGAACCGCATTCTGCGCGTCATTGAGGGCGATATGATGGGCACGGTTGTTCATCCGTAAACACACAAAACCGCTTTCATCCAACAGCCGAGGCATTTGCTGTCTCTTATACA
>OWIO01003041.1_pt1 | contig 9962 bp, 10 predicted proteins | sample 1733011 | NCBI WGS metagenome assembly OWIO01 (sample SAMN05065779, study PRJEB22554) | human gut metagenome | biome: ENVO:2100002; feature: ENVO:00000062; material: ENVO:00002003 | host: Homo sapiens | place: USA | reverse complement strand
CGAGATGACGTCGAGTCTCGTGGGCTCGGAGATGTGTATAAGAGACAGGTTTGTCGTCACGAAGGAGGCGACCAGCCGGATTGGTGTCGGCAATCTGTACCGCCTGATGCGGGGCTATGCGGAAGGTGGTTATGTCGGCGGTGCCGGAAGTCCGGCGCAGATGCGGCGGGCGGAAGGCATTAATTTTAATCAGAACAATCACGTGGTGATTCAGAACGACGGCCCCAACGGGCGGGCAGGGCCGCAGCTGATGAAAGCGGTGTATGAGATGGCCCGCAAGGGGGCACAGGATGAACTCCGGCTGCAGTTGCGTGATGGCGGTATGTTATCAGGGAGCGGTGGATGAAAACCTTTCGCTGGAAAGTGAAGCCGGATATGGAGGTGAACTCGCAGCCATCGGTGCGTGAAGTGCGTTTTGGTGACGGGTACTCACAGCGTATGGCGGCAGGGCTGAATGCTGACCTGAAAACATACAGGGTGACGCTTTCCGTGACCCGGGAGGAGGCCCGGCATCTGGAAGCGTTCCTGGCAGAGCACGGTGGCTGGAAGGCATTTTTGTGGAAGCCACCCTATGCATACCGGCAGATAAAGGTGACCTGTGCCGGGTGGTCTGCGCGGGTCGGGATGTTGCGCGTTGAGTTCAGCGCGGAGTTTAAGCAGGTGGTGAACTGATGCAGGATATTCGAGAAGAAAGTCTGAGCGAGTCGGTTAAATCAGAGCAGTCACCGCGGGTGGTACTCTGGGAAATTGACCTGACGGTGCAGGGTGGTGAGCGGTATTTTTTCTGTAATGAGCTGAATGAAAAAGGGGAGCCGGTCACCTGGCAGGGGCGGCAATATCAGGCATACCCGATTGACGGCAGCGGTTTTCAGATGAGCGGGAAGGGCAGCAGTGCCAGACCGTTGCTGACGGTGTCCAATCTGTTCGGTCTGGTCACCGGGATGGCGGAAGACCTGCAGAGTCTGGTGGGGGCCACGGTGGTCCGCCGTCGGGTGTATGCGCGTTTTCTGGATGCGGTGAATTTCGTTGCGGGCAATCCGGAAGCGGACCCGGAGCAGGAGCTGAGCGACCGCTGGGTGGTGGAGCAGATGTCAGAGCTGACGGCCATGACGGCCTCGTTTGTGCTGGCGACACCGACCGAGACGGACGGGGCGCTGTTTCCTGGTCGCATCATGCTGGCGAACACCTGTATGTGGACCTACCGCTCTGATGAGTGTGGTTACACGGGCGGGGCTGTGGCGGATGAGTTCGATAAACCCACCACGGATATCCGTAAGGACAGATGCAGCAAGTGCATGCGCGGGTGTGAACTGCGCAGGAATGTCGGCAATTTTGGCGGTTTCCTTTCCATTAATAAACTTTCGCAGTAATGGATTATGCCCACCGTCAGGTGGGTTTTTTATAAGGAGTAATCATGATTTACCCATCAAACAACCCACCAGTTTGCCTGATTGGATGCCAGCCTTGCAGTTTTTATGGAATTAATTATGCCATGCTCAAGAGCCTTGTTAGCATCCAAAATGGTCGAGTCTGCTATCAGGGATGCCCACCTAATATGGGTTCCGATGTCGATATTGAACGTCTCAACGAAGCGATCAAGATCGTTATCGAGGCATTTCCCGTACTCTCTCAATCTGGCATGGTCGGCGGCTGGGGAGGCAAAGCACCATAATAGAGGATGTAACAGGAATCTTGATAATGGGTTTGCGAAACGTTCTGAGCCAGCCAGGAAAACGATATTAGCTATGGATTCAACATTGCTTATGTTGTGAGTTCTAACGGTAACAGGGAGTGACTTAAGAAAGTTATACGCAGTAAAGCCAGCGGCAGTTTCCCCTCCCTGACTTGATATATGGATATTTAATTCAGTTGCGCCTTGAGATAATGCGGTGAGACAGTGGTTCTGAAGTTGCCCAACAGTGGCAGTGTTAACGGGGCATAAGAAATGAATTGTGTGCAGCATTATTTTTCATCCTTAGCATACATGGTCTTTAGCGTCTCAAGTAGCGCCTCTTTGAATTTATCAGCTTCTTGGTTAGCGAATCCTTCAAGTGAGCGAGAGCCATCAAGATTATCAACATGTTTTTGAAGGATAAGCACGATCTCTGAGTTCATTGATCTGCCGTTTTTATCCGCTTCTTGCTGAATGCGTTTCTTTAAATAGTCTGGAATCCTAATCCCCAATGGACTGATATCTCTTGCACCTTTCATTTCTCCTCCTGCACGCTGTGCGTAGCTACACAGTGTAGGCAAAAAATTTTTGACTTTAAATAAACACGGTGTAGTATTTAGTTATCACGGTGTAGCAAGTGAGGTGGAAATGAAAGTTAGAGACATCGCTCCATTAGGGATTCGTATCCCGCCAGAGATTAAAGAAAAATTGAAGGAAAAGGCTAAGGAGGAGGGCAGGTCTTTAAATTCAGAAATAGTGCAGCGTCTTATTCGCAGCCTAAAAAGTTGAAGCCCCAACTGCTGGAACAGTCGGGGCTTCGGTATCAACAAATCAGATAGGAATTATTGATATGGCAAGTTTAGCAAAGTCAACATTAAATTGCACTAACAGCATCACCATTTCAGACGTCAAGATTCATATGGATTCAGAGGGGCGTTACTCGCTTAATGACCTGCACAAGGCATCAGGTAAAGAGCGTCGTCATGAGCCTGCTGCGTGGCTGCGACTCGAACAAACCAATGAGTTAGTTCAAGAAATTCTAAATACACAGATGTGTGTATTTAAAAATGGCGATAACTTTAATTCTTCAGAATCGCAGATTAAGAAGCCAATGGACTCTAAGAAGGGTCGCTACGGAGGCACCTACGTGTGCAAGGAGCTTGTTTACTCCTACGCCATGTGGATTAGCGCAGCCTTTGCGCTGAAGGTTATCCGTGCATATGACGCAATGGTTACTACCACACAAGAGAGGAAGGCTATTGGCGGTAAAACTTCAGTAGCTGAACGCACACCTCTACGCGATGCAGTAAACATGCTGGTAGGAAAGAAAGGACTTCGCTATGACGATGCATACAATATGGTTCATCAGCGTTTTGGTATTGACAGCATTGATGAACTTTCAATTGAACAAATCCCGCTGGCCGTAGAGTACATCCACAGGGTAGTGCTTGAAGGTGAGTTCATTGGCAAACAAGAGAAGAAAACCAACGAGCTTTCTGCAAAAGAAGCAAACAGCCTTGTATGGCTATGGGATTATGCCAACCGCTCACAGGCATTATTCCGCGAACTGTATCCGGCGCTAAAGCAAATTCAATCGAACTATTCTGACAGGTGCTACAACTACGGCCATGAGTTCTCGTATGTTATTGGAATGGCGAGAGACGTTTTAATCAATCACACACGAGATGTTGATATTAATGAGCCAGATGGACCAACGAATCTTTCCGCATGGGTAAGGCTTAAGAGCAAAGAGTTGCCGCCTTCACTGCATCACTACTAACAGATTACCAACGAAATGACCCAGCCTCGGCTGGGTTTTTTATCAGGAGTTCTCATGCTCTATAGCAATATATTGGCACATGCCCGGCGGTGTGCGCCTGCGGAGTCGTGCGGCTTCGTGGTGAGAACGCCGGAGGGGGAGCGGTATATCCCTTGTGTGAATATTTCCGCAGAGCCGGAGGCGTATTTTCGTATTGCGCCGGAAGACTGGCTGCGGGCAGAGATGCAGGGGGAGATTGTGGCGCTGGTCCACAGTCATCCCGGTGGTCTGCCCTGGCTGAGCGAGGCGGACCGGCGGCTGCAGATAAAGAGTGCCCTGCCCTGGTGGCTGGTCTGCCGGGGTGAAATTCACCGGTTCCGCTGTGTGCCGCACCTGACCGGACGGCGCTTTGCGCACGGGGTGACGGACTGTTACACGCTGTTCCGGGATGCTTATCATCTGGCGGGGACTGAAATGCCGGATTTTCATCGCGAGGATGACTGGTGGCGCAACGGCCAGAACCTGTACCTGGACAATATGGAGGAAACGGGCTTTTACCGGGTGCCCCTGTCCTCTGCACAGGCGGGCGATATTCTGCTGTGCTGCTTTGGTGCTTCGGTACCGAACCATGCCGTCATTTACTGCGGCAACGGTGAGCTGCTTCACCATCTGCCTGAACAACTGAGTAAACGGGAGAGGTATTCCGAAAAATGGCAACGACGAACGCATTCTGTCTGGCGTCACCGCCACTGGCACACATCTGCCTTCACGGGGATTTACAACGATTTGGCCGCCGCCTCAGCCTGTATGTGAACACGGCAGCGGAAGCCATTCGCGCCCTGTCGTTACAGGTGCCCGGATTCCGCCGTCAGATGAACGAAGGCTGGTACCAGATACGTATTGCCGGTGATGACACGGCACCGGAGGCGGTGTACGCCCGTCTTCACGAACAGCTGGGTGAGGGAACGGTCATCCACATTGTGCCGCGACTGGCCGGGGCCGGAAAGGGTGGACTGCAGATTGTGCTGGGGGCGGCAGCCATCGTGGGCTCTTTCTTCACGGCCGGAGGCTCGATGGCGTTATGGGGTACAGCCCTGAGTGCCGGTGGTTTTTCTGCCACCACGATGCTGTTTTCACTGGGTGCCAGCATGATACTGGGCGGTGTGGCCCAGATGCTGGCCCCGAAGGCAAAAACACCGGATTACCGCGCAACGGATAACGGCAGACAGAACACGTACTTTTCCTCGCTGGATAACATGATTGCCCAGGGGAACCCGATGCCGGTGCCTTACGGGGAAATGCTGGTTGGCTCCCGCCGTATATCCCAGGACATCAGCACCCGTGATGAAGGCGGGGGCGGAAAGGTCGTGGTTATCGGGCGGCAGGGGTAAAAAGAATAAAAAAAAACCGCAGTGATCGCGGACAGGAACTGCGGGAGAGTTACGAAGATTAAGTGTAAGGAATTATTCTTATGTCACGACAAAAAAAATTAACGCAGAGAAATTATAAGTGCCACAGGGATTTTGTGAAAATGTGAAGATATTCAGAGTTTTTCTGTTTGTTCTTCTGGCGAGAGCGGATTCATTGACTGGTGGAGAAAAGGTAAGGGGGCAGCTCCCCTTACCAGACTTGTTATGGGATGATACCACAGCCCATTCTTGCACCGCCGCCGCCGAGTGGATCTGGATGGTCATGATAGTTGTCACCGCCAATGTGGATCATAAGAGACCGTCCGCTTATTTCTGTTAATTCTTTCAGTTTTGGTGCGAGAACCGGATAGTTTGCTTTTCCGTCATGAGTCACGTACAGAGCCGGGAGATCGCCCAGGTGACCATCAGGAGACCAGGGACCAAGATGTTTTCCAGTCTGTTTCGGGTCAAAGTGACCGCCAGCTGCTAATGCCGCAACAGATACTCCATCTTTCAGAGCCGGCGCGCAACTTCCCTTTTCGTGCACATGAAATCCATGAATGCCCTGAGGTAAAGAGTGCAGATCTGGTGTGAACAGGAGACCATAGCTGGTCTCCTGGATAGTTATTGTTCCGGCGCTCACCTCTTTACCATCGGCATTAACAAGGTTCATGGGGACTTTTATTGTGGCGGCATATCCACATGATGTTGCCAGCACCATTGCAATAGCAGCAAGACTTTTACGGTTCATAAAACCCTCATTAATTATTTTAACAGACTGAGTTTACTGACTGCAGGAGTACAAACAGCGTTCTGATGATATCGCGCAATAGTTATTGAATGTGACTATTGCTTCGATTGATCATATCAATTAACAGGAGTTATCATGGGTAAAGGTGGCGGCAAGGCGCACACACCTCGTGAGGCGAAGGATAATCTCAAATCCACGCAGATGATGAGCGTGATTGATGCGATTGGTGAGGGACCGATAGAAGGTCCGGTGAAGGGACTGCAGAGTATTCTGGTGAACAAAACCCCACTGACGGACACGGACGGCAATCCCGTGATACACGGTGTGACGGCGGTCTGGCGCGCCGGGGAGCAGGAGCAGACACCACCGGAAGGCTTTGAGTCCTCCGGAGCTGAAACCGGACTGGGCGTGGAAGTGACGAAGGCAAAGCCGGTGACGCGCACCATTACGTCCGCGAACATTGACCGCCTGCGGGTCACCTTCGGGGTGCAGTCACTGTTGGAGACCACCTCAAAGGGCGACCGTAATCCCTCTTCTGTCCGACTGCTGATTCAGTTGCAGCGTAACGGTAACTGGGTGACAGAAAAGGACGTCACCATTAACGGCAAGACCACCTCACAGTTCCTGGCCTCGGTGATTCTGGATAATCTGCCGCCCCGGCCCTTTAACATCCGGATGGTCAGGGAGACGGCGGACAGCACCACGGACCAGTTGCAGAACAGAACGCTCTGGTCATCGTACACTGAAATTATCGATGTGAAACAGTGCTACCCGAACACGGCCATTGTGGGGCTGCAGGTGGATGCGGAGCAGTTCGGCGGCCAGCAGATGACGGTGAACTACCATATCCGCGGTCGCATCATCCAGGTGCCGTCAAACTATGACCCGGAAAAACGCACGTACAGTGGTATCTGGGACGGCAGTCTGAAACCGGCATACAGCAACAATCCGGCCTGGTGTCTGTGGGACATGCTGACTCACCCGCGCTACGGCATGGGAAAACGTCTGGGGGCGGCGGATGTGGACAAGTGGGCGCTGTATGCCATCGGGCAGTACTGCGACCAGACGGTCCCGGATGGTTTCGGGGGCACAGAGCCGCGGATGACCTTTAATGCGTACCTGGCACAACAGCGTAAGGCGTGGGACGTTCTCAGTGATTTCTGCTCTGCGATGCGCTGTATGCCGGTATGGAACGGTCAGACGCTGACGTTCGTTCAGGACCGCCCGTCGGATGTGGTGTGGCCGTACACCAACAGCGATGTGGTGGTGGATGATAACGGCGTGGGATTCCGCTACAGCTTCAGCGCCCTGAAGGACCGCCACACGGCGATGGAGGTGAATTACACCGACCCGCAGAACGGCTGGCAGACCTCCACGGAACTGGTGGAAGACACGGAAGCCATACTGCGCTACGGACGCAATCTGCTGAAGATGGATGCGTTTGGCTGTACCAGCCGCGGTCAGGCTCACCGTGCAGGTCTGTGGGTGATAAAGACCGAACTGCTGGAAACGCAGACGGTGGACTTCACGCTCGGGTCACAGGGGCTGCGTCACACACCGGGTGACATTATTGAAATCTGTGATAACGACTATGCCGGGACCATGACCGGCGGACGCATCCTGTCCATCGATGCCGCCAGCCGCACCCTGACACTGGACCGTGAGGTGACCCTGCCGGAGACAGGTGCCGCCACGGTGAACCTGATTAACGGCAGCGGTAAGCCGGTGAGCGTGGCCATCACTGCACACCCCGCGCCGGACCGGATACAGGTCAGCACCCTGCCTGATGGTGTGGAGACATACGGTGTATGGGGACTCTCCCTGCCGTCACTGCGTCGTCGCCTGTTCCGCTGTGTCTCCATCCGGGAAAACACGGACGGCACCTTTGCCATCACGGCAGTGCAGCACGTACCGGAAAAAGAAGCCATCGTGGATAACGGTGCCCGCTTTGAGCCGCAGTCAGGCTCCCTGAACAGCGTCATCCCACCGGCAGTGCAGCACCTGACGGTGGAGGTGAGCGCAGCTGACGGCCAGTATCTGGCACAGGCGAAATGGGACACGCCGCGGGTGGTGAATGGGGTGCGCTTCAGTCTGCGACTGACCAGCGGAAGCGGAGAAGACAGCCGTCTGGTGACCACCGCTATCACTGCGGATACAGAGCATCGTTTCAGTGGTCTGCCGCTCGGGGAATACACCCTGACAGTCAGGGCAATTAACAGTTATGGCCAGCAGGGCGAACCGGCCACCACCACGTTCAGGATTAATGCACCTGCGGTACCCGCCACCATTGAACTGACGCCGGGGTATTTTCAGATAACGGCGGTACCGGTGCTGGCGGTGTATGATCCGACGGTACAGTTTGAATTCTGGTTTTCGGAGGCAAAAATCGCAGACACATCTCAGGTGGAAACCTCTGCCCGTTATCTGGGGACCGGCAGTCAGTGGAGTGTATCCGGCCCGCACATTAAGCCCGGGAAGGATTTCTGGTTTTATGTACGCAGCGTTAACCTGGTGGGGAAATCTGCTTTTGTTGAAGCCAGTGGACGGGCCAGCAATGATGCAGAAGGGTATCTGGGGCTGTTTCGGGAAAAAATAGGAAAACTGCATCTGGCTCAGGGGCTGTGGGAGCTGATAGACAACAGCCAGCTTGCGGATGAGATGGCGGAGATGAAGACCACCATCACCGAAACCCGCAATGAAATCACACAGACGGTCAGTAAAACGCTGGAGGACCAGAGCGCCACCATACAGCAGATACAGCGCGTGCAGAAGGACACAAATGATGACCTTGCTGCACTTTACATGCTGAAGGTACAGAAAACAAAAAATGGCATACCCTATGTTGCCGGTATTGGAGCGGGGATTGAGGATACTGATGGCCAGCCACTGAGCAACATACTGCTGCTGGCTGACCGTATCGCGATGATAAATCCGGAGAACGGCAACAGCACGCCGTTATTTGTGGCGCAGGGGAATCAGCTGTTCATGAACGACGTGTTCCTGAAGCGACTGTTTGCGGTGAGTATCACGTCATCCGGCAACCCCCCGACGTTTTCCCTGACGCCGGAAGGGAAGCTGACAGCCAGGAACGCGGATATCAGCGGAGCAATTACCGCGAATACCGGCACGCTCAATAATGTCACCATTAACGAGAACTGTGTCATCAGAGGGAAACTGTCTGCAAACCAGATTGAAGGCGACCTGGTGAAGACGGTGGGGAAAGCCTTTCCCCGGAATAACAGTTATGCCAGCGGGACGGTAACCGTCACAGTTTACGATGACCAGGGCTTCGACCGGCAGATCATCATTCCCCCGGTACTGTTTCGCGGGACGAAACACCAGAATTTCAACAGCCCGAATCAGCAGTCGTACTGGTATTCCACCTGTAAGCTGCAGGTGCTGAAGAACGGGGTTGAGATTTTCCATGAACCGGCAACTGATGTCAGCCGGGTGTTCTCATCGGTGATAGATATGCCGGCAGGGCGGGGTCATGTCACCCTGACGTTTAATGTGTCGTCGGCCGGTGCGAACAACTGGACGCCGACAACGTACATCAGTGATTTACTGGTTGTGGTCATGAAAAAATCCACGGCAGGGATCAGTATCAGCTGACGGTTTATTAACCCGGACGGGCACCTCAGGAGGTGCCTTTTTTATTGACTGAAAACGAGAGGTCATCATGCGACATTTATACGGAGCCATTTTATTCTGGACCGCACTGCTGACAGGCATTTCCCTTCCTGCACAGGCTGAAAGCGGACACGGTGCATTTTCCGTGGGATATGCTCAGGTTCACCCGGGCGGCGTACCGGCATTGTCCGGTACCGGTGCGCGTGCAGGTGATTTAAAAGGGATTAACGTGAAATACCGTTATGAGTTCACGGATCACCTGGGCGGCATTGTCGCGCTGAGTTATGCATCGGTGAAGAAAAGTGACACGATGAAGACGGGTGAAAATACCTTCCATCATGAAAGTCTGCGCGGTCGTTATGTCAGTCTGATGGCCGGCCCTGTCTGGCAGCTCAGTGAGCGGGTCAGTCTCTATGGCATGGCCGGGATGGCGTACACCCGCTGGTCTGACAGTGTTCAGGATTACCGGCATGATGAAGTGAAACCGGGGTATGTGAAGGAGACCACCACCGCCAGTGATGGCCATACTGCGCGTCATCTGTCGCCGGCCTGGAATGCCGGGATTCAGTTCAGTCCCGTAGAGACGGTGGTTATTGACCTTGCTTATGAAGGTTCCGGCAGTGGCGACTGGCGCACTGACGGTTTCATCGTGGGTGTCGGTTATAAGTTCTGATTAGCCAGGTAAGACAGTGTTATGACAGCCCGCCGGTTCAGGCGGGCTTTTTTGTGGGGTGAATATGA
>OWIO01003038.1_pt1 | contig 9974 bp, 7 predicted proteins | sample 1733011 | NCBI WGS metagenome assembly OWIO01 (sample SAMN05065779, study PRJEB22554) | human gut metagenome | biome: ENVO:2100002; feature: ENVO:00000062; material: ENVO:00002003 | host: Homo sapiens | place: USA | reverse complement strand
GCTCCTTCCGCGTGCAGCTTTTTGGTGCTTCGCCTAAGCCCTTGTTTGCTTCCCCCAAGATTCTGTGAAGAACCCACATAATTCCGCATTCCGAATTTCCCTTCACGCCGCCCCATGCTCCGCCCTGAACGCCCCCAAAAGCTCCCGTCCCTCCTCCCGCGTGTGCATCAGCGCGTTCCCTTGCGCCATATCTCGTGCGTACAGGTAGTCCTCCATCTCCGCAACCGTCCGAACACCCGCGCCGCCCCAGTCCGTCAGCAGCTGAATCAGGTAATTCACCGCGTTCGTCGGATTCGCCTCCGCCGTCTTGGCGACCGCCTGAATCATCAGCCCGTCCTCGAACGGGTAGCGATTGAACGCCGCCATCACCCGATTCAGCTGATTCTCCGTGAACACCTGATGCAGCAGCACTTTACCCGCCAGTTTCGCGCTCTCCCGCACTGACCGCGGAAACGCCCCCTCGCGCGCGCCCGCCTCCGTACACGCATACGCACGCTTGTGCGCGCCTGCGCCCGCGTATCCGGCAGAGGAAGCAGATGTCTCCTTTTCATCATCATTCGTTTTCCCTGTTGGGTTTACGGTTTCCGTTTCTGTATAGTTTATATTAGTGTCGTGGAAATCGGGCGTATTTCCGTGGCAATCGGTTGTGCAATCGGTTGGACAAACGGTTGTGCAATCGCTTGGGTAATTCGGATTGTCACGGGGATAGTCGCGGATTTCGGGGCAATCAGCGTGGCAATCGGCTGTGCTGTCAGCACTGATTTCACGCGGATAGTCACGCTCAATAGCGCCTTTTCCGTCGCAAACGGAGAAGTAATGCAGGCGGTACGCGGGCGGCGTGCGCTTCTTTTCGCCGGGAATGTACTCCAAAAGCCCGGATTCGCAGAGCGTGCGTCGAGCGTCGGCGAGGGCGGTGGCGCTCATGGGAAAGTAGGCGAGCAGATACGGGTTGTCGATGCGGAGGAAGCCGTCGCACCAGTCGCCGCCGCGGGCGTGCTGGTTCATGATTTCAATCAGCTTGTACCACAGCAGCTGGGCGCTGGCGGGAAGGCGGGTTCGCGCGGCGAATGTGTTGAAACGGCGGATTTCAATCAAGTAGTTTACATTGCACATTTGGGTCATTCCTTTCGGATTTTATTCGCCGCTATTGCGACAGTGATATTGTAGAACAGGGAATGGATGTTCGTCAAGAAAATTTGATTTCATTTGATTTCGCTTGATTTCATTTGATTTTGGGGTAAAATTCAACAGCGTTTTATTGTTGCATAGGGGATTTCGCTCCTGCGGGAGCGACCAAAGGGCAATGAAAACAGACGAACGTCTGCGGTCGCCCTTTGGAAACCTTCGCAGCGCACACTCCTGTTACTTGGCTTTAATCGCGGCAGGAAATTTGCACCCATGCTTCTTGAACTCTTTGTTACATGAGATAACCGAACTTCCCCAAAACAGAAAGCCCCGTGCATTTCCGATTCCGGAAAAAACACGGGGTGCATTCGATTGCAATGGCTTACAGGCGCTTGAAGCCCTTGCGGCCGTCGTCGAGCAGGGAGGCGTAGGCGCCGGGGTCTTCCACGGCAATGCCGCAGCCGAGAACGACGCTGGTCTGCGGGTCGTCGGCGACGCCGCAGGGGATGTGCAGGGCGGTGTAAATCGCTTCGGGCAGGCGCGCCAGTCCCGCAGCGCCGCCGCTTAAGACGATGCCGTCATCAAAAATATCGGACGCCAGCTGCGGGGGTGTGCGCACCAGCACGTCCTGAATGCTGCCGATGAGGGCGGCGACGGGGTCTTTCAGCGCCTCGTAGATTTCAGCGGCGTGAATCTCCTGCGTGCGGGGCAGGCCGGAGAGCTGGTTGCGGCCGATTTGGCAGTCAGGGCAGTTAGATTCGCCGGATTCGGGCTTCATCGCCGTGCCGATGTTGATTTTAATCTGCTCGGCGGTTCGCTCGCCAATCAGCAGAGAGTACTTCTTGCGGATGTAGCGGACAATCGCGTCATCAAAATAGTCGCCGGCGTAATAGACGCTGGAGGACTGGACGATTTCGCCCTCGGAAATAACGGCAATGTCGGTGATGCCCGCGCCCATGTCCACAATCATGCGGCCATAGCGCTGGCGCAAATCCATGCCGACGCCAAGCGCCGCCGCGAGCGGACGATCAAGCAGATAGGTACGCTTCACGCCCGCGTCCAGCAGGATGTTGATGAGGGAGTGCTTCTCCGTCTCGGTCACGCCGGAAGGGACGCTCATGACGACGCGCGGTCCGGAGAACAGGCGCTTGGACAGCACACCGTTCAGAAAGAAGCGGAGCATGGTGTTCGTCAGCTCAAAATCCGCGACGGTGCCCTGCTTCAGCGGGCGAATCGCCATGATGTTGCTGGGCGTGCGGCCGACCATGCGCTGGGCATCGTCCCCGATGGCCAGCACCTTCTTGGTGGAGCGCTCAATGGCGACTACCGCCGGTCTGCGGAGCACAAGCCCCTTGCCCTGCTGGTAAATCAATACATTGGAGGTTCCAAGGTCAATGCCCAAATCGTTCAGCTGCGCCATCGCATACTCTCCATTTCCCGGCACGCTTTTCGCGCCGTACATACCATTATACCATCAAAAACGGAAAACGTAAACAGGTTTTTTCGGGCGGATGGCTATTTTCGGGCGCTGGAACATAAAAATTCGATGAGAAAGGGGGCTGTGCATCATGGAGAAGGAGCCGTTTTTCCCGCCGGAGGTGACGGGCGGCGCATTCAAGGTGACGCTGACGGGGCGCGGCCGCGCGTGGGTGGAGCAGCATCAGGGTCTGCTGGGGTACACGGCGGAGGAGGCGCTCTTCCGCACGAAGGAGGGTACGCTGCGCATTAGCGGGGAGAACCTGCGCTTCCTGCGCTATTCATCATCAGACGCGATTGTGACCGGGCAAATTGACGCCATCAGCGTGCTGGGAGGCGGAACATGAGCGGGCGGCCGTGGCTTATCGCCGTCACGGTGGATGGGGTCAATCTGCCGCGTTTTTTGCGCCGCGCGGGGGAAATGGGGCTGCTGCTGACGGGCGTGCGCATCCGCGGCAAACATCTCAGTGCCTTTGCCCGCGAGGATGATGTGCCGCCGCTGCGGATGATGGCGGAAAACGGCGGCTGGCGCTTCTCGGTCGGCAATCGGCAGGGCACGGGACGGCTGATGACGTGGATTCGCCATCGGCTGGCGCTGCTTTCCGCGCTGATGCTGGGCATTGGCGCGCTCATCGGCGCGTCGCAGGTGATGTGGCGCGTGGAGATTGAAAACGCCGGGATTTACGCCGCGGATTTGCCCGAATACCTGCAGGCGCTGGGCATCACCCCGCCGATGCGAAAAAGCGACGTTCATCCGGGTCAGCTGCGTGACCTGCTGGAATGGCGCTACCCGGAAACGGCGTGGGTGGAGTGCGGCTGGCGGGGGATGACGCTGCTGATTCGCGTGGTGGACGGCGTGCCGGCGGGAACGCCCTTGTCCGAGACGGGCGCGGGGGACGTGGTCGCCGCGCGGGACGGCATCGTCGATAGCATCCGCACGAAGGCGGGCACGGCGCTTGTTCAGCCCGGCGACGTGGTGCGCAAGGGGCAAATCCTCATCCGCGGCGAGGAACGCACGGGCAGCGGCGTGCGGGCGGTATCAGCGCGCGGGGTGGTGATGGCGCGCGTGTGGGACGCGGCGGCGGTTTGCATGAACTTGACAGAGCTGCACACATCGTATTCCGGGCGCACGGAGGAAAGCGTGTCGGTCGTCAGCCCGTGGTTCGCCCTGTGGCATGAGCCGGAGAGCGAGTTCCATCAGGCAGATGTGTCCCGGCGCACGCTCCCGCTGGGCGGCTTCTTCCTGCCGCTCACCTGCGTGTGGGAAAAACGGTATGAATGTGAAATTACGAAGCAAAATCGGGCAAATGAGGAAATAACTGCCGAAGCAAGCATAGCTGCTTTGCGAAAACTGCGCGAAATCATCGGTACGAACGAATCTTTGGTTGACAAGTGGGTAAATTGTAGTATGATAGATCATGAGGTACTGTTGGCAGTGGCAACGGGCGAAAGGCTTGTGGATATTGCCGAGCAGATACCCAGCGGCGCGCCAGATAAGTGATACTAATTCTCATCTAAAACATGGCATTCGCCCAGCATCTTTTCCGCCCCGGCTCTGCTTCGTTCCGCTCGCGCGTACCTCCAGTACGCCTCGCTTCACTCAGCTTTGCCGGAACGAAAAATCTACTATGCTCGATGCCATGTTTTGGAATCGAATTAGTATGAACTTGATTGTCGCCGTTTCAAATGGAAAGAAGGACATCGTTTTTGACTGAAACGAGAAAGATTCCCCTGACGCTGGATTCGATGGATGCCTATATGGCTCTGTTCGGGCTGAACGACCAGAATGTTGCGCTGGTGGAGCAGGAGTGCGGCGTCGCTGTCTCCCTGCGCGGCTCGGAGCTGTTCCTCACGGGCGAAGCGGAGGATGCGGGGCTGGCGGAAAGCGTCATCCTGAAGCTGCTGGAAATGATCCGCCGCGGCGATCTGGTTGACCGCACGCGCATCCGCTACGCCATCGCCCTGGCGCGCGAGGGCGATGTGGACCGCATCGACGAGATTCTGCGCTCCGTTGTCGCCATCACCCACCGCGGCAAGCAGATTCGCTGCAAGACGCTGGGACAGCAGGAGTATGTGCAGGCCATCCGCGACCATGACCTCACGTTCGCCGTCGGCCCGGCAGGTACGGGCAAGACGTATCTGGCAATGGCGCTGGCTGTTGTGGCACTGAAAAACAAGGAGATTGAGCGCATTGTGCTCACACGCCCGGCGGTGGAGGCGGGGGAGAAGCTGGGCTTCCTGCCCGGCGACCTGACGCAGAAAGTTGACCCGTACCTGCGCCCGCTCTACGACGCGCTGTACGACTTCATGGGCGTGGACAGCTACCAGAAGCTGCTGGAACGCGGCGTGGTGGAGGTTGCCCCGCTGGCGTACATGCGCGGCCGCACGCTGTCGGATTCCTTCATCATTCTGGACGAGGCGCAGAACACGACTTCTGAACAGATGAAGATGTTCCTGACGCGTCTGGGCTTCCACAGCAAAGTCGTCGTTACCGGCGACATCACCCAGACGGACTTGCCTTACGGGAAGAAATCCGGCTTGGCGGAAGCAATCGAAATTTTGAAGGACATTCCGGAAATCGGCATGGTGCACCTGACGCACAAGGACGTCGTCCGCCACGAGCTGGTGCAGACGATTGTCAAGGCGTATGACGCCTACTACCATCGGGAAGCGGAAGGGCAGCGCCCGTAAATCCGCCCCCTCCGGTGCAGAAGGAGTGATAACTACATGCGTAAACGCGAAAACAAGCAGAACCACCGCCCGATTTTGCGCCGCTTCACCACTTGGCTGCACGGCGCGGGCGCGAAATGCGCGCTCATTTACGCCGTCGGCACGCTGGTGCTGCTGGTCTTGTTTGCCGCGGCGTGCGCACCGCAGCGCTACAGCCTGAGCGTCGGCGCGATTTCGCACCAGACGATTACCGCCACGAAGGACGTGGAGGACACGGTGACGACCGAAAGCCGCCGCCGCGAAGCCTCCGTCCGTGTGGAAGCGACCTACCACTTTCAGGAGGGCGTGACCGAAAGCGTGCTGAGCGACATCGACGAGACGTTCCGCCAGCTGCGCATTGTGCAGCAGTACGGGCTGACCCTGCGCGTGCAGGACGGCGAAACCGCGACGGAAACGAACCTCGCGGCGACCTTCAGCGCGGAGGAAATCGACTACGCCCTCCAGCAGGTGGAAGCCGTGTCGCTCACGCGCTATCAGGCGACTGTCCTCATGCGCGCCAGCACGGAGAATTTCGACACAATGGCGGTGACGGTGCGCCTCGCGGTGGAAAGCGCGCTGAACACCACCATCCGCGAAGGGCAGGTCAGCCAGTCCATCGCGGCGATTAAACAGATTGCGGGCTACCGCGTCGAAACGTCGCTGATGCAGAACATCGTGCCCGTCGTGCTCAACCACTGCATCCGCCCGAACATGGTCATTGATCAGGAATTGACCGCGCAGGCGCAGGAGAACGCCGCCGCGCAGGTGGAGCCGGTGGTGTACCTGCAAGGGCAGAACATCATCCGCGAGGGCGAGCGCGTGCAGGCGAATCAGCTCGCCATGCTGGAGGCGCTGGGGCTGCTGGATACCGCGTCGTATGATTATGACATCTACCTCGGCGCACTGCTGCTCATCGCTATTTCCATGTCGGTGCTGATTTTGATGCTCGTTATCCTTGCGCCGGAGGTTTTGAGGGACGTGCGCCGCTCCAGCGTCATCATGGTGGTGCTGGTGCTGTGCGAAGGGCTGTGCGTGATTGCCGTTAAGCTGATGGACGTCTACCTTGCCCCGGTCGTGATGGCGGCGATGCTGCTGACTACGCTGCTGAGTGCGCGCGTCGGCATTTCCGCCACGTTCACCATGGCGCTGATTGCGGCGGGGCTTAGCGCGGGCAGCTCCAACGCCTACTCGGCGGAAATGGTGCATTTGATACTCACGGGCGTCGTCTCCGGCATTGTCGCCGTGCAGTACTTGAAGGATAAGCCGCAGCGTGTCCGCATGGTGATTGCGGGCGTGATTGTCGCGGTGGTGAATATGGTCGTTATCCTCGCCATGAGCCTGATGACCTCCAACAATATATCCGGCATGATGAACAACGCCATGTGGTCGATGGCGGGCGGCATTTTGAGCGGCCTGATTTCTGTCGGCTTCCAGCCCGTGTTCGAGGCGGCGTTCAACCTCGCCACGCCCGCGAAGCTCCTTGAACTGGCGAACCCGAATCAGCCGCTGCTGCGCCGTCTGCTGCTGGAAGCGCCCGGCACATATCACCACGCGATTGTGGTGGCGAATCTGGCGGAAGCGGCGGCGGAGAAAATCGGCGCGAATCCGCTGCTGGCGCGCACAGGCGCGTATTTCCATGACATCGGGAAACTCAAGCGCCCGCTGTACTTCAAGGAAAACCAGATGGGCGATAACCCGCACGACCGCACCGACCCGTATGTATCCGCCGCGATTGTTACGGCGCATACCCGCGATGGTCTGGCGCTGGCGCAGAAATACCACCTGCCGCCTGAAATCCAGACGATTATCATGGAGCATCACGGCGACACCCCCGTGATGTACTTCTACCACAAAGCCTTGCAGATGGCGGACGGCAAGCCGGTTGATATTGCTGATTTCCGCTATGACGGTCAGCGCCCGACGACGAAGGAGAGCGCCATCGTCATGCTGGCGGACACCATCGAGGCGGCGGTGCGCTCCATCCCTGACCCCACGCCCAAGGCGATTGAGCAGTTCATTGAGCGCCTTGTCCGCGGCAAGCTGGAGGACGGACAGCTCAGCAATTCGCCGCTGACCTTGCGCGATATTGACGCGATTTGCGAAGCGTTCTGCAAGGTTTTGAATGGCGTGTTCCACGAGCGCATTGAGTACCCGACGGTGAACGTCCCCGCGCGCCCGCTCGTCAAGGCGGAAAAGGAAGCGGAGAAGGAAACGAAGCAGATGCAGGCGGAGAAACAGGCGGAAGCGGAAAAAACACCCGAAGTGAAGGCAGAAGCGAAGGCGGAAAAGCAGGCGGAAGCGGAAAAAACACCCGAAGTGAAGCCAGAAGCGAAGGCGGAAAAGCCGGATATGCCGGAAAAGCCCGCCGCGCCGGTGGAGGAAAGCGAGGAGAACACATGAAACTGCTTTGGCAGATTGACACGCAGGTTGACCCGCGCTATTTGTCCCTGATGCAGACGGCGGCGGACTGTGCCCTGTGGATGGAAGGCGTTTCGCGTCCCTGCGCGGTGAACATCCGCATTTGCGGCGACGACGCGATTCACGAAATCAACCGCGAGTACCGCGGCGTTGACCGCGCGACGGACGTGTTGTCCTTCCCGACGGTGAATTATCCGGCGGGTAAAACGGCGGGGCAGTGCGACAAGCTGCTTGCGCGCGAGCTGGATGACGAGGTGGACGCCTGTATGCTCGGCGATCTCATCATCTCCATGCCGCATGTACTGGCGCAGGCGGCGGAGTATGGGCATTCCCCGGAGCGGGAGGCGGCGTATTTGACCGTCCACGGTCTGTGCCACCTGATGGGCTATGACCACATTGAGGATGAAGACAAAAAGAAGATGCGGGCGATGGAGGAGAAGATTCTGTCCGCCATCGGCATGACGCGCGATGGCGAAATGCAGACCGACGTTTCCGATGAGACGCTGCTGGAAATGGCGCGGCAGGCGATGCTGCGGAGCTATTCACCCTATTCCGGCTATCCGGTCGGCGCGGCGCTGCTGTGCGCGGATGGCCGCGTGTTTCAGGGCTGCAACATCGAGAACGCGTCGTTCGGCTTGACGAACTGCGCCGAGCGCACGGCGATGTTCAAGGCGGTTAGCGAGGGCGCGCGGGAATTCACCGCGATTGCGATTGCCTCGCGCGACGCCGCCCCTTGGCCCTGCGGCGCGTGCCGACAGGTGCTCAACGAATTTGCACCGAATATCCGCGTGCTGGTGACGTGGCAGGGCGGCACGGAAAGCGCGACCCTGCCGGAACTGCTGCCGCACGGCTTCGGACCGCAGCAGCTGACAACAAAGGAGTAAAATGATGAGCGAAAATACGAAATTCCATTCTGGATTTATTACCATTGTGGGTCGCCCGAATGTGGGCAAATCCACCTTGATGAACGCGATGGTCGGCGAGAAGATTGCGATTGTCTCCAGCCGCCCGCAGACGACGCGCAACCGCATCATGGGCGTGATGACGCGCCCTGATTGGCAGATTGTGTTCCTCGACACCCCCGGCATCCACACGCCCCGCACGAAGCTGGGCGAAAGCATGATGCAGTCCGTCAAGGACGCGATGGACGGCATGGACGGCGTGCTGGTGCTGGTGGACGCGACGCAGGTGGGCGAACACGACCGCGCCATCGTCCGTGATATGGCGGGCAAGAAAGTGCCGAAGGTGCTGGCAATCAACAAGATTGACCTGCTTCCGCCGGAGAAGCTGCTGGGGCTGATTGCATCCTTCGCTGACCTTGGCTATGACGCGATTATCCCCATCAGCGCCAAAACCGGCGACGGGCTGGATGACCTGACGAAGCAGCTTGCCACGCACCTGCCGGAAGGCCCGAAGTATTTCCCGGACGACATGATGACCGACCAGCCGGAGCGGCTGATTTGCGCGGAGCTGATTCGCGAAAAGGCGCTCCAGCATTTGCGCGATGAAGTGCCGCACGGCATCGGCGTGGAAATGATGGGCATGGAGAAGATGAACGACAACTTCATGGAAATCAACGCGACGATTTACTGCGAACGCGACGCGCACAAGGGCATCATCATCGGCAAGCACGGCGCAATGCTGCAAACCATCGGCTCGGAGGCGCGCGAGGACATCGAGAAGCTGCTGGGGCTGCATGTGAATTTGAAGCTGTGGGTGAAGGTGCGTCCCGACTGGCGCAACCGCGCGTCGGATTTGCGCACGCTGGGGTATGACGCGAAATAAAAGGGGGATTTGCGTATCCCCCTGACCCTAAGCAGGGGAAGCCGATGCGGGTTTCTCCTGCATCATTGTGCGTTTTTGCTGCGCAGGGGTTTCGCTCCTGCGGGAGCGACCAAAGGGCAATGAAAACAGACGACACTACACCCCAAACCTTTGGAAACCTTCGGTACACACTCCTGTTTATTGACTTCTATCGGAAGTTATTTCGTTGGTGGACAAAAGTCAACCATGCCTATCCAAAAAAATCAATGCGAAGGAGACAATCACCATGGGCAAGTATTTCGGAACGGACGGATTCCGCGGAGAAGCGAACAAGGAGCTGACAGCTGACCATGCCTACCGGGTGGGGCGCTTTCTCGGCTGGTACTACGGCGAGTGCAAGCGCCGCAATGGCGACCACACCCGCCCGCGCATCGTCATCGGCAAGGATACCCGCCGTTCCAGCTATATGTTCGAGTATTCGC
>OWIO01003025.1_pt1 | contig 10021 bp, 9 predicted proteins | sample 1733011 | NCBI WGS metagenome assembly OWIO01 (sample SAMN05065779, study PRJEB22554) | human gut metagenome | biome: ENVO:2100002; feature: ENVO:00000062; material: ENVO:00002003 | host: Homo sapiens | place: USA | reverse complement strand
CGCAGCTGCCGGAGCGGTGCTTAAGCCGCAAGGCGGGAATTGTGCGGTGTTGCCTCAAGACAGCTCCCTACAGAGCAAGGTATCATGTGTACCAAACAGAAAAACGACCGGTGGAACAGCCAGCCCTCTGGCCGCCGCAGAGAAACGCTGCCAATGCATAAAACATGCCGCCGCGCAGTTATACTACCCCTACACAACATTAGCTCAACAACAAAAATGACAAAACAGACTGCAGAGGACCGTGCTTTTTTGATTGACAAAACAAGCGCGGCGTGATAATATGATAGCTGTACATTGCCCTGTATTTTTAACGTTGAACAGATGTTAAATACTTGTGCAATGACAACACGGAAAAGTAGGAGAACATAGCATGAGACGGACTTTGGCAGCGCCGGGCCTTGCAGCTGTGCTGGGTATGGCATTGCTGCTGACCGCCTGCGGTAAAACAAACGCACATAACAATACGGCAGGCGAAACGGTCAGCACGGCACTGTTTGACTTTTCCATTACGGATGTCAGCCTGGTGGAAAGCTACCCCGGCATTGATATCCCGGACGGCGAATGCCTGGTGCGCATGCGCCTGAACATCAAGAACACCAGCAGCCAGACCTACACGATGTTCCTGCAGGATTTCCAGATCCAGTGGGGCGAGGGCGACAGCGATTACGGCACCTGCCTGAACGCAGTGGATGATACCATGATGCCGTATGCTTATGAGCTGACCCCCGGCCAGGAGCGCAGCGACTGGCTGATGGCTGAAATCCCCGATGGCAGCACCAGCTGCACCATTGCGTATCAGGAATACAAGACCGATGGCAGCAAAGGCGATGCCTACTTTGTGGAGGCAGCCCTGTGAGCCAGCAGTCGCGCATTCTTGCAGGGGTGTTTTGCTCCGGTATGGCGGCGGCGTTGATTGCTATGGCGGCACTGCAACTGCCCAACTGGCTGCAGCAGCGCAAGATGGTGAGCGAGAGCCCGCCGGTGGTGCAGACTGCAGAACCAGAGCAGACGCCGGAGCCGCAGGTTACCGCGGCCCCCACCGTGCAGCCCGCCGTTACCCCGGAACCGCGGGATTTTACCGCACTGCTGGAGCGTAACCCCGAAGTGATCGGCTGGATCAAGATCGACGATACCGATGTTGACCTGCCGGTGATGCAAAGAGAAGGGGACAACAGCTACTACTTAAAGCACGACCTGGATGGCAACTGGGATGACCTGGGCCTGCCGTACCTGGATTATGAGTGCGATATCCGGCAAAGCCGCCATTTGATCCTGTACGGCCACAACATGGGCGTGGGGGATACGGTGCGGTTTTCCAGCCTGCAAAATTACCGCGAACCGGAATATTATCAGGAACACCCGGTCATTGAGCTGGACAGCCTGAACGGTGGCCAGTACTACAAGATCGTGGCAGTTTATGCAATTACCACGCGCGAAAGCGATGGCGATGTGTTCCACTTTAACCAGTATGTGAACTTTGCCGATGATGCGGCAGAGCAGGAATACCTGGATGAAGTGGCCAAGCGCGCGTTTTATACCACGGGCGATTATGCCCGCGCAGACGAACGGCTTTTGACATTGTGTACCTGTACCTATGAAATGTCGGATGCCCGCCTGCTGATTATGGCACGCCCGCTGCGGGACGGGGAAACGCTGACGGCGGATGAAGTTATCATCAATCCGGACCCGCTGCTTCCAGCCCGCTGGCCGGCCGGGGCGTAAAATTTTTATTTGAATTCTGGGCACAAAGGCAACAGCAATCCGTACCTTTGCGTTTGGGATATAATTTTGGAAAGGGAGTAAAAATTATGCAAAAGACGAGCAGGTTTTCGCGTCTGCTTACGCTGGTTACGGCTGTTGCCTTGGCAGTTTGTCTGCCTGTATCGGCGTATGCAGAAACCGAGACCACCGAGGAAGCTGCTGCACCCGCAGTAGTGGAGGAGGCTGCACAGGACAACACCGCTGACGAAGCTGCAAGCGAAGACAGCGCTTCCTGTGTGCGCGTGGTGGATGTTACCATTTTTATGGACACCACCAAGGGCTATTTCGAGAGCGATCCCGACAATGTTGCCCTGACTTATCTGAACCGTGCCGAGTTTGAGGAGACTCCGATCACTCTGCCCACCGTTATCGCAAACGAGGGCTGGGAGTTCAAGGGCTGGGACGTTTGGGGCAAAGAGCACTTTGTCCTGGGCGCCGATGCTACTGAACTGGGCACCAGCGGCCTTGGTGCATTCCCGGTTGGCAGCCTGGTAGGCGGTATCTACCTGTACCCCATCTTTATGGAAGCTGAAAAGCCGGTAGAGCCGACCGCTACCCCGGTTGAGCCGACCGCTACTCCGGTTGAGCCGACTGCTACCCCGGTTGAGCCGACTGCTACCCCGGCAGAGCCGACTGCCACCCCGACCGAGCCGACCGCTACCCCGGTCGTGACCCCGACCACCCCGGTTATCCCGGAGACCACTCCGACCAATACTCCGGCAAACACCCCGACTGAGGAAACCAATACCCCGGACAATACTCCGACCAACACCCCGGATGTTACCAAGTCCAACACCCCCGCTGATAACTCCAGCAAGATCATCCCGCAGACCGGCGTTTCCAGCACCAACAGCAACTCTGTTGCAGGTCTGGCCATCGTTCTGGTTGCCGCACTGGGCGGCGCTGCCGCTTACCTGTTCATCAACCGCAAGAAGCTGAACTGATAAGTGTAAAGTGATAGAGCTTTGAATTATTTAAAAACAGCCTTCGGCAAACGCCGAAGGCTGTTTTTGTGGTTGGGTAGCTTGAGCGAGCGACAACCACCAGCTAAGCTGGTGGAATAAAAACGGCTTTAGCCCTAGACAAAGAGAAACCTCCCCGTAGAATAGAGTGTGGGTTTGCCAACCACATCTAGGAACAGAGAGGTTTATCTTTGAAATGAAAAATAACAAAGACGTAGATAGTTTAAGCCATACGACATGGAGATGTCAATACCATGTAGTGTTTGCACCGAAATATCGGAGAATGGTGATTTATGGCCAAATCAAAAAAGATATTGGTCAGATACTTCGCAAACTATGCGAGCAAAAGGATATTGAAATAATTGAAGCAGAGGCCTGCCCGGACCATATCCATATGCTGATAAGTTTTTCACCGAAGTACAGCATTTCTTACGTTATGGGATATCTCAAGGGAAAGAGCAGCCTCATGATTTTCGACAGACATGCGAATTTAAAGTACAAGTATGGAAATCGGCATTTCTGGGCCAGGGGATACTTCGTGGATACGGTAGGAAAGAACAAAAAGAAAATCCATGAGTACATTAAAAATCAACTGCAACAGGACCAGATTGCCGATCAGTTGAGCCTTAAGGAGTTCGTGGACCCGTTTACGGGTAGCAAGGGAACCAAGGCGTAAATAAAAGGCCCCTTGAGGGGCCAGCCACGAGACAGGAATGCAGTTGGCAGACCCATTCGTGACCCCTTAAGGGGCTTTGCTAGTATTATGCCCTTCTAGGGCTTACTCAAGCCACCGGCTCAGCCGGTGGTTTTGACTCACAGGCGCAGACGGCGCTGCTTTTGCCAGATTCATCCCCGGGCGTCCTGCCGGGTGGTGTGGAAGTACTCCTTGGGGGTCATGCCGTACTCCTTTTTAAAGGCGCGGAAAAAGTGGTTGTAACCGCCAAAGCCGCTGGTCTTGTACACCTCGGTGATGGGCAGCCCCTGCTCGATGAGGGTGCAGCAGCGGTCTAACCGCGCCTTTACGATATAGCGGTGCACCGTCTGCCCGGTCTGGCGTTTGAATTCCCGGGCAATATGTTCCCGGGAGACGAAAAACTCCTTTTCCAGCCGCTCCAGCGTCAGTTCCTCGGTAAGGTGCGCCTGAATAAACAAAAACACCTCGTCCAGCATCAGGTAGTGGCGGCTGACCGATGCGGTGTGGAACTCCGCATGGATGCAGGCACGCAGCGCCAGCACCACAAACATTTGCAAAATACCGTGCTCGAACACCGCTGCACCGAACTGGGTGCGCTCCTGCGGGAGCATCAGCAGCTTCCGGGCAAGGTTTTTCAGCAGCATATAGATCTGGCTGTCCGGGCGCACAGCCACCTGCCGGGAGGGCACCACGTTGAAGCTTTTTTCAAGGTCGGTATCTGCGTCCGAAAGCTGCGCCAGCGTCTGGGGGGACAGCTGCACCCGAATAAGTTCCAGCGGGCCGTAAGCACCGGCGTATTCCAGTCTGCCGCCCTGACCGGGCTTGAAGATGATGAGATTCTGCTGCTGTGCGGGCAGCACCACCTCGCTGCACCGGAACACACCGCTGCCCCGCATGACCAGAAACAAATCATAATACGCGCCGGAATAAAATTCCCGGACGGCGCTCTGCTCAAAAAGATAACCCTTGGCTGTATAATTCACCAAAAAGTCCTCCATAAAACTGTCATATGTAACAAATTGTTGTACACAACAGAAAAATACAACTGTTATAATTGCATAATACATCAATTTGTGATAGTTTTCAATCATTTTTTGGATATGTATTAATGAAAAATTAACGTATAATGCAAACGTAGAAAAGAGACTTGTGCGAAAAGTCTCGTGGTTTCACTGTTTTTAAGGAGGATAAAATACAATGGACCAGAAAAAGACCATCCGACCCTTCTCCATGAAGGACAAGATCGGCTATACGCTGGGCGATCTGGGCTGCTGCTTCACCGAGCAGTACCGCGCCATGTATCTGTCGATCTTCTACACCCTGATCCTGCAGGTCAACCCCTTCCACGTGGGTATCCTGCTGCTGATCACCAAGATCTGGGATGCCGTCAACGACCCCATCATCGGCGCTATCGTGGACTCCCGCAAGGCCACCAAGGGCGGCAAGTTCATCCCGTGGATCCGCGCCTTCTCCTTCCCCATGGCAGTGCTGTGCATACTTGGCTTTGTCAATGTAGGCAATATCAACTACGGCCTGCGTCTGGCCTACATGTTCGTCACCTACGTTCTGTACGAGGCGCTGTACACCTGCGTCAACGTGCCCTTCGGTACTCTGTCCAGCGTGATGACCGATGATGTCAGCCAGCGCACCGCACTGTCCCGCTACCGCAGCCTTGGCGGCACCATCTTCATGACCGTCATGGTCATGATCGGCCCCCTGTTCCTGTATGTGGACAACCAGCCCGTGGCTGGCCGCTTCCTGATGCTGGCCTGCATCTGCGCTATGCTGGGTCTGCTGTGCCTGCAGATCACCTGCGTATGGTGCAAGGAGCGCGTGGAAGTGCCCGAGCGTCCGCAGGGCGAAAAGCTGAACTACCTGCATGTGCTCAAGGAGATCTCTCACAATAAGGCTCTGCTGGGCGTTATGTTCTTCAGCCTGACCGGCATGATCGGTGCTTCCGTGGTCAACGGTCTGAACACCTACCTGTATAAGGACTTCTTCGGCAACGTTAAAATTCAGGCTGTCTCCGGTATGCTGAGCGTGCTGTACGCTGTGCTGTCCTTTGCCATCACCCAGCCTCTGGCCAACAAGTTCGGCAAGAAGGAGTGGTGCTGCATGGGCGCTGGCTTTGCCGCCATCGTGTTCGGCATCCTGTTCTTCTTCCCCGTCCACAACCCTGTGGCCTTCATCGTCATCAACGGTATCTGCTATCTGGGCGCTTCCGGCATGCAGGTGCTGATCTGGGCTATGGTCAACGACGCCATCGACTACCACGAGCTGCAGACCGGCGAGCGCAACGAGGGCATCGTTTACTCCACCTACTCCTTCTTCCGCAAGCTTGCAAGCGCCATTTCCGGCAGCCTGTCCAGCTTTGTGCTGGGTGCCATCGGCTACAACGTTACCGCAGGCGCTGTGCAGACCGCAGGCGTTGTGAACGCCATCTGGAAGAGCTACACCGGCATCTACTTCCTGGGCTACGGCATTGCAGTTGCCATCCTGTTCTTCGTCTACCCCCTGACCAAGCAGAAGACTGCTGAGATGCTGACCGAGCTGAAGGCTCGCCGCGCCGCAAAGGAGAGCAAGTAAACCATGAAGATCTTACAGGTTCAGTTTAAAAACCGCAATGGCCACACCCTGCGCGGCATCGTGACCCTGCCCGACACCGAGGGCAAGGTAGCCTTTGTGGTGCATCTGCACGGCTTTGCCGGCAGCTGCAGCGGCTACAAGTCCATGTACACCCACCTGTCCCGCGCTCTGGCAGCGCAGGGCATCGGCAGCGCCCGGTTCGATTTCTACGGCAACGGCGAGAGCGACGGCGAGTTCGAGGATATGAGCTTTGACGGCTTGCACACCGATGCACAGGATATCTTTGCATGGGCCGCTGAACAGCCCTATGTGGACAGCGAAAAGCTGTTTCTCTCCGGCCAGAGCATGGGCGGCTACATTGCCGCCTCCTGCGCACCGGTCATCCAGCCCCACGGCCTGATTTTGCTGTGCCCGGGCGCCGGGATGTGGTTCGGCTGCGCCCAGCGCGCCGACGGCATTATGCAGACCGGCAAGGACTACGCCGACATGGAGGGTCTGTGCTACAAGATGGCCTTTAACTACGAGATGGCAAAGCACCCCGACCCCTTTACCGAGGCCAAGGGCTACAACGGCCCGGTGCTGCTGCTGCGCGCCGACGATGACCGTCTGGTGGACGAGGGCACCTGCAACCGTTACGCACAGGTGTACACCGCACCCGATGTGGACACCATTGCAGGCGGCGGCCACAACTTTGCCACGCTGGCGGCCCGTGCCGCCGTGGAGGAAAAGACCGCAGCATTCATCAAAGCAAATCTGTAAAGCAAAGCGTATCTGCAAGGAGGCTTTCGTATGCAAAACGTGATTCTTCAGCCCATCGAGGTGGGCGGACAGACCTTTAAAAACCGCATCATGTTTCCCCCGCTGACCACCGGCTACGAGAAAAACGGCATGATCAGCGAGCAGGACATGGGCTTCTACACCCGTCTGGCAAAGGGCGGTGTGGGTTACATCGTTCTGGGCGATGTGGCACCCATCAACAGCTTTTCTCCCACCCCCAAGCTGTTTGACGACAGCCAGATTCCTGCCTTCAAGGCACTGGCCGACAGCGTACACGCCTACGGCACCAAGCTGGGCGTCCAGCTCTTCCACCCGGAGTACGATGTAGACGTCATCAACGGTCTGTTTATGCAGAAAAAGTTTGATGAGATGCGTCAGCGCCTGCATCACGACATGATGTTCTTCACCGATGAGGTCAGCGAGGAAATGCTGATGGCCATCATCGATAAGATGTGCGCCTGCGCAGTGCGTGCACAGAAGGCCGGTGTGGACGTCATCCAGATCCACGGCGACCGCCTGAACGGCTGCCTGTGCTCCACCCGCATGAACCACCGTACCGATAAGTTCGGCGGCAGTCTGGAGAACCGCGTCCGCTTTGCCCGCATGCTGACCCGCGCCATCCGCAAGGCTGTGCCGGATATGGTCATCGACTACAAGCTGTCCATCGTCACCCCGCAGCGCGGCAAGGGCGGCATTGACGAAGCCGACGCCGTGCAGTTTGCCCAGTGGCTGGTAGAGGACGGCGTGGATATGTTCCACGTTGCGCAGGCCAACCACACCGGCAACATGGCCGACACCATTCCTCCCATGGGCGTACAGCCCTACGGCTTCTTCGTCAAAATCGCCGGGGACATCAAAAAGGCCGTCAATGTGCCGGTCAGCGCCGTGGGTCGTATCGTGGATGCCGAAATGGCTGCGCGTGTCATCGAGAGCGGCATGGCCGACATGGTTGCCATGGGTCGCCCGCTGCTGGCAGACCCCGACTGGGGCACCAAGATCGCTGCCGGGAAGGCCTGCGATATCCGCCGCTGCATCAGCTGCAACAAGGGCTGCACCGATGCCATCCAGAACCGTCAGTTCCTCTCCTGCGTGCTGAACGCGGAGAACGGCTACGAGAACACCCGCAGCATCCAGCCCGCAGCGCAGAAAAAGAAGATCGCCGTCCTCGGCGGCGGCCCTGCCGGTCTGGAAGCCGCCCGTGTGGCAGCGCTGCGCGGCCATGACGTGACCCTGTTTGAAAAGACCACCACTCTGGGCGGCCAGCTGAACATTGCCTGCGTACCTCCCCGCAAGGAGGAGATGCGCCGCGCCGCACAGGACCTGATCCACGCGGTCTGCAACGCCGGTGTGCACCTGTGCATGGGTCAGACCCGCACCGCAGAGCAGCTGAAGGATGCCGGTTTCGAGGCCGTCATCAACGCTGTGGGCGCACACAGCGCCGCACCCCGCATCCCCGGCATCGACAGCGTGAACGTGGCCGATGCATGGAAGGTTCTGGCCGGTGAGCAGCAGGTGTACGGCACGGTTGCCGTCATCGGCGGCGGCATGGTGGGCTGCGAGACCGCAGAGTATCTGGCTGCCCGCGGCTGCAAGGTGTCCGTTATCGAGATGATGGACAAAATCGCCGCAGGCGAGAGCACCACCATTCTGCCCACCCTGTTGGAAAACTATAAGACCTACGGCGTGGAGCAGTACCCCAGCCACAAGGTCAAGGAGTTCCGCATGGACGCCGTCGTCTGCGAGAACAAGGACGGCGCAGAGGTGACCATCCCCTGCGATTACATCGTGCTGGCCATGGGCGCACGCTCCAACGAATTTGACGCTGCTGCGCTGGAAGCTGCCAGCATCCCGGTGTATTCCATTGGCGATGCCGCCGGCAAGGCTGCGGATATCTCCAACGCCATCCGCACCGGCTACGATACCGCCTGCCAGCTGTAAAGTAGTCTGAGATGCGCACAGCGCATCGTCAAAAGTGCAAGCCCGGAAGGTCTGTGTGCCTTCCGGGCTTGCTTTTTCACCCTCTCAGGCAAAGCCTTGACGGCGATGACTGAGAGGGTTATGACGCGATGCCTTTTGCGATATTTTTCCGCCGGTTAAGCCTGGATATAGAAATCCGACAAGAGTTGTGTTAGAATAAGGCATCCGGGAGCGCCATGCGGCGGGTGCTCCGCTTCAACATGAAAAATGGAGGCTTTTTATGAAAAAGACCTATCGCTCGTTCTTTTGTCTGCTTGCAGTGCTGCTGCTCAGTGTCAGTGCACTGCCCGCTGCCTCGGCACTGCGAGCTACAGGAGTCAGCACTGTCGCTTATAAAGCGCCTCGATGACATAGATCTCTACGAGCTGGGCGCAGCGGTAAAGCAGATAGCTGAGTACAAGCTTAAGGTGCAGGATTATTTTGACCTGATTATGGTGTGGTACAGAGATGTGCTGTATATGAAGGCGACAAACGATGTTAACGGACTCATATTCAAGGATGAGGTCTATGATATAAAGAAACAGGCAGCAAAGCATTCCTATCAGGGAATCGAGGCAATACTTGAGGCACTTGAGAAGGCGAAGATAAGAATTAACGCAAACGTCAATTTTGACCTGGTAATTGAGCTGCTGCTTATGACCATAAAGGAGAACTAATCACATGACAAAAATAGTTGGTATCAGATTCAGGACAGCAGGCAAAATATATTACTTTGACCCGGCTGATTTCGACCTCGACATGGCAATGCATGTTATCGTGGAGACAGCAAGAGGCATAGAGATGGGAACTGTAAGCACATTCTTTAAGGAGGTAGATGATGATAAGGTGGTTTCACCGCTTAAGCCTGTCATCAGAGTGGCAACCGACGAGGATGAGAAAACGGTTGAGAGAAATAAGGAAAAGGAAAAAGAGGCATTTGCCATCTGCAAGGAGAAAATCATCAAGCACGGACTTGAGATGAAGCTGGTGGCCGGGGAGTATACCTTTGACGGAAACAAGCTTCTGTTTTACTTTACAGCGGACGGTAGAATTGACTTTAGAGAGCTCGTAAAGGATCTGGCAGCGGTATTCCGCACCAGAATAGAGCTTCGTCAGATCGGTGTCAGGGATGAGACCAAGATGATGGGAGGCATCGGAATCTGCGGCAGACCGCTCTGCTGTCATTCTTATATGGCGGATTTTGTGCCGGTTTCCATCAAGATGGCAAAGGAGCAGAATCTCTCGCTCAATCCAACCAAGATATCAGGTGCTGTCTCTTATACAC
>OWIO01003014.1_pt1 | contig 10064 bp, 8 predicted proteins | sample 1733011 | NCBI WGS metagenome assembly OWIO01 (sample SAMN05065779, study PRJEB22554) | human gut metagenome | biome: ENVO:2100002; feature: ENVO:00000062; material: ENVO:00002003 | host: Homo sapiens | place: USA | reverse complement strand
GTACGGTGTTTGCCGGTTTGCTTCTGCTGGTGCTTATCATTAAGGTGATGGGCCTTATAGCGGGCAAGACCGTGAAAACCCCGGCCGCTCCCGCAGCCGCAGCTAAGGCTGCTCCCGCGCCCGTTGCTGCACCCGCCGCTGCCCCTGCCGCGCCTGCGCCTGCCCCGGTGGTATATCCGCATGAGGTGGATCGCTATGCGTTCGACGCCGCCGTGGCCGCCGCAATCGCCGCCTATACCGGCCGCGATATAAAGGGCTTCCGTATCACCAGGATCACAAAAATATGATCTGAACCAAACCAGAACAAAAAAGACCAATTAAGATTATTTCAGGAGGATTTAATAAAATGGTGCGTAGGTTTATCGTGAACGTAAACGGCACAGCTTACGATGTTGAAGTTGAAGAAGTTGGCGGCGTTGCCGGCCGTCCCGCTGCCTTTGTGGCTCCCTCTCCTTATATGAATGCGGCCCCCATGTATGCCGCCCCCGCTCCCGCGCCCGTGTATAGCGCGCCCGCCGCTCCCGTAGCGCCCGCCGCGCCTGTTGCGCCCGTTGCGCCCGCGCCTGCTGCGCCTGCCGCGGCTCCCGCGCCTGCTGCTGCGCCCGCTGCTCCTGCAGCCGCCCCCGCCGCTGGACAAACTGCCGTTACCGCCCCCATGCCCGGCAACATACTGGACATTAAGGTAAACGTTGGCGACACCGTGAACGCGGATGATGTTGTTATCATACTTGAAGCCATGAAGATGGAGAACGAGATATTCGCCCCCGCTTCCGGCAAGGTTATAGCCATAAACACCACCAAGGGCGCTTCCGTCAACTCCGGCGATTGCCTGCTGGTGATAGGCTAAGCGGCCCCGCTTTTGCCGATTCCGATTGAAAGGAGAGCAAAATGGGAGAAGCAATTCAAAGCTTTTTTGAAATGACCGGCTTTTCCATGATAGCCAACGATCCTAAGGTACTTATAATGATAGTAATATCATTGGCGCTGATGTATCTGGCCATCGTGAAGAAATTCGAGCCGTTGCTGCTGCTGCCGATAGCCTTCGGTATGCTGCTTACCAATCTGCCCGGCGCGGAAATGTATCACCGCGAGCTTTTTGCCAGCGGCCATGTTGACTGGGCCGCGCTTAGCGATCAGGGAGGTCTTATAGACTATCTGTACCTTGGCATAAAACTGGGCATTTACCCCTGCCTTATATTCATGGGCGTGGGCGCGGGCACGGACTTCGGTCCCCTCATAGCCAACCCCAAGACCCTGTTCATGGGCGCTGCTGCTCAGCTGGGCATATTCATTGCCTTCATGGGTGCCATCGGCCTTACCGCCCTGTTCCCCAATGCCTTTAACTTCGGCGTAATGGAAGCGTCCTCCATAGGTATAATCGGCGGTGCGGACGGCCCGACGGCCATATACGTAACGCTCAGGCTTGCGCCGCATCTGCTTGGCCCCATCGCCGTTGCAGCGTATTCTTATATGGCGCTTGTTCCGGTAATTCAGCCGCCTATAATGAAGGCGCTGACCACAAAGAAGGAACGCCAAATATCCATGGAGCAGCTCAGGCCTGTTTCCAAAACCGAAAAGATAATATTCCCCATAGTTGTTACTATATTCGTGTCCCTGCTGGTTCCCTCTGCGGCTCCGCTTATCGGCATGCTGATGTTCGGTAACCTGCTCAAGGAATGCGGCGTGACCGAAAGGCTTTCCAAGACCGCGCAGAACGAGCTGATGAATATTGTTACCATATTCCTCGGCGTATCCGTCGGCGCGACTGCCACCGCAGACATATTCCTTACATGGCAGACCATAGGCATACTGCTTATGGGCGTATGCGCGTTTGCGTTCGGTACTGCTGGCGGCGTGCTGATTGCCAAGCTTATGAACAAGCTTTCCGGCGGCAAGATCAATCCGCTTATCGGTTCCGCGGGCGTTTCCGCCGTTCCTATGGCGGCGCGCGTGTCTCAGGTAGTAGGCCAGAAGGAAAAGCCCGGCAACTATCTGCTGATGCATGCCATGGGTCCCAATGTGGCGGGCGTTATAGGTTCCGCAATAGCTGCGGGCGTTCTGCTTTCGCTCTATTGGGTACACTGATATAACACAAAGCATCTTATCGAGGAGGAATCCGGATGAGCAAGAAAATATTTATTACCGACACTATATTGAGGGACGCGCATCAGTCTCAGGCAGCCACCCGTATGCGCACGGAAGATATGCTTCCCGCATGCGAAGTGCTGGACAGCATTGGCTATTGGTCCCTGGAGTGCTGGGGCGGAGCCACGTTTGACGCATGCCTCCGCTTCCTCAACGAGGATCCGTGGGACAGGCTGAGGAAGCTTAAAAAGGCGCTGCCCAATACCAAACTGCAGATGCTTTTCCGCGGCCAGAATATACTGGGCTATAAGCATTATGCCGACGACGTTGTGGAGCAGTTCTGTCGCAAGGCGATAGAGAACGGAATCGATGTCATAAGGATATTTGATGCTCTTAACGACGTGCGCAATCTTGAATCCGCCATAAAGTATACAAAGAAATACGGCGGAATATGCGAACCTGCCATAAGCTACACCATCAGCCCCGTGCATAACGAGGATTACTTCGTTAAGGTGGCTAAGGAACTGGAGCAGATGGGCGCGGACGTTATATGCATAAAGGACATGGCGAATCTGCTGCTGCCCTATGATGCGTATTCGCTGATAAAGCGCATGAAGGAAGAAATAAGCGTGCCTATACATCTGCATACGCACAACACTTCCGGCACCGGCGACATGACTTATCTCATGGCCGTACAGGCGGGCGTGGATATAGTTGACTGCGCGCTCAGCCCCCTTGCAAACGGCACCAGCCAGCCCGCTACGGAGTCCCTTGTGGCAACGCTGAAGGGCACGGAGTACGACACAGGGCTTGACCTTGAAAAGATGGCCGTTGCCGCCAAGCATTTCCGCGGCGTTGCGCAGAAGCTGAAGGATGAAGGCTTCCTTGATCCCAAGGTGCTCAACGTTGATACGAACACGCTTATATATCAGGTTCCCGGCGGAATGCTTTCCAACCTTATCAGCCAGCTTAAGCAGCTGAATGCAGAGGATAAGTATTACGATGTGCTGGCGGAGATCCCTCGCGTACGCGAGGACTTTGGCTATCCCCCGCTGGTAACGCCTACCAGCCAGATAGTCGGATCCCAGGCCGTGCTTAACGTGGTTTCCGGCGGAAGGTACAAAACCTTCTCTAAGGAATCCAAGGCCCTGCTGCGCGGCGAATACGGCGCCCTGCCCGGCAAGGTGAATGAAGAAGTGCGCAAGAAGGCCATTGGCGATGCGGAAGTTATAACCTGCCGCCCGGCGGATCTGCTCAAGCCGGAGCTTGAAAAGTACCGCGAGGAGATAAAGGACGTTATGCGTCAGGAAGAGGACGTGCTGAGCTATGCACTGTTCCCGCAGGTGGCCATGAAGTTCTTTGAGCAGCGTAATAACCCCAAGCCCAAGGAAGAGCCTAAGGCGGAAGCCCCCAAGGCTGCACCGGCGGCAGCGCCCGCGCCTGCAGTAGCGGCACCCGCGCAGAAGATGCCCATGCATCCCGAACTGCCCGCGAAGCACCTTTTCGTTGAGGATATAACGATAGGCCGCTGATAGGTAAAATCGAATAAATGACTGAATCCGCACCCGTGCAGCCGTAAAAAGCAGCGCAGGTGCGGTTGCTTTATAGCCGTTTGCGCCGAAAATTCAATACAATTATGGCAAAGCGGGAACCTGTATTGAAAGTGAGGGATTTTTTTATTATAATCCAAGCATAAACACAGCACTATTTGGGGAGGTAAAGGATATGGCTGCGCAGAAGATAATGATTTGCGATGACCAGATAATGATACACGAAACCCTTGGCATGTATTTGGAAAACGAGGGCTATGAACATGTAAGCGCGATGGACGGCGAAGAAGCGCTGCGAAAATTTGAAACGGAGAAGCCTGATCTTATAATATTGGATATAATGATGCCCAAGCTTTCCGGCACGGACGTATGCCGTAAGCTTAGGGAAAAAAGCCGCGTGCCTATAATAATGCTAACGGCAAAGGGAGAAGAGATAGACCGGATACTTGGCCTTGAGCTGGGCGCGGATGATTACATAGTTAAGCCGTTCAGCGCGCGCGAAGTTGTGGCGCGGGTAAAGGCGGTGCTGAGAAGGCTTGCAATGGCGAAGGAGCACCCGCAGCAGGTGCTTCGCTTTGACGACCTTGAGATAAACATAAACAATTATGATGTCCGTGTAAAAGGCGAGCGTGTGCCGTTCACGCCGAAGGAAGTGGAGATATTCCAGCTTCTTGCATCGCACCCGGGCAAGGTATATGAACGGGAAACGATACTTTCGCTTGTGTGGGGCTATGATTTTTACGGCGATACGCGCGCGGTGGATACGCAGATAAAACGCATACGCCAAAAGCTGCCTGCGGAGGGAACGGTAAACTGGAGCATAAAAACGGTTTACGGCGTTGGGTACAAGTTTGAGGTAAGCAGATAATGAAGCATACTTTGCTTATAAAAACCGTATGCCTTGTGCTGTTCACGGTTATATTGAGCGCCGCCCTTACGGCGCTTGTTTTTCGCTATGCGGGCATAAAGAAATATGGTGAGCTGAAAACGAAGGAACTTATACCGAGGGCTGAGTTTATATCGAGCCGCGCGGCAGACCTTATGGAAGGGATACTGAGCCGCAAGGATTTTGAAAACATAGTCAATTACGATAGGCGCATATGGGATGCTGCGCCGTATCTTTATACGGCTGACGGTACACTTTTCGGCAGCATTACGAACGACCAGCTTGAGGCGAACACTAACATGATAGCGCCGTATCTTGCGGGCGTGCTTGCGGGCAGAGAGGTCAGCGCCGTGGTAATGATGGGCGGCAGCAGGGCCGGCGTCGTGGTAGGCGAGCCTATAACCGCAAGCGACGGCGCGATAATGGGTGCGGTGTTCCTGGTAAAGCCAATGGACGAGCTCAGCACGGGCTGGGGTAATCTTACTTCATCGCTGCCGCTTGCCATGCTTTTGGTGGCGCTTATAATGGTGCCGGTGGCGTACTTTGGATCGCGCGGGCTTACAAAGCCGCTGAATAAGATGAACGAAGCCGCCGTAGCCATGACAAAAGGGGATTTTTCCGTGCGGGCTATTGAAAAAGGAGACGGCGAGGTGGCGCGGCTGGGCCACTCCTTAAACGAACTTTCAAGCGCGCTCAGCGGCACAATAGGCGCGCTTACGTTTGAGCGAAACCGGCTGAAAAGCGTGCTTGACGGGCTGCTGGAGGGCGTTATAGCCGTTAACGAAAGCGGAAAGATAATTCAGTTCAACCCCGCGTCCGTAGCGCTTATGGGCTGCGCACATGGCGAAAGCATAGAGGATTCGCCAATGTATGGCGAGCTCCATTCCATGGTTGAACAGGTGCTTTCCGACGGCGTGAGCCGCTGGACGGAACAAAGCTATAAGGAAGCCGTACTGCGCTTCACAATATCCGCCCTTGGTACGGACGGCAAGAACGAAGGCGCCATAATAATGATACAGGACGTTACGGAGGCGGCGCGGCTTGAGCAGACGCGGCGGGATTATGTTGCAAACGTGTCCCATGAGCTTAGAACGCCTATCGCATCCATACGCGGCCTGTCGGACGCGCTGTGCGACGGGCTGGTAAAAAAGGATGATGATAGGCTTAGATACTATGGTTATATTCAGCACGAGGCCATGCGCCTTTCGCGCCTGATAGACGATCTGCTTGAACTGAGCCGGCTGCAATCGGGCACGGTTGCCATAGCGCGCTGCAAAATGAGCGTGAACGATTTGATATACGACGTTGCGGACAGATACGGCACGATAGCCAAGGATAACGGAAAAACGCTTTCCGTGTCCATGCCTGAAGGCGAGCATGAGGCGTACAGCAATCCTGACAGGTGCGAGCAGGTGCTCATAGCCCTGCTTGACAATGCCATAAAGCACAGCGCATCGGGCGAGGTCGACCTTAGCGTGGGCGAGGACGATGATAAATACACCATAAGCGTATCCAACCCCGGCGAAATAGCCGAAGCGGACATAGACCATCTGTTTGAGCGGTTCTATAAGGCGGACAGGGCGCATACAGGCGAAGGCACGGGCCTTGGCCTTGCAATAGCGAAGGAGATAATGGAGCTGATGGGCGAGCGCATATGGGCCGAAAGCAAGGATGGCCGCGTGGTGTTCAGCTTTACTGTTGCCAAGCGCCAAGGCACGGGAACGAATACGAACAAAGTGTGAAGTATACAGCAAATAGCTGCGGCAGGATTTGAAAAAAACTGCCGCGGTGTTATAATGTAATCAATGTATAAAATGGGAGGTAAAAAACATGAGCAGCGGCAAAATATTGATAGCTGACGACGACAGAAACGTGCATGAGTCACTTGGCATTTATCTTAAATCCGAAGGATTTGAAACCGTGGACGTATATGACGGTGCGGCGGCGGTAAGCGCGCTGGACGGCGACATTTCGCTTTGCGTTATGGACATAATGATGCCCATTATGAACGGCATTGACGCCTGCAAGGAAATACGCAAAAATTCGCAGGTGCCAATAATTATGCTCACTGCCAAGGGCGAAGAAATAGACAGAATACTCGGCCTTGAGCTGGGCGCGGATGACTATATCGTGAAGCCCTTCAGCCCGCGCGAGGTCGTGGCAAGGATAAAGGCGGTGCTCAGGCGCACAAGCGAACAGCAGAGTAACGACGACGGCCGCGTTACCTTAAACGGCCTTGTTATAGACATTAAGAGCTATACCGTCACATTAAAGGGGCAGCCGGTAATATGCACGCCGAAGGAAATAGAGATCCTTTATATGCTTGCTTCAAACCCCGGACAGGTGTTCACAAGGGAGCAGCTGCTTAACAAGGTTTGGGGTTATGACTTTGCCGGCGAAACAAGGACCGTGGATACGCATATAAAGCGCATCCGTGCAAAGCTTGACAACACCGGCCTTAATTGGTCGATAAAGACCATATACGGCGTTGGCTATAAGTTCGAGGTAGAATAAAACTATGCTAAAAAGCGTGTTTTTCCGCAGGCTTGTTATAATGCTGTCCGTCGCAATGCTCATTGCAGCGGCTGTTATGCTGGGCGGCTATGTGTTTCTGAGCAAGGATGTTTATGCTGACATAAAGCTGGACGAGCTGCACCCTTCGCTTGATGCGGCGGAGCAGCTTGCCAAGGAATACATGGCGGGCGAAATAGATAAAGACGTGTTTGAACGGCTGGCGGCAAAGCTGCTGCCGTCCAATACCGGCACGGTGCTTTACCTTGACGCGGAAGGAAACACGCTTTTTTATGTGGACAGCCTGCTTAATACCGATGCGGAGGGCGCGAAGCGGCTGCTGTATGAGCAGATACTTTCCGCCGAGGGCGGCGCGGACGTTAAGCAGAACCGGCTTAGAATGAAAGAGGACAGCTCCGCCCTTGCGCTGGGCTGTCCAATATTCGACGACGACGGAAACATACTCGGCGCGGTGGTCATGCTCAGTTCGCTTAAACTCGTTACCAACGCAACGGGGCGTATGTCCATGCTCGTGCTTATGCTCACCACGATAGCCATACCCGTGGCGCTGCTTATGATGGTTTGGCGTGCGAAGAACATTGCCGACCCAATACGCCGCATGAACGACGCCGCGAAGGCGATGGCAAAGGGCGATTTTGACATAAGGCTTGATGAAGATATTCCGGGCGAGGTCGGCGAACTTGCCGGTTCGCTCAATAACCTTTGCGCGGAACTTGACCATACTATTCGCCAACTCAGCAGCGAAAAGAGCCAGCTTGATCAGCTGCTGCAAAGCCTTACGGACGGCGTTGTGGCAATAGACGAGCACGGTACGCTCATACATTACAATTCCGCAATAATGCGCATGTTCGGTGCGGTCAGCGTATCAAAGCGCGAGGAATTGATACCCGATGAAAAGGTATGGAAGGTGTTTGACGAGGTTTTCAATTCCGGCAAGCCTCAGACCATAACCTACCCCATGGCTGGTGACAAGGTGCTGTGGATAACCATATCGCCTGTTGTAACGTCCAGCCGCGAACGCACGGGCGTTGTGGGCCTGTTTAAGGACATGACGGAGATGGAGCGGGTCGAAAAGCTCAGGCGGGATTATGTTGCAAATGTTTCGCACGAACTGCGGACGCCGCTCACCGCTGTAAGGGGATTGCTTGAGCCGCTTGCCGACGGAATGGTGAAGGACGAAGCGGACAGGCAGCGGTATTATAAGATAATGCTGCACGAGGTACTCAGGCTTTCGCGTCTTATAACGGACATGATGATGCTCAGCCGACTGCAATCCGGCACGGAATACATGGAGATAACCCGCGTGGATGTGAACGAGCTGGTGCAGGATATTGCAAGCGCGTATTCTTCAACGCTGGCCGATAAGGGCGTGAACTTAGTGCTTGACTGCCCGCGGCCTGTGCCCGATGCGATGACCGATCCGGACAGGATAGAGCAGGTGCTTGTTATACTGCTGGATAATGCCTCGCGCTACACGCCAAAGGGCGGCACCATAACAATATCCGCCCGCAATGCGAAGGAGAAAATACAGCTGTCTGTGACCGATACCGGCTGCGGTATACCTGAAAGCGATCTGCCGCATATATTTGAACGATTCTATAAGGTGGATAAGTCCCATAGCGAAGGCGGCACGGGGCTTGGACTGTCTATAGCGCAGTTCATAATGGAAAAGCTTGGCGAAACGATAAGCGTTGAAAGCGAAGTCGGCAAGGGTACGCGTTTTACGCTTACTTTGCAGCGCTATGTACGCAACGCCATAGCATTGGGGCCGGCGGGCGAAAAGCATACCCGCTACGGCGATGATGACGAAAAGGATGAATACGTTCCCAACGACGCCGATATTCAAGATGATGACGATGTGGTGGATGCGCATTACGAGGTTATAGAGCAGCCGCAGAAGGCCGAAAAGCCACAAAAAGCCGAGAAAACGCAAAAGGCGGAAAAAACGCAGAATAAAGCGGAAAGGCAGGGCAAACGATGAGCCTTTGCAGCATATGCCCGCGAAAATGCGCTGCGGACCGCGCAAAAGCTCCGGGCTATTGCGGCGCGCGCGAAAAGGCGCATATTGCCCGCGCCGCGCTGCACCGCTGGGAGGAGCCGATAATAAGCGGCGAACGCGGCAGCGGCACCATATTTTTCTGCGGGTGCAACCTTAACTGCATATTTTGCCAGAATTATAAAATTAACCACAGCGTGATGGGCATAGAGGCGGATGAAGAAACGCTTTGCCGCATAATGCTCGATCTTCAGTATCAGGGCGCGCATAACATAAACCTTGTTACGCCCGCGCCGCATGTGCCGCTGATAGCGCGCACATTACCACTTGCGCGCCAAGCTGGGCTTACGATACCTGTAGTTTACAATACCAACGCATATGAAAACGTGCAAACGCTGAAAATGCTTGAAGGGCTTATAGACATATATCTGCCGGACTTTAAGTACGTCTCATCGTCGCTTGCAAAGAAATACAGCGATGCGGAGGATTATTTTGCCATTGCTGCGCAGGCTATTGCCGAAATGTACAGGCAGGTTGGGAACATAAAGCTGGATGAAAACGGCATGGCGACCTCCGGCGTGCTGATACGGCACATGGTGCTGCCCGGCTGCGTTGACGATACGCGGCGGGTGCTGGACTATGTTTCAGCCAATTACCCGAAAAATGTCTATATATCGATAATGAGCCAGTACGCCCCGACGAGGGACGATCTGCCCAGGCCCATCAATCGCCGCATAACAAAAGGCGAGTACGACAGGGCTTTGGATTACGCCATAAGCAAGGGCTTTGAAAACGTGTTCATACAGCAGCGTAATTCGGCAGACCTTTCATACACGCCGGATTTTGACGCGGACGTAATATTTGACCCAATAAAGCGGGCATAAAACCGGAAAAACAAGGGCAAATATGAACGGATTATTAACTTTAGTAATATTTGCTTAAAAAAGATTGCAAAGCGCTACATATAGTGTTACCATAACATCAGCGAAAGAAAGCGGGTCGTGACAATCGCAGT
>OWIO01003001.1_pt1 | contig 10118 bp, 8 predicted proteins | sample 1733011 | NCBI WGS metagenome assembly OWIO01 (sample SAMN05065779, study PRJEB22554) | human gut metagenome | biome: ENVO:2100002; feature: ENVO:00000062; material: ENVO:00002003 | host: Homo sapiens | place: USA | reverse complement strand
AAATAAACGAATTAAAACAGATTAGTCGAGATGGCAAATCACAAATCATCACTGAAGAGAATCAGACAAGAAGAAACAAGAAGACTTCACAACAGATATTATGGCAAGACCATGAGAAACGCTGTTCGTAAACTTCGTGCTACTACAGACAAAGCTGCAGCAACAGCAATGTATCCGGGTATCACAAAACTGTTGGATAAATTGGCTAAGACTAATGTAATCCACAAGAACAAGGCTAACAACTTGAAGTCAAAATTGGCTATCTATATCAACAAGCTGGCTTAAGTTGACTGTTACACAAAAGATATTACAAGGCTGGACTTTTTAGTCCGGCCTTTCTCATTTATACCTCTCTATTTACCTGCTTCCACACAAGTTTCTTTTCTGTGCTAAAAAGCTGTAAACTACCCGAATTTATCCGTTTGTTTAGCACCATATCCCGAGGATTTTCACTATATTTGCTCTGTTATTACAATAAGGAAAAAAGATTATGACTGAAGAACAGATTCACTCCAATAACGGGAGCTATTCTGCCGAAAACATCCAGGTACTGGAAGGTTTGGAAGCAGTGAGAAAGCGTCCCGCGATGTATATTGGCGACATTAGCAGCAAAGGACTTCACCACCTGGTGTACGAGGTTGTGGATAACTCCATCGACGAGGCACTTGCCGGCTATTGCGACCACATCGAAGTCACCATTAACGAGGACAACTCCATCACCGTACAAGACAACGGACGTGGTATCCCGGTAGACTATCACGAAAAGGAAAAGAAATCCGCGCTGGAAGTTGTAATGACCGTACTGCATGCCGGAGGAAAGTTCGACAAAGGTTCCTATAAGGTATCGGGAGGTCTGCATGGTGTAGGTGTATCTTGCGTAAATGCCTTGTCTACACACATGACTACCCAGGTTTTCCGTAACGGAAAAATCTATCAGCAGGAATATTCCTGCGGACATCCGCTCTACTCCGTCAAAGAAGTGGGCACAACAGACATTACCGGTACACGCCAACAGTTCTGGCCGGACGGTACCATCTTTACGGAGACAGTCTACAACTATGATATTCTTGCCACCCGCATGCGCGAGCTGGCGTATCTGAACGCAGGCATCAAGATTTCACTGACCGACCTTCGCGTAAAGGACGAAGAAGGAAATGGCAAGAAGGAAATCTTCTACTCGGAAGAAGGCCTGAAGGAATTTGTGCGCTACGTGGACTCCTCACGCGAGCACTTCATGAACGATGTAATCTACATCAATACCGAGAAGCAAGGCACACCGGTGGAAGTAGCCATCATGTACAACACTTCTTATAACGAAAATGTGCACTCTTACGTAAACAACATCAATACCATTGAAGGGGGTACCCACTTGGCAGGTTTCCGCCGTGCACTGACCCGTACGTTGAAAAAATACGCCGAAGACAACAAGATGCTGGAGAAAGCCAAGGTAGAGATTGCAGGAGACGACTTCCGTGAAGGACTGACTGCCGTTATCTCCATCAAGGTGGCAGAGCCTCAGTTCGAAGGACAGACCAAGACAAAGCTGGGTAACAACGAAGTGATGGGCGCCGTAGACCAGGCTGTGGGCGAGGCCCTCACCTACTACTTGGAGGAACACCCGAAGGAAGCCAAGCTGATTGTAGACAAGGTGATTCTTGCCGCCCAGGCACGTATCGCCGCACGTAAGGCGCGCGAATCCGTACAACGCAAATCGCCGATGTCCGGTGGTGGCATGCCCGGTAAGTTGGCCGACTGCTCCAGCAAGGACCCGGAAGAATGCGAATTGTTCCTCGTCGAGGGTGACTCGGCAGGCGGTTCAGCAAAGCAAGGCCGTAACCGTGCGTTCCAAGCTATCCTGCCGCTTCGCGGTAAGATTCTGAATGTGGAAAAGGCCATGTGGCACAAGGCATTCGAGAGCGACGAAGTAAACAATATCATCCAGGCGCTGGGCATCCGTTTCGGCGTGGACGGTGAAGACAGCAAAGAAGCGAACATTGACAAGTTGCGTTACAAGAAGATTATCATCATGACCGATGCCGACGTCGATGGTTCTCACATCGACACGCTGATTATGACGCTTTTCTTCCGTTACTTCCCACAAGTCATCCAGCAGGGTTGCTTGTACATCGCCACTCCTCCCCTTTACCTTTGCACCAAAGGCAAGGCGAAAGAGTATTGCTGGACAGACCAGCAGCGCCAGAAGTTCATCGACACTTACGGCGGCGGTTCGGAAAACGCAGTACACACCCAACGCTACAAAGGTTTGGGTGAAATGAACCCGGAACAGTTGTGGGAAACCACCATGAATCCGGAAAACCGCATGCTGAAGCAGGTGCATCTTGAAAATGCAGCCGAAGCCGACTATATCTTCTCCATGCTGATGGGCGAAGACGTGGGCCCGCGCCGCGATTTCATCGAAAAGAATGCAACGTATGCAAATATTGACGCTTAATTAATTTAATAACCAACCTCACATCTTACAACGAGGAAGCCCCGGACGGGCAGGATAATCCTGCTGACCGGGGCTTTTCCTTTATCCCTCTTCTCTTCCAAAGAAGAGACCCGTCTCCATACAGAAGAACTATAGGATTCCTTGTTTCTTCATCTCTTCCACTACCAATTCCAACTCTGCATACCAGTCCTCACCAAACTTACGGATAAGCGGCTCTTTCAGGAACTTGTACACGGGCAGATTTTCCTTTTGTCCCAACAACATAGCGGCTTTGCAGACATCCCAACGATGATAGTTCACTGCCTTATAGAGTCCGTAGTTCCCCACCCTTATCGGATAGAGATGACAGGATATGGGTTTGTAGAAGTTGGTCCTACCTTCACGATAAGCCTTTTCGATGGCGCAATAGCAACAGCCTTTATCATCATAGCAGGTAAAGACGCAATCCTTGTTGTTCACAATAGAAGTCACCAGGTCACCTTCACAATCGGTATAGACCACACCTTGCTCCTCTATCACGGTGCGGGCTTCGGGAGAAAGCTCATCCCAAATCAGCGGAAGCACCTCTTCCAGTTTCTCCACCTCGTCCAGCTCTACGGGAGCACCGGCATCGCCCTCAATGCAGCAAATCCCCTGGCAGGCACCCAAGTCACACAAGAACTTCTCGCGCAAGACATCGAAAGAAACCACAACATCACCAATCTGTATCATAATCATTCTATTAAAAAAAGACGCGGATTATCCGGATTGCACAGACTCAACTTTAAGAGCATCCGTGGAATCCGTATAATCCGCGTCTAAATATTGTTACGGCCTTGACGCCTTACTTAATCAAATCCTTACCAGTCATTTCGGCCGGCTGTTCCATACCCAAGATATGCAGGATAGAAGGAGCTACGTCAGCCAATACACCGTTCTCAACCTTGGCGTCCTTGTTTGCAGTAACGTAAACGAAAGGAACGGGGTTCAGAGAGTGGGCAGTATTCGGAGTACCATCCTCATTCAGAGCGTGGTCGGCATTACCGTGGTCGGCGATGATGATTACTTCATAATCGTTTGCCTTGGCAGCTTCAACAGTATCTTTCACACATTCGTCGATGGCTTTCACTGCCTTCTCAATAGCTTCGTAGATACCGGTATGTCCCACCATATCACCATTGGCGTAGTTCACCACGATGAAATCGAACTTCTGGGTCTTGATAGCTTCAACCAACTTGTCCTTCACCTCGTACGCACTCATTTCGGGCTTCAAGTCGTAAGTGGCAACCTTCGGAGAAGGAACCAGGATGCGCTCTTCAGCATCGTAAGGAGTCTCGCGGCCACCGTTGAAGAAGAAAGTCACGTGTGCATACTTCTCTGTTTCGGCAATGTGCAGCTGGGTCTTGCCATTGGCAGCAAGGTATTCGCCCAAGGTATTCTGTACGTTCTCCTTATCAAAAAGGATATGCACACCCTTGAAGCTGGCATCGTACGGAGTCATGCAGTAGAACTGCAGGCCCGGAATGGTCTGCATGCCTTGTTCGGGCATATCTTGCTGGGTGAGGACAACGGTCAATTCCTTGGCACGGTCATTGCGGTAGTTGAAGAAGATTACAACATCACCTTCCTTGATGGTACCGTCGAAGCCACCGTTCACAATCGGCTTGATGAATTCATCCGTAACGCCTTCGTCGTAGGACTCCTGCATAGCCTGGACCATATCCGTAGCAACCTTGCCTTCACCGTTTACCAATAAATCGTAAGCAACCTTCACACGTTCCCAACGTTTGTCGCGGTCCATGGCATAGAAACGTCCCACGATGGAAGCAATCTTGCCGGCAGACTTCTCGCAATGAGCAGTCAACTGCTCAATGAAACCTTTACCACTCTTCGGGTCGGTATCACGACCGTCCATAAAACAGTGGATGAAGGTATTCTCGATACCGTATTCCTTGGAAATATCGCAGAGTTTGAACAAATGGTCAAAAGAGCTGTGCACGCCACCGTTGCTGGTCAGTCCCATAAAGTGGATATTCTTGCCGTTTTCCTTTGCATATGAGAAAGCAGAAACAATTTCCTTGTTCTTCAGAATGCTGCCATCGGCACAAGCACGGTTAATCTTCACCAAATCCTGGTAAACGATACGTCCGGCACCGATATTGAGGTGACCTACTTCAGAATTACCCATCTGTCCGTCGGGCAAACCAACGTTTTCACCGCTTGCTTGAAGCTCGGAATGCGGATAAGTTGCCAACAGACTGTCCCAATACGGAGTAGGTGTATTGAAAATCACATCATCTTTGCCTTGATCGCCGATGCCCCAGCCATCAAGAATCATTAAAAGGGCTTTCTTACTCATAATATTAATCGAATTTAATTGTATAATCTTTTTGTATGATACAAACGTTCTTTATAGTAGGAACCTGTTTTTGCGCTGCAAAGGTACAAAAAACAGCTGTTAAAGCGTACTGTTTCAAATGATTTATGTACTTTTGCCACGCTTAAAAAATAAAAAACAAGAAATATGGACGATTCAAATCCACGAACGTGCAATAGTATTCACCAATAAAACGAACGGAGACGTTGACTGCAATGCCTCTGTTCCAACCTGAAAGGAGGCAAACAATGAGAAAGTATCTCTACAGTGAAAACGGCTTCACTGAAAAGGCCGAATGGCAACCCAACTGCTGGGTCAACGTAGAATGCCCGGACAACGATGATTTCAAATTCCTAACCGAAGAGCTGAAAGTTCCCGAATCATTCCTGGAAGACATAGCCGACGTGGACGAGCGCCCACGTACGGAAACAGAAGACAACTGGCTGCTGACCATCCTCCGCATCCCGATGCAGAGCAACCAACGCGGCGTGCCGTTCATCACTGTGCCCATCGGCATTATCACCAATGACGGAATCATCGTTTCTGTCTGCTATCACCACACGGAGCTGATACCGGACTTCATTCAGCACACCCGCCGGAAGAACATAGTCGTCAACAATAAACTGGATTTGATTCTGCGAATCATCTACTCTTCCGCCGTCTGGTTCCTGAAGTATCTGAAACAGATAAACAACGATGTGGCCACCGCCGAAAAAGAGCTGGAGAAAAGCATCCGCAACGAAGATCTCCTGCAACTGATGAAGCTGCAAAAGACGCTGGTCTACTTCAACACTTCCATCCGTGGCAATGAAGTGATGATAGGACGGCTGAAAAACATCTTTCAAGACACCAATTATCTGGATTTGGAATTATTGGAAGACGTGGTCATCGAGTTGAAGCAGGCATACAATACCGTAAACATCTACAGTGATATCCTGACGGGAACCATGGATGCCTTCGCCTCCATCATCTCCAACAATGTGAATGCCATCATGAAACGTATGACAAGCCTCAGCATTACACTGATGATTCCCACGTTGATAGCCAGTTTCTACGGCATGAATGTGGACATCCACCTGGAGAGTTTTCCGCACGCGTTTATTTTCATCATACTTTTGTCGGCAATATTATCAGCAGTGACATTCGTATGGTTCAGAAGGATTAAGTGGTTCTAAACAGCATCATTGTCCGAAGTTCAGCGACAACTGCCCATCCCCCAAGAGATTGAACGTCAAGCGATGATAGGGTGTAGTGCCCCGCTCAGCAATGGCGGCACGATGTTTCTTGGTGGGATACCCCTTGTTACGATTCCAGTCATAATACGGATATTCCTCGTGAAGGCGGTTCATGTAGTCATCACGATAGGTCTTTGCCAAAATGGAGGCGGCAGCGATGGAAAGGTACTTCCCGTCTCCTTTCACTACGGTAGTATGCGGCAAGTCCCGATATTTTTTAAAGCGGTTGCCGTCTATCAGCAGATGTTGCGGACGGACATTCAGTTGGTCAACAGCACGGTGCATGGCAAGAAAGGAGGCATTAAGAATATTGATTTTGTCAATTTCTTCGGGAGAGACGACGCCCACCGCCCATGCCAGAGCCTCTTTCTCAATCACTTCACGCAAGGCATAGCGTTGTTTTTCCGTCAGCTGCTTGGAGTCATTCAGAAGTTCATTCTTAAAGTCCGTTGGCAGAATAACGGCAGCGGCATAGACCGCACCGGCCAGACAGCCGCGACCGGCCTCATCGCATCCCGCCTCTATCAAGTCTTTATTCAAATAAGGTAATAACATATATATCGCTATCTTTGAGGCACAAAGATAAATCTTTTTGGAGGGAAACCTGACTTCTAAGAAGAATTAATTAAATTTGCAGAAACAAGACGATGCCATGAAGAAAAACCTATGTCTACTACTCGTATGTCTTCTGTCAGCACTTGCCCCACTGCAAGCTCAAGACATGCAGCAAGCACAGAAATTGATTGACCAAGCACAGAAATGCCTATACAACACCCCCAAACAAGCTTCCTACTATGCTGCTCAGGCTTCTGCCTTGTTTCCCGAAGATGAGCCCAGTGAGGTCCGTGCGCAGGCCATGTTCCTTTATTGCCAGGCAGAACAGCTATTGGGCAACTTTGACCTGAGTATCAAGAATCTATATGATACTCAGAAATACATCACCCCCGCAAACAAGCAACAAAGTGCCCAACTATACTCCCTCATGGGACGTGTCTACAGCAAACTGGGAGACTACAACAAAGCCATAGAACTAAACGACAAGGCAACCTCCATATTCAAAGCCATTGGTGATTCCACTTCTGTGGCCGGATGCTATAACGAACGTGGAGTTATGCACCACTTCATGAACGAATTTACCGTTGCCGAGCGTTTCTTCCAACGTGCGCTGGCCATCAACCGTGCCCAACGAAACCTGAAAGAGATTGCAACCAACCTGAACAACCTTTGTCTGTACCAGGGAAATACGGAAGAGAAACTTTCTTTCATCCAGGAAGCCATCACCATCAACAAGAATCTGGACGCCCAATGGTCTCTTGGCGAAAACTACAACAACATGGGGAAACAGTATTACTATGACAAGCAATACTCCAAAGCCCTGGAAGCCTTGCATAAAGCCTACGAGTATGCCCATAATATCGGAGCCCGCGAACTGATTTGCGACAATTACGAATATTCGTCCATGGTATATGCAGCTATAGGTGACTATGCCCAAGCCTATAAATACCTGGAGAAAATGCAGCACCTGAGCAAAGAGCTGCAAAGCAGCAACAAGCTGCGTAACATCGAGCAGGAAATTTCCTATAAAAGATACCAGGACCAGAAGCATGCCACTGAAATGCAGGAACAAACCTATGAAATAGAATTGCTGAAACGCAATCTATGGCTCTTGGGCAGCATACTTATTCTCGGTTTAGCTGTCAGTATCTTCCTATATAAATGGTATAAACGCAGAAAAGACCTGCAACTGATTGAAACCCGCTATCAGTTGGAACTCTCCGAACGCGAAGTATCCGAACTGAAACTACAACAGCAAGAAATGGAACTGAAAAACGTGCAGAGTGCTTTGGATGACAGCCGCCAGGAGGTCACCAGCTTTGCCGTATTCCTAAGAAGCCGCAATGAGCTACTCGACAAGATACGTGGGATGATTAAAGAGGGTTATAAGATGGATAACCAAACACTCATTCCCCACCTAAAAAAAGTGAATGCCTTCATCAGCCAATATCAAAGCGGAGATAAGACAAACAGCAGCTTATTGCTGAATATAGAAGAAAAGAACAAAGAATTTCTGGACCGACTTGCATTAAAACACCCTAATCTGACGCAAGGCGAAAAATACTTGGCAACTCTATTGCGCGTCAATCTGTCAACCAAAGAAATCTCCATGATAACCGGCACCATTCCCAAAACAATCAATATGAACCGGTATCGTTTACGCAAATCCTTGAACTTATCCACAGAAGAAGACTTGGTTGAATACCTCCAGAGCTTCTAAAAACGAAGCCGAAGAGAAAAGCTCTCTTGTAGATATATTATATTACAATAAAATATTATTATTCAACGTTTTATCAATCATCTTGTAGATTAAATAATAGTGCTTTCAGCCTCCTTTGTAGATATTTTATAGATAAAGGTCATAGTCAACCTTATAATTATATCACTTCCTTTGCCCTTGTGAAAAACAAAGTATTAACCTTAAAAAACTTTATCACACATGGGTAAAATTAAACAGTATTTGCAAAGAGCATTACTACTTGCTTTGCTCTTTGTATGTCTAGCGCCGCTAAGTGCATTAGCGCAAACCATCCAGCTAACCGGTACCGTAACCGATACCAAAGGAGAATCTCTTATCGGTGCCAGTATCTTGGAGAAAGGAACCGGCAATGGTTGCATCACCGACGTTGACGGCAACTTTACGTTGACAGTCTCTCCTAAAGCAACTATGGTAATCTCTTATGTGGGTTATGTAACCCAGGAAATTCCCCTCAACGGGCAGAAGAACATCAAAATAGCATTGAAAGATGATTCTGAAATGCTGGATGAAGTCGTAGTCGTAGGTTACGGTACGATGAAGAAGAGCGACATGACCGGTGCCATTTCTTCGGTGAAAGCGGAAGATTTGATGAAGCGTGCCACTACCAGCGCAACCGAAGCACTGCAAGGTAAAATTGCCGGTGTAAGCGTATTGAAATCGGGAGGTAATGCAGGTGCAAGCATTTCCGTAAAAATCCGTGGTATCAAGACTATGGGTGACAACGAGCCGCTTTACATCATCGACGGGTATCCTGGCGACATCAACACCATCAATCCGCAGGATATCGAATCCATGGAAATCCTGAAAGATGGTGCCGCCGCTGCCATCTACGGTTCTGTGGCCGCCAATGGTGTAGTCATCGTTTCTACCAAGAACGGAAAGGAAGGAGAACTGAAAGTTTCCTTTAATACATATATGACGGTCAACTCGGTAGCCAAGAAGTTCGACATGCTCAATGCAGACGGCTACTTGAAAGTGCACAACATGATGTACGAGAATGCAGGGACAAACAAGCCCGCTTATCTTACGTACAAGAATGGACAGAACCCTACCGGTGCCGATACAAACTGGCAGGATGAAATGCTCCGTACCGGCATCGCACAGAACTATTATGTAAACCTCATCGGAGGTTCTGAAGTTGCTAAATATTCACTTTCTTATGGCCATGCCGACGAGAAGGGTATCTTTAAAGGTAACTCTTACATCCAGGACAATGCCCGTCTGAAACTGAATGCACACAAATATATCTTTGATTTCGATGCGAGCTTGAACTTCAAGGTCACACAAAGCAAACAGCCTCAGTATTCCTTAAAAGAAATGTACTCCATTTCGCCACTGGTGCCCGTTTACGACGAAAACCAGACATACGGATACGGTCTGACCGACATGTCGGTAGACGGTACCAAGATGGAATTCCCAACCAACCGTAATGTCATGGCAGACGACCATTACAAAGACAGAAAATATACGGGTTACGACATTACCGGCAATATCGGTCTGACCATGAACCTCGCCCCGTGGCTTACATTCAAAACAAGCTATACGTACGACGGTTACTACTACAACGACCGTTATCATCGTGCCAAATACGAAGCCAATGCACAAGAGCCGAGCCTCTATCCTTATAACTACGAGTACAACTCATACTATCGCAAGCAAACATTCGAGAATGTATTGACCTTCATGAAAGACTTCGGCAAGCACTCCGTTACCTGTCTCTTATACACATCTCCGAGCCCACGAGACTCGACGTCATCTCGT
>OWIO01002994.1_pt1 | contig 10140 bp, 10 predicted proteins | sample 1733011 | NCBI WGS metagenome assembly OWIO01 (sample SAMN05065779, study PRJEB22554) | human gut metagenome | biome: ENVO:2100002; feature: ENVO:00000062; material: ENVO:00002003 | host: Homo sapiens | place: USA | reverse complement strand
CTGGAAACAGAAGATGGTATAATCTATAACTACACGATCACAATCTCGATCGATGGCAGTAATGTGAATTTTAAAGCGGAAGATGATTTGCCAAAATAAATTCCAGTTCTTCGAGCAGAAACAAGTGTGCGCACTTCTATACGGAATGCCTCCGTATGTGCGCTCTGCGAACCAAAATGCTTAGCTACCTCCAAATGTTCGGCGCGTTATATTTCACTGCGTTCCAAACAAGGGACTGTATCCCTTGCGCCGCCTGGCGGCTGCCCTCTTAAGGCAAAAGGCGTGACCTCGAAAGTCCGCCTTTTGCTTATTTTACCGTCTTACGAACACAGCCCTAAACCGCTCTTTTTTATCGTTTTCTAATTTTTTATTTATATATTTCCCGTTGGCTTTTCTTTTCTCTTTGCTTCTTTCTGCTTTTCTTTTCTCGAAAAGAAAAGAGAAAGAAGGGGAAAAGAGCGGAGAAAAATCAATTCCCCTTTATGCGCTTTTTGAGATCCTTGAACACCTTTGAAAGCTCGGGGTCGAACCGCATGTCGTCCTCGATCTTGTTGCAGGCTGAGATAATGGTGGAATAGTTCCTGCCGCCGAACTGCTCGCCTATGGCCTTCAGGGAAAGGTCGGTCATTTCCCGGGAGAGGTACATGGCAACCTGGCGGGGATATGTGACGTCAGCCGTGCGGCGGGAGGAGGTCATGGCGTCTACGGATACGCTGTAGAAATCCGCCACCACCTGCTGAACCATGGGCACGGTGACGCGCCGCTCCTGCACGTCCTCGATTATGTCCTTCAATGCGGAATCCGCCATGGAAAGGGTAATGGGAGTGCCAAGGAGCTTTGAGAAGGCCACCACCCGGGTGAAGGCGCCCTCCAGCTGGCGTATGTTGGCGTTGGCCTTTGTGGCGATGAGGGAAAGCACCCGTGGGTCGATGATTATATTCTCCTGATCCGCCTTTTTTTGCAGTATTGCCATGCGGGTCTCGTAGTCCGGGGACTGTATGTCGGTTATGAGGCCGCCCTCAAAGCGGCTCCTCAGGCGCTCCTCAAGGGCGGGTATCTCCTTGGGGGGCTTATCGGAGGATATGACTATCTGCCTGCCGCTGGTGTGAAGGGTATTGAAGGTGTTGAAGAACTCCTCCTGGGTGGTGTTCTTGCCGGCGATGAACTGCACATCGTCTATCATGAGCACGTCCACATTGCGGTACTTGTTGCGGAACTGGGCGTTGGTGTTGTCCTGAATGGACTGTATCAGCTCGTTGGTAAAGGTCTCGCTGGTGACGTAGGTTATGCGGGCGGAGGGGTTGTCCTCCTTTATTTTGTTGCCAATGGCGTGCATAAGGTGGGTCTTGCCAAGGCCAACGTCACCGTAAATGTAGAGAGGGTTAAATGCCTTCGCCGGCTGGGCCGCCACGGCCTTTGCCGCGGCGTAGGCTATATTGTTGCTGCCGCCTATTACGAAGGTATCGAAGGTGAAGCGGGGGTCCAGCAGGGACTCGCTGCGGCGCTTTTTTTCCGCCATGAGCTTCTCGTACTTGGGGCGCTCGTCGCCGCATATGAACATGGGCCGGAGGTTCACGCCTGAGGCGTGGGACAGGGCGTCAGCTATCTGGTCGGAATAAAGGCTCTTGAGGGTGTCCAGAGTCACCTCGTTCATGGATTGCAGTATCAGCATATCGCTGAGTATGCAAACGGGCTCCAGGCCGGATATCCACAGGCTGTAGCTCATTTCGGTCATTCCTTCTTTTATTTCGGGCTGCGCCTTTTCCCAAATAAGCTTGCAATCTAATAATTCGTCCATGATTTCCCTCGAAAACAAATAATTGATAACAACACGTTGATAAATTTGTCAACGTGTTGATAAGTACGTTGATAAACCCCCTAAAGACAGCAAAAAGCCGTGTGCCGGCTTTTTTATAGAGAAAAATATACCGTTAAGGGAAACGCGGGCAGGCCGCAGCACCCTTGCGCCTATCAATAATATCAAATCCCGCGTGGTTTATCAATATGCCAAAAATACCAAATTTTTACCCTTTGTGATAAGGGAGGGCGCGAATACACAATATGTTGTGTAGCGCCAGAATAATTATTTTTAATGCCCCGAATATTCAAAAAAGCGGCCTTTTTCCTTGACAGATGGGACATATTTCTTATATAATCTAAAACTGACGGTTTGCGTAATGGCCTGGGCGCCATAGGCGTTCCGGCTTAATATGCCACTGCTGTGGTATAAATACCTTAAAACGGAAAGAGGTGCAAAAGATGCTCCAGACTTATCAGCCCAAGAAGAGGCAGCGCAAGAAGGTTCACGGCTTCCGCTCTCGCATGTCCACTAAGAACGGCCGCAACGTGCTGGCCCGCAGGAGGCTCAAGGGCAGGAAAAGGCTGTCCGCGTAATAAATACGCTTTGACAAGTGTCACGGCAAGCTGAGCTTGCCGTGAGTTTTTTCTCGACGACACGATCCTTCGGATCCACTGCTAAGGACGCACAAGGGTGAAACGCTGTTTTTCTTTGAAACGGAATAAGACCTTCCGGTATGTCTACCGCAAGGGCAAGTCGGTGCCCTCCAGAATGCTTGTCATGATATACAATAAGTCAAAGACGGGCATGGTAAAGGTGGGCTTTTCCGTAAGCAAACGGATAGGCAACAGCGTCACCCGCAACCGCATCAAGCGCAGGCTCAGGGAAGCCTTTCGTCCCTTTATACCCGACATAACGCCGGGCTATGACATTATCTTCATTGCGCGGGACGCGGTTAAAGAAGCCGATTTCGGCCACATTTCAGCCACGATGCAAAACATGCTAACAAAATCCGGCCTTATGGGCAACAATAAGAATGCCGATAAGGCGGCCAGGGTACGGCAATGATAAAGGAAAGGGTGCAGCGCCTGATGGAGAGCCTCATAATAGGCTACCAGAGGGCCATATCCCCGAGATTCCCCCCATGCTGCCGTTACCGGCCTACCTGCTCCGCCTACGCCCTTGAGGCTATACGGGTGCACGGCCCATGGAAGGGCCTGGGCCTGGCTCTATGGCGGGTGCTGAGGTGCAACCCATTCTCCAAGGGGGGGGTAGATCCCGTACCGCCCAAGAAGATGGAGTATAAGGGCAAATAACTACTATTTTACGAAAGCGAGGAAATTCGATGCAAGGCGATTTCTTTTTGACTACATGGTTCCTGGAAGCTATGAAATGGGTATACTCCAACGTGAACAGCGTGTTCCTTACCATACTGATATGCACTGTGGTATTGAGGGGCATCACCATTTTCTCGGATATAGCCACCCGTAAATCCCAGGCCAAGATGAACGGCATTCAGCCGGAGCTGGCAAAAATACAGAAAAAATACGCCAATGACCCCCAGAAGGCCCAGATGATGAGCCAAAAGCTCATGAAGGAGAGGGGCGTCTCCATGTGGGGAAGCTGCCTGCCGCTGCTCATAACCATGCCGCTGTTTTTCTGCTTTATAGCCGCCTTCCGCTTCTGGGGCTATGAGGAAACAATCAAGCTGCTGGTTTCTGACAATGCCGAGGAGCTCCTCAGGAGCTTCAAGTTCCTCTGGGTAAACAACATATGGCAGCCCGACAACGGCCTTTCCCCAGTCATACAGGAGGGCAGCAAATTCCTTGCCAACGTAAAGGATCTGGATAGGCTGCTCTATTTGCAGAATAACCCGGAGGTATGGGAAAAGCTGGTACAGCTTGGAATAGCGGTGAACGAGGGCGGCGCCTTCCGCTTCCTCAACACCCAGGCCGCCATCGACGCCTACAACGCCGCCGTGCAGCCCCTGCTGCAGGTATATGCCGGCCATAACAACGGCTGGTTCATACTGCCCCTGATAGCGGGCGGCACCCAGTTCCTGGCCAACTGGATAATGCAGAAGGGTCAGCCCGCGCCGGATCCAAACAATCCAGCCGCCTCCACCAATAAGATGATGATGTGGCTGTTCCCGCTCATGTCGCTGTGGTTCTGCCTGAGCTACAACGCGGCTTTCGCCATATACTGGATACTCACCAGCGTATCCATGGTGCTGGTGAACCTTGTACTGAATAAGAAGTTCCCCCGGGCCGCCGTTACCCAGGAAGGAGGTAAGAGGTAATGCCAAGGACAATCGAAGCCTCCGGCCGTTCAATCGATGAAGCCATCTTCAAAGGCCTGAAGGAGCTGGAGATCTCCATAGACGAGGTGGAGATAGACATAATACAGCATGAAAGCAAGGGCATACTGGGCATAGGCGCCAAGCCCGCCATAGTAAAGCTCATAGAGAGGGAGCCTGAGGATATATCGCTGCCCGAATATCTCCGGCCCGAATATCAGGAGCGGGAACGCCGGGAGCGCCGTGACCGCAGGGAGCCGAGGCAGGACAATCGGGACAGGCGCGGCCGCAGCCGCCGCGACCGTGACAACCGTCCCCGCTATCAGGCCAAGGAGCCCCCGGAGGGCTTCACCGAGGAAGCGGCGGAGGGCAATCAGGCGGCGGATTTCGTGAAAGGCCTGCTGGAGCGCATGCACGTGGACGGTACAGTGCTGGCAAACGTAGGCGAGGATGGCGTCCGCCTGTACATCGATAAGTCCACCATGGGCATGCTCATAGGCCACAGGGGAGAGACTCTGGACGCCATGCAGTACCTGACCAGCCTTGCGGTGAACCGCAACCGCAAGCAGGACGGCTACACCCGCATATCCATAGATACCGAGGGATACCGGGAGAAGCGGGAGGAAACCCTTGCCCGCCTTGCAAAGCGGATAGCCAATCAGGTAAAGGCCACCGGCCGTCCCCGCACCCTTGAGCCCATGAACCCCTACGAGCGCCGGGTGCTCCACGCCACACTCCAGAACAACCCCTACGTGGCAACCCGCAGCGAGGGCGAGGAGCCCAACCGCAGAGTGGTGATATATCCTAAAAATATGGACGAATAACTGATAACAACAAAAGGACGGCAGAAGCCGTCCTTTTACTATGCCCGCTTTCTATTTTCTATTATGTTCCCGTTGGGCTTTTCTTTTCTCTTTGCTTCTTTCTGCTTTTCTTTTCGTCCGAAAAGAAAAGAGAAAGAAGAAGTAAAACGCCTTACTACTTCCCAACGCAGAACCGCGAGAATATCCTGTCCACCACGTCTGCGTCCACGCTCTTTCCGGTTATCTCGCCCAGGGCGATGAGCGCCGAGCGAAGGTCGGTGGCGATGCAGTCCGCCTCCTCTGTTTGGAGGGCGGAGGAGAGCGCCGCGGAGCATTCCCTAAGGGCTGCGATATGGCGGCTGTTTGTGACGAGGGCGCTTTCGCACTCCGGGGCGATAAGCTCCGCTATGCGGTCTATCAGCGCGCCTACCCCCTCGCCCGTGACCGCGCTTACGCCTATGGCATCTACGCCGTACTCCCTTGCAAGGGCAAAGGCGGCGGCGCCGTCTGAAAGGTCGCTCTTGCATACCACAGCAAGCTTGCGTCCGGGGGAGGCCAGCAGCCGCCGCTCCTCGTGGGACACCGCATCTCCGCCGTCCATGGCGATGAGCAGCAGGTCGGCCCTGTCCACTATATCCCTTGCCCGGGATATGCCTATGCTTTCCGCAGCGGAGTCCGCCTCCCGCAGGCCCGCCGTGTCGAAAAGGCGGGCGGTTATGCCGTTTATGAGCAGAGTCCCCTCCAGTATGTCCCGGGTGGTTCCAGCCTCCGGGGTAACTATGGCCCGATCCTCGCCCAGCATGGCGTTGAAAAGGGAGCTTTTGCCGGCGTTGGGCCTGCCCAGTATGGCTATGCGCGCCCCTTCCCGCACCATTCGGGAGGCCATACCGCCGGATATGAGGGAATCTATCTCCGCCCTTGCGGCACGTATACCCTCGGGGAGGGCAGAGAATACATCCTCCTCCAATTCCTCCGGGTAGTCTATGGCCGCGTCTATGCCGGAGAGCAGGTCAAGTATTTCCTCCTCCACCTTTTCTATGCGGCGGGATAGGGAGCCCTGAAGCTGTTCCAGCGCCGAGGCGGCCCCCCGGCTGGAGGAGGCGTTGATAAGGTCCATTACCGCCTCCGACCTGGCCAGATCCAGCTTGCCGTTGATAAATGCCCGCCGGGTGAACTCCCCGGGGCCTGCGGGGCGGAGGGGCAGCTCGGAAAGCCGGGAAAGCACCCGCCTCGATACGGCGTAGCCTCCGTGAATGTACAGCTCAGCCATGTCCTCGCCGGTGTAGCTGTTGGGCCCCTGAAAATAAACCGCCATAGCGTCGTCCAGGGCAGAGCCGTCCGCGGCGATAATGCTGCCATGGGCAACGTACCGGTGCTCTATTTTGCCGTCGAATACCGCCTTGAGCGCCAGAGGCGTATCGGGGCCGCTTATGCGTATCACAGCTATCGCCCCGCCTACGGGGGTGGAAAGTGCGTAAATGGTGTCTGTCATGGTTCTCTCCTAAATATGCGGATAAACATCACACATATATTATACTATAAACATCGGGAAATAAAAATATTTCCCACACGCCCATTTTCTGCTATAATGTAGCTTGGAAGAAAACAAGAGGTAATTGACGCATGAACACATATCTGGGCGGAATATACGACGTGGCGGTGCTGGGCGCCGGCCACGCGGGCTGCGAGGCGGCATTGGCCTGCGCCCGCATGGGCCTGAGGACCCTCTGCCTTACCATGAACCTTGACAGCGTAGCCCTTATGGCCTGCAACCCGGCCATAGGCGGCACCTCAAAGGGGCACCTTGTGCGGGAGCTGGATGCGCTGGGGGGAGAGATGGGGGCCGCGGCGGACGATACCTTTATACAGATACGCATGCTGAACACGGGCAAGGGCCCGGCGGTGCATTCCCTCCGCGCCCAGATGGACAAGCGCCGGTATCACGAGCGCATGAAGCGGGTCCTGGAGCGGGAGCCGCTGCTTGACCTGCGCATGGGCGAATGTGAGCGGATACTGCTGGAGAAGGGCAGAGTTTCCGGCATCATCGCCGGGGGCGGTATAGAGTACCGCTGCCGGGGAATAGTCGTGGCTACAGGAGTGTACCTAAAGAGCCGCATATTGATAGGCGACTACGTTACGGAATCGGGGCCTTCGGGTATGCTCAGGGCAAACGCGCTATCGGCGAGCCTTGAGGATATAGGCTTTAAGCTCCGCCGCTTCAAGACGGGTACTCCGCCCAGAGTAAACAGGCGCAGCCTTGATTTTGAAAGGATGGAGCCCCAGTACGGCGACGTGCCCTCACCCCGGTTCTCATTTATGAGCGGGAAGGGGGAAAGGCCGCAGCAGCCCTGCTATCTCACCTATACCAACCCCCGAACCCACGAGATAATACTGAACAATATCCACAGGAGCAGCATGTATTCCGGCCTTGTGACCGGCACAGGCACAAGGTACTGCCCCAGCATAGAGGATAAGATAAAGCGGTTTGCGGACAAGGACAGGCATCAGCTTTTCATAGAGCCGGAGGGGCTTTCCACAGAGGAGATGTACGTGCAGGGCATGAGCACCAGCCTGCCCTACGACGTGCAGGTGGAAATGCTGCGCACCATCCCCGGCCTGGAGCGCTCGGAGATAATGCGGGCGGGGTACGCCATAGAGTACGACTGCATAGACCCCAACACGCTGGACACTACCCTTGGCAGCAAGGATATACCGGGGCTGTACTTTGCGGGGCAGATAAACGGAAGCTCCGGCTATGAGGAGGCCGCTGCCCAGGGCATTTACGCCGGCATAAACTGCGGGCTGTACCTCAAGGGGGAGGAGCCGCTCATACTCTCCCGGGGAGACGCATATATTGGTGTACTGGTGGACGACCTTGCCACAAAGGGCACCAACGAGCCATACAGGATGATGACCTCAAGAGCGGAATACCGGCTGCTGCTGCGGCAGGACAACGCGGATCTCCGCCTTACCGAAAAGGCCCGTAGGACGGGGCTAATATCCGAGGAGCGGTACGCGAAGCTCATGGAAAAGGAAAGCCACATGGCAAAGGCCATGGCCGCCCTGAACAAGACGGCCCACCCCAGCCGGGAATTGACGGCGCTGCTGGAGGCAAAGGACGGGGGAGGGCTCAAGAGCGGCGCAAAGCTCATGGACGTGCTGCGCCGGGAGGGCATAAGCTATACGGAGCTTATGCGGGTATCCGGGCTTCCGGAAATTTCGGAGGAGGCCCGGGAGCAGGTGGAGATATCCGCCCATTACGAGGGCTATATAGACAAACAAAAGAAGCAGGTTGAGCGGCTGCAGCAGCAGGAGGGCATGCTCATACCCGACGGGGTGGACTTCGCCAATATGGAGGGCCTGCGCCTTGAGGCAAGGCAGAAGCTTTCCGCCATACGCCCAAAAAATATAGGCCAGGCCAGCCGCATAAGCGGCGTATCCCCGGCGGATATAGGTGTGCTGCTGATACAGCTCAAGCTCCTGGAGGAAAAATAGATGGATATACAGACCGTCATAAAAGCCATACCAGGCGTGACAGAGCCTCAGGCGGAAAAGCTCTGCCGCTATTATGAGATGCTCATGGACTGGAACAGCCGCATGAACCTTACCGCCATAACCGGGGAGGATGAGGTGCTTAAAAAGCACTTTGCAGACAGCCTGCTGCCGCTGGAGCTTATTCCAGAGGGGGCAAACCTTATAGACGTGGGCACCGGCGCGGGCTTCCCCGGATTGCCCATAGCCATAGCAAGGCCGGACGTTAAGGTGACGCTCCTCGATTCCCTCAATAAGCGCATAGGCTTCCTCAGGGAGGTGTGCAAAGAGCTGGATATAAATGCGGACTGCATACACAATAGGGCAGAGGATGGGGGCAGGAACCCCGCCCTTCGGGAGAAGTTCGATATAGCCGTATCAAGGGCGGTAGCCCGGGTATCCCCCCTTGCGGAGTACACCGTTCCGTTTCTGAAGGTAGGGGGCAAATCCCTCATGTATAAAGGCCCCCAGGCCGCCGCGGAGCTGAAGGAGGGCGAAAGGGCGCTGGAGCTTTTATGCTGCACAGGCGAGATAAGGTCATACCCGGCGGAGTGGGGAGAGCGCAGCGTGATAATCCTCACAAAGCAGAAGCCCACTGCTAAAGCTTACCCGAGAAAGGCCGGAACGGCGGAGAAGAAGCCGCTTTAGCGAAAAACTTATTATTCAGGAGAAATAAAGATGTCCTTTGAATTTACCCTTCGTCCCCGGACTACAGAAAGCCAGCGCAGGCTGCTGGAGATACCCGTTGAAAAGATAGTGCCAAACCCCAACCAGCCCAGAGTCACATTCGACGACGATACTATAGCCGAGCTTGCCCAGAGCATAAGCCAGGTAGGCCTCATACAGCCGCTGGTGGTGAGAAGGAGCGGCTCCGGATATGAGCTGGTAGCCGGCGAACGCCGCCTGCGGGCCTGCAAGTCTCTGGGAATGGAGACCGTCACCTGCATAGTAGAGGACTCAATGCAGGAGGAATCCTCCGCCATGGTGGCACTCATAGAAAACCTTCAGAGGGAGGACCTGCACTACATGGAGGAGGCACAGTGCTACTACGCCCTGCTCAACAACTACAACCTCACCCAGGAGGAGCTTGCAAAACGACTTGGCAGGAGCCAGTCCTCCATAGCAAACAAGCTGCGGCTTTTGCGGCTCTCGCCCGATGTGGTGTCCGCCATTCGTGAGAACGGCCTTTCAGAGCGCCATGCCCGGGCGGTGCTCAAGCTAAAGGACGAGGAGGTACAGCTGGCCGTCATAAAGCGCACGGCGGAAAAGAACCTCTCCGTCAAGGACACTGAGCGGCTGGTGGAGAAGACACTGGATAAGATGTACGACGAAAAGCGCCCCGGCGCGGCCCCCCGCCCTGCCATAATACGGCAGGTGCGGGACTACCGTCTGTTTATGAACACCGTCAATTCGGCTATCGCCGTGCTGCGGGAATCCGGCATGAACGTGGAGGTGGAGCAGGAGGATCTTCAAAACGGCGTGGATATACACATAAGGATAACTAACGAATAAGGCAAACAAAGCAAAAGGAACGGCAAGACCGTTCCTTTATTTATGCCCTAAAGCCTGTTTTGTTGTTTTCCGTTGGAATTTCCGCTGTTTCAAAGGTTCTTTTTTTATTTAAGGTTGGCTTTTCTTTTCTCTTTGCTTCTTTCTCACCATCAGTTGACAAAGGCACACAAGGTTTTAGGAGCCAAACAGCACGGCATAAC
>OWIO01002990.1_pt1 | contig 10149 bp, 10 predicted proteins | sample 1733011 | NCBI WGS metagenome assembly OWIO01 (sample SAMN05065779, study PRJEB22554) | human gut metagenome | biome: ENVO:2100002; feature: ENVO:00000062; material: ENVO:00002003 | host: Homo sapiens | place: USA | reverse complement strand
GTGGGCTCGGAGATGTGTATAAGAGACAGGAGCAGAAGCTCTCCGGGATGCCGGAGACCTCCGCGCGCTCGGCGAAGACATGCTGGCAGGCTGTGCAGGCGACGTACACGGAAAGCCCCTCCGGGAACATCGGCGTGAGCCCCATCGCGTGCAGCATTTCGCACGGCATGAAGATATTGACGCATACGGCGCGCTCTGGATGGCGAAGGCCGCGCACAAGGGAGCGGGCGACCGCGCCGTTCATCCGCGCGTAGGCGGATTTGGCGTCCGTCAGCTTTTGGCATTTTCCGGAAAAGCGCACCCACGAATAGGCCGCCGTCAGCATCCGGCGCGCGCGGCGGGGATGGGGCGCGACCTGAGCGGAAATCATGCGCCCGAGGGTTTCGATATAGCTTTGCATACACACACCCGTTTCAGCAGAATAACGAAACCATTATAAATTCTGTCCCCCGGCGCGTCAAGGCGGCAGGATTGGCCGCTTTTCATTCGTCTATTCTTTTGATATAATAGCAAAACGGAAGAAACGATCCGAAGATCTCAGACGGCAGACAAAAAGCCATTCTCCCCCGAGGGGGGAGAATAGCCCTTTGCGCAAATGAAAGAATAGTCGAATTTCTTGATTTTGCTATTCAGGCCAAGTTTGCTTATGTCAACAAGCTGTAGCTCCCTCTTTGAGGGAGCTGTCAGCGAAGCTGACTGGAGGAGTTAAATGGCAAAAACGATCCTCAAAAAAAAGAAAAGGGAGAGAGACTGTGATGAAAAAGATTTTAGCATGCGTCGCGGCGCTGGCGACGGGCTGCATCATGGCATTGACGGGCTGCGCCGCGCGGGCGCAGGACGTGACGGTGACGTTTTACGATATGGGCAAGGCCGACGCGGCGCTGATAACGGCGGAGGACGGTTCGCGCATCCTGATCGACGCGGGCACGAACAAGGGTGGCAAGAAGCTGGCCGAGCGCTTCGCCGAAGAAGGGATTGAGCGGCTCGACGCGATGATTATCACCCATTTTGACAAGGATCACGTCGGCGGCGCGGATAAGATTCTGGAAAGCGTTTCCGTTGCGCGGGTGATTTTGCCGCAATACGAAAAAGAGAGTAAGCAGTACGCGCAGTTCATGGAGGCACTGGAGCAGAGCGCCAAAACCGAGCGGGAGATTCTGCCCGCCGGGGGCGAATGGTCGGAGACGTTCGGCCAGACGCGGCTTCGCGTGACCGCCGCCGAGCGGACGGATTACGGAGCGGACGAGGAGAACGATTTTTCGCTCGCGACCTACCTGACCTACGGCGAAACGAAATTCCTGTTTCCCGGCGACGCGGAGGACGCGCGGCAGACGGAGCTCCTGCACGCGGGGAATATCGACTGCGACGTGCTGAAGGTGCCGTATCACGGGCGGCTGGTGGATGCGAGCGCGGCGTTTTTGGCGGCCTGTTCGCCGAAAATCGCGTTTATTCCCGACAGCGACGAGGAAGCGGCCAGCCCGATGGTCGTGGCGATTTTGAAAGAGCTGGGGACGGATGTGCACAGCGGCCGGGATGGGGATTTGGTTGTGGTTTCGGATGGAAAAGACGTTTTTGTGAAGCACAATAATTGAGTAAAAAGAAAATTCTGCAAAAAAACGCGGGCGCGCAATGCACGCCCCTACGGGTACGTCACAACTTATTGTTTAGACGGAAAGTAACCTGATAAAGAGCTCCCTCCTTGAGGGCGTGGAGCTTGCCGCCCGCTGTGCGGGAGACAGGCAAGCGGAACGCCGAAGGTCTGTCAGCGAAGCTGACTGAGGGAGTTCGACGGGCGCGCGATGCGCGCCCCTACAACGTTGTAGGAAAAAAGTAACCGTGTATTGTATCGCCGTATCCGTAGGGGCGCGCATTGCGCGCCCGCATTTTGTGCAGAATTTGCTTTTTGCACAATTATTGCTTATTTCATAAAAATATGTCTCGGCAGGCCGTCGATATACACCGGGGTCAGCTCCGCCTGAATCAGCGGTCGCGCATATTGCAGGAACGCCGGTTCCATGTCCGTTCGATAGCTGTTCACCCACTCCAGCGGCACCTTCTTTTCGAAGTTGGCGATCTGATGGATATCGACCAGCCGCGTCGTGCACTGATACGGGTCGTTGGAAATGCGCTCAAGTGCGACCATCTCGCCCGTGTGTCCCTCAAACGCCGCCTTGGCCGCCGCGCCGCCGACCTGATAGGCCTCGGTGATGTCCGTGCGGCTGGAAACGTGCGCCGCGCAGCGCTGGAGCGTGGAGAGCTCGATGGAGCGCGTCTTGGTTTTCAGCTTGCCCGCCACCTGATTGGCCAGATAGCGCGCCGTGCCGGTCAGGCTCTTGTGGCCGAATGCATCCACGAAGTGCGCGTCATCGGAAAGCTCGCAGACATAGCGCCCGTCCGCCAGCTTCACGCCCTCGCTGACGGCGATGACGACGGATCTGCTTTCCCGCTGCATCCGCTCCACCTTGTCGATAAAATGCTCGATGTTGAACGGCACCTCCGGCAGGCAGATCATGTTCACGCCCTCGCAGTCCTCGCCGCGCGCCAGCGCCGCCGCCGCGGTCAGCCAGCCCGCGTTGCGCCCCATGATTTCCACGATGGTTACGGATTTGAGGTCGTAAATCGTGGAATCGCGCACCAGCTCTTTGATCGTCGTGCCGATGTATTTGGCGGCCGAGCCATAGCCCGGCGTGTGGTCGGTGTGGGTCAGATCGTTGTCGATCGTCTTGGGAACGCCAATAAAGCGGATATCGCTGCCGACCTTGGCGGCGTAGTCGCTCAGTTTGAGGATGGTATCCATGCTGTCGTTGCCGCCGATATAGAAGAAGTAGCCGATATCATAGCGGCGCAGCACGTCGAAGATTTCCTGATAGACGGCCTCTATCTGGTCGCTTTCCGGCAGTTTGTAGCGGCAGCTTCCCAGATAAGAAGCGGGGGTGTGGCGCAGCAGGGTGAGCTGCCCCGGCGCGCTGAGCATGTCCGTCAGGTTGACCACGTCGTCCTTGAGCAGCCCCTGAACGCCGTGACGCATGCCGTAAACATGCTGTACGCCGTGCTTGCGGCAGGCGCTGAAAACGCCCGCAAGACTGGAATTGATGACACAGGTGGGGCCGCCGCTCTGGCCGACAATCGCGTTGATGCCCATGCTTGTAATCGCTCGCTTTCCATTTTTTTCCGTGTTATGGCGCGGCCGTCCCGCCGCCAAGCCATCCTGTCTATTATACCATCGGGATAAAGCCGAAACAAGGGACAAACTTTATTTTGCGGGAAAATTGTGGTATCATGGGAGGCAGAGCGAAAAAACGGAGGAAAAGCATGAGAAAACTGATTTGGATGCTGGCGGCGCTGCTGGCGCTTGCGCCCGCGGCCTTTGCGCAGACGGCGCAGGAGATGACCGACCGATGCGCTTTTTCCAGCGTGGGCAAAAAGACGCTCGGCCGCATGACGGACGGGGATTATCGGACGTACTGGGCGTCGTCCTCGAACGGCTCGGCCTATGTGGAGATCGAGGCGGAGGACGCCATCGGCGGCGTGTATGTGCAGTTTTACGACGACGCGGCGGCGCTCGATGTGCAGACGCGGGATGCGTCCGGCGCATGGCAGACCGTCGCGCAGACGGACGGCGCGTTTTTGGCGGCGTATGCGGCGGTGGACGCGGGCGCAAAAACCGTGCGGATTCGCCCGAAGGACGGAAAAGGGCGGCTGTTTATCGCAGAGCTTCGCGTCCTCGGCGAGGGGGACGCGCCGGGCTGGGTGCAGCAATGGCAGGCGCCGCTTGAAAAGGCGGATCTTCTGGCGCTGGCGGCGCACCCGGACGACGAAATCCTGTTTCTGGGCGGCACGATTCCCTATTGCGCGGGGGAAATGGGCAAGGCGGTGCAGGTGGCCTACCTCGTGCCGACGATGCCGTATCGGCGGCTGGAGCTGCTGGACGGGCTTTGGTTCTGCGGGGTGAGGAATTACCCGATTCTCGGCCATTTCCCGGATCAGTTCCAGTTGACGCTCAAGGGAATGTATGCGCAGAAGGGATGGAGCCGGGAGAGCGTCTATCGCTTTGTGACGGAGGTTTACCGCGCTTGCAGGCCGGACGTCGTGGTTACGCAGGATGTGAACGGCGAATACGGACACGGTGCGCACCGGGCGGCGGCGGACGCGGCGCAGGCGGCTGTCGCGCTTGCGGCGGACGCGAGCTATCAGAAAAAGATGGCGCACAGCGAGCCGTGGCAGATCAAGAAGCTCTACATCCACCTCTACGAGCAGAATCCGGTGAAGATGGATTGGCGGAAGCCGCTGGCGGCGTTTGAAGGCCAGACGGCGTTCGACGTGGCCTGCCGCGCGTTTGCGTGCCACGTCTCCCAGCAGAGGACGGATTACCATGTGGAGGATTTTGGCCCGTATGACAATTCCCGATTCGGTCTGGCGTTTTCGGCGGTTGGCGAGGACACACGGAAGGACGACTTTTTTGAACATGTGGAGTGATACTAATTCTTGTTAAAATGGCTTAATCCGCGCACCATCTTTTTCGCTCTGACTTTGCCTCGTTCCGTTCAACGTACCTCCAGTACGCCTCACTTCACTTGGCTTCGTCAGAACAAAAAATCTGATGCGCTCTGTTAAGCATTTTAACTGCGAATTAGTATGAGTGAAAATCCGCTGAAAGAGACGAAAAAAACGGGGCTGTTTGCGCAGCTCCGTTTGATGATGATGGCCGGTTATTCGCCGAGCCAGCGGTGCATGATTTGACATTCTTCCTTGGCCATGCCGGGAAAAACGCCCTCGCGCAGGGCGCAGAGCGCGTCGTTGTGCGCCCGCAGGCGGGGGAGCAGGCGCGGCCAATCCATCACGCCCTGACCGAGCGGGCGGTTTTCCCACTTGCCCTCGCGGCCAAACACGCCGTCCTTGACATGCAGAGCGCAGATGCGCTCGCCGAAGCAGGAAAGCGCGCGTTCCAAAATCTCCATCTGCGCCTCCGGCGCGGTGCTTTCGGGGGTGACGAGGTTCGCCGTATCGAGGATGACGCGCAGATTCGGGCTGTTCACGTCCGCAATCAGGCGGCGGGTCAGCTCCGGCGTATGGAGCGTGTGCAGCGCGACCGGCTCAATGCCCACCAGCGCGTTGACCTGCTCCGCGTGGGCGCAGACCTCGCGGGTGAAATCCAGCAGGCGGGCGTAAGCCGCCTCGCGTTCGGATTCCGGGAAGGTGAAATGGGTCGTTTCCGTGCCGACGCAGCCCGCGCCGAGCGTGACGCTCGCGGACAGGGCGCGCTTGAAACGCGCCTTCGCTTCGGCCAGCGCGTCGGGGTCGCGGTCGCTCGCACTGACGTAGCAGCCCATGACGGGCAGGGCAAGCCCGGCGAACGCCTCGCGGATGTCGCAGAGCGCCTCGCGGGTCATATATTGCTCGGCGGGGGCGGGAAACGCCTTGGTAAAGGCCAACTGCGTGGCTTCAAACCCGGTTTCGCGGATGGCCGCGGCGAGCGCCCGGGGTTCCATACGGCCAAAATCGTGGCCGCGCATGCCGATAATCATGGGGGATTCCTCCTGCTTGACGTGATACGATCAGTATACGCCCGACGCTGGAAAAAAGAAAGAGGAAACGTGCGCTTGCCCTTCCGCCTTTTATGCCGTATAATAAATGAAAACGATCGCCGACGCGCCGATGTGGAGCGGGAAACGCCGTTTTCTCCGCGCGCCGGCGGGGCTTACCGTTTTGCAAAAAAACATGCAGGAGGAAAAGAAAATGGAACTCAGCCAGATGCTCGCGATGGTGGATCATACGCTGCTCAAGCCCGAATCGACGTGGGCGCAGATCAAGGCCATCTGCGACGACGCGATGAAATACCACACGGCGACGGTGTGCATCCCGGCCTGCTATGTCGCGCGCTGCAAGGCGTATATGCAGGATAAAGCGGACAAGGTGGGCGTGTGCACGGTGATCGGTTTCCCGACCGGCTATTCCACGACGGAGACGAAGGTGTTTGAGGCCGCCGACGCGGTGAAGAACGGCGCGGACGAGGTGGACATGGTCATCAACATCGGCATGCTCAAGGACGGCCGCGACGATGAGGTGCTCGCCGAAATCAACGCGATCAAGGCGGCCTGCGCGGGGCATACGCTCAAGGTGATTATCGCGGCAAACATGCTCAGCGAGGATGAGAAGATCCGCATGTGCGATATCGTCTCCAAATCCGACGCGGATTTTATCAAGACCTCGACCGGCTTTTCGACCGCCGGCGCGACGTTTTACGACGTGGCGCTGATGAAGGCGCACATGAAGCCGGGCAAGGGCATCAAGGCGGCGGGCGGCATCGCCTCGCTGGACGACGCATACCGCTTCATCGAGCTGGGCGCGACGCGGCTTGGCACAAGCCGCATCGTCAAGCTGGTGAAAAACGAAGAAGCGACGGGCTATTGACAGCGTATCGCAGGGGCGCGCGCGGCTCAGCCCAATTTTGACGGATAGGAAACTGCGCAAAATCGCCCGCGTGAGCCGGAATTTGATGTTTTGCGGACTTCGGCGGAGGGAAAGGCAGGCTCAGCCCGCTTTTTGCGGAATTTGACGGAAAATTGCGTCAAAATGATTGACACCAGCAGGAAAAACTGATATCATAGAAAGGCAAGCCGCTCGGGGCTGGTCTGCAAACGCCGAAAGGCTACCTAAACCCGGCGAGTATTTATGAGGAGGTGTCACCATAATGTACGCGATTATTGCGACTGGTGGCAAACAGTACCGCGTCAGTGAGGGCGACGTGATCTACATCGAGAAAATCGATGCTCAGGTTGACTCCACGGTTTCTTTTGACGTTCTGCTCATGGGCAATGACGGCGACGTGAAGATCGGCACGCCGGTTGTCGAGGGCGTCAAGGTCGAGGGCAAGGTCGTCGGCCAGATCCGCGGCGAGAAGATCGTCGTCTACAAGTACAAGTCCAAGAAGAACTATCGCCGTAAGCAGGGCCATCGCCAGCCGTATACCAAGGTGGAAATCACCAAGATCGGCTAAGAGATGACCACCATCACGGTCTATACTTCTGCCGACGGCGCGGTGCGCGGCTTTCTGGCCAGCGGCCACGCGGGCGGCAAGAAGATAAGGGGCTACGATCTGGTCTGCTGCGCGGTTTCCGCGCTGACGCAGACCGGCGTGAACGCGCTGGAAGCCGTCGCGAAGGTGACACCCGTTGTCGCCGTGCGGGACGGATATCTCCGGTGCGAGCTGCCGCAGGCGATTGACGCCGGGCGGATGGAAAAAGCGCAGATCGTGCTCCAAACGGTCATGACGGGACTGACAGACATTCAAAAAATTTATCCGAATCTCATTCGGATACAGCAAGAAGAATGGAGGCAAGCAGATGCTTACGATGAATCTTCAGCTCTTCGCTCATAAGAAGGGCACCGGTTCTTCCCACAACGGCCGCGACAGCGAGTCTAAGCGCCTCGGCGCGAAGCGTGCGGACGGCCAGTTCGTCCTGGCGGGCAACATCCTGTACCGTCAGCGCGGCACCCACATTCATCCCGGCACCAACTGCGGCATCGGCGGCGACGATACCCTGTTCGCTCTGGTGGACGGCGTCGTCCGTTTCGAGCGCATGGGCAAGAAGAAGACCCGCTGCAGCGTGTACCCGGTTGCGCAGTAATTTTTCTACGCAGATTCAGAACGTCTCTTGAAAAAGGGGCGTTCTTTTTTGATAACTCCTTCAGTCACGGCTGCGCCGTGCCAGCTCCCTCGAAGAGGGAGCCTTTTTTACAGCAATGAGGGGTAGGCTCATATAGGCGGAAACAAGCAGATGGGCTGCCGAAGGCTGGCATAACGAAGTCGTGGCGGGAGGCGTTTTCGAAAAAAGGTATAAAAAAAGAGGGTCAATCATTTTTTCTGTGTGGGGAGGAATGCAGGAGAGTAGCACTGCCGGCCCACCGAGTCAAGGACTTCGCGGCCGCAAGCGGCCGTGCCTTCGGCATCCTTGACTCGGCGTTCCGTCAGTGCTAAGAGGTAATCAAGAGGTTGCGCAGCAACCTCTGTCAAACGAGGTTGACCAAATCGAACTGGCGTGAAAGAGAAACTGGACCTTGACAACTTGAAAAAAGGGAATCTCCCTGTATAATTGGTTTGCATCCTGGCCAGATGCGTACAAACCAACACAAAGGAGATTCCATATATCGATTATATCCGAACTACGGAAAATGGGCAACTTGTTTTTGAGCAATCGACGGAATTTCTTCGGATTCCGTCAACATTATATGGATTCCAGAATACCGAAACGATGGTCGGAACCGCCAAATCCGGCAGAGAAGTTTACTGCTTCCAGGGCGTCCTTGCACTGAATGAGGCCGAGAGAAAATGCAAATGCTGTGGGAAGCGAATGAACATCAATGGCCACCCGGATATCACAATCCGGCATCTGCCTATTGGCAGTTCACTATCATGCTTGCGCTTTCCGCACAATCAGTTGCGCTGTTCCAAATGCGGAGCGGTTAAACAACAGTTCATCGGATTCAAAGCGCCCGGCCATATGATTACTGAATCCCTCTATCAATATGCCCGTGACCTGTTGGCAGCTGCATCTTATACATTAAAGCAGGTAGCAGAGATTACGGGCCTGGGTAAAAACACCGTCAAAGATATTGACAAGAAGCGGCTTCAGGAGAAGTACACGATTGATGGAAAGCTGATCAAACCGGAGAAGCAGGCCAAATTCCTGGGAATCGATGAATTTAAACTACATGATGGTTATCAGTTTGCCACTCACATCATTGATATGGAAACGGGTCATATTCTCTGGATTGCGAAAGGCAAGAAAAAGCAGATCGTGTATGACTTCATAGAACACGTAGGGATGGATTGGATGGAAGGCGTGGAAGCAGTTGCGTGCGACATGAATTCAGACTTTCAGGAGGCATTTGAAGAGAGATGTGAATGGATTCAGCCAGTATTCGACTACTTCCATATCGTCAAGAATTTCAACGACAAGGTTGTATCTGAAGTGCGCAAGGATGAACAACACCGTCTGCAGGAGGAAGGTGATGAGGAAGCGACTAAGAGCCTGAAGCGTTCACGTTTTATTCTGACATCTAATCGTTCTACCCTTCAGGCGAAGGATAAGGAGGCAGAGGAAGGAAGAGTAATTCACAAAGGCAGCGAACTGTTTAAGACCGAGAATATTACACGAAAAGGCGGCTATGAAGCACGATACGATGAGCTTCTGCAGCAGAACAAGTTGCTCTTTACCGTTGATCTGGTGAAAGAACAACTCGCCGAAGCTTATAAGATGACGGATGAAACGGAAATGATGAAGAAGATTGACGCCATTCTGGATACATGTCTTGCGACAGGTAACAAGCATTTCCTGTGGTTTCACAATCTTCTTTACAACCATTACGAGGGAATCATAGCCCACGCGACCTACAATATATCCGCTGGCAAGATAGAGGGAATCAACCAGCGGATTAAGACAATACGCCGGCAAGGGTATGGCTATCCGGACGATGAATACTTCTTCCTGAAGCTGTTCGATTCCAGCCGGCAGAATTACGTTAGGAACGTTCCCTCACATAGAATTTGTGATTGAGACAAAAAAGAACAGAAAAAACCGCAAAAGTCAGGCGCTTTTTTACCTGTTTTTGCGCGTGGGTCAGTGATATAATAGTGCATCGGAACAAAGGAAAAAGTGAGGTAATCGTTATGGAAACGCTGCTCAGCATTGCGATCGCGCTCTGCGCCGGTCTGCTGGTTTCCCGCTTCGTCAAGCCGCTCAAGCTGCCGGCTGTGACGGGCTACCTGATTGCGGGTATTTTGATCGGCCCGTACTGCCTGGGCAAGCTCGGCGTACAGGGTCTGGGCTTCCCGACGAACGGCGACGTGAAAGCGCTGAGCCTGTTTAACGACGTGGCGCTCGGCTTCATCGCCTTTGCCATCGGCAACGAGTTCCGCCTGTCCCAGCTTCGCCACACCGGCAAGCAGGCGACGGTGATCGGCATTTTTCAGGCGCTGACGGCGACGCTGATGGTCGATCTGGTGCTCATCGGGCTGCATATCTTCGTGCTCGGCGATTCGATGTCCCTGGCGGATGCGATTGTGCTGGGCGCGATTGCGACGGCGACCGCGCCTGCCGCGACGCTGATGGTCGTGCGCCAGTATAAGGCCTGCCTCTTATACACATC
>OWIO01002987.1_pt1 | contig 10172 bp, 10 predicted proteins | sample 1733011 | NCBI WGS metagenome assembly OWIO01 (sample SAMN05065779, study PRJEB22554) | human gut metagenome | biome: ENVO:2100002; feature: ENVO:00000062; material: ENVO:00002003 | host: Homo sapiens | place: USA | reverse complement strand
AACATATAAGGAAATGAACTGAATTCACCACAGATTACACAGATTAACACAGATGCTTTAATCTGATTTTCAATGAAATAAATTATTAATCTGTGAAAATCCGTGTAATCTGTGGTGACATGACTGTCTGTCATTACAGTCGGTTCTTGATGCGTCGCATCGCTTCGATACAATCATCCCGCTCGCCAAATGCTGTCAGGCGGATGTATCCCTCTCCACTGGGGCCGAATCCGACTCCCGGAGTTCCTACTACGTTGGCTTCGTATAGCATCTGGTCAAAGAAGCGCCACGAGCTTGTTCCGTTTGGAGTTTTTACCCATAAATAGGGTGCGTTCACCCCTCCGTACACTTTCAGGCCGGTAGATTCCAGGCCCTCTTTCATGATCCGGGCATTGGTCATGTAGTAATTGATTGTTTCCTGAATCTGTTCTTTTCCCTCAGGAGTGTAGATCGCTTCTGCCGCACGTTGCGTAATGTACGACGTACCGTTGAATTTGGTGCATTGCCGGCGGTTCCACAACCGGTTCAGGGGGATGCGTTCTCCTTCGAGCGTGGCTGCTGTCAGCTCTTTCGGTACGACGGTATATCCGCAACGCACTCCTGTGAAGCCTGCTGTTTTTGAGAAACTGCGAAATTCGATGGCACATTTCTTGGCCCCTTTTATTTCGTAGATGGAGTGGGGGATGTCCGGTTCCCGGATGTAAGCTTCATAGGCTGCATCAAACAAAATCAGGGTGTCGTTGGCCAATGCGTAATCCACCCATTTCTTCAGTTCCGCCTTTGTCAGCGTCGTACCGGTCGGGTTGTTGGGGTAGCAGAGGTATACAATGTCGATACGCTTCTCCGGAATGGCCGGAATAAAATGATTTTCGGCAGTGCAGGGCATATAAGTGACGTTGCTCCACTTTCCGCTTTCGGTGTCCAATACTCCGGCACGTCCGCACATGACGTTACTGTCAATGTAGACCGGATAAATGGGGTCTGTGACACCTACGCTGTTATCGTGCCGGAGGATATCTCCGATATTGCCCGTATCGCTTTTGGCACCGTCGTTGACAAATACCTCTGTAGGTGAAAGATGTATGCCGCGCGGAGCATAATCGTTTTTGATGATGGCTTCGATCAGGAAGTCATATCCTTGTTCGGGGCCGTATCCGCGGAAAGTTTCGGCCGATGTCATCTCTTCAACTGCCTTGTGCATGGCTTCGATACAGGCTTTGGGCAGGGGACGGGTCACGTCACCGATCCCCAGCCGGATGATGTCCCGCTTCGGGTGCGTTATTTTAAAAGTATTGACTTTCTTTGCTATGTCCGAGAACAGATAGCTTCCCGGTAATTTCAAAAAATGTTCGTTTACTAATGCCATATTGTTCTTGTTTTAGCTTTTCAGTTGGGTTGATACCTGATTTTATGGGTAACTATTCTCTCAGTTCTATGGTTCCATCGAAAACTTTTACGGCCGGTCCGGTCATAGATATATGGCCTGTTGCATCGTCCCATTCTATGGTCAGTGTGCCTCCGTCCATTACTACGTTAACGGTTCGCCCCGTCCGTCCCGTGAGGTGTGCGGCTACGGCTGTAGCGCAGGCACCTGTCCCGCAGGCTTGTGTGATGCCCGATCCTCTTTCCCAAACCCGCATCCGGATTGTATTCTCTCCCGTTATCTGGGCAAACTCTACATTTGTACGGTCGGGGAACAGAGGATGTTTTTCCAGCTTCGGTCCCATCTCCGAAAGATTGACGGTCCGGATGTCGTCCACAAAAGTGACGAGATGCGGGTTGCCCATTGACACTTGGGTAGAAAGGAACGGAAATTCGCCATCGAAGTCAATCGTACCGGTTTCCAGTGGTACCCCCATGTCGACCGTTACAGTTTCTACGGTCCGTCCTTCAAGGTGTAGTTCCAATATTTTGATGCCCGACAGGGTGTCCAGTGTGATAACGTTTTTGGAGGTCAGTCCGTATTCATAGAGATATTTGCCGATGCATCGGCTTGCATTGCCACACATCATGGCCTCCGAACCGTCGGCATTGAATATGCGCATACTGAAATCCGCTTTATCCGAGTGTCCGATCAACACAAGTCCGTCACTCCCGATTCCCGTATGATAAGCACTCCATTCGATGGCTGCCTTTTCAGGACGGGCGATTGGAAATCTGAGAGTATTTATATAGATGTAATCATTCCCTGTTCCATGCATCTTGGTGAATTGAATTGCTCTTGCCATTTTTATCAATATTGATTGATTTATGTATCCTTTTGTATTGTTACTGCACAAAGATATGTCTTTTTGACTTTTGTTTTTATAAAAAGCATGTCTTATATCTATTTATTTTACCCTGTCTTCCATTCTGCAATACTTTTGCTCGTTTTTGCTTCCGGATCGAAATAAGAATACTTCGTATTTTAATAAACTGTAATAAAGCGATTTTGTTCTGTGTCCTTTGGGGGAATTTTGTAATGGGAGGGATGGATTGATTCAGGTCAATTGGATCTTTTTATAAAAGAGGAGATGTGTCGAAAAGTCGTATTCACCACAGATTACACGGATTTATACAGATAAATAGTATTGGTTATCAGTAGATTAAAATCGTTTTGTGTAATCTGTGGTGAGTTATGAAACACCCTTTCTCAAGTGCTTCCTTTTTCTATGACGTTATCCGGACTGTATCAGAATATATATTTAAGTCCGAAGTTGTGGCTGATGTTGTGTGGAGTCGCTCCCCATTCTTTATTCCATTCTTTAAATGGTTTTAGGAGTCCGTATCCGAAAGTGTACGAGAAACCGATGTGTTTGATTTCGTAAGCAAACCCTGCCTGCACTCCTGCATCGAACCGTTTGAGAACGGCTTCGTCACCGCTAAACAGATCGAATTTCATGCTTGTTCCTTCCCATTCGTCGGTGTATTTTCCTTTGCCGGCTATTCCGATGGCGGCATACGGGCCTGCATTGAAAATCAGTCGGCCGAAATCCGATATGATGAAGCGGGCGGCTATCAGGACAGGGATTTCCAGATATACAGGGTCGACAGTGATTTCTCCTTGGCCATCGGAGCCTCTTCTGCCCATGTTCTTACAACCTTTGGCCACCACATTGACAGAAGGCTGCAATGAAAAATAGGTTGAGAAATTATAGTTCAATCCGACTCCGCCCTGGATGTATAAATGATTGTTGCCTCCATAGATGTCTTCGTTATTGTTTTCAAGATTGTATCCGCTGACTCCAACCCCGGCTTGTATAAAGAATGCCAGTTTTTTCTCTAAGTCGAGGGTAACATTCATTATGGGTCTTATTTTTACGTCTTTGGGTTGCATACCGATGTATTTTACCCGTATTCTCTGTGCCTTTTCGGGGATTTCTTTTAAAGTAAAACGTCCGTCGACGTCTGTGATGGTGCTGATATCTGTTCCTAATACGCTCACCAATGCCCCAACGACGGGCTGTCCGTCCTTTTTAAACACAATAGTGCCCGAAACCTCCGGGATCTGGGCCATTATCATTCCCGAAATCATAGAAATGAATAATAATGCAAATAACTTTTTCATCTTTATTTTTAATTTATGTAAGTGTAATTAAGTACAAATATATAGAAATATTTTTATGAATGTTAGGCGTGGATACGAAAAAATACCATTTGTGGAGGTCTAAAAAAGGATAGTTTAAATTTCCTCTATAAAATGAATCGGATATGTATCCCAATATTTTTTGTAGATTCTATCTTCCTGATTGTCAAAATTGAGTTGATACATCCTAAATGTGACTAAGATATTTTTGGGTTGCCATAACTCTTCGTAAGAATATTGATATTTCATGCCTAAGGCTTGCATTACTTTTCCGCTTCTCGGATTGTTTATATCATGCGTGGCTGTAATGTATGGAGTGTCTGTTTGTTTCAGTATATCAATGACTGCCCGACAAGCTTCGGTGCAAATTCCCTGATGCCAGAACTCTTTTTTTATTCCATATCCTAAGTCATGGCTATCGTCTTCACTTATGTGGACATAGCCCATTGGTATATCATTTTCTTTCAGGCAAATGGCATAGTAAAAACCTTTATTCTGGGTGTACTTTGCCGTGTATCTGTTTTGAATGTATGTTTTTGTCTCTTCTATACTTTTTAAAGGAAACATCGGTAAGAATTTATTCACATCTTCATCACTTAAGATTGTAAATAGTGCATTTGCATCTTTATCTGTGAAGTGTCTTAAAATCAATCGTTCTGTTTCTATGTAATGCATAATTCTGTATTTATTTGTGTTTTCCGAAGATTTTTTACTCTTTATTTCTGTGATTGTACAAAATATTATTTTCTTTTCTTGAACGGTTGCAAATATAGAAAATTTATCCCAAATGTTGAATAACTCACGGATTTGAATATCCGGAAGCTTGTTCGGAATTTTAAATTACAGAGATTCGTTTTCGTTTCAATCCTGCCACAGATTTTACAGGGGGACTCCGGCAATGATACTTTGTCCGAAGCCCCCCTGTTTACAGTAGTCCTGATCGAGATACTATTCGAGTTTTAAGAACATGTCTTTTAGATTGATCGTTACGCAATCAAATTGATTGATCATATCCATGCCGATGTTTCCGTCATCTTCGGCCGGGATGCCGTTGGGGGTAATATCCACTGCGAGATTTTTTAAGTGGGCGGTTGCATCTCCAATCTCCATATCGAATGAAGGCAAACGTAATATATCTTTTGTAACGACATGATTGAATCCGCCACCGGTTATTTTTTCTTTTTTGCCGATACTCTCGAATTCGGCCTTATGCTTTTCGTAATACTGATAAAACAATCCGGCTGTGCTGTTCCCCGTATCGAAATGCAGCATAAGTGTTTCGCCGTTTGCCTGGGCTTTCAGCTTCAGTGCACGGTCAACCTTCATCAAGTTACGTCCGTAAGATGGGAGAGGTGTGGAGCTCTTGGGAAAAACGATTTTTTTATCTTTGGGATAAATGCGGACTTCATCGAATAAGCCGATAAAATCCATACCGAGAACCGCGTCAACTATCATAATACTGTCAAACGCATTGGGGGGTGCTATGGTGATGAGGGAGTTATGGAAAGTAATGCTCCCGATTTGCATATTCTCCAAAGTTCCGAAATTTCCCGTCATGGCTCCGGGTAAATTGGAATTTATTATCAAAGAGTCACTTAAAATGCGTACACCTGTTTCTTTAGCCATGCGTTGCGACATGTAGCTTGTTCCGGCTCCTGTATCGAAAATAAATTGATAGGTTTTTCCGTTTATGGTCACAGGTATTAGAATTGTCGTACCACGCCATCCTTTGGGCTCGATGCTTGTCGGTAACTTCACTTTCTCGATATCGACAGGAATGATGATATCCTCTTGCGGACATGTGATGCCCGGAGCCGGAATGTTCTTCAACTGATCATAGAAATAACAGATACCTTCGAGGCTTTTGTACATTCCTTGTTCTGCATTTTGCTGTTTGAGTTGTTCCATAATGCTTCGCGAGTTTTGTGCGGCTGTGGCATAATTCCCTTTGAGACCATCAATCTGACATGCAAGGATAGCCATGTTAAGTGCATTTTGACCGCCAATCTCGGCTTGGTGGTTGACCAGTAGTTTATGGATGCTTTGCAGGGCTTCATCCGGACGATTGAAGTAATAGCCGATCAGTGCCTCGGACATTAGCTTTAGGAAATCCGCCTGCATGGAGTCTTTTAGTATCGGATAGTTTTTTTCAAGTCCGAACCAATCCGCTTGATTTAAAAAAGCTCCTATACGTTCATCGGCGCTTTGTGAAAAAGCGGGAACTGAAACAAGGATCGTTAATAAGAATAGGATTTTTTTCATTTTAGATGTTTTTTATGTTGTGTACGTTCTGTTTGTAAATGCCATGTCTTTTTGCATGACCGTAAATGTAGATAATTAATTTGAAATATTGGAAGACTTGGTTTTGAATTATTATAGGCATGTCCCCAAACATACTTTTTCGGGGGTCCGAAAAAAATCCCTTGAGCGGGTAGATACTCACTCAAGGGAGAATGTAAAAAATGATTGGATACCGAGATTTATTTTTTCAGTAGATTTTTCAGCTGTACCGGTTCGTTGGTGGTGATGAAATCTACTTTACGATCGATCAGCCATTTCATGTCATCCGTCTTGTTCACGGTCCAGGCATTCACTTTCATGCCCAAATCATGGCATTCCTGAATCCATTCGGGATGTTTGCGGAATACGGTGTAATGATAGTCCGGACCGGCACACCCCAGTTCTTTCAGCTCCTTGGGTGACAGGTTACCATCAAGATAGTAGACGGGAGTGCCTTCCGGAGCCAAGCGGATAAATTCTTTGGTGGCATGCAGGGAGAAGGTGATATATTCCATCCGTTCCTCCAGTCCCATGTCTTTGACCAGGGCAACGATTTTTTCGATGGCTTTCGTTTCGCGGAGTGGGGTGCTGTGTGCTTTCAGTTCAAGAATTAACCGGGTGTGTAGCGGTTGTGCCGCTTTCAAGTATTTGGCAAGGGTAGGCAGGCTTTCCCCATTATCGAGTTTGATGGCTGTCAGTGCGGTGGAAGGTGAGTTTTCCATCCTTTTCCCTTTAAATGTGGGGTCATGGTTGACCACTAACTGGTCATCGGCTGCCAGCCATACATCAAACTCCGAACCGTAGCATCCGATGGAGTCGGCTTTTAGCAAGGCGGCGATACTGTTTTGCGCAGAACCTTCGGTTTTCCAGAATCCGCGATGGGCAATGACCTGAGTTTGCGCAGAGGCATTGTATGCTGAGAAAAGCAGGGCAGAGGCAAACAGAAGTTTTTTAATTTTCATATATTTCAGTTTTTGGTTCGCCTTCAAAGATATAAAAAGTAACGCAATTTAGCTGGATAAGGATGCTAATCTGCGTTAAACAAAGCTATAAAATTCTTTTAAATCTCTTTACAATACATTCCTGTGTACCGGAAACGGGAGTATGAATAGGAGAAACGCTTCCGTGGACAGGGTGTAGCCATCTGTCTGTCGGGGCTACACCCAGGGCGTCCGATGGCTACACCCTTTGCCTGTTGGAGCTACACCCTTTTTAATATGCTTCTTCGTGTACTCCTTTTACGGCACGTCCGCTGGGATCGTTCAGGTTCTTGAATGCGGTGTCCCATGCCAGTGCCTCGGCTGTCGAACAGGCTACGCTGGGGATACTGGGTACGCTGCGGGCGGCGCTTTCACTGGGGAAATGCTCTTCGAAGATGCTGCGGTAGTAATACTCTTCTTTATTCATAGGGGTGTGGATGGGAAAACGTTCTGCGGCATGTGCCATCTGTTCGTCACTGACAGCCGTTGCGGTAATCTCTTTCAGCGTATCTATCCAACTATACCCCACACCGTCACTGAACTGTTCTTTTTGGCGCCAGGCGATGCCGGAAGGGAGCATATCCGCAAAGGCTTCGCGCAGGACTTTCTTTTCGATGACTTTTCCCGGAGCCATTTTTATTTCGGGATCGAGTTGCATGGCCACATCCAGAAACTCTTTGTCGAGGAAAGGGACACGTCCTTCCACACCCCATGCTGCGAGGCTCTTATTGGCGCGAAGGCAATCGTATAGATGCAGTTTAGACAGTTTGCGTACGGTCTCTTCGTGAAAGGCACGGGCATCGGGTGCTTTGTGGAAATAAAGGTAGCCGCCGAAGATCTCGTCGGCACCTTCACCGCTCAATACCATCTTGATGCCCATCGACTTGATGACACGTGCCAACAGATACATCGGTGTGGAAGCACGGACGGTAGTTACGTCGTATGTCTCAATGAAATAGATAACATCCCGGATGGCATCGAGCCCTTCCTGAAGGGTGTAGTTTATTTCATGATGAACCGTACCGATGTATTCGGCTACTTCACGTGCTTTGATCAGGTCAGGTGCACCTTTCAGTCCGATGGCAAAGGAGTGCAGCTGCGGCCACCATGCATCGCTCGCGCCATCGGTTTCAATGCGTTTGGCGGCATACTTTTTGGCAATGGCAGAGATAACAGAACTGTCCAGCCCGCCCGAAAGAAGGACTCCGTAAGGTACGTCGGACATCAGTTGACGGTGTACGGCATTCTCAAGGGCGTCCTGAATCTGCCGGGTGGAAGACCGGCTGTCCGCCTGCTTGTCGTTCTCCTCTTTATATTCCATCCAGTCACGGGTGTACCAGCGTTTCATCGTCCCCTCCTTGCTGTGATAGTAGTGTCCGGGTAAGAAGGGTTCGTACTCGTCGCAGAACCCTTCGAGCGCTTTGAGTTCGCTGCCGAAATAGACATGTCCTTCGGCGTCCTTTCCTATATATAAAGGTATTACACCGATGGGGTCCCGGGCAATCAGGTATTCGTCTTTTTCTTCATCATAAAGGGCAAAGGCGAAGATGCCGTTCAGCTCTTCAAGGAAATGAATACCTTTGTCGCGGTAAAGGGCGAGGATCACCTCACAGTCACTCCCGGTTCGGAATTCGTAGCGGCCGGCATATTGGGCGCGGATGTCACGGTGGTTATAGATTTCGCCGTTAACCGCCAGTACTTGCTTCCGGTCGGATGAATAAAGAGGCTGTCCTCCGCTTTGCGGATCGACTATGGAAAGACGCTCGTGTGCCAGGATGGCACTTCCGCCACAATACATTCCACTCCAGTCGGGCCCGCGGTGACGTATTTTGCGTGCCATTCGGAGAGCCTTGTTCCTGAGTTCCCTGCTCTGAATCTTTATATTGAAGATTCCTGCTATTCCACACATAATTGTAATTGTTTTAAAGGATTTATGTTTTTATGATAATAACTTCACCGTTCATCTGAAATATTCCTCTATCTTCACCGCAGGCATACATGTAGCTGCCATGACATACACGATGGACCGGGAACCATCTCGCGGTTCTATTGCCTGCCCCTTTGCTTTGACTTTGCTGTTAAAAAGTTCTCGTTTCTTCATTCTGTTTAGCTTTATTATATGATAATACTCGGTTGTTCTATCAAAATGTCCGGTAAATATAGAGATTTAATTTCATTATGATGAATATTCGATTGGTTTGCTTGACACTAATTATCTTATCTAAACTAGAATGTTTCGGATTGTAAGCGAATTAACTACTTTTTGTTTCGATCTGTAAGTTGCTTCCATTCTATCGTTAAACGATTATAATCTCTTTCTTTTTGAGATTGAAATAATAGATTAATTAACGTTTTGGTATTAAAACAACTTTTTTGTACGTTTATGTCAAATATTTATAGGAAAGCTTATCTTTATGTCATATAGATTGTGTATCTTTGCACGCGAAAACAAAAAAGGATAATATGTGTGGAATCGTAGGCTACATTGGTAAGAGAGAAGCCTACCCCATCCTTATCAAGGGGCTGAAGCGACTGAAGTATCGCGGATACGACAGCGCCGGGGTAGCGATCATCAACGACAACCAGCTGTTAAATGTATATCGGCCGCAAGGCGAAACGTTCGTGTTTGCTTCTGACGGCATTATCGAGACTCCCACCGTTATCCTCCAAGAATTTCCATCCCAAAGTTACATCTTCCGTAACAGTACCTATACAGAGGTACCCGTTTATTCCTTTTCTTCTTTCCGCCCGATGCATCAGTTTTGTAAGATAACGGCTTCTCATGCTGTGAGGCCGGAAACATTAAAGTGCTCTGATTCGTTGATAATTAGAGAGGCTTTTTCTGACACACTGTTGCAAGGCGGGAAAGATGAAGCGACCGGGATAAGGGAAGAGAGTGTGACTATGGAGTGAGTTCGATAACCCATGTATAAATAATACGAATCAAGAGTTGGAGCAGATATGTTTGAACTCTTGGGAAAAACGATAAGTCCTTTAATTTTTGATTCGCGTAAACTGCTAAATAGAGAATAGATGGAACAACTGAAACATGAATGTGGCGTTGCCATGATACGTTTGCTTAAACCGCTGGAGTACTATGAAAAGAAGTACGGAACGTGGATGTACGGGCTGAATAAGCTCTATCTGCTGATGGAAAAGCAGCATAACCGTGGTCAGGAAGGTGCCGGTCTGGCGTGTGTGAAACTGGAAGCAAATCCGGGTGAGGAGTATATGTTCCGTGAGCGGGCATTGGGTTCCGGTGCCATCACCGAGATATTTGAGACAGTACAAAGCAACTTCAAGGATCTGAGCAAAGAACAGTTGCTGTCTCTTATACACATCTGACG
>OWIO01002965.1_pt1 | contig 10235 bp, 12 predicted proteins | sample 1733011 | NCBI WGS metagenome assembly OWIO01 (sample SAMN05065779, study PRJEB22554) | human gut metagenome | biome: ENVO:2100002; feature: ENVO:00000062; material: ENVO:00002003 | host: Homo sapiens | place: USA | reverse complement strand
AGTGGAATCGACAAGATAACCGCGCAGGTTAACTACCTGCAGGAGTACATCAGGACTCAGTGCTTAAAATAATTTTAACTTCACTGAAATTTAACAAGTGACTTTCAGGAAAATGCCTCGCAGAAGCGGGGCTTTTTTATGTCCTCAGTAAATGCGCTTCACACGCGCGACTTATTAACACAGAACCTTTCAGGATGACCCTTGAGGATGCCGGTTTGGTGATCGGTGCCTTTCTGTGGGCCGGAATCCTGTGTGACAAGGTTCATCACTAAAAGGTAAAGCCGGTATGAACGCATCTGCAGCATCATCGTTGAACGTTTGAGCTCCCCAAAACTGGGGAGTGCAAATGTTGACTAGCTCACCCCAAAACGAGGGGAAACTTCTGTGGGTGGGTACCTCGGTGCTGGCAATTAATTTGAGGCTGTATCAATAAGCCACTGGCGCTTACCGCGTTGGTGGTTTTTTTATATCTGCGCCATGCCCGGCGCATGTAAATCGCAGAGCCTTACAGAAATGAGCCTTGGAGAACCGTCGTTATAGGTGGCGACCTCTCTGCGGGCGGCGTTTCTGGGCAACGAGGCTCATTTCTATAGGAGTACGCTCAATGAACGAACTGACGTTCAAAAACAATACCGTGATTCCATTTGATAATGGTGATGGGAAGATTTGGTTTACCGCTGAGGCATTGGCAGATCTGCTTGGTTATGCGAATTCAAATAAGGTTTCCAATATCTACAATCGTCATAAAGATGAGTTTACAGATAGCATGACAATTGTGACCAAAGTGAGGAAGTGTAATAAAAACAGCATGATAGGTTACACTCAGGTTCGATTGTTTTCTCCTCGAGGGGCGCACCTTATTGGCATGATGTCGCGAACCAAGATAGCTAAAGAGCTTCGTATCTGGCTTCTTGATTTGGCCGAAAGAGAGTCTGGTGTTGAGGTTGGGCATTTGAATCTAGAGACATTGCCGCAGCTTGCGGGGCAAAAAATGCTTGATGCGATAGATGTGTTTGACAAAAAGTCTCTCAAATATCGCGGGAAAAAAGGTAGTGGTTTGATGGCACAGCGTAAGCGTGACATTAAATTGATCAAGAAAGCTACAGAGATTGCCTTGCAATTGACCCAATTATCAATTCCTGATCTAGGAGACTTTCCTGATGGAGAGTCGGCATGAACCCGATCCAATTCATCCACTGTAATGTGAAAAGCGTCCTAGTGAAACAGGGATATGATCCCAATGTCGCCTTAATGGGTGCCGATATGGCCGTAGAGCATTATCGTCGTTGTTCACAAGCCAGCAGAAAAGGCCGAATTTTCGATGACTGCCTGTACATTGCAAAACAGTGGGCAGGTAAACAGAAAGGGAAAAAATGACAGTCTGAGAGCCACTTTCACAACGACTCTCCATTACAAAGCCCATCTACGGGTGGGCTTGTAATTTCGTTGCTGCAATAATCACCAGAAATATGGCACTGTTATTGGTGGTCATATGTCATACCCATCAATTACAAAGGAGCAGACATGTCATCTACAAAATTAGTTAAAACTATTCTTTGCCACGGAGATAATAAATATGAAGTTTATGCAACCTCCGAGTACGCTGACGTAGATAGAATCATTCATTACAAGTTACGCTCATGTAAAAACACAGATGGTTCAGATGGCAAGTCTGAATCTATATGGCTTGTATATGATCCCGCCGTTCGACTACCGCAGGATCCGAAGTACAAAAAAGTTAGCAACATAGATCCTTATCTTGAAGAGCGACGATAAACTACCTTTTCCACATGCTAAAAGCCTCGCAGATGCGGGGCATTTTTGTACAGATATTTCACCGCGCACCGCAGCGCACAATAACCACCGAACCTGACCCTTTGGAATGGGCCTTTGAGGATACCCGTTAGTGCTGGCGAGCCTCGGTGGGCTGGTTTCCTATGCGGCAAAGGTTCATTTCAAAGAACAGGTATACGACATGAAATCATTAACCCTCTTCAATCAGCCAATCCGTGTCGCTGAAGATGGCATGATCTGCCTCACTGATATGTGGAAAGCCAGTGGTAAAAGTGAATCTGAATCTCCGTACCACTACCTGCGAAACAAGCAGACCAAAGAGTTCTTAGCCGAGCTGGAGAAAAACCACGAATCTGTGGTTTTTACTGAGCGCGGTGTACACGGTGGAACATATGGCGGGAAGTTTGTTGCTTATGATTATGCAACATGGCTAAACCCCGGATTTAAATATGCAGCCTATAAAGTCCTGGATGACTACTTCACCGGAGAACTTCAGCATCGCAACAGCTTAAGTGCGCAGCTCAATATGAAGTGTCATGAGTTTGATCAGAAAAAAGATATGGCGAGCTTCTGCGGGCAAGTCCTTGCGGCATGGCGCTACACGAAACCTGGTTTGATCGCTGAGATTAACTCCCTGGCTAACCAGTTGCAGATCACAATCCCCGGGCTTCCGGGATGCGTGATCGTGTCATTGAATGCGCCTCCAGAGCGGGGCGCGACTTCTCAGCGTTCATGAAAGGCGAGAAGGGCGTGATGGAAGCATTGGCCTCGGTGGATGAGTTTGGCGAGCAGTTGCGCCTCAACGGCTGTGTCAATCATCACTTTGTCAGCTACATGATGCGGAACTCGATCATGCAGGCATTCATGGACATGGCAAAAGCCGAGAAGAAAGAAAAGCGCCGGCGTAAGCGAGCGGAAGCAAAAGCGAAGTAGCCATTACAAAGCCCATCTACTGGTGGGCTTGATAATGGCTTATACCCTGCACGGGATAACTTAACTGATATCCTTTTTAACGGATAAAGGTATTCAAGCCTGACACATCATGCGCTGTATCGTCGCTGTATTCCCGCATTAACCATGACCGTAGCCCGACGGGGAACTCCTTCTGCGTGAGTGTGCGGGGATAATCAAAAACGATACACACCGGGGTTTACCGCGTTAACGGAGCGCGGCGTTGTCCCCTCATAGTCGCCTGTCCGGTGCGATGGTGGAAGAAACCGAACGTTCATTTCTCGTTATTTGTCATGCTGGCCGGGCGCAGATGCGTTGCATCTGTTGCCAGCCTTCTCCTGCAGGCTTCAATAACCCACGCTGAAAAGTTACCGGACCCTTTATGCTCAAGGGCGATGTTGATCTGTTCAATTATGTGATTGGGGAAACGGATATTGCGGGTTGTGGTTCTGCGGGTCCGGTTTTTCGATGACATATTTATTTCCTTTACTGATTGCCATATGACGGGGATTTTACATGGCTGAGCTTCGTACACTCCAGAGCAGAATCAAAACACTGAATACCCGACGGGTGAATATTCTGAAGGGTGAACAGCGTCGTGTCAGTGGCAGTGCACGTGTTTCCCTCAAGCGTCATATCTGGCTCAGGGACGCCGGGCAGTGCCGTCTCTGTGGTCGTGTGGTTGGCCTCTGTGACAGTGAACTCGATCACCGAATTGCACTTCAGTTCGGTGGTGGTAATGAGGAGACGAATCTCTGGACGCTCTGTACCGAATGCCATCGACAAAAGTCTGCTCGTGAAGCGGCGGGTGGTATGCCGGACCCGACGCTGCCGGAGGTGTCCGGAGGTAGTGGCAGAGCGGACGACATCATCGGACTGTAACCCGACCGGGGGGGGTATCATTCGGCGTAAAAAACGATCGCTCCGGACACCGCGCCCCCTCTCACGCAGAGAAAAAATTCCCGTTTCAGGCCAGTTAACATGTTAACTGGCTGTCCGGGCATTTTTGCGGTTTTTATCTTTATTATTCAGTTTGTTGTGCGAAAAAAAATGTTAACTGGCTTTTTCAGAAAATGTTAACCAGGCAGCAGTTAACATTTGCGGCATGAGACGCCGGGAAAAATGGGCTGAACCATACCCGGCTGAGTGCGTTCTGGACCCGGGAGGAGGCTGTGCTGACAACGCAAAAACGAAAATTTGCGCTGGCGCTCATGTCCGGGAAAAACAAAACAGCGTCAGCCATTGCCGCCGGTTATTCGGCGAAGACCGCCAGGGTTAAAGGCTCGCAGCTGGCAAAAGATCCGGAGGTGCTCGCGTTTATAGCCCGTAAACAGTGCGAAACGGTGGAGGTGGATGAGGTTCCTGTTTACCGGCAGAAAAAATCAGAGCAGGAGGATAAACCCCGTCGTCGTGAGGCGGCTGCAATACCACAGCCGGACGAAAACAATCCGGAGATGCCACCGCCCGCGGTGATGTCTCATGGTATTGAATATATGGAGGATGGTCTTCCCGATCCGGTGAAAGCTATGGGGCAGATCCTGGTGGAAAACCTCAGCATTGATCCGAAACTGGCACTGGATGCGGCCTGGCGTCTGGCGCAGTTCACGCACCATAAAAAAGGGGATACCGGTAAAAAATCGGCAAAAGGTGATGCCGCGAAAAAAGCGGCTAACCGTTTTGCGGTGCCACCGCCACCCCGACTGGTGGTGAATAACGATAATGAGGGCAACGGATGATACCTGTATGGAGCACAGCCTGCCCGGACTGGGCAGAGCGCCTGAAAAAGGGGCTGTCGATTATTCCGGCTCCGATTTATCCGGACCAGGCCGCACATGCCCTGGCGATTTTTAAACAACTGCGGATTGTGGATGCACCGGGTAGCCCGACGTTCGGGGAGTCCTGTGCACAGTGGGTGTTTGACCTGGTGGCGGCTCTGTTTGGCTCCTACGATGCGCAGACCGGTGTCCGCCATATCAAGGAAGTGTTCATTCTGATACCCAAAAAAAACAGCAAGTCCACACTGGCCGCCGGGATCATGATGACGGCGCTGTTACTGAACTGGCGGCAGGCGGCGGGTTACACGATTCTGGCCCCGACTGTGGAGGTGGCAGCCAACGCCTTCAATCCTGCCAGGGATATGGTACGACGGGACGATGATCTGGATGACCTCTGTCAGGTGCAGACACATATCCGGACCATCACCCACCGGGTGACGGACACCACCCTGAAGGTGGTGGCAGCCGATCCGAATACGGTGTCCGGTATCAAGTCCGTGGGGACGCTGATTGATGAGTTGTGGCTGTTTGGCAAGCAGTACAAGGCGGAGGACATGTTACGTGAAGCCATCGGCGGGCTTGCCTCCCGCCCGGAAGGGTTTGTGGTGTATACGACCACCCAGTCGAATGAACCGCCAGCCGGGGTGTTCAGACAGAAACTGCAGTACGCCCGGGATGTGCGCGACGGCAAAATTAATGATCCGCACTTTCTGCCGGTGATATTTGAACACCCTCCTGAAATGGTGGAAAGCGGGGCTCACCTGCTGATGGAAAACCTCGCCATGGTCAATCCGAATCTCGGCTATTCAGTGGATGAGGCCTTTCTGTACCGGGAGTACCGTAAAGCCCGGGAAGCCGGTGAAGAGACATTCCGGGGGTTCATGTCAAAACACGCCAATGTGGAAATTGGTCTTGCCCTGCGCTCTGACCGCTGGGCGGGGGCTGATTTCTGGGAAGAGCAGGGCCGTTGTATCAGCCTGGACGATATCCTGCGTCGTGCTGATGTGGTGACGGTGGGGATTGACGGCGGAGGGCTGGATGATCTGCTGGGGATGTATGTGATTGGGCGTGACCGGGAGACCCGCGAATGGCTGGGCTGGGGCCATGCCTGGGCGCATGAAACCGCGGTGGTCCGACGGAAGAGCGAGGCGTCCCGGTTTCAGGATCTTGTTGCCTGTGGAGATATGACCATTGTCCGGCGTGTCGGGGATGACACGGCGGAAGTGGCGGAATATGTGCGTCGCATTCATGAGGCTGAGTTACTGGACCATATCGGTATTGACCCGTCAGGGGTGGGACAGATTCTGGATTCACTGGCGGAAGCCGGGATCCCCGACGGAATTGTGGTGGGGATAAGCCAGGGCTGGAAACTGGGCGGGGCCATTAAAACCACCGAGCGCAAACTGGCTGAAGGGGTGCTGGTGCATGGTGACCAGCCCCTGATGGCCTGGTGTGTCGGCAATGCCCGGGTGGAGCCTAAAGGTAACGCCATTCTTATCACCAAACAGGCCAGTGGACGGGGAAAAATTGACCCGCTGATGGCGCTGTTCAATGCGGTCTCCCTGATGTCCCTTAACCCGGAACCGAAAAAGAAAGAATATGCGGTTTTTTTCATATAACCCTGTTCACACTGTAACCATCACGAACCGCTCCGGCGGTTTTTTTATTTTCAGGAGGCTGATGTGACTCTTAAACGGGCCTGTTCCCTGCTGACGGTGAAATCCTTCAGTGAGGATGAACGGGTGATCACCGGGATTGCGTCAACGCCTTCTCCGGATCGGGATGGTGACATCCTGGAGCCGGAGGGCGCGGAGTTTGGCAGTGCGATCCCGTTTCTCTGGCAGCATGACCATTCCCGCCCGGTGGGGCAGTGTACGGTGCGCCGGGTCAGCGAAGGGCTGGAAATCACGGCAACACTGGTGAAGCCCGTACCGGATATGCCGTCGCAACTGGCTGCCCGGCTGGATGAGGTCTGGGCGGCCATTAAGACCGGGCTGGTCAGGGGGCTGTCCGTGGGCTTCCGTCCCCATGAATACACCTTTCTGGACGGAGGCGGACTGCATTTTCTGCGCTGGGAACTGATGGAGGTGTCTGCCGTCACCGTGCCCGCGAATGCGGAATGCACCATCCGGACCATTAAATCTTACGACCGCCCGTTTTCTGCCGCGTCCGGCAACCGGAAACCGGTGGTGAAAATCGCATCTTCTGCCGGCGCTGCGGCACAGTCAACAACCGTTTTTCATAAGGAAAAGACCATAATGAATATTGGCGAACAGATTAAAAGTTTTGAAAACAAGCGTGCAGCGCTGGCAGCCTCCCTTGAGGAGGTCATGACCAAAGCCGCAGAGGAAGGGCGCACGCTGGATGTGGAGGAGGAAGAGCATTACGACAACACCGCAGCGGAAATCCGTCAGGTGGATGCGCACCTGAAGCGCCTGCGTGAACTGGAAGCCGGTAAGGCCGCCACGGCGCAGCCGGTGAAACAGGCCGGTAACGGGAATGTGGCCGCGGTGGCTTCTGCGCCGGTGATCCGTGTGGAGCAGAAACTGGATAAGGGGATTGGCTTCGCCCGCTTTGCCAAATCGCTGGCTGCGGCTAAAGGCGTCCGATCTGAAGCCCTGGAAGTGGCCCGTCGTCAGTATCCGGATGACAGTCGTCTGCATCATGTCCTGAAATCGGCAGTGGGCGCGGGGACCACCACGGATCCGCAGTGGGCAGGCAGCCTGTCTGAATATCAGGAATACGCACAGGACTTTATTGATTACCTGCGTCCGCAGACCATTATCGGGCGATTTGGTCAGGGCGGGATCCCTGCACTTCGTCAGGTGCCATTCAATATCCGTGTGCACGCCCAGGTGTCCGGCGGTGCTGCCGGCTGGGTGGGTGAGGGTAAGGCAAAACCCCTGACGAAGTTTGATTTTGAATCCATCACCTTCAGTCATGCGAAGGTGTCGGCCATTGCGGTACTGACGGAAGAATTGATCCGTTTTTCCAGTCCGGCTGCTGATGCACTGGTCCGTAATGCGCTGGCGGAAGCGGTGGTGGCGCGTCTGGATACAGACTTTGTGGACCCGAAAAAAGCCGCAGTGGCAGATGTCTCCCCGGCGTCCATCACCCATGATGTGAAGGGCACGGCATCAACCGGTAACCCGGATGCGGATGCAGAGGCTGCGTTTGGACAGTTTGTGGCAGCAAACCTGCAGCCCACCGGTGCGGTCTGGCTGATGTCCAGCACCAATGCCCTGGCACTGTCCATGCGTAAAAATGCGCTGGGTCAGAAGGAATACCCGGACATGACCCTGCTGGGTGGCTCCTTCCAGGGGCTGCCGGTGATTGTCTCCCAGTACGTGGGTGACCAGCTGGTGCTGGTGAATGCCCCGGATATTTATCTGGCGGATGACGGCGGCGTGGCAGTGGATATGTCCCGCGAGGCATCACTGGAAATGCAGTCTGAGCCGACCGGCGACAGTACCACGCCGTCCCCGGTGGAGCTGGTTTCCATGTTCCAGACAGGCAGCGTGGCCATCCGTGCGGAGCGCTGGATCAACTGGCGTCGTCGCCGTACCGCGGCGGTGGCGGTGATCACCGGAGTGAACTACGGCAGTGCGTCCGGCGGCTGAGTCTGATAAGGAGGACGGGAGGCGTGCGCCTCCCGTAACAGGTTATGGCAAAGATCCGATATCTGCAGGGCACGCATGATGCCCGGGCCGGGGATATCCGTGATGTGGCACAGCCGTGTGCGGAGGTGCTGGTTCGCCTGGGAAAGGCGGAGTACATCACGGTGCGACGTCCGGCAGGTCAGAAAAAGAAACGTGATGCGGAGCATGGCGAATGTGGAACCTTTTACGGCGAACCCGAAAAAACCAGAAATCAGGACGTGACGTAAGAGAGGCGGGCTGGACCAGCCTGTTTCAGGCGGTGGCTGAGCCCTTTTCCGGCGCCTGGCAGCAGGGCGTGAAAGCCGATCCTGAAGCCGTCCTCTCCTTTCATGCGGTGTTTGCATGTATTTCGCTGATATCCCAGGATATCGCCAAAATGCGGCTGCGTCTTATGCAGACGGATGCGCATGGGATACGCAGGGAAACGCGCCGGGGGGATATTGCCCGCCTCTGTCGTCGTCCCAACGCCCAGCAGAACCGCATCCAGTTTTTTGAACTGTGGCTGAACGCCAAACTGCGTCACGGCAATACGGTGGTGCTGAAAATCCGTAATGCCCGGGGGCAGATCAAAGAACTGCGTATTCTGGACTGGAGCCGGGTTGAACCTCTGGTGGCGGATGACGGCGAGGTGTTCTACCGCATCACGCCGGACCGGAACTGCGGGATCACGGAGGCGGTGACGGTGCCTGCCCGGGAAGTGATCCACGACCGGTTTAACTGTTTTTTTCATCCGCTTATAGGATTGCCGCCGGTGTATGCCGCCGGGCTGGCGGCCACGCAGGGGCATCATATTCAGGAAAATTCGACGTCTTTTTTCAGAAATGGCGGCAGGCCGTCCGGGGTGATTGAGATCCCCGGCAGTATTACGGAAGAAAATGCGAAAAAACTGAAGAGCAACTGGGACAGCGGGTATACAGGCGAAAATGCGGGGAAAACGGCCATTCTGAGCAACGGGGCAAAATACAACCCCACGACGTTTTCACCTGTGGATGCGCAGACGGTGGAACAACTGAAGATGACCGCTGAAATTGTCTGTTCGGTGTTCCGTGTCCCGGCCTACAAGATTGGCGTGGGACAACCGCCTTCCAGTGACAACGTGGAGGCGCTGGAGCAGCAGTATTATTCCCAGTGTCTGCAGACGCTGATTGAGTCCATTGAACTGTTACTGGATGAGGCGCTGGAAACGGGGGAAAACGAGAGTACAGAATTTGATGTCACCACGCTGCTGAGAATGGACAGTGAGCGGCGCATGAAAACGCTGGGGGATGCGGTGAAAAATACGCTTCTCACGCCCAATGAGGCCCGTAAACGGGAGAACCTGCCGCCCCTGGCCGGCGGTGATGCACTGTATCTTCAGCAGCAGAACTACAGTCTGGAGGCGCTGTCCCGTCGTGATGCCCGTGAGGATCCGTTCTCGTCTGCCGGGAAAACAGTTTCATCACAGCTGCCTGACGGCGCATCTGACGGTAATAAGGCAATCAGTGAAACAGAGCGTGATGCGGTGAAAGCGATGTTCAGGGGGATACTGAGAAAATGACGGAACGGGAACTGTCCATTATTCGTGCACTGGGAGAAGAATTCTCCACAGTGCTGGCGGATTTACAGCGCACATTTGAGGGGAAGATGGCCTCGCAGGCACAAGCGTTTGAAGAGAAACTGACTTCCCTGTCGGCGGTATTACAGAAGCATGTGACGGTGGATGAGGTGCGTCCGGTTCTGCAGGCGATGGTGGATGACGCTGTGGGGGCCATTCCGGTACCGCGTGATGGTCGTGATTATGATCCGGATGTACTGCAGCAGGCGGTGAATGATGCGGTCGCAAATATTCCGCAGCGGGCGGACGGTAAAAGTCTCACCCCGGATGATGTGCGTCCGATGCTTGAACAGATGGTGAAGGAGGCTGTAAGCCATATCCCTGTTCCGCGCGACGGTCGTGACTATGATCCCGATGTTCTGCAGAAGGCGGTGAATGATGCGGTCGCAAATATTCCGCAGCCGGCAGACGGTAAAAGTCTCACCCCGGATGATGTGCGTCCGATGCTTGAACAGATGGTGA
>OWIO01002955.1_pt1 | contig 10260 bp, 16 predicted proteins | sample 1733011 | NCBI WGS metagenome assembly OWIO01 (sample SAMN05065779, study PRJEB22554) | human gut metagenome | biome: ENVO:2100002; feature: ENVO:00000062; material: ENVO:00002003 | host: Homo sapiens | place: USA | reverse complement strand
CATCGGGCATTATCTGAACATAAAACACTATCAATAAGTTGGAGTCATTACCCAAAGATAGTGCCTAAATGATATATGATTTTTTGACTTGAATAGTAATGATCTTGTCAAGAAAAAGTTGCAACTATTCCTTGATTGGGGCAATTTTGCCCGTTAACATATAGCCAATCGAACATAAACAACAGCCGTAGGAGGTTAACCATGAGATGAATTTTAATTTAGAGGAGTGACAAAATGTCAAAGAAAAACGGTAAAATAAAAACAAAAAATAAAATCAGGACTAATAGGAAGTCATTGAACAAATCAGTTCGAAAGAAAGAAAAGGTTAATTTCATTCAACTAACATTCTCTCAGTACGAGAATATCCTACTAAGTGATATGACAAGTGCTAGGATTTGTAATTTACTTAAAGTTAATTGCGATCAAGATTTCATTAGCAATTTACGCAAAAATAAAGTGCCAGAGTATCGTGAATGGTTCAAGAAGGTACGTGGAGTATAACCCCACCCATTTTCTTCTTAAATAAAAAGCCTGAGTATTAGGAATACATCAGGCCAATATTAATTAACATCTTCCATAGGGGTATTTATCATGGCAAAAAAAGAAAGGATTTATAACAATAAAAAGTTAGAAGAAGCACTAAAACGTGTTACTTACAGTGGCCTAACATCAGAAGCAACTCTAATAATTAACCAGACGATTCAAGAGTGTAAATCATTGGGAAAGTACAAGTTACCTGTTAAAGATGTCTTCTACATCGTCAAACACGCTACAGAGCTTTCAAAAGTACAGGTTAAGTATTATCTTACCTTAACCCGTTCAGATCAGATGAAGAAATTTGCAGCAAGTGAATCATCTATCGAGAAGTACAAATTAGCCTGTACCGCAGTTGCTAAAGCATTGGATAAGTTTGTAGAAGAAGGTGGTACGCTATGTGGACTAAAGAAAGCATTGCCTGGTAAGCCATTAACCGACGAACAGAAGAACGCAGTACAGGAATTATTGAACAGTAATGCCTCAGCGAAAGATCTGATTGCATATCTACGAACCATTGTTTAATCGTACCTATAACCGTAACTTAAAACTAAGAAATACGGTTATCATGATTATTAGTGAATTATTATTCAAATAAAAGTCCGTAAAATCAGTAGGTTATTCTTGTTTTATGCAGTGGGGTGAATAACCGTAACTTAATATAATATTGCCTTTCACCTGATATTTTGAATGTATTAGCCTTACTGATATTCAGTATCTAAAGAGCCTAACTTCGCTTTGCTTGTTAGTCTCTATAAAAACCAAATATCAGATCGTAACTTTGCGTTTTTCTCGCAGTACTCGAAAGCACGCCAAAGCCGTTACTCGCTTTCGCTCAAACAGATAACAGTACTGACAAATGAAGTACTCAAAGTGTTTTTAGGTCGGATTATCAATTTACAAGGGGCATCAAATGCCCCCATGTTTATGATTTTATGTAATTAGGATTTCTGAATCTAAAGAATCGTGGTGATTCTTTATCATTGTTCGATATGTCTGCAACAGTTTTATCGCAGTAATATAATGTCGTTCCAGTGCTATATATGGTAAGGATAATATAAGAGACATTTAATACCATGCTTTGATTCCATATCTGGTGCATGGAAAGTATAAAGCAAGCGTACCATGTAGCTATAATTAGCTTGCTTAGAAATATATTAATCTTAGTGACTGATGGGCGTTTGGTTCTATGGTTTTCGAAGAAGAAAAGTTTATAAAGGTTTCCTGTGACATAATATTCAATTTTATCAATTATAAACTCCCAGTTTTCTTGCCAATACTTACTACCGATATTCACATAACAAAAACATAAAGCAAAAACAGAACCAATGATCGCAAGTGCAGGGGCTAAGAAAGTATAGTTGTCATGGGTGAACAAATAACCAAATGCAGCTGTTATTACAGTGAAGAATGCGAAGAAGTATGTAGCACGCTTCCAATAGAGATCTATTTCAAACTTTCTTATGTCGTGGGCTTTATCAAGTGCGAGGGTGATTTTTTTATGATCAATTGAATCTTGGATAATTGGACCTTCACAATCAATAAATTCTGCGAAAAAGTCCTTATCTTCTGGTCTTATTTCAATAACTTCTTTATTATTCTCGTCCATAATCAAATCGCTTTAGGATAAAACGGAAGTATACAAAGAATTTATTCGTTCTGTATACTACGAGAAAGTACTCCCCCTTGCTAATGGGTAGGTTTGTTGGGTGTGAGGGGGAATACTCAAAACGGCAGTTCTTCTTGTCCACAAAACCAACCATCTTCATGAAGCCTGGCAATTCATCTTCCCTCGCCAGATAAGCTAACCCTTCCAGTACTGACCAGAGCGAAGCGACTTCGATCCGATTTATCCCCCTCCATGATGGTGTTCCCGACAAAACGCACAAGAAGCCCCCCTGAAAGCGATTTTAGCCAAAGGCTGAAATCCCAAGCCATATGCGATAAAGAGACCTTAGCGGTTTTCTGAGGGCGTTTAAACGGCAGACCCAAACCATACTTCTGGTGTTTCCGAAGTACTGACCAACGTCTGATCGTTTTTACCTATTGATTTGTCTTCAATTAATAGATATTGATAGATTTAACCGATCGAAAATCAAAAATTGATCGCTTTAATCGATCAATGTATTGCGAAGTGATACTATGATTGCCTTTGATACACAACGTTTGAGGGATTTTATGGCCGGGCTTGTCGTTTTCATCATTTGTGTGATCCTTGCAGTACTTACTTTCAGGAAAGTTTCAAACTATTCCAGAAATAAAGGTCGGGGAAAGTTCCGTACTTTGATTACGTCGTTAGGCATGAGTTTTATTGTCTTTGTCGTTTCGGTAGGTATCGGTTCCGGGGTTGTTTCACAAGATAAAAGTACTGATGTAAAGGCTTCAACGTCTACCAGTACTGAAAAGGCCAAAACCAATGTTTATAAATGCGATAAGTTCGATGCAATAATACAAACTCGACAGGGAACAAAAAGCGATTCAGGTTACTATTCAGATAAAGGAATTTTAATTTATTATACTATTTCCGATAATGAATTAATCAGTCGAATGCCAATTCCCGGCGATAAAGATAGTGTGTATACTGCTAAATTCAACAAGATTGCAGCAGATGGTTCAAGGAAGTACGGAAATTCGTCAAGTAATTATTTTGTATCTGTACTTAATGATAATACTATAAAAGTAATTGATGTTGAATTTAACCATAATGCAACCATTACACAAATTTGTTCTAAACAATGATTATATTCAAGGGGAAGAACAGATGAAAAGAGCATTATCAGTACTGTTGTCGATAGTTCCATTAACCACAATTGCGGCTACTATTCCTGACGGTAAAACTGAAAAGCCGTTCGTAATTGATGGGGAAGTTATTTGTTTGAAAGAAATTCAGAAGCAAATCCCCCCTTATCTCAAATCTTTTGAAGAAGAAAGCGGGGTTAAGTACAAGTACAATGTTAAATCTGGTTTATCGTACAAAGATACTGTAGGGCTGCGGTTACAGATCAATCGTGTGGATTCGGGGTTGGATATGCGTGTTGCGGATCTTGATTACTACTGGTTACAGGAACGCGGCAGCCTGTGTCAACCAACATACATGGTAGTTGATCGTTCTCAATGAGCACGGGCTAGATAAGGTCGCGGAAGCGGCCTTCGTCGAGGACAATTGAAACGCCGAAAACATTACTGGCCTTAAACAAAGAAAATTATAAAATTATAGTTTTCTTGCTTTTAGTGCTAAAAGTAAAGGAATCATTTACGCAAATAAAAATAAAGGCTATTTTTTTCTACACGAATTAAAATATCACTTAATTTGTATTTAGATCTTGATTTTGCAATTTCTGCTTTGTATTTTGTGGCTGTGGCTGTGGCTGTGGCTGTGGCTGTGGCTGTGGCTGTGGCTGTGGCTGTGGGGCACGCTGGGTGACTGTACCTGACATTGTGAGGATCTCTTCTTTCGTGAATCCTGCTGAAATGAGTGTAATTAAGTTGTCTAACGTCATATCTTATAATCCCTCCTGAGATAATTTTTGTGAGAAAAGCCGGTGGAAATGATACTGTCATGTTCGTAAATGACTGCATACCAGTTTCCAGAATAGCATCCTAGACAGATGCATTTTGTGTTTTTCGGCATTTCTGCGATAACTGTTCCGTCTGTACTAGGCTCTGCCCTGACCATCAGAGGCCCTGTGTTCGTTGCGACGATATACACACCTCTGATATTTTTGTTGTAGTTAATCGTCATTTTTTTTCACTTCCTGTGATATGTTCTGTGAGTTTTGTAAGTGCCTGAGTGTTGTTGTTGAGTGCGTCTGTCATGCGTTTCATTTCTTCTTTGTGAGAATCCGTTTCTTTCTGCCAAAGATAGAAAGTCGCAATAAGGCAGGCGCAAGGCACACCAATGTTACTGATAAGAGTTGATAATGAGTTAACGTCCATATTTCACCTCCATTATATATTAGCACAACATATAACATGTTTCACGTGAAACATTAAAGAAAGGTGATAAATGTTTCACGTGAAACAAAACATATGCAGGCTTTGACACTCTGCATATGTGATGAAAGATTAAGTGTTACAAATTCTTGAGCTGTACATGCTCATGCACATTGGATTCTTATGATCCCACGCTCCCGACGTGTTGTACGTGTGCCACGAACACTTGTCTTTCTATTAAAGATAATATCAGATATAAAACACAAAATCAATATTTATTTTTAAAATAAATCTCAAATAGGGACTTGCTTGTGATATCCTCAAACAGCACCTTGTTTGATAAATACATATCCCATAAATAAATAAAATCTCGTCTGAAAGCTTTTACATCCTTATCTGTATTGGAATACTCTGGCGGTGTACCAGAGCTGTGCCGTGTTACATATATTAAGTCTTTTCTCTTGTGCTGATATATTGTAATAGCGTCCATTTTACATAGTGGTATCAGTTCTTTAATGTTCATGCTTCTAATTCCTGAATAATCAGCGGAATAAAATTCATTTCCTAGTGCCATCCTGTTAAATGCTGAATCTGATCCAGACATTTTATACAGAGCTGTGTCTTTTTTCTTTTCAGAAATCGGCGAATCATACAAGTTAAAAAGTCCAATACCTCTATCACGTATAATAGACATAGATTGTTTATTAATATCCATGCTCGATACTTTTTCCATTAAATTATTCTCTATAAACATATCACATGATAAACTTTCAGAATTAGAAAACAATAAAAACTGTATCGGATTAATTCCATCAAGTTCACGGTTTCGATTCATTGTTTCATATGCGTTTTTAAAAGCATATCCAGCATTTTCAACTTTGCGTTCACGTTTTTCGGGGATAAATTCATCATATATTCCTATCTCAACGTCTGATGCATCAAAACCTCGTAAATTGGCAAATGTATTTAACGCTATGGAATAACCGAGTATATCTCCAGTATATTTTATTTTACCATTTTCGTCAATTTCTGCATTATAATACACAGCAATATTTTTCCCGACACTTTTCGGATATATTGACCATCCTAAATCACGATTTAATTTTTTAAAAGGTGAAAGTTCTGGAATTTTAATCATATCAATTTGTGTTTGCAATGATCGCATATAAGCAAAAATTTTTTTATGTTCAATACAGTATTTAAGAGCACCGTAAGTTTTCCCCGTACCACGGCCACCCCAGATGTAATTAAACTTTTGTCCATATCCTAAAATAGCGGGTATCGATAGATACCCGCTATTTTCGTATAACGATAACATATTATTTCTGGGGCTCTGGCATAGGAATGTTCTTTTCAGTATATCCCATGCGGGCAAAAGCACGATCCGGGGAAACAAGTGCGCACATAAGATAATCACGACCTGACTTTGACTGTCTATGAAGAACCTCGATGAAAAACATTTCTGGAGCTTCGTCCATGTCAGAAATACGATCGGTAACAGCCTCGAATGTTTCTCTGAAAGGTGCTGACTGACCTGAGAATACCTCTCCTGTGTTTGCGTCCTGCACTGAAATGCAGGTTATTTCATTTCCGATATTGTCGGTGGTAAGATATTTCACCCACGCTCCAACACAGATAAGTCCTTTGTTTTCTACGTTTTTAAGTGAAACGATTGCAGGTGACTCGATGAGTTCATATTCTGAATAGGTATCAAGGTTTCCCGATGATTTAATGATAGTATAATTCTTTGCCATGATTTAGTTCTCCTTTTCTTTAATAATGATTGCATTTTTTAAAAACACTTCGGCATCCATTCCGTATAATTTTGTTTCTTCTGATGTTCTTTCCCAATCAATAACAATTCCAAAATTTCTTTTTTTAATCTCTTTGCTGATCTGCTCATCAGTAAGATTTCCGATCAAACCAACTTCCTGTACAAACTCACACTTATTCTCAGGATCGTAGCAGATAACGTTGATCTTGTTAACTGTTAATGAACGTGTAATTTTCATATTATCACCTCCTTGTAATATCTCTTTACATGAATTATAACACATATGTTAATTTTTGTCAAAAGTATATTTAAATTCTTTTAATGTTCTTGCGTCTGCCAAAATCCTACGGTACTCATCTGTTATTCCTATTGTGTAAGTTGACGGTCTGATAACTACATTTTGTGTAATTTTTAAAACATGATTTTCCACGGTGTAATCCCCATAAGGAACGTCATTGTACACGCTTTCAGTTCCTCCTGATCGTAAAAAGGTAAATCCAGTTTTGAAAGCTTCAATTCCTCCATGTTCTTCCAACTCATCCGGTGCAAGCTTTTTATTAACTCCTGCGATTGTTGCGTGTAGTTTTCCATCTTTAGTTCTATAGACATATTTTTTTGTACCAATGGTGGAGAATTCAGTATACGTATCCTCGAATTCATACACCCCCATATAATGTTTAACGCCATAACGGTCTGTTGCGTATGCGGAATTGGAGATACTTTGCTCTTTTCTCTCAGAATTGTATCTATCAAATAACTCGTCAATATTATCACCTCTTACTTTTATATATTTTACTGAATCCGTATCGCTGTAAACGTAACGATCTCCAACTATGTTTATACCCTCTTTCAATCGCTGGCGTGCCCATGCTGTTACCCAAACACCCCATTGATAAGGCAAGAAAGCTGTTCTGTTATATTTAGTGAGTAATGTTTCACGTGAAACATTTTCATCAACTGTATATATGTTTTCTGCCGATTCTGTAAATATTAACGACTGTTTCACGGGTGATTGAACCATCATTCCATAGCCAGCGTTAAGCAAAGCCTTTTGCAAGTTGTAGAAAAGTTCCTGTTCCACGATTCCTTTTAACTCTGTTTTGTCAGTATAATATTTACGGAAAATGTCTTTCAACGGTTCTGGCAATGCTCCGTATTTACTCTCATAACACTCTGTTATTTCAAAATGTTTCCATTTGTACTCACGTTTCATTATCTCATAATCAATATCAGTGAGCGTTATTTCAATATAGTCAGCACTTAAAATACGCCCATTGTCAAGTGTTTCACATGAAACATTTCTACATTTTGAATATGAAATATAGGGCGATCCGTAATACTTGTCGATCTGCTCAATACCTGTTATTTTACATCGGAATAAGAGTGCTTTTCCTCTATCCAGTTTCTTATCTATATCAGATTCATCTATTGATCCGATATATACAAAACGTGTCATCGGGAAAACACAATTCAACACAACGTCAGGATAAGAGGATGACCTATCATATGAACCGATTCCTAGAATATTTTTACCATATGCACGTATCACGGTTCCTGAGTAATAACGGTTAGCGTGAGTATCTCCGCCCCGAAACGCCTCCTCTAGCAGATCGAAAACATCTATAGTGGGAAATATATCCTTGTGTTTTCGTGACCAACCATACATGGCTTTTTTCGTTTCACGACGTACATAACCGGTTGACGTTAATGGTAGTGTATATAGATTGTCATTTGACAGTATCATACGTTTATACATTGCTTCAACTAGTCCAATCGTGTCGTATGTACTATACTTTATTTCATAATCGGTTAGTTCTGTCCATGGAAAACGCTTTTTACTATAATCGAATTTTTCACCAGATAATTTCTGATGTTTTACTTTCATTTTTGAGGTAAACGTATTTAGTGACATATTAGTTTGTAAATATGAGCAACGAAACTCGAAACGCTCTAACATTTCACATTTCAATATTCTACGTGATTTTATGGCAAAAACTTCATCCGGTGAAAATGTATATATACCACGCAAAAACTGAAATTCATATGAAAGATTATGAACAAAAATCATATAATATGCATAGTTATCGTCATTCATAAGATTATCAAGAAATAACTCAAATTCTGTCCACGTTCTTCCAATTATCGTATCAACATGTAAATCATCAAGAAAAAGAATTGAAAACTGCCAGATATACATTATTGACTGCTCGATATCTTCCAATCTAGTTGTTTCGATATCGAAAGCACACAGACAATTTTTATAACCTTTTGCTTTTTTACTTCCTTTGTTAGACCTAGTATCATGTAAACATGGTAAATTCCGTATTCTATTATAATTATATGTGTCAATAGTATACAGATTTTCCATGTGTTACCTCCTACGTTTACGTTTGCCTGCTTTCCTCTTCTGACGTTTCGCTTTTTCTTTCTTTGCTATGCCAGATTTCAATTTTTCGATGTTACGTGATCCAGTTTTCAAAAATTCCTTGTATAGCTCTAACATTTTGCCCGTACTCAGCTTTTCACCATCAGAATATAAATCAACTGCAAAATCAGAATCGTATATTCTATCAGATGCAAAATCCCGTAACTGTTCCATGAAACGTCCAAAATTTAATAAATCTTCGTGCGTTTTTAACTCTGTTCCATACACATCGTTGATGTGTTCCATCTGCTCTTTTTCCCGTTTTTTCAATCCTGTTACTGTAGTTCGATCTGATCCTATAATAGTTGATAGTTCAGATAACAAGTGATAGAGTTCTCTATCACTTGTTATATCTTTCAACTGCTTGTAACGTTGGATCGGTCGATCCGTTACAAGGTTGATATCTTTATAGTCAGATTTCAGTAATCTTTCATAACGTTTACGCCAGATTGATCTTAACCGTGAATACTCTTTTCTAACGTCTTTCATATCCCATGTTAACTCGAGAGCAAGCGGCGTATAATCGTCTTTTGTTCTTATAAGACCTTGTGGTTTACTCTTCTTCAAATAAGACTTTTTTGTTGTCAATAGGAACACCTCCCTCCAATTTGTTGTAGTATACAGGACGGAAATTTTCTTCAAACTCGACAACGTAGTCCTGCACGATTGCCATTGCGACTGATCCTGTGTATGCCTTTACTAATAGATAATCGCATTTATATTTACACTGACTTTTAATGATATTCGGTGTATTTAATTCTTTGATATATACCTTATACCATGACTTCTTACTGTTTAACGGTCTGCTCATTGTACACCCTCCATTTCTCAACACATCTCATGATATCGTCAAAACTTGTCATTTTCTCCCACATTATATAAGGCTTATGATCAAAACACTTTTTAAATTCGGAACAAATCTCTGGCTGGCTACATGAATGACAAACTTCAGCATCATTACATGTAAAACATATATCACAATAATTTTTCATTTCTTATATCCTCCTGACCATTTTGCCCCACACCAAACTCCATACGGAAAAATTAATATAGCACCAAAACCAAACCACAATATAGCATCCAACATTAGTACACACACCTACTTTCTATTTCTTCTTTGATCCATTTTCGTTCCCGATAACGCCACGGTAAACGCATGATCTTGTATTCATGCAATAGCTCACGTGGAGTGAGCCATGCAAGATAATTTTTGTAGCTTTCTTCGTAATCTGTCATCTGTTCACCTCTCTTTCATTTGATAACATTATTATATGTAATTATTTAGATTTATTCAAAGTCCATATTGTTCATAGAACACATGTTCGAAAACATCACCCCTGTATGTGTCTCTCACACACGGACACAAGAGCATAATGTTCTAAAATAACTGATTTTTATAGTGCAATGTGCACAATTATTGGATTGATTTCCAGTAATAGTTGTGTATATTGCACTATTATTTTGTCCGTTGTGTGCGTACAGAGGACATCTGTGTCTGTGAGTGTCCGTGGTGGACGGACAAATTTGGGGAAGTGTCCGTGTGGGGCGGACATGAGCTGTCTCTTATACACATCTCCGAAGCCCACGAGACTCG
>OWIO01002942.1_pt1 | contig 10297 bp, 9 predicted proteins | sample 1733011 | NCBI WGS metagenome assembly OWIO01 (sample SAMN05065779, study PRJEB22554) | human gut metagenome | biome: ENVO:2100002; feature: ENVO:00000062; material: ENVO:00002003 | host: Homo sapiens | place: USA | reverse complement strand
GGAGTATCGTCGGCAGCGTCAGATGTGTATAAGAGACAGCTGCCATCTCTCCTTCTACGGGCAGCAAAGGTAAAAATTATTTCGCGTGCCCGCAAAATACCTTCGTTTTTTTTACTTTTAAAAACCGCGTTCGCGTTTAATCCTTTCGTAGGCATCCTGGATCTCTATGAACTTATCTTTGGCGATCTTTTGTTCTTCAGGCGGATATTTGACCAGCCGGTCGGGATGGTATTTTTTGGCCAGAATCCGGTAGGACTGTTTTATTTCTTCTACAGTAGCCGTTTCCGCCACGTCGAGCACTTCATATGCCGATCGCCCGGAGGAAGCTCCTGTCGGCCTTCCGGTACTTCCATAACCCTGATAGGCCCCTTGCGCAAAAGCCGAGTAAATGTGATAAAAATGTTGCTGGGCTACACCCATCCATCCTGCCATCTGGGCAATCGCCCGGACTTCGTTGTCGGAAATAGTCCCGTCCGAGGCTGCCACCTGAAACAGGAATGCCAGCACACTTTGCCGCGAGACATAGCTCATCGAGAACATCAATTCCCGGCAGATATGCTCCACCGAATTTTTCCCTTCGAAAGTCTTGAAATTGGCAAATGCCCGTTCGGCGCGGGCCTGCCCGAACTGGGCGATGAACTGCTGGCGGACAAAATTGATCTCCGCCGGATTTACCACTCCGTCGGCCTTGATCACCGCCGAAGACAATGCCAGGATGCGGACATCTATCTGATCGTATGTAAAAGCGCTTTGTCCAGAAAAGCCGGATACTTTCACGGACATATTCCGGAATATGAAATAGAGAACGATGACCAGAACGATGAAAAATACCATGGCGCGTGTTTTACAGTTTTACTTGGAGGACAAAAATACGTTTTTTGCCCGTTTATTTCGATTTTAAGGCAAAAAAAAGCAGCGGAAATCCATCCGCTGCTTTTTGAATTTTTCAAGCCTTAAAACGGCCCGTATCACATGCCGAATCCCAGCGCGTCGAGGCCGGAGTAGATGCAGCTGACAAGCCCTGCCAGGAATACACCGACCATACAGATCACCAGGCTTATCGCCATCGGGCTGTCGGAACGGAAATAAGGGATCGGATTGTCGCTTTTCTTGATGAACATCGCCTTGACCACCAACAGGTAGTAGTACAGCGATATCACGGTGTTTATCAACGCGATAAGCACCAGAATATAGTAACCCTGCGAGGCCGCCGCCGCGAAGATAAAGAACTTCGAGAAGAAGCCGGCAAACGGAGGAATACCGCCCAAAGAGAACAGAGCGAACATCATTACGATGGCCAGGCGCGGATTGGTCGAGTAAAGCCCGTCATAATCCGAGATATTGACTTTCCCCGTCTTGGTATCGATCGCGGAGATCACGCCAAAAGCAGCCAGGTTGGACAGCACGTAGATCAGGATGTAGTACACCAGCGCGGACATACCCTGTGAAGTCCCGGCTATCACGCCAAGCATGATATATCCCGCCTGCGATATAGACGAGAACGCGAAGAATCGTTTGATATTGTTTTGACGGATCGCAAAGAGGTTGCCCACCGTGATCGTGACGATGATCAGTCCGTACAAAAGGTCTTTCCAGATATAGGCCAGCGGAGCGAATACCTTGAACAATACCACCATCAGCACGAACGCCGCCGAACCTTTGGACACGACCGACAGATAGGCCGTTACCGAGGAAGGAGCCCCCTGATACACGTCGGCCGTCCACAGGTGGAAAGGCACGAGCGATATTTTGAACGCCATACCGGCCATAAAGAATACCATTCCGGCGATCTGCATGGCGGACATATTCATCAGGTAAGGAACATCGGCAAAATACAGGGTACCGCAGGTACCGTAAAGCATCGATATCCCGTAAAGCATAATCCCGGACGAAAGGGCAGCAGTCAGAATGAACTTCGCACCGGCTTCGGCCGAATTGTGTTTGTACTTGTCGAATGCCACCAGGCAAGCCAGCGGAACAGAAGCTGTTTCGAGCCCGAGGTAAAGCATCAGGAAATTTCCGGAGGATATCATGATGTACATGCCGAACAGCGTGCAAAGCGTCAGCACATAGAATTCGCCCATTTTAAAGGCGCTGTCCTCTTTCCTGAGCGCCCCGTTCACTTGCAGGAACACCAGCAGGGTGCCGATGCTCAGGATCGCCTTGACCATCGAACCCATCGGGGAAGTCTCGACCATGCCCCCGAAAAGCTGCCCTTCAGGCACCAGGAAAAAGCTCCCGACGATATGCGCCAACATCAGCACATAAGCTACGGGCTGGAAGTATTTCCGGCCGACGGGCCCTGCGCACAAGTCGTACATCAGCAGGATGACGATGACCGCCAGCAGCGAGATTTCCGGTCTGAGGAGCGTAAGTATACTGTTGAAATCCATTGTATTTTCCGATATAGATTATCCTTATTTTATCAACTGTCCGATGATCGGGGCTACCCCGCTGCTGATCATGTCCGATATCCAGAGCGGAGCCATACCGATCCCGGCGATCACCACGATCAGGGTGATGACCGGCAGGCGCTCATGCCATACAGCATCGGTGAGCGTGAGATGGTGTTTGTTCTCCACATTGCCGTAAAGTATCTTGCCCACTACGCGCAGGATATACACCGCCGTGATCACGATCGAACAGCAGGCAATTACCGTAAATACTCGGTGGAACATGTCGGGATGTTCCCACGAACCCACGAAGATGGTCATTTCGGCTACGAATCCCGAAAGTCCGGGCAATCCGAGCGACGCGAGACCCGCTATTACGTAACACACCGATAGGAAGGGCATGACTTTCATCAACCCGCTCATCTCCCGGATATCGCGCGTATGCGTCCGTCCGTAGATCATACCGATAAGGGCAAAGAACAGGGCGGTCATCAGTCCGTGCGAAAGCATCTGGAGCACCGCACCGGTCATAGCCGTCTGGTTGATCATCAGGATGGCGAAAAGCACCAGCCCGCAGTGGCTCACCGAAGAATAGGCGTTGATGTATTTCAGGTCGGTCTGCATGATCGCGCCGAACGCGCCGTACACCACGCTGATACCGGTAAGTATCAGGAATATCCAGGCCATTTCATTGGCCGCCTCGGGCATCAGGAACATGGCCACCCGGAAGCATCCGTAACCCCCCAGTTTCATCAGTACTCCGGCGTGCATCATGGAAACGGCGGTAGGCGCCGAAGCGTGACCGTCAGGGCTCCATGTGTGGAACGGGAACATAGCTCCCAGCACTCCGAACCCTACGAAAGTCAGCGGGAAAAACAGCCGCTGGGCAGACATCGGGATGGTGTATTGCGATATTTCCAGAATGTTCATCGTATATTGTCCTCCTTCGGGGGCCGAATGGAAGTAGATACCCAGGATACCTATCAGCAGGAAAGCGGAACCGCCCATCAGCATCAGGGTAAGCTTCATCGCGGCGTATTCCTTGCCGCCGGAACCCCAGAGACCTATCAGCAGGTACATCGGGATCAGGGCGATCTCGTAGAACATGAACATGGTGAACAAGTCTATCGAAATAAAGAACCCGAGCACTCCCAGGGTAAGCAACACCAGCCACATGTAGTATTCTTTCGTCTGCTCCTTGATCGACCACGAGGCGAACACGCCCGTAAAGAGAATGATGGCCGAAAGCAACAGCATCACCACCGAAATACCGTCCACGCCGATCGCGTAGTGGATATTCAGCGGAGCGAACCACATAATACTGTCGGTATACAGCATCTGGGCATCGTTTCCTGCCGCACGATCGGAAAGGAACACCACCACCAGGTAAATGGCCGTAGCCAGTACGGCGCTTGCGCCCACCACCGAAACGGCATGCACCTGTTTAATGTTACGGCATACCAACAGCGCCAAAAGCATCAGCACCGGTATGATAACAAAAAGGGAGAGGAAATTCATAATATGTATTTTTTATCCGATTCTTTATTCCGTTATATCAGTATGGCTATTACCGCCAGCAAAAGTGCCCCCAGGACAAATACGTACGCGTATTGCTGTACCTGTCCGGACTGGAAGCCCCGGATGTCGTACGAAACACGGTTCGTACCCCAAGCCAAAAAGTTCATGAAACCGTCCACCACATGGCGGTCGAACCAGGCGATCCCTTTGGAGATCCCGTTGAAGATGATCTTCTTGGTGATGAACATATACACCTCGTCGATATAGAAACGGTGGTAGGCTGCCCGGGCGAAAGCCCCCATGGTAGCCACATCGGGCACCGGCTTCTCATGTTCCTTGAAGAACTTGAAAGCCGCTATACCGATCCCCAGCACAGCTACGCCGATGCTGGCCAGCGCGATGGGCCAATCCGTATGGATGTGCAGGGTTTCCCCGTCGGCCGTTACAAAATCGCCGAAAGGTATGAACCCGGCCCCACAGGTCACCAACGCCAGGAATATCAGCGGGATGGTCATCACCGCGGGAGATTCGTGGGGAGTATGGTGGGAAAGGTCCGTCGGGGTGCTCCAGAATATCCGGAAGTACAGGCGGAACATATAGAATGCGGTAAGACCGGCCGTAAAGTACATCCAGCCGAACATCCAGGGGCTGAACATATAGGTAGCCACCAGTATCTCGTCCTTGGAGAAGAAACCGGAGAAAGGAGGGATGCCGGCGATAGCCAGACACGCGATCACGAACGTGATATGGGTGATGGGCATATGCTTGCGCAGGCCGCCCATATTTTGCATTTCATTGGAGTGTACGGCATGGATCACCGAACCGGCACCCAGGAAGAGCAGGGCCTTGAACATAGCGTGGGTGAACAGGTGCCACATACCGGCCGTGTAACCCAGGCTGTCGTGCCCGTTCATGCCGGAAACGCCCAGGGCCACGATCATAAAACCGATCTGGGAGATGGTCGAGAACGCCAGGACTCGTTTGATGTCCGTCTGGAAGCAGGCGATAGTCGCCGCAAAGAGCGATGTAAATGCCCCTACATAGGCGATATAGGTGAGCACCTCGGGGGCCGCCGCGATATACAGCGGGAACATGCGCGCTACCAGGAACACGCCGGCCACGACCATCGTCGCCGCGTGGATAAGGGCCGAAACAGGGGTCGGACCTTCCATTGCATCGGGCAGCCAGATGTGCAGCGGGAACATCGCCGATTTACCGGCACCGCCGATAAAGATCAAACTCAATCCCCATGCGGCCGCCGATATGCCCAGGAAGCCGGCGCCTGCAGCCGAAGCCAGGGCCGTGCCGCCGGGAGCGGTCAGGTCGACGAAGTTGAAGGACTGGGCGTAGAACGAAAGCACCAGAATACCGATGAGGAATCCCAGGTCGGCGAAACGGGTAACGATGAACGCCTTTTTCGAAGCGGCGATGGCCGCCGGCTTCGTATAGTAAAATCCGATGAGCAGGTAGGACGATACGCCCACCAGCTCCCAGAATATGTACATCTGGAAGATATTGGTCGCTACCACCAGCCCGAGCATCGAGAAGGAGAACAGCGAAAGAAATGCGTAGTAACGGGCGAATCCTTTCTCTCCTTTCATATACCCCAGGCTATAGAGGTGCACCATCAGCGATACGGTGGTGATCACCACCAGCATCATGCACGAGATAGGGTCGAGCAGTACGCCCAGGTCTATGTGCAGGCGTTCGGTGAACTGGAGCCAGACCCAGTTGTATTCCGTGACCTTTTGGTAGACCCCGTCGGCCTTCCCGTCCACGAAGAAGTACTGGAAAGCCACCCAATAGGCGATCAGCGTGGTCACGGCCATAGCCGCAGTGCCGATATAGCCGGCGGTGCGCCCTTTGAGTTTTCCCTGAAGCAGTCCGATCAGCAGGAACATCGCCATCGGAATCAGTAATACGTATATCGAGTATTCCATTTTTTATTTCGCTGTTTTAGGGCTAATATTTCATCGTGTCTATGCCGTCCGACTGGATATTCTTAATATTCCGGTAGACGTTGATTATGATAGCTATTGCCACGGCCGTTTCCCCGGCTGCCACACCGATGACGAACATGGTGAAGAAGAACCCTTCCAGCGCCTCGGGATACAGATAGCGGTTGAACACCACGAAGTTTATGTTCACCGCATTGAGGATAAGCTCGAGCGAGACGAGCATCGCTAACAGGTTGCGGCGCGTGATAAAGCCGTACACGCCCGCGAAGAACATCACGGCGCCTACGAGCAGGTAAAGTTCCATTGGTATTTCCATTGTCCTATCGTTTTCTAGCTATTAATATTCCGCCTATGATGCAGGCCAGAAGGAAGACGCTTATCACCTCGAAAGGCAGCAGGTATCCGTATTTGTACGGACTCATCAGGGTGGCGCCGATCAGTTTCATGTCGGGGTCCACGCTCGATATTTCCGCCGGAGAGAACTGCTGGGCAAATATCAGCCAGCCGCATATCACCAGTCCGCCGAGGGCGGCCAGGAGTCCGGGGACGACCCTTTTCAATTCCGGCTTGGCTGTTTTATCGCCCACTCCGCTGGTCAGCAGGATGGAGAATACGTACAGTACGATAATACCGCCGGCGTAAATAGTCAGCTGAACGGCCCCCAGGAACTGATAGTCCAATTGGAAGTACAGGCCTGCCGTGGCGAAAAGCACGAACAGCAGGTAGGTAACCGCCCGCAGGATGCGGCGGGATGTGACCGTCAGGATGGAGAACACGACTATGATCAGAGCCAGGACGGCAAATACGATTAATCCGGGTGTTATTTCCATTGTCATCAGTTATTTTCCGGTTGTTTTTCTTCTGTTTTTCCCTCCTGGGCGGGGGCCGGGGCTTCCGGTTTCGCTTCGGCGGCGGGCGCTTCGGCCTTAGCTTCCGCAGCGGCAGGTGCCTCCTGTTTTACAGGCTCGGCCGGTTTGGCATCGGCGGCAGGAACCTCAGCCTCGTGGGGCTTGGGCTCGAGGATGGGGTCGAGGCGCATGATAAGCTTCTGGCGGTTGAACACCGCATTTTCGAATTCATTGCGGAAATCGATCGCGCTGTACGGGCAGCTGGTCACGCAAAGCTGGCAGAAAGTGCAACTTCCCAGGTCGTATATGTATTCGTCCAGCACTTTTTTCGGTTTGCCGGTAGCCGGATTGATCTCCATCTTGGTTTTGACGGTGATCGTCCCGTTGGGGCAGGCGTTCTCGCAGATCCCGCAGCCGATGCAACGGCTGGAGCCGTCCTCCTTCAGGGGCATGTAGAGTTCGCCGCGGAAACGTTTGGCGATATGGAGCGTAGCCCGGTTTTCCGGGTATTGGTCGGTCGTATTTTTTTGCAGGAAGACCTTCATCGTGGTCTTTAGGCCCGTGCAAAGCGAGCCTATTCCCTTGCAGATAGATTTTATGTAGCTAGTGAAACCCATTTCTTCTCTGTCTTTATCTATATTAGAAATGCAAACCGAATATCACCACAAGGGTCATCAACATCAGGTTGACAAGACCTATCGGCAGCAGGTATTTCCACTCGAGGGCCAGTATCTGGTCGACACGCAGGCGCGGGAACGTCCACTTGAACCACATCAGCACGAATATCATGAAGAAGGTCTTTCCGAAGAACCATACCACCGACGGTATGTAGTCCATCACGGCGTTGAACCCGTCCAGCCCGCTGATATGCAGCGGCATCCAGCCTCCCAGGAAGATCGTGGTGGCCACTCCGGCTACGATGAACAGGTTGAGGTATTCGGCCAGGTAGAAGAACCCGAACTGGATACCGGAATATTCGGTATGGTATCCGGCGGTAAGCTCGCTCTCGGCCTCGGGCAAGTCGAACGGCCCGCGGTTGGTTTCGGCGTTACCGGCGATCAGGTAAATGATGAAAGCGATAATGGCCGGGATATGTCCTTTGAACAGGAACCAGCCGTCGGCCTGCTCGTAAACGATCGTGGAAAGCTGCATCGAGCCGGCGAACATGACCATCGTCAGCACGGAGATACTGATGGACAGCTCGTAGCTGATCATCTGCGCACCGCTTCGCATAGCCCCGATCAGGGAGAATTTGTTATTGGAAGACCAGCCCGCCAACAGGATACCCAACACCCCGATGGCCGAAACGGACAGCAGGAAGAAGATACCTATGTTGAAGTCCAGCACCTGGAGACCCCGGCCGAAAGGCAGGCAGGCGAAAGCCAGCACCGATGCCAGGATGACGATGAACGGCGCCAGGATGAACAGGAAGCGGTCGGAACGGTCGATGAAGATGAGCTCCTTGATGAGCATCTTGATCATGTCGGCCACACTCTGGATGGTTCCCATAGGTCCTACGCGGTTCGGCCCAATACGGCACTGGAACTTACCGCACACGCGGCGCTCCATGTAGATCAGTATCAGGGCGATCACGGCATACAACGCCAGGATGGCCGCACCGATAAGGATAAATTCAATGGCCAGGGCCGCCCACGAAGGCATCGCCGAGCGGAGCGTGGAATCTATCCAGCCAGTCACTATTGAAAAATCGAACATATCGCTTTATGTTTGTTTGTTTCCTTTGATTCTGTATTACCGGTCGATATCCGGAACGATGTAGTCCAGCGAAGCCCCGATGGCTATCAGATCGGCAATCTTGTGTCCGCGGGACAACGCGTCTATCACCGATATCTGCGGGAGCCCCGTCGCACGGAACTTCATACGGTAGGGGTATTTGTCCCCACGGGATTCGATATACACACCGAAATCTCCGCGTGCAGCCTCCACATGGGAATAGTATTCTCCTTCGGGCAGTTTAATCACCGGTTTGGTCTTGACCTGGATGTCGCCTTCCGGAATATTGTCGATCAGCTGCTCGATGATATGCAGGGATTCGTTGATCTCGTCCATACGGGCGATGTAACGGCCCCATACGTCGCAGTCGTCGCGCAGGATCTGCTTGAATTCCACCTTGTCGTACATCGCGTACGGATCGGTCTTGCGCACGTCGCAGGCCCAGCCGGAAGCACGGCCCGAAGGGCCGGACACGCCGTACGATATTGCCATGTCGCGCGGAAGGATACCGATACCTTTCATACGCTGTTCGGCGATGATGTTGCCGGTAAATACGGCATGGTAATCGGGAAGCACGGTGGGCAGATATTTGAGGAATTTCTTGACCTCTTTTACAAAATCAGGGTGAAGGTCGGCCTGTACGCCGCCTATCGTGTTGTAATTCTGTATCAGGCGCCCGCCGGTAGTGGCCTCGAAAATATCGAGAATGTACTCGCGGTCGCGGAAACCATAGAAGAACGGGGTCAGCGCGCCGAAGTCCATACAGAATGTCGCAAAGAACAAAAGGTGCGAGTCGATACGCTGAAGTTCGTCCATAATGGTACGGATGTACTTCACACGGTCGGACACCTCGATACCCATCGCCTTCTCGATGCAATTGCACAGGGCGTGGCGGTTCATGTGCGCCGAAAGGTAATCCAGACGGTCGGTGAAAGCCAGCGTCTGCGGATACGTTTTCGTCTCGCTCAGTTTTTCGATGCCGCGGTGTATGTATCCGCAGTTCAGGTCTATCTTGTTGATGATCTCTCCGTCCAGCGATACCCGGAAATGGAGTACCCCGTGCGTAGCCGGGTGCTGGGGGCCGATGTTGACCACGTATTCTTCTTTCGTGAAAATAGTATGGGGCTCTTCTTTGAGCGTGCCGTCCTGTTCCACGACGATGCCGACAGTCTCGTCCAGCCCGTCTTCCACACAGAGATTGAGCTCGCTGTTGGTCGCCGGATCGTAATCCTTGCGCAGCGGATACCCGACGAAATCCCGGCGGAGGTACAGGCGGCGCATATCCTTATGCCCGGCGAACTTGATGCCCAGGAAATCGTATGCTTCGCGTTCGTTCAGCTCGGCCGTTCCCCAGATATCGCTCACCGTAGGGAGAACGGGATTTTCGCGGTCGGTCGTGAACGCCTTGAGCACCACCCAGTGGTTGTGCACCGAAGAGGTGAGGTGATACACTACGCCGAGCCCTGTTTCGGGCCCTTCGTCCACCCCGGTAAGGCTCACCAGATAGTCGAACTGCATATCGGCCTCGCCCTTGAGCATAAGTGCCACTTCCCGCAGCTTGTCGGCCGGCACGGTAAACGTGGGGTGTTGGCCTTCCTTGTATATTGCCTCGGGGGCTACGGCTGTTATTTTTTCTTGTATTGCGCTCATAAACTTGACTTTATAATACGTTACAGACTATCAGTCCTTATCTTCTTCCAGGTTTGCGGGCTTTTCCTCCTGTGCGCCGGCGCCCTTCTTGCCGAAATAGCGTTCGGCCTTCACTTTGCGCTGGAGCTGCATCATCCCGTACAGGAAAGCTTCCTGTCTCTTATACACATCTGACGCTGCCGACGATACTCCTTGT
>OWIO01002941.1_pt1 | contig 10299 bp, 7 predicted proteins | sample 1733011 | NCBI WGS metagenome assembly OWIO01 (sample SAMN05065779, study PRJEB22554) | human gut metagenome | biome: ENVO:2100002; feature: ENVO:00000062; material: ENVO:00002003 | host: Homo sapiens | place: USA | reverse complement strand
ACACAAGGAGTATCGTCGGCAGCGTCAGATGTGTATAAGAGACAGGCTGTGGGAGACCACCATGGACCCGAACAACCGGGTGATCGTGCAGATCAGCATTGAGGATGCGGAAAAGGCCGACGAGGCGTTTACCATCCTGATGGGCGACAAGGTGGAGCCCCGGCGCGAGTTCATTGAGCGCAACGCCAAGTATGCCACGCTCGATGTGTAATGGGCCTACGGCAAGAAAGTGACAGGTGAACACCAGTGAATGAAGACTTTGTGATGATCCCGGGCACCGGCACCAAGCTGATCGTGCGGGACGTGAAGGAAGAAATAGAGAGCGCGTTTTTGGACTACTCCATGTCGGTGATTGTGGCGCGGGCGCTGCCCGACGTGCGGGACGGCCTGAAGCCGGTGCACCGGCGCATCCTTTACACCATGCACGAGCGCAGCAACGACCCGCAGCACCCCTACCGCAAGTCGGCCGACACGGTGGGCGCGGTGCTGGGCGCTTACCACCCCCACGGCGACGCCAGCGTGTACGACGCGATGGTGCGCCTTGCGCAGGATTTTTCCATGCGGTACCCCCTGGTGGACGGCCAGGGCAACTTTGGCAGCGTGGACGGCGACCCCCCGGCCGCTTACCGGTACACCGAGGCCCGGATGAGCAAGATGGCGGTGGAACTGCTGACCGACATTGAAAAGGACACGGTGGATTTTGGCCCGAACTTTGACGAGACCAAAAAAGAGCCCATCGTGCTGCCCAGCCGTTTCCCGAACCTGCTGGTGAACGGGTCCACCGGCATTGCGGTGGGCATGGCCACCAACATCCCGCCCCACAACATGAGCGAGGTGATCGACGGGGCGGTGGCCCTGATCGAGGAGCCGGAGCTGGACCTGGCGGGCCTGATGGAGCACATCAAGGGGCCGGACTTCCCCACCGGCGGCATTATTATGGGCCGCTCGGGCATCCGGGCCGCCTACGCCACCGGCCGCGGCAAGATCACCCTGCGCGGCCGCGCCGAGATCGAGGAGAAAAAGAACGGCCGGTTCCAGATCGTGATCACCGAGATCCCCTATATGGTGAACAAGGCCCGCATGATCGAGAACATTGCGGACCTGGTGAAGGACAAGCGGATCGAGGGCATCAGCGACCTGAACGACGAGTCGAACCGGCACGGCATGCGGGTGGTGGTGGAGCTGAAAAAAGAGGCCAACCCCCAGGTTGTGCTGAACCAGCTGTACCGCTACACCCAGCTGCAGGACACGGTGGGCGTGATCCTGCTGGCGCTGGACGGCGGCGTGCCCAAGATCATGACCCTGAAGACCATGCTGGAGCGGTATGTGGAGTTCCAGGACCAGGTCATCCGCCGGCGCACCCAGTTTGACCTGAAAAAGGCCCAGGAGCGGGCCCACATTCTGGAAGGCCTTGCCCGCGCGGTGGATATTGTGGACGAGGTGATTTACGCCATCCGCCACTGCGGCGGCGGCCAGCCCGAGGCGAAGGCCGCCATTATGGAACAGTTTGGGTTCGACGAGCCCCAGGCCGAGGCCATCTGCAAATTCCCCCTGGGGCGGCTTGCGGGCCTGGAGATCAAAAAGATCCAGAACGAACTGGACGAGCTGCACGGCAGGATCGCCGACTGGCAGGCCATTTTGGCCGACGACGCCCGGGTGCGCGCCATTGTGAAGGAAGAGCTGCTTGCCCTAAAGGAAAAATACGGCGACGCGCGCCGCACCGAGATCGCCCATGTGAGCGGCGAGGTGGACATTGAGGACCTGATCCCGGTGGAGGACTGCGTGTTCACCCTGACCCACGAGGGGTATATCAAGCGCCAGAGCCAGGACACCTATCAGGTGCAGAAGCGCGGCGGGCGCGGGATTTCGGGCCTTTCGCACAAGGACGAGGATTTTGTGGAGGAGCTGTTCATCGGCTCGACCCACGACTTTGTGCTGTTTGTGACCGACCAGGGCCGGGTGTACCGGCTGAAGGGCTACCAGATCTACGAGGGCAGCCGCACCAGCAAGGGCACCAACATTGTGAACCTGCTGCCGCTGCAGAACGAGGAAAAGGTGATCCGCATGCTGCGCATGCCCGCCGAGAACGCCTCGGGCTACCTGACCATGATCACCCGGCGGGGCGTGATTAAGCGCACCCCCATTGAGGCCTACGCCAACATCCGCAAAAACGGCCTGCTGGCGGTGACCATGTACGAGGGCGACGCGCTGGCCTGGTGCCGCATTACCGGCGGCGGGGACGAGCTGCTGGTGGCCACCCACGGCGGTATGGCCATCCGCTTTAACGAAGCGGGGGCGCGCGGCATGGGCCGCCTGGGCCACGGCGTGCGGGCCATCCGGCTGGCCGAGGACGACTATGTGATCGGTGCGGGCATTCTGCGGCCGGGGGCCTCGGTGTTTACAGTGACCGACAGCGGCAAGGGCCGCCGCAGCCGGATCGACGATTACCGGCTGCAGAGCCGGGGCGGCAAGGGCATCCGCAATTACCGCAAGGGCGAAGTGGCGGGCATCAAGATCCTGGACGACCAGGACGATATCATTTTGATCAGCCAGGAGGGCATCATCATCCGGATGCACGCGGAGGACATCAACGTGCAGAGCCGCTACGGCAGCGGCGTGCGGGTGATGCGGATCGCTGAGGGCGACCGGGTGGTGACCGTGGCCCGCACCGACCGCTCGGAGGAAGCGGAGACCGAAAAGCCCGAGGCGGAACCCGAAGAGGAGCTGATCGAGGAGGAGATCGCCGCGCTGGCCGCCGAGGAGGCGCAGCAGGCGGAGGAAGAAGCCCCCGCCGACGAGGAATAAACCCGCGGGCGGCAGATGCAACGCACGGCGCGCCGCCGGGGTTCCCCTGGCGGCGCGCTTTGATAAAACCACCCGACATATGTGAGGAGTTTTGAAAATGAAAGACAACAACCGGACCCTTTCCGCCGTTTTCTTTGCGCTGGCCTTTGGCTGGATGGCCCTGTGCATGCGCATGGCCCTGACGAATATGGGGCTGGCAAATTCCCCCATGCAGGTGGGCTTTGAGTTTGCCGCCCTGTTCGTGTTCGGCTGGGTGGTGGTGAAAGCCTTTGCCCGCACCGAGCCCTTTACCTGCGCCCAAAAGCGCCAGCTGTGCGCTCTGGTGGGGGTGTATTTTGTGGTGAACCTGGCGGCCATCGACCTGGAGCAGCAGATCGTGGTGGTGACCCTTTCCGGCTTTAACCAGAGCCTGGCACAGAACACCGCTTTGAGCTGGGCCGTGCTGGCGGTGAAGTTTGTGTTCCTGGCCGCGGCGCTGTATTTTGCCTGCGCCGAGAAAAAGCAGGCCACCGTGGTGTTTGACGAGGGCGCCGCGCCCGAAGAGCTGGAGAGCGAGGAGGCCATGGAACAGCTGACCGAGCGGCTGGACGAGGCCGAGGAAGAAAAGCCCATGGAATGACCTCTCCCCTGCCCCGATGAAAAACGAGCCCCCGCGCATTGCCCTGACGGGCATTGCGCGGGGGCTTTTTTGAAAGGGCGGGGGCGGAAATTACGCCGCTTCCTCCCGCAGGCGCTGCACCACGCTTTCTTTGGAGGAAAAGCGCAGGGCCAGCCGGGGCACCAGCACGGCCAGCGCCAGAAGGAAGGGCAGGGCCGCCAGCACGGGCCAGAGCAAAAAGCGGTAGTTGAAGAACCACAGGCCGCCCACGATGCTTTTTACCACGGTGACCGAGACCAGGGCGCCCAGGGCCAGGGAGGCCGCCCCCGCGAACAGGGCGTAGTAAAGCCCCTCGAGGGTGAGCATGCGGCGCAGCTGGCGGCCGGTCATGCCCACGGCCTGCAGGGTGGCAAACTCCCGCCGGCGGGTGACGATGCTGGTGAGCACCGAGTTGACGAAATTCAGGATGCCAATGAGCCCGATGATAAGCGAGAGCGCCCCGCCGATGAGCAGCACGGTGTTCTGCATGCCCTGGAACTCGGCCGCGCGGGTGCCCTTGGAGGAGTAGTGCATGGTGGGCTCGACCGTTTCGGTGTAATTTTTGAGGAAGGCCTCCATGGCCTCGCTCTGCCCTTCGGCCACATTGAAGGCGTAGCTCATGAGGCCGGGGTCGGCCACCAGCCCTTTGTACACGCCGGCGGGCAGATAATAGTTGTAATCCCAGGAGCTGCCGTCGCTGGAGGTGAACGTTTTTATTTTCACCTTGGCCAGCAGGGTGAAGCTGCGGGTGGTGTATTCGCCGGGAGAGGAAGCGGTGCGGCCCTTGTTGTTGTGCAGGGTGATTGTGTCGCCGATGCTGAAATGCGAGCTGCCCGGGTAGGGGCGGTCGTTGTCGTCGCACTGAAGGCCCTCGAGGATGTAATCGCCGGTGGCCAGTTTTTCCAGGTCCAGCTCGCCCTCCACCACCTCCAGGCGGGAGAGGGGCAGGTCCTCGAGGCCGTAGACCGCGCAGAGGGGGTTCCCATGCCCGTCGAGCCCCTGGTTGACGCCGCTGAGGGCCGGGTCCTCGGCGGTGAAATACTCAAAATCCCGGTTGTTGGAGAAAAGGCGCCCGCCCTCGGCAAAGCCGTCCTGCGCCATGACCGCCTGGACCAGGCTCTCGGAGAGCTCGTTTTCCGGGCCGCGGAACTGATAGTTGAAGTATTCGGCCTGGGCGGCGAGAAAGTCGGTGTCGGTGAAGCGGGAGAGGAATTTGTCCATGTCAAAGCCGCCCGCCAGGGTGAACACCGTGTTGAACAGCACCAGGCTGAGCGCCATGGAGAGCACAGCCAGCACGGTGCGCCTGCGGTCACGGGAGAGGTTGGAGAGCGCCATGCGGGGCAGCTTGCCGCCGTCGGTGCTGCGCTTTTCCTTTTTGGATTTTTTGCCGCCGCCGGTGTAGCGGGCGGCCTCCACCGGCGAGACCGAGGCGGCCAGGCGGCCGGGCTTGCCGGTGCTGAGAAACACCGTGACCAGGGCGAACAGGGCGCTGCCCACAAAAATGAGCGGGTCCGCCTGGACCTTGACCTGGGCCACGCCCAGGCCGTTAAAGGTATTCTGCAGCAGCACCGGCACCAGGACCCTGCCCAGGAAAAAGCCCAGGAGCAGCCCGGCCGGGATGCCCACCGCCGCCAGGAGCAGCGCCTGCCGCCGGATGATGGCCTTGAGCTGTTTGCCGGTGGCGCCCACGGTTTTGAGCAGGCCGTAAAAGCGGATGTCCTTGACCACCGAGATCTGGAAGATGTTGTAGATGATGAGATAACCCGTGAAAACGATGAGCGCCAGCGCGCCCAGCATTGCCAGCAGCATGCCGGGATCAAAGGAGAAGCCGGCGGACAGATAGGCCCAGTTGGTGTTGGAGGAGATAAAATTGGGGGCGGCTTCGTCGGTGCTTTGATACCCGCTGTCGGCCAGGAGTTTTGCCAGCTTGCCCTCAAGATCAAAGGTGTTGTGGAACATGATGTAGCTGTTGATGACGCCGGTCATGGAGCGGTCGGCCGCATAGGTGTTGGCGAGCTCGGCGGCGTGGGCGTCCACATAGGCGCGGGAGGCGCCGAAAATGGCGACGTTGAACACGGGGTCGGCCTCCCACCAGCCGGAGAGCACGAACTCGCGCCGCACAGGCTTGCCGTGCACCGTGAGCTCCAGGGTGAGGGGGGCGCCCAGCTGCTGCGGCACGCCCAGCAGCTGGAGGGTCTTTGTGTCGGTAATAATCTCGTTTTCGGCCTGGGGCGCGCGGCCGGTGGTGGGGGTGCAGAAGGTGAGCTCCAGGCCGGTGGCGTCCATGTAATAAAATTCGCCCCGGCGCTTGATGAGCTGGGGGTTATCCACACTGTCGGCCAAAAGGCGGTTGTAGGAGATGCGGTCGATGAGGCGGTGGCCCTTTACCGCGCCGTACTGTTCGTCGGTGAGGTATTTGAGCACCGCGTGGCCGTCGCCCCCCGCCTGGCGCATGGTGGCCTTCTGCAGGTTATCCACCGCGCCGAGGCCCAGGGTGAACAGGGTGGTGAAGAGCACCGCGGTGAGGGCAATGGCCCCCACCGCAATGAGGTTGCGGGTGCGGTTTGCGGCAAAGCTGCGCAGCGCCAGCCGGCTGACCGCTTTGCGGTTGTTGACCTTCAGCATTGCCCGTCGCCCCCTTTGATGCGGCCGTCCTCGATGCGCACGATCCGGTCGGCCAGTTGGGCGATCTCGTCGTTGTGGGTGATCATGACGATGGTCTGGCCAAACTTGCGGCTGGTGATCTTGATGAGGCCCAGCACGTCCTGGCTGGTCTTGGAGTCCAGGTTGCCGGTGGGTTCGTCGGCCAGGACGATGGCGGGCTTTGCGGCCAGGGCGCGGGCAATGGCCACCCGCTGCTGCTGGCCGCCCGAGAGCTGGCTGGGCAGCCGGGTGAGCCGGTCCGAGAGGCCCAGGGTGGCGATGACCTGGTCCACGTAGCCCCGGTCCACCTGATTGCCGTCCAGCTCGATGGGCAGGACGATGTTTTCGTATACGTTGAGCACCGGCACCAGGTTATAGCTTTGGAACACAAAGCCGATCTTGCGGCGGCGGAAGATGGTGAGCTCGTCGTCTTTCAGGGAAAAAATATCCTTGCCGCCCACCAGCACCGAGCCGGAGGAGGGGCGGTCCAGCCCGCCCAGCATGTGCAGAAGGGTGGATTTGCCGCTGCCCGAGGTGCCCACGATGGACACGAACTCCCCTTCCTCCACCGAGAGATTCACCCCGTCCAGGGCTTTTACCTGCGCCTCGCCGGCGCCGTAGTATTTTTTGAGATCGCGCGTTTGCAAAATGGCCATTGCCGATTGCCTCCTATAAAAAGCTTTGTGGGAGGCATGCCGCCTTTCCACACCCCTATCCTAACAAAACAATCTTACCACAAGCTTACCGGAAGACAAAACATTCTAACAGGTCTGTCACAATTGAACAGGGAGGGGGCGCTGTGTTTACAGCGCCCCCTCCCTGGGGGGCCGGCGCCGGGGCGCCGCGGGTTGTTTTTGGGCGCCGGGAGCGCCCGCGCTAGTTGAGCGAAAGGTCCGAGACCGAGACCATGGAGTGCCAGTAATGGACGTACAGGTCCTGCCCTGCGGCGCCGGGCTCAAAGGCAAGCAAGGGCTCTTCCAGCTCTTCCAGGCGCTCTGCCTCGCCCCCGAGATACGCGCCCAGGCGTTCGGCCGCGGTATCCAGCCGCTGCAGAAGGCCGCCCACCCGCAGATCGATCACGTCCAGCCCGAAGGCCCGGTTTTCCTGAAGCCACTGCCGGTGGAACAGGGCGAGAAACTGCCGGAGGCTGCTGCGCAGCGCGGGCAGCGCCTGGAGCTGGAGCGCCTGCAGGGCGGCCCGGTCGCCCGCCTGGTAGGCCTGGCGGAGCTGCCTGCCCAGGGCGCATTTTTGTTCCAGCACCCGGCACATCGCGATTGAGGTGTCGAAGAGATACTGCCAGCAGGCGGGGTTTTTTTGCCGGGCTTCGGCCAGAAGGGCCGCGCAGCGCGCAAAGTGCGCGGGGTAAGTGACCGGGTCGAGGTGCGCGTCGAACAGGCCGCACAGGGGGTCCTGGTAAAACAGGTATTTGGTGGGATTGACCGACACCCGGCCGGGTTTTGGGTTGCCGGGGGTGTACTGCGGCTCGTCCAGGCAGAGAAAGCTTTGCAGGTCCGCCCCCTGGCAGCAGCTGGAAAAGTGACGCTCCAGCCGGGCCGGGCCGTTTTGATAGCACAGCTCGGCCCAGTATTGCAGGGTGGGCAGCACCGCAAAGGGCGAGCACTCGGCGCCGTTGTCGGCCCAGGCGGTGACCAGGGCCCGGTCCACCCCGTTTTTGCGGCAGCTGGCGTGGGCCAGGTCCGCCACATGCATGCTGAACCCATTGCCCGGGAAATAGCCCAGCCATTTCCAGGCCCCGCCCGCGAACAGAAGGTTTTGGGTCATTTCGCGGTGCTTTTGGAACATGCGGTCGTAGAGGGCCGGTATAAGAGACAGATCTTCCCAATAGATCAGGGCCACATCCGGCGGCAGGGCGGCCCGGAGGGCGGGATCCACCCGGCAGCCCGGCGCATAGTAATCGCCGCCGGTGGCCAGGCGGAAGAACATGTCGCTCCACAGCATCACCGAAAAACCGTGCTGTTGGGCGAGCCGGTACACCCGGTTGAAATGGCGCAGCATGAGCTGCATCCGGTCCTGATAGCCGTGCTGCCGGAGGTAATTGCCCAGCCCCACCAGATGCGCCTCGTCCATGCCGATGTTGACCCGCCTGCTGCGGAAGCTGCGGGCCAGCGAGGCGAACATGGCGCCGATGAGGCGGTAGGTGTTTTCGTCGTCGATCAAAAGGATATCGCCCAGGTCCCGCACCGGCTCGAAGGCCTTCCATTTGAGCGACTGCCCCAGGTGCGCCAGGGTCTGGATGGCGGGCACCAGCTCGAGCCCGAGCTGCGCGGCAAAGTCGTCCATGCGGCGCAGCTCGGCTTCGGTGAAGCCGCCCCGCCGGTAGCCGAAATAGGGATAGCCTTCCAGCTGGTAGGTGTCTTCCATGTAAAGCTGAAGGGTGGTATAGCCCATTTTGGAAAGGCTGACCGCCAGGCGGCAGAAGGTCCCGAAGGTGGGGATGGCGTTGCGCGAGCAGTCCAGCAGCATGCCGAGCTCCCGGTAGGAGGGGGTCTCGCACAGGCGGCAATCGCCCCCCAGGGCGAGGGCGTCCTCCAAAAGAAGAAGGCCCCGGCCGAACAGCTCCGGCCGTTCCAGCCGGAGCACCGCCCGGCGCTGCCGCACCGTGACCTCGAGGCCCGCGCCCCCGGTTTCCACAAAAACGTCGGTCCCGGCCAAAAAGCCGGTCCCCTGCGGGTAGTACGCTTCCAGCGCCGCCTGCTGGGCGGCGTTCAGACCAAAAAACATGGGCGTTCCCCTTCCCTTTTCAATTTCAGGTTTGTTTGAACCGCTGCCAGCGGCGCGCCGCCGCTGCGCAGAACAGCCCCCCGGCCAGCGAGAGGCCGGCCCAGCCCAGGATGGTGGACCCCCAGCCCAGGGCGGCGCTGGCAAAGCCGGTGCCCCAGATCGAAACGCTGCACCCCACATAGATGCAGAAGTTCAGCACGCCGGCCGCCGAGCTGGACCGGCCCCAGGGCGCGAACGCCAGCGGCATGGAGCTTGCGAAAAGCGTGTTGGCCCCCATCATGGTGGTGGTGGCCAGGGCCAAAAGAAGGTAGGCGGGCCAGGGCCCGGCCCCCCTGGCAAGGTATAAAAGGGCGATGAAGCCGGTGTTCAGCAAAAACAGCGCGCCGGTGCTGGCAAGCTCGTTTTTGAAAACGCGGCGGTCCAGCCAGGAGGCCAGATACACCCCGCCCAGGTTTACCAGCGGCAGAAACATGGTGCCGAACACCGACAGCGCGGGGGTGAGGCCGTAGGCCTCGGCGGTGAAGCTGGGCACCCAGGTGGTGACGCCGTCTTTTAAAATGCCCTGGGCCGCCAGCGGGAAGAAAAAGATGAAAAGCCCGGCCCGCCGCAGCAGCGGCCACAGGGAGGGGCCCCGGACGGAGGGCCGCGCGGGCGCGGCGGGCTTTGCGGCGGCTTTGCGGCGGCTGATGCCGGAAAGGTCGGCCATGTTGCCCTGCCAGAAGGTCAGGTAGACGTCCTGGCTCATGCCGTAGGGGGGCTTGCCCAGGTCGGCGGTCTTCATGACCGCGCCGCACACGGAATCATTGAGGGCCTGGCTGGCGGACTTTTCCAGATAGCCGCAGCGCTCCACCTTGCCTTCCGCGTCCACGCGCACCACGATGCGCACCTTGCCGCGGTCGGCCGGGGCGGCCCAGTTGGCCAGGATCTTTTCCATGGCCTCACCGGCGTAGCCGTTGGCCACGTCCGCCGCAGCGGCGCCCGCGGCCCGTGCGTGCAGGGGCGCCAGGCACAGCATGAGCACCGGCAGCAGGCCCAGGAGGGCCGTCGGGCGGGAAAGGATTCGTTTCATGTGACCTCCACGAAGGCATATGTGCATGCCGATGCGGCTCTTATGCAGCAATGCCGTTCCAGAATGGCGCATCTTTGGGGAAAGATGGGGCCCTCCCCAAAAACAGCGGGATCTCGAGACAGCAAGGCGGCCGCACCACCGGGCACGACCGCCTTGACGGACCGGTTAGCGGCCCATGAGTTCATTGAGGGTGAAGACAAGGTCCAGCTCGGTGTACTGTTCCGACGGCGGCGGCGGGAACGCCCCCGCCCGGCTGGTGCGCCAGATGGCGTTGGCCGCCGAGGAGTCGTACTGCGCGTTGCCGGAGCTTTGCGTCACGTCGACTTTTTCCACTTCGCCCTGCAGGTTGACCTCTGTCTCTTATACACATCTCCGAGCCCACGAGACTCGACGTCATCTCGTA
>OWIO01002938.1_pt1 | contig 10320 bp, 9 predicted proteins | sample 1733011 | NCBI WGS metagenome assembly OWIO01 (sample SAMN05065779, study PRJEB22554) | human gut metagenome | biome: ENVO:2100002; feature: ENVO:00000062; material: ENVO:00002003 | host: Homo sapiens | place: USA | reverse complement strand
CTACACAAGGAGTATCGTCGGCAGCGTCAGATGTGTATAAGAGACAGCAACAATGCAGACCGCGAAGTGGTTGAAAGCTTTACCGGAGAATTACCTCCTCATACTCCGGTCCACAGTTTCTTCAGCCGGTTGGCACAATTAGGTTTAACATCAAAATCAGCAGCTGTCAAATAAATGCAAACGGATATCAAAGGACATAGCATATCTCCCTTGGCGGTAACATTATTAGTGTTCATCATCGGACTGGGTGCACTCATCTATAGCATATTATTCAGTACTTGGGATATCATTGCATACGTTTGCCTTTCCCCTTTCTTCTTGATAATAGCAATACAAGCATTAAGAAACCCTTTTGCCGGTGTATGTTTCCTATTCACATTCAATTACTTTTTCATTCCCTGGTACAGATACACGCAAGGTAGTGGGTTGAGTGTCTGGTATGATGTTGCAACCGTCACCCTGCTTATAACACTTTTGATATATTCCTATCATCAACAAGGTAAGATTGCATGGAAATACACCAAAAATATTCTGACGTTTGGAGGTTGCATATGGGCCATATATACTGCGGCTGAAATCATAAACCCAACAGCTCTCACGGAAGCTTGGATTTACTCTCGTGGAATCATATACAGCACCCTTGTCATGTCATTAATTGGCGTTTTAACAATGACCTCCTATAAGCGATTGCGCATCATTATGCTTTTTCTGTCCATATTCACATTGACAGCCGTAGCCAAAACTGTTTACCAGAAATATGTAGGTTTTGATGAGACAGAAACAACCATGCTGATTGAAACGGAAATGTACAAGACACACCTTTTATCCGATGTCACCCGATATTTTTCCTTTTTCACAGATGCTGGAAATTTCGGTTCCAACATGGGTTTTGCTGCCATTCTGTTCGGTATCTCGGCTATCTTCGTGAAAGAACGTTTCATAAGACTCTATTATATAATTATTGCCCTTTGTTCCATATATGCCTTGTTCATTTCCGGAACTCGCGGTGCACTGTTTGTCCCCATCGGAGGAAGCATATTGTTTACTTTCCTCAGTAAAAATATCAAGCTCATGGGAGCTACAGTCATATTCGGCTTATTTTTTTATATCTTTTTCGCCCATACCTATATCGGTGAAAGTAACTCTTCAATCAGACGCATGCGCACAGCTTTCAGACCTACAGAAGATGCCTCATACACTGTCCGCAAAGAAAACCAAAAAAGATTGGCTGAATATCTAAAATACAAACCTTTCGGAGAAGGACTCGGTTTGGGAGGGGTAGAAGCCAGAAAATATGGTTCCCGTCTCACAACACTCATTCCCCATGATTCTTTTTATGTCAAGATATGGATGGAAACCGGTATTGTAGGATTAGTGCTTTTTCTTACCATATATGTCAGTACATTGTTAAGAGGTTGCTATCTTATCATGTTTCGGATTAAGAATAACGAGCTACGTGGAATACTCACGGCCATTGCTTGCGGCATTTTCGGACTAATGATAAGCGCCTATGGAAATGCTTTTTTCTTCCAATTCCCTACAGGATTCATGGTTATTTTATTTTTGTCAGTCCTGATTAATGGGGAGCATATCGACCAACTGCTGACCCAACAAAAAATGAAAAAGAAATAGAAAATATTAAATAGAAAACATATATGAACGACATTTTTTCCATATTCAATCCCGACTGGTGGATGGACGAGAACAACAATGCCTTGCAAATGACAGACGCGGTTCTTTTCTTATTGCTGGCCATCCCCGTAGCCTACTTGTTTATCTATGCATTGGCCTCCTTGCGGAAATACAAGAATCCCTATCCACCGTCCCCCAAGCAACATCGTTTCCTGGTCCTCTTTGTTGTGTTGAAAAACGGCAAGGAAGTGATAGAGTCCATCAATCATTTCCTTGATACGCAGATGTATCCGAGAGAAAAATACGACATCGCAGTAGCTGCCACACAACTGTCCGAAGAAGACTTAGTTACGCTGCTCCAGATGCCGGTCAATATTGTCGTGCCCGATAAAGAGCATTGCACAAAGATATATGCCATACAGCAGGTTATGGAGCGTTATTCTCCTCATGAGTACGATGCCATCACCATATTCAATTCAGACAACAAAGTTGTTCCTAACGCATTGGAGCTTTTCAACAACGCCTACTACTCCGGATGCGATGCCATCCAAGCCCACCGCATGACGGAAAACCTGAATACCAACATCGCCGTATTAAACGCCACCAGCGAAGAAATCAACAACCACCTCTTCCGCAAGGCACATACGGCACTGGGATTCTCCTCCGCCCTCATCGGTTCGGGCATGATGTTTGATTTTGAGATGTTTCAGGAAATCGCTCCCAGATTATCAGGAAGCGATTTGGCCAAAGCTACAGAAATGGAACTCTTGAAGGAAAACATATATACCGAATACATGGAAGAAATAGTCTGCTATTGCAAAAAGACGGACGATACATCGGGGTACAGCAAAGAACGCCAACGCTGGTTGGGCTCACAGTATCGCAGCTCCATACTGGCATTGCAACAATTTCCGATAGCCTTCTTACAAGGAAAGTGGGATTTATGCGAAAAATTATTCCAATGGCTACTTCCATCCCGTTTTCTGCTCATCTTATATATCACGATATGTGCCGTGGCAATAACATTCCTGGAGTGGCCGCTTGCTACAAAATGGTATGCACTTTTAGCCGTTTTATTCATCACTTTTTTGATGGCCATGCCCGAAGGGGAAATCAGCCGCAAATTCCGGAGCGCTTTCTGGTCTCTGCCCATATTGGTAGTCACCTCTTCCATGAGCCACATCACAAGAATCTTTAAACGGAAAAAGAAAAGAAAGGCAGCAAAATGAGAATCGCCATCGAAGCCCAACGCATTTTCCGCAAAGACAAGCATGGTATGGACTTTGTCATCCTGGAGACACTGAAAGAACTGCAAAAGCGGAAAGACAGTAATGAATATTACGTATTCGTTGCTCCGGGGGAGGACCGGTGCCTGGAAGAATCGGAAAACCTCCATATCATTGAGCTTTGCTGCCCTACTTATCCACTGTGGGAGCAGATAGCATTGCCCCAGGCCGCCAGGAAGCTGAAAGCGGACTTGCTGCATTGTACATCGAACACAGCCCCGCTATGGTGTCCCATCCCTTTGGTGCTGACGCTTCATGACATTATCTATCTGGAGCCGCGTCAGCATCGCAGTCCTTCCTTCTATCAGGAAATGGGATGGCATTACCGTCGCCTGATTGTTCCCCGCATCCTGAAGAAAGCAAGAAAGATTATTACAGTTTCGCAGTTCGAGTGTACCCGCATACAGGAAGCTTTGCAGCTTCCCAAAGAAGTCATTAAAGCCGTGTACAACGGCTACAGCGCTTACTTTACGATGCAGGAAACACCCGATAAGAGTATTGTGCAGAAATACATACCGCATCCGGACTTTCTTTTCTTTCTTGGAAATACAGACCCCAAAAAGAATGCGGCGCGTACCCTGAAAGCATACGCGTTATATCTGCAAGCATCCCAAACGAAACGCCCCCTTCTCATTGCCGATTTAAAAGAAGAATATATCGACCAGCTTCTTCAGCAAGAAGGAATCACCAGGATAAAAAAACATCTGTATTATCCAGGATATATCGGCAACAAAGATTTAGTAACCCTTTATAATGCAGCATTTGCATTCCTCTATCCTTCCTTGCGTGAAAGTTTCGGAATTCCTATGCTGGAGGCTATGGCTTGCGGTACTCCTGTAGTGACGAGCAACGTTTCGGCAATGCCCGAAGTTGCCGGTAAAGGTGCCATTTTAGTCGACCCTCAAAAACCGCAAAAAATAGCAGATGCCTTGCTACGTCTGGAGAATGATGCAACATTCTATCAGCAACAAGTAAATTACAGTCTGGAACGTGTAAAACTGTTCTCCTGGAAACACACAGCAGAAGAATATGTAAAGATATATCACAGTATTCACCAGTAATCGGCAAACATCATGAGAGACTTCATCATCACCAGCCTGCAAACATGGGACATCGAAATAGGTAGTACCATCAAGAATACTGCATTGGAAATTTCAAAGCAGAACCGGGTGCTCTACATAAACACTCCGATGGACATTTCCATCCGGCTGAGAGGGGACAGACAATCTCCGTCTTACATCCGGCGCATGGCTGTCATCAAGGGAGAGACTTCACCGCTCCGGCAAATCAACGCCAACATGTGGATACTGGACTGTCCTTTCACAGTGCTCTCGGCCAATTTCCTGCCCGCATCGCTTTTCAATATCGTCAACAGAAAAAACAATGCCCGCATAGCCCGATGGATTGTAGAGCAGGCCACCGCACTCGGCTTCAAGAATTACATTCACCTCATTGATACAGACATTTACCGCAGCCGCTATCTGAAGGAGTATATTCATCCGGCTGTCAGCATCTATTATCGGCGCGACTACGTCATAGGCGAAGCTTACTGGCGCAGGCACGGCACCCGTCTTGAGCCAGAATTAGCAGCCTCTGCAGACATTGTTCTGGCAAACTCCACCCGTTTTGCCGCAGAGTTGCAAGCCTACAATCCCCATACCTACCCCATCGAAACCGGAGTAAACCTGACGCTATACGACCCCGCCAAAGAGTACGGAACACCCGATGATGTACAAAATATTCCACATCCTATCATCGGATATATGGGTACGATAAACAGTACCCGCCTTGACGGAGAACTGCTTTATCAGATAATAAGTCAGCGTCCCGATTATAGTTTTGTGTTCACCGGCCCGGAAGATGACATTTTCCGTCGGGACCGTATCCATAGTTTGAAAAATGCCTATTTCACCGGACAAAAAAAAGTGGACGAATTACCGGCCTACATAGCTGCCTACGATGTCTGCATCAATCCGCAAATGGTGAACAAGATTACCAACGGCAACTATCCGTTGAAAATAGACGAATATCTGGCTATGGGTAAACCCACTGTCGCAACCAGTACCCACACCATGCGCAACATATTCACAGGTCACACGCACCTGGCCATCAACCCGGAGGAATGGCTTGCGGCCATAGACCGTGCTGTGACCGAAGCTGACGACAAAGAACTGGCCAAACAGCGCATAGCCTTTGCCGAGACCCACAGTTGGGGGCATAGTGTGAAGAAAATCTATGAAATAATCGACTCATTCCTAAAGAAGAAAACTACATGAACTATCGTAACATAGACGACTTGAACCATTGCATCCTGCAACATCTCAGCATTCTGCCACGGGATTTCGACCTCATTGTCGGTGTACCCCGCAGTGGCATGTTTCCCGCCAACCTGCTGGCACTCTATCTGAACCTGCCCGTCACGGACATTGATTCTTTCCGCAACGGGCATATTTATCAGACCGGAGAACGGGGGAAAACTTTCAACATGACCCACATACACAAAGTACTGGTTGTGGACGACAGCATAGCCACGGGAAAAGCTGTGAAGAAATGCCGCGAGCTCCTGAAGGACATAGAACATTTATACAACATCAAATACTGTGCCATTTATGCAGTTCCACTACACACTCATTCTGTTGATTATTTTTTCGAAATAGTCGATTATCCCCGTTTCTTCCAATGGAACATCATGAACCACTCTATTCTGCAAAAAACGTGCATGGACATCGACGGTGTGCTTTGCGCAGACCCCACTCCGGAAGAGAACGATGACGGCGAGAAGTACCGTCATTTCCTGCTGAACGCTCTTCCTGAATGACTTCCCATGTTCACCATTGGCACACTGGTCACTTCACGCTTGGAGAAATACCGTCCGGAGACGGAAGCCTGGCTCCAGAAGAACCATGTGAAATACAATAAGCTCGTCATGCTGGACCTGCCGGATATGGCTGCACGCCAACGGGCGAATTGCCACGCCTCCTTCAAAGCCAAAGAATACGGTTCATCCACCGACTACATGCTGTTTGTAGAAAGCTCTATGCCGCAGGCTGCGGAAATCAACCGCCTGACCAAGAAACCGGTGCTTTGTACAGAAACTTTCCAGATGATTTATGAATCCAAATCACTATACTATAATCTGAAGTCGGGAGAAACATTCCCGTGGCTACGGCGTTTTATGATAAGGGTGCGCAACAGACTGAGAGCATTATCTCCTTCCAAGAAATAGCATTCGCAGCATTTTGGAACAGTTAAACAGTTTGTCTACTAATACCGGCCCGATTGTTGCAATAAAAGTTGCAGACAGCAATATGGGGACAATCGCATCAATCCCCATCATTTTCAGTATAATCCGCCCACCGGAAGTACCGAAACCATGAAAAAGATAAATACTGTACGCATAGCCGCCTATCCAGACAAAAAAACGGTTGTGCCACTTCAATGCCAGCAGCAGGAACAAGGTGGGAATCAACGTCACGGGATAAAGCAACATGCTCAAAGAGGCGTATTTACCGGGATAGAACCACACTATCTGTATCAAGACAATCCCCCATAGCGCCACGGCAAGCAAGACACGCCTGACAGCCAGACGACTGTAGAGCGACACAGCAAAACGGCAGGCAGCCACGCCGACAAAGAAATAGGGCAACTGTCCCAAAGCGCCCTTGAAACTGAACAGGTCGGGAACCTCATGCAGAATCCATACATCATTTATCCTACTGAAAATCAGCGCCACAATGCAACAAACAGCCCACTTGCCCGGAGTGTCCATCCACTTCCGGCTGTCCATCCACCATTGCACTACAAAAATCAAGAACAACGACGGCAGATACCAATATATGGTATAAGGGAATACATAAATGCGCCACATTTGGCTAAGCTCCCCTTTATTATTAGTGCCCGGCATCAGATACTGTACCAGAAAATACAACGTGCCCACCGCCGCCATCGGCACCAGCAGACGCAAAGCTTTCTTCCGGACAAAACTTCCAAAACCGGAAGATGCAGAGAAAGGCTTCAACGCATAAACCCAGCCGGCAATAGCCGTAAACAACGGCATCTGAATATAATCTATCCATACGTAAAGATAACGCAATGGATGTGGAAAATCAATTTTCATGCCCCCACCAGGTCCGGAACCGATGACATGCCCCACCACTACCAATAAAATAGCGATACCACGCAAAGTTTCAATAGATAAGTTTTTTTCCTGATTCACCATGAAACAAATATAGTGCATTTGTTCGAAAGAACAGAATTAAAGAACGTGAAAAAAGAACGGATTTAAAGAACCGCCTTATGTATCTCTTAAAGGTCTTGCAGAATAATACAAAAGTAATTTCCGTTTACCGAAAGCTGAGATTTGGGATAACACGTGAGCATATTAACTATCTTCCATTATAAATTCAAGCATAGAGTATGAGGAAAACAAGAGATGTACACACAAGAGTAAGTGTCTGTTTTACTAAATATAATTAATTGTTAAAACAACAATGAATTAAAAAAAAAGTTATAGATTTAAATCGTCAAACAATATCAATTTAAATTATGATTGCAAATTTAGATTGCATCAGTTAATAATTTTCTAAAACTTTTTTTATAATGGGGACAAATGTTTTTTTAAAAGCCGGTTTGCGGAATTCAGATAGCAAACGTTTTTTTAAAATTCTTTGGGTGGTTATACTTGCGTTATATCCTTGGTTATTGTCTGCACAGACGTTTGCTAAGGCAAAGAAGGCAGTATATGTAATTGTTGACGGAATTCCTGCCGACCAGATTGAAAGGCTTCATACACCGGCTATATTCGATATTGCTTCAAAAGGCGCTTACAGTCGGGCATATACCGGAGGAGAAATTGGTGGATATTCACAGACGGCGACAATCTCAGCTATTGGCTATACCAATCTGCTGACAGCAACTTGGTTTAATAAGCATAACGTAGGAGGCAATTCCGACCTGAAACCGAATTACAATTACTGGACGATCTTTCGGATTGCCAAAGAGCAACCCAAAAAATATAAAACGGCTATCTATTCCAGTTGGACGAATAACCGGACAGTTTTGATTGGGGAGGGGAAAAAGGAAACAAACTATCTCAAGATTGATTATGTAAAAGACGGTTACGATTTGGACAGCATCCGTTTTCCGAAAAAAGAGAAGGATTTGCATATTTTCGATATAGACGAACAAATTTCGAAAGATGCAGCTGAAGGTATCCGCACAGATGCGCCCGATCTGAGTTGGGTGTATTTATGGTACACTGACGATGCAGGGCATATTGCCGGTAACGGAGCATTTTTCGATGAATATGTGCGTAAAGCAGACGAGCAGGTTGCCCGCATTTGGGAAGCCGTGAAATATAGGGAGGCCAATTTTGATGAAGAATGGATGGTCGTTATTACCACCGATCATGGACGCGGAGAGAATGGACACGACCACGGGGGACAGTCCTGGCGTGAACGTACGACCTGGGTTTCAACGAATGTACCGGTAAACAGTCATTTCACATCCGGCAATTTGGCAATCACCGATATTGCACCTTCCATCTGCCGGTTCATGGACTTTGAGGTTCCACAATCTGTCTTGTGGGAACAAGATGGCATGTCCTTTGTCGGGGATGCTGACATTTACGATTTGCAGACAATGCCTTATGATAATACGGTCGGTTTATCCTGGAAATGTTATTCGGAGAATGTTCCAGTGACCGTTTATGTTGCCGTCACAAATAAATTCAAAGAGGGAGATGAAGACGAATGGATCAAATTGGTGACGCTACCGGCCGGAAAGAGAAGTTACACAGTCGATCTACAAGCTTTGCCAGAATCGAAGTTCTATAAGTTTGTCATCGTTGCTCCTGGTAATCACTTGAATCGTTGGCTAGAAAAATAAGGGCATGCAAAAACCTTTTCTGTCTAAAGGAGCTTACAAGAACCAACAACAAGTCCAATGGGTATTTCAGGAGGTTTCTTATCGTTCCGATACCCAGGTCAGAAATGGATCCGAAGCTGGCTGAGAAGATTGTTGATACAGAGTTGCCCGGAATTACGAACCGGAGAAGGAAATCATAATCCGACTCCGGTTATTTTTTATGTTTCCAAGAGTGGTAATTTCTCCATTCTGGTATTCATTCACGACGAAATGATCACTGACCTCAGACCGAGCACCCCAAGATTTATTCAGTTGTTCAATTGTCCGATTGATTTTTTTGCATTATAAATCAGGTAGCAGGCGAATATTTTTAACGCCAAAGTCCTTACTTTTATCAAAAAATACATATTAAAGATTTTCTTTCATGAAGTAAAAAACTATAGATTCTTTTTTTCCTTATTCATCAAAAACCAGATTTTTCGCTGCCATTCATACACTGCAAATCTCTCATCATCGGAGTCGTCAGTCTTTTCCACATATGTTCTTATACTTGGGGCGGAAGGATATTTGGCCCGGATAATATCATCTATCAGATAGCCGTTCAGCCCCTTGAATTGCTTGAAAAGGAAACTTTTGAACATAAGGTTGATATATATAGGATTATTGCATATATACGTTTTATATGCCTGATATGCTTTAGACTTCATATAGTCTGAAACCCTGCTGCTGAAATTGAGTTTACCAAGCTCTTCTTTTAATGCCTCTTCCAGTTTTTTATACTCAGTAGAGTCCGTTATACTGTACCAATAATGTTCATCGGGTTTAGTTATTAGATCCACCCATGCACTGGCTTCCCAATAATCGGTTACCATTCTTATGGAATCTCTTTGTTCCGGAGACATCGCGTAAAACAAGGAGTCTTTTTCCCAGCCTTCAAAAAGAGCTTCAATAGAATTGATCTTCTCTTGCTTCAGTCGTTCATATATATCCGGTAATTCTTTATCAAGAATGGAAGTTATCTGGAAAGCCCCACTTTCTATTCTACAATTAACACGTGTATTGGTTATGATAGAGTCGTTGAATACAAAAGCGATCTGCCTGCCTATTGCCTTTTCCGTTTCTTTAGCCCATTTGTTCAATTTGTATTTACTGATTTGCCCACTAATCACATTTTTCCCAAAATAGTCCGTTTCCAATCTAAGTGAAATAAAATCTTTTATCGTCACGATAGGTTCTCGGGAGATACTATCTGTTTGTCCGGATAAAATATGATACCAACCATTTTCCCGAAATTTATTTTGGCAAACTGAAAAATATGGAAGGAAAGAAAACAATGCCAATATTCCAAATAATTTTTTACACATAACCTAATGTTTTTTAAATTCTGATTTCAAATACCGTTCTCCTTCGGGTACAATTCTAACAGAGTTCCGGACACATACACTTATTAAGATTCAAAAAATGATGAGAATAACAACGACAGTAATTGCTGTCTCTTATACACATCTGACGCTGCCGACGATACTCCTTGTGTAGA
>OWIO01002931.1_pt1 | contig 10362 bp, 10 predicted proteins | sample 1733011 | NCBI WGS metagenome assembly OWIO01 (sample SAMN05065779, study PRJEB22554) | human gut metagenome | biome: ENVO:2100002; feature: ENVO:00000062; material: ENVO:00002003 | host: Homo sapiens | place: USA | reverse complement strand
CGATGATCGCCATCAGTTCGTCGTGGGCTGGAGGTTCCATTAAGGCGCTGAAGACGCGGATCGAACCGTCGCCGCAAGCGAAGGCATTGACGTCGGCCACCTTGTAAACCTTGAAGTTGAGCGGTAACCCGTCGACCTCTGTGATACCCTCGGTCAGGCGTTTGAGGCGGGCCCCGTATTCGGTCGTCTCATCGGCGACGGGGTTGTTGGCGTCCATCCATGCTACGGCTTCGCGGCTCAACTGTGCGATGTCGCTGTCGCTCAGGGTCACCGCTTTGGCGACATCCTTCCCGGCGTCGAGCAGTTTTGCCGTGTTGAGTTTCTTGCCGCCGATTTTCAGCTGGGCAATCGCATCCCCGGGCCACAGGACGCTTAGGGACAGGACGGAACATAAAAGCAGGAGTTTCTTCATTTTCGTTTACGGAGTTTTAAGTTTCCAGGCAAAGATAGCAAATTATCCGGGAACCGCTATGGACGTAAAGCCCATTCGGTTTTCCCGGTTCCGAATGTTATTGCCGTGCTGCGAAGCTCAGTCTTTTTTCCAGCGCTTGAGTGTGGGAAAGTATTCGCGCATCAGCGTGACGGACTCCTCGAAAGTATAGCTTTTGCCATTTTCGTCGCGGAACTGTTCGTGGAACTGTGCACAGTGGCGGATCATCTCCTCCATCGTACATGCCGCGGTGAAGGTGCCGCCCTTGTAACAATAGACGCAGTATTCCCCGCTCGGGCTTCCGTCGGTTTCAGTGCCGAAATCGCCCGCCGCCTGCATCGGCATGCCGCAGCTCTGGCAGAATTTCATCTCTTCGTTCATCGTTCTAAAGTTTTATATCCTGCCGGAACCGATGAGGCGCGGTTCGTCGAGGATCGGTTTAGTCTGTGCCGGAAATATCCATTTTACAAATGTAGGCAATTCCCGTTTCCGGCAAATTTATTTGCCGGATATATTCGCGGGCATGGTTAAAAGCAAAAGCAGTCGATCATCCATTGGTCGTCTATACCTTTGACCGTGGCATTCAGATTCCCGTCCGATGAGGTAAGTTGCATCTCCTGCCGTCTGGTATCCCAGATAAAGTCCACTTCCCAGGTTATCGGGTTCATCTCTTCGGCGATGGCGGAGTAGTTGTCGATCAGCGGATCCTTGCGGAGCCACTCGCCCTGTCCGCTGCCTATTTTGCCTGTTTTAACACTGTCGGCCATCTGGTCGAAAGTCGTTTCCAGACTCTTGAGCAGGTCGGGCGTAAGGTAATTGCTTTGCTTCAGTGCGTGGACGTATTTGCCGAGTTCATCCCGGTCGAGTTTTACAAGTTTGCCTTCGTCATCGTATTTTGCAGCTTTCAGCTCCTTGAACGACCAGTAATTGGCTTTGTACCAGTCGATAAACTCGGTAGCCCTCTCTTTGGCCCGGGCTATATTGCGGGTCTGGCTGCGAACCGTTTCCGCAGGATAAAGTTCGTTCGGATACACGTCGAGTATTTGATCGAGGAGTATGCGCCACATGGCGCTGGTTCCGTCGTTGGAACGCCGCCCCCAGAACGTATAAGCCCAAAGCAACAGATATTGATCGTCGGAATTTCTGTTGACCGTGTAGCGTACATAGGGATTGGTGATGTAGTCGCCGTATTCTCGCCAAAGCAGATACGTGTCTTCCTCGTTTGCATAGTTGTAAATGTCAGTGAAAGCGTCCCTGCCGTTCTTTTCACCCAGTGCGTTCAACTCCCGCCAGGCCAGATCGAGCATGTCGACCCTTTTGGCAAAGAAATTATAATCGATAGCGTCCTTTCTTTTCAGCAGCGCTTTTTTCAGCCACCAGAGCATGGTGTCGAAATCCTCCGAATCGAAATCCTCATAGTCCGAGTGGAATACCTGATGGTAAAAGCGGCTTAACCGCTGTTTGACGACGAAGCGCATGCTGTCCCTTGCCGCGAATTCCCTGTATTTTTCTTCGCCTATCTCCTCGGGACTCGTTAGGATACAAGGCGTATAAATCGCATTCGGATTATATTCCAATATTTCGCTGCACTCCATTACAAAAGAATAAACGTAGTCTTCACCCAGTGCTGCCCAATCGTATTGGTTGTAGATATACATAGCGTCGTCGGCAAGACGTTCTGCGGTTTCTTCACTCACGACTACCTCTTCGTCGGGGCAGTCCGGGGTTTCTCGCTGCGCGTCCGATTCCGTATATTCCCGGTTGTCCGATGTCGAGCGGCGATGCGATTCCGACCAATAGAATGCGTCGGTCGAGGCGAGGTCGCATGCGATGGTCGAGACCAGAATGTATGCGATGGTCGACAGAATGAAAAGCAGGATCAGCACTATTTTCCAGCCGGTTTTTCGGATACGGGTGGTTCTGCGCAGGAGAAGTACCAGCAGCCAGGTAATAAAAAGATGTACCGCAATGAAAATGGAGAATACCCGGAAGAATCCCCGAATCCAGATGTCGGGTATTGTGGAAGCTAAGAAGGCGGACGGTACGGCCAGCAACAGCGACAGTGGTATGAAGAGCTGGGTTTTCGACAATCGCTCCACGAAACTCTGCTGTCGCTCCTCTTCCGAAAGAGGTTCTATTTTATTGGTCAGTCGCACCAGCCCCACGATTATGCAGGTCACCAGTGCGGGAAGCAGGAGAGTCCAGAATTCGAAGACGGCGAGCCATGTCAGAGGAGTCGAGTAGTCGCTGCCCAACTTGGAGTATAGGGCTATGAGGGAGATTGAAATGCCTATCCCCGTTGAAATCAGATAAATGCCGCTGATAAGCCGGCGAAAGTGTTTTCTTGTCATTATTGTTTGGGATTGTGTGTTGGGGGTGGGGGTGTTATTTTGGCACGAAATCCAGGATCGCCCGGGCCGTCGCATCGGGTTCTTCGAGGAATCCCATGTGTCCCGAGTTTTCCAGCCATACGACCTTCGCCTGCGGATGCTCCGCTACCATTTTCTCGGCCGCTTCGGGCGGGATGTAACCGTCTTTCCTGCCGAGGATAAAGAGCTGCGGCACCTTCGACGAGCGCAACATCGCGTTCTGGTCTTTGCGGGTGACCATGCCTCCCAGCAGTGCGACGATCCCTTCGTCTTCGGTAAGGAAAACCTGCTCGGTCAGGTCTTCGATATACGCTTGCATCCGCGTGCGGTTCTCCTCGGCAAAGCCTGCTGCCGGAGCTACCCGGGCGAGCATGTCCTTCTTGCCTGCCTTTACGAGGACGATCTCCCTGCGGCGGTTTTCGGCCTTTTCGGGAGTATCGGGGTTGGGGGTGGAACTGAGCAGGACGAGCCCGTCGAGCATCCCGGGATGACGCTCGCAGAATGCCAGTGCCACGTAGCCTCCCATGGAGTGCCCTACGAGCGTACAGCGCCCGATGCCCAGAGCCGTGAGGGCGTCGGCTACCGTGTCGGCCAGGAAATCCATCGTATGCACTTCGCCTGTGACGACCGAAATGCCGTGACCCGGCAGGTCGAGCGTCACTACGCGTACCTCTTTATATAGGTAGGGGACGAAATCCTCCCATACCAATGCCGATTCGAGATAGCCGTGCAGCAGCACGACACACTTGTCACCGACCTGCGAATCGCAGACATGCAGGGCCGTAGACCCTGCCATTATAAATTTTTCGGTCATGTTCCGGGAATTATTCCTCCTCGTCATCCCCTTCGTCGAGGTAGTCGAGTACGGATTCGCGCCGCGTCGTGCCGAGAAGATCCTCGTCGTCCTCTTCATCGATCGAACGGTAGAGCGAGTGCCGCTCTTTGCCGCTCTTGCGTATCGGATCGAGGCGTTTTGCCTTTCGAAGTTCGTCCGCGTCGTGTTCGCGGATTCCCTTGGGTGTTTTCATGGGTGGGAGAGGATTGGTTTTAGAAATTGTCGGTTTCGAATACCCCGCTGAAAACCCTGCGGGCAGGGCCCGTGAGCCTGATATTCGTATAATTTTGTGTCCCGGCCTCGTGCGTGAAGCCCACGATCAGCTCTCCGCCGGGAACCTGTATCCGGTATTTTGTCGTTCCGTGCTGCAAAGCATAGTTGGTTATGATCGCCGCAGCCGTGGCACCCGTGCCGCAGGCCAGCGTCTCGTGCTCGACGCCCCGTTCATAGGTGCGCATACGGATCGCCCCGTTGCCCGAGACCTCGACGAAATTGACGTTCGTACCCTGCGGGAACCGCCCCGTATCGTAACGGATATCCCTGCCGCGCCCGTTTACGTCGATGCCGTCGACATCATGCACCATTTCCACGTAGTGGGGAACCCCCGTATTGAGGAACCACCAGCCGTCGCCGCTGCGGATTTCCGATACATTTATCATGCCCAACTCGATTTCGCCCGCGGGGCCCTGCGCACGCCGGATGTGTGCCGTATGCACGCCGTCCGTCGCGTCGAAAAATTTGGTTTCCCCGCCGATGCCCAGATGTTCGGCGAAGAGCGCGAAGCAACGGGCGCCGTTGCCGCACATCTCCCCTGCCGACCCGTCGGCGTTGTAGTAACGCATCGAGCAGTCCAGCTCGGCGCTGCGGCGCAGGGTCATCAGCCCGTCGGCACCGATGCCGAAATGACGGTCGCATAGGGCGGCGATATGCCTGGCACCCGGCCGGAATACCTCTCCGCGGTCGTCGATCAGGATGAAATCGTTGCCTGCCCCCTCGTATTTGACGAATTTTACCAGCACTTCCGATAGTGGTTATATCATTGCAAAAATAATAAAACTTCTAAAAGTTTTACTACTTTTGTGGAAAATATGCGTATTCGCCGGTACCGGCAGGCGCCCGTATTGTTTTTACAGAAAACCTATAAATACAATTCCCATGAAAAGTGTGCTTTTCAAGCATCGTTCGATACGTAAGTTCCGTTCCACCCCTATTCCCGAGGATGTGCTGCACGAGATACTCGAAGCGGCATCGCGTGCTTCGACATGCGGTAACATGCAGCTCTATTCACTGGTCGTGACCCGCGATGCCGCTTTGCGCGGGAGGCTCGCCCCGTGCCACTTCAACCAGCCGATGGTAACGCAGGCCCCGTGCGTGGTGACGGTCTGCGCCGATGTGCACCGGTTCTCGATGTGGTGCCGGCAGCGCGATGCAGATCCGGCCTATGACAATTTCGCGTGGTTCCTCAATGCCGCGACCGATGCCCTGCTCGCTGCCCAGAACCTGTGCGTCGAGGCTGAACTGAAGGGGCTGGGCATTTGCTATCTCGGAACGACGATCTATACTGCCGGCGAGATTGCCGACATCCTCGAACTGCCCAAGGGCGTCATTCCGCTGACGACCGTCGTGGTGGGGTATCCCGACGAGTCGCCCGAACTGACCGACCGCCTGCCGCTCGAAGGTGTGGTGCACTATGAGAAATATACCGACTATACGGCCGCCGAGATCGACGAGTTGTGGGCCGAGCGCGAAGAGTCGGAGCTCACCAAACGCCTCCTCGAGGAGAACGGTCTGCCCAACCTGGCGCAGGTCTTCACGCAGCGCCGCTACGTTCGCAAGGACAACCTTGCGATTTCGAACTCCTATTTCGCGCTCCTGAAGGAAAAAGGGTTCTTTAACAACTGACGCTGGGGTGCGGGGGGCCTGTCGTATATTCGTTGCCGCCATGCTGGGCCTGATCTGCTCGGCATGCAGCGTCACACGCAAAATCCCCGAAGGCCAGTACCTGCTGCAGAAGGTGAAGATCGACGCCGACAAGTCGACGCCCCGCAAGGAGCGCATCACTGCGGCCGATTTCGAGAAATATGTGCGCCAGACCCCGAACAAACGCTTTCTGGGTACCAATTTCTATGTCTGGCTCTACGAGCAGGCCAACCCCGGCAAGCAGAACTGGTGGAACAACTGGAAGCGCAGGATCGGGCAGGAGCCCGTGTTGCTGGACATGGGCCTGACGGATCGGAGTGCCCAGAACCTGAAGATCTTTATGGATTCGAAGGGCTTCCGCGCATCGCAGGTGACCTTCGAGGTGGACACCACCTCGCGGCGCAAACGCGCCAGGGTCACTTACCGAACCCGGCAGGGCGAGCCTTACCGGATCGACTCCGTGTCCTATGAGTTCCAGGACAAGTTCCTCGAACAGATCATCCTGCCCGATACCGCCAATACGCTGCTCCGCAAGGGCGGCATCTTCGACATCACAGTACTCGACCGCGAGCGCGAGCGTATTGCGGCCTACCTCAAGGAGCGGGGTTATTACAACTTTACGGTCAACAATATCGAGTATGTGGCCGATACGCTGGGCGGGGGCCATAAGGTCGGGCTCGAACTGGTCGTCAAGCAGAACCTTACGGGATATAACGAGCGCGGCCTTCCGGTCATGGACAACAACATGGTCTACCGTATCGACCAGATCAACGTCTTCCCCAATTACGACCCTACGGTAGCCCGAACCGATTCGACGTTCCTGCAGCGGCTCGACACGCTCTATTACCGCGGCTTGAATATCGTCTATGAGAAACGCCCCAACCTGCGACCCGCGATCCTGCGGCAGGCGGTACCGCTCTACCCGAACTATGTCTACAATTCGGCGCAGGTGAACCGTGCCTATACCGACCTGATGTCGCTCGGGTATTTCAAGAGCGCCAAGATCGAATTCGTGGAGCAGCCCCAGAGTGCCGAGGTCACCAACTACGTCTCCTTTATCGGGGCGTCGGCCGATTCCACGCAGACCCGTTATACGCGGGAAGGGTACCTGAAATGCAATATCCTCTGTACCCCGACCCTGAAACAGAGTTTCAAGGTCGATCTGGAAGGAAGCACCACGTCGAGCTTCTACGGACTGAAAGCCACCGTCGGCTACCAGAACCGTAATATCTTCCGGGGTGCCGAGGCGTTCGACGTTTCGTTCACGGCCGGCTATGAGTTTATGAAGGCGCCCGATGCCAGGAAGAAGCGGGCCACGGAATTTGGCTCGGCGACCATGATGACTTTCCCGCGCTTCCTGATGCCCTGGCGCACGCGGCGGTTCCGTTCGGTCAACCAGCCCAAGACCAAGGTCGAGTTGTCGGTCAATTTCCAGGATCGCCCCTATTACCGGCGCACGCTATCCAGTGCGGGCATCACCTACCAGTGGACGAACAACCGTTACTCGACGTTCTCGCTGCGGCCCATCGACATCAATGTGGTCGATGTCAACAACCTCGACGAATCGTTCCTGATGATAAACAAGACCGATTCCGCGGGGCAGCAGGAGCTCACACCCAACAAGTACCTGCTCGAGAGTTTCCGCACGCAGTTCATCGGCGGGCTGACGTTCGGCTATTCGTATAACAACCAGCGTAAGAACCTCGGGGGCAATGCGACCAATATCCGGTTCAATTTCGAGACGGCGGGCAACCTGATCGACGCCGTAGACCGCTTGTTCTATGCGCGTCCCAAAGACGGAAGCCCGGCCAAGATTTTCGGGATCGAATACTCGCAGTATTTCCGTACCGACCTGAGCATCAGCCGCAAGATCATGCTGGGGGGAGCCACGGCGCTCGTCGGCCGCATCTATGGCGGCGTGGCGATGGCTTACGGCAATTCGACCTCCGTCCCGTTCGACCGCCAGTTCTATTGCGGCGGCAGCAACGGTATGCGCGGCTGGGCGCCCCGTACGCTGGGGCAGGGTTCGGTGCCCGACCCCCACAGTTCCTTCCCCATACAGACGGGCGATGTGAAGCTGGAGGCCAACCTCGAACTGCGTTTCCCGGTATGGGGCATGGTGCATGGCGCGACCTTCTTCGACCTGGGTAACATCTGGTATATCCGGCAGAACTCCGACTACTCCGATGATGCGGTCTTTCATTTCGACAAGTTTTACAAGCAGTTGGGGTTCAATACGGGCATCGGCCTGCGGCTGGACATCAAGTTCGCGGTGCTCCGTCTCGACTGGGGCGTGCAGCTCCATAATCCGAACAATCCCTCCGGCGAAAAGTGGATACACAACCTGCGCTGGAAAAATACGGCGCTCAATTTCGGCGTGGGGTACCCCTTCTGATTCCCGCCCCTTCCCTTTTTGCCGTCGGAGGATTATCCCCGGGGCACGCGCATAAAGCCTCCCCGGCCAAGCGGCCGGGGAGGCTTTGTTGTCTGCGGCAATGCCGTGCCGTCAGTTCTGTGCCTTGTACTGCGAGGGCGACATGCCCGTATTGCGTTTGAAGTAGCTGCCGAAGAACGATTGGTTCGGGAAATTGAGGTAGTAGGCGATCTCCTGAATGCTCATGGTGGAATATTTGAGCAGTGTCTTGGCCTCGATGATCACGTAGTTGTCGATCCACTCCGAAACCGACAGCCCGCTGATCCGTTTTATGAGCGTCGTGAGGTATTTGGGCGTGATGCAGAGTTGTCGGGCATAGAACCCCACGCTGCGTTCGGTGCGGTAGTGTTCGCCCAGCAAGTGCGTGAATTGCTTGAAATATTCTTCGGCCCGGTTGTGTATGGGATTCTGTACTTCGGGATGCTCCGAGAGGTAGTTGTAGAGGACGTCCCCGACCTTGTAGATCGTCGCGGCAATCAGCCCGTTGATGATATCGTACGTGAAATGGGTTTCTTTGCCCCGGGTTTCACGCTCGATCTGCGCGATGAAACTGCGTATCGAGTGGCTTTCCTCGTGCGTGAGCGTCAGGCAGGGGTTGGCTGCGAATTGCAGGAAAAGCTGGAGCAGGTTTTTTGTGTCGATGTTGATGCGGCGCAGGAAATCGGGTGATACGACGATTACGTTGGCCCTGAAATACTCCTCCGACTTGACCTGGAGGATATTCTTCGGGCTGAAGATGAAGATCGAATTTTTCTTCAGCCGGTATTCGTGCAGGTTGAGCGATACGCTGGTTTCGCCTTCCGTGCCGACGCCGATGACGAAGGCGTCGATGCGGCACGGGAACCGGAAAATTTCCATACGGTTGTCGCTGCTGGCCGTGAAGCACTCCCTCATCAGGCCCTGGCGGTTGTCCCCGGACATTTCGATGAGCTGCGACAGCGTGAATGAGTTGATCATAGTTTCTGTGTGTTTTCTGTTCATTTATCCCTTACAGTCGGGCTGAATATAGCAAAAAAACAGTAATTTAAGTTCATTATGTTCGATAATCGAACGAAATGAACAATATAGACTCCTTTCCGTATTTTTCCGGTTGTTTTGCCGGATATGGGCATGAAAAAAGTGCCGGGGAGCCGGCACTTTTTAAGTTTTTATTTTGAGTTTATTCGTCTTACCTTATTTTGCCGCAGGTGCTGCGGGAGCGGCGGGCGTAGCTGCCGGGGCGTCCGTGATCCCCAGTTCCTTCTTCACGGCCGGGGCGAGGTCGGTCAGCATGGCCTCGTCGAAATAGGCCAGCGACCCTGTCGAAGTGTCGAAGACTGCCAGGTAGCTGCCTGCGGTCGCAACCTTGTCGATAGCGGCCTTGGCCTTGTCGATGATCGGGGCCAGCAACTCGTTGTAACGCTTCTGGAGATCCTGCTGTGCGACCTGTTCGAAATCGTTGCGGCGCTGGATGAGATCATTCAGTTCCTTCTCTTTGAGCTGGCGCACGGCGTCCGACATGGTCGAGAAATTCTTGTTGAACTCCTGATACTTGTTGTTATATTCGACGACAATGTTCTCCATGCTCTCCTGAAGATCCTTACTGTAAGCTTCGATGTTGGTCTGCATCTCCTTCGTTTCGGGCATCCCCACGATGATCTCCTGCGTGTTGATGCGTCCGAATTTCTGTTGTGCGAAGAGCGATGTCGCGCCCATCACGAATACAACCGCAAGGGTTAGTTTGATTGTTTTTTTCATAAATTATCAGTTAATGTTTTGATGATTCTATTTTTTGAGGACGTCGATAACCTGCTGCGTACGATCCACACTGGGGTTCGAGTAGAGCAGCGTCGGGTTGTTGGCCGAATCGAGCACCACGTCGGCACCCACCTGTTTGGCATAGGCTTCGATCGCGGAAAAGACCTGTTTCTGGATCGGCTCGATCATTTCGATTCGCTTTTTCATCAGTGTGCCGTCGTTGCCGAAGAGGGTTTCCTGATACTCCTGTGCCGCTTTTTCTTTGGCCAGTATGTCGTTTTCCCGGGTCTGGCGCGTCGCGGCCGTGAGCGAGGCTTTCTGGTTCATGTAATTGTTGTAGAGCGTCTCCACCTCTGCGAACTTCGCGTCAACCATATCCTGATATTGTTCTGCCAGTTTGTCCAGCGTGGAGAGCGCCGTATTGTAAGCGTCGATGGACTTGAAGACCTTTTCGCTGTTTACGATTATGTAGTTCTGTGCCGCCAATGTGCCGGTCGTGAGAACGAATACCGCTATTAAAATCAGACGTTTCATAATCCTTTGTGCTTTAAGTTAATATTCGGCCGGTTTCCCGGAACGGTGCTATAAATCTGTCTCTTATACACATCTGACGCTGCCGACGATACTCCTTGTGTAG
>OWIO01002930.1_pt1 | contig 10365 bp, 10 predicted proteins | sample 1733011 | NCBI WGS metagenome assembly OWIO01 (sample SAMN05065779, study PRJEB22554) | human gut metagenome | biome: ENVO:2100002; feature: ENVO:00000062; material: ENVO:00002003 | host: Homo sapiens | place: USA | reverse complement strand
CGTGAATATTCTCAAAAGAAGGGTTGAAGAGGTCGCGCAACAAACCTACGGCGCGGCTGGTCTCTTCATAAATCAACGTCGGATACTTGGTGGCTTTCTGTACTTTCGCCATTGCATCTTCCCAATGCTTGATCAGGACTTTAAGCTCTCCGTCGAGTTCGGCCACGCGTTTGCCTTCGGCCACTGTGCGGACAATCACACCGAAGTTTTTCGGTTTGATGCTCATCAACAGTTGTTTCAGGCGGGCACGTTCTTCGCTCGATTTAATCTTTTGCGAAACGGAAACCTTATCATTAAAAGGGATCAGTACCAGATAGCGTCCGGCAAACGAAATTTCGGACGTCAGTCGCGGTCCCTTGGTAGAGATAGGCTCCTTAACGATTTGCACCACCACTTCTTGTCCGACCTTTAATGTATTGGCCACTGTGCCATCCTTGTCCAGGTCAGGAAGTAGGGTTGCTTTACTGATGGAGTTCAGCTTCTTTTTGTCGCTTAAAGTCTGCTTTACAAACTTTTCGAGTGAGTTAAATTGAGGACCCAGGTCAAGATAATGAAGAAAAGCGTCTTTCTCGTAACCGACGTCTACAAAGCATGCATTCAGTCCGGGCATCAATTTCTTGATACGTCCCAAATACATATTGCCCACTGAGAAAGAAATGTTTCTTCCTTCGCTTTGAAGTTCCACCAGACTCTTGTCTTCGAGAAGGGCGATGGAGACCTCTTTGGGCTGTACGTCTATTACAATTTCACTTGTCACTGTTTTGCTTTCTTATTATTGATTGAATCTCATTTATATGAACAACTTTTTTGACAAAATGTTCATTTAGGGTTAGCTACTTAAACAAAGAACAAACTTGAAAGACATGTAGCTTCGCAAGTTTGTTCTTTATTCTGTTTGATCAGACTTAAAAATTATTTTTTGCTTTTATGTCTGTTCTTTCTTAGTCTTTTTTTACGCTTGTGCGTAGACATTTTATGTCTTTTTTTCTTTTTTCCGCTTGGCATAGCTTCACATTTTATGGGTTAATACTCTTGTTTATTATTTCTTTACTGAAATTGTAAATGTCTTAGCCGGTTTGAAGGCCGGAATGTTGTGCTCTGGAATGATGATAGTAGTATTCTTAGAAATATTACGAGCTGTCTTTTGAGCTCTTTTCTTAACTACGAAGCTACCAAACCCGCGAAGGTATACATTCTCATCGTTAGACAATGAGTCTTTAACAGCTTCCATAAATGCTTCAACTGTTGTAAGAACTGTTGTCTTATCAATACCGGTTTTCTTTGTAATCTCGTTTACAATATCTGCTTTAGTCATTTTTCCTTAAAAAAAATATTATTACTAGGTTTTTGCTAATTTTTTGGACTGCAAATATATAGCTTTTTGGTCTGCTAAAAAAATATATTCTGCACATTTTTCTAAAAAAGTGGAGGCATTAAGTTTTCTTAGAGACAAAAGAGTTACTTTTGTACTGCTTTTGGATAGTATATACGAGATAAATGTTAGATGATAGATCGAAATCAGGAATGAATATTTTTAGTGAGGCTATAGTTGAATGGTATAAAGAATACAAGCGTGATTTGCCTTGGAGAGAATCGTCGGACCCGTATCGGATCTGGATATCGGAGATTATTCTCCAGCAGACACGGGTGGCGCAGGGATATGATTACTTTCTCCGGTTTATCAAACGTTTTCCTGATGTGAAGGCATTGGCAGACGCTGACGAGGATGAGGTGATGAAATACTGGCAGGGACTGGGATATTATTCTCGTGCCCGCAACCTGCATGCTGCGGCCAAAAGTATGAATGGAGTTTTTCCGGAAACATACCCCGAAGTGCTGGCGCTGAAAGGAGTAGGGGAGTATACGGCGGCAGCTATCTGTTCTTTTGCCTACGGTATGCCTTATGCGGTGGTAGACGGAAATGTGTATCGGGTACTTTCCCGTTATTTTGGCATTGATACTCCGATTGACTCGACGGAAGGAAAGAAACTGTTTGCTGCTCTGGCGGATGAAATGCTGGATAAGAAACAGCCGGCTCTTTATAATCAGGGTATTATGGACTTCGGAGCGATACAGTGTACTCCACAGTCACCCGATTGTTTGTTTTGCCCGTTGGCGGATAGTTGTTCGGCACTTTCAACAGGAAGGGTGACTCAGCTTCCGGTGAAACAACACAAGACAAAGACGACGAACCGTTACTTTAATTATATCTATGTACGTGCGGGCGCGCATACCTATATAAATAAGCGGACGGCAAACGATATATGGAAGAACTTGTTTGAACTGCCACTGATAGAAACTCCGGTTGCTTTGTCCGAAGAGGAGTTCCTTACATTGCCGGAATTCAGGTCATTAATAGCATCGGGTGAGAATCCGGTGATACGCTTAGTCTGCCGGGATATGAAGCACGTGTTGTCACATCGGGTCATCTATGCCAACCTGTATGAAGTGGCTTTGCCCGAAGACACGAAGTCCTTCGCTAACTTTCAGAGAATACGATTGGAGGAATTGGACAAGTATGCGATTTCCAAGTTGGTGCAGACTTTAATTCAGGTAATAAGTAATAGGTAATAAGTAATAGGTAATAAGCTGCGCTATAAACCGAATGGTTAATACCTATTACCTATTACTTATTACCTACTTATTACTTAAAATACTTGCATACTATTGTTATTCTGTTTAATTTTGGCAGCAGATTTAAATAATAGAATCATAAACTTGATACATGTATGTCAGTAAATAAAGTGATATTGATAGGAAACGTAGGACAAGATCCTAGGGTGAAATATTTCGATACAGGTTCGGCAGTGGCAACTTTCCCTTTGGCTACTACTGATCGTGGCTATACATTGGCCAATGGAACCCAGATTCCCGAAAGAACGGAATGGCATAATATTGTTGCATCCAACCGTTTGGCTGAGATTGTGGACAAATATGTGCACAAAGGTGACAAACTGTATCTGGAGGGGAAAATAAGAACCCGTTCATATAGTGATCAGTCGGGCGCTATGCGTTATATCACTGAGATTTTTGTGGACAATATGGAAATGTTGTCTCCGAAAGGGGCTAATACAGGTGCGGGAGCTCCTCAACCATCTGCAACACAGGCTCAGCAGCCGCAGCAGATGCAACAGTCGCAACAACAGGCGCAGCCGTCACAGGCACAGCCGATACAAGATAATCCGGCAGATGACTTGCCGTTTTAGATACTGTGATAATGTGTCAATAGGCTGATGGCTGATTGGCACATTATCTTTTGTTTAACTAAAATACATACTCTTTGGACTCAGATGGTTATTTAAGCCAATTGGCTGAAATTTTCAACGGTATTACCGTAAACACTCCTTCAATCTCTGCTATTATCGCCATAGTACTGGCAGGTGTGCTCCTGCTTGCTTCCGGCTTTGCTTCGGCTTCTGAAATAGCTTTTTTCTCACTCTCTCCTTCGGACTTGAATGATATTGACGAACACAATCATCCTGCTGACGAAAAGATCAGCGCACTCCTTGGAGATTCCGAACGGCTTCTGGCTACGATACTGATCACTAACAATTTTGTGAATGTGACCATTATCATGCTCTGCAACTTCTTCTTCATGAATGTATTCGTGTTTCATTCTCCCTTGGCGGAGTTCATTATACTGACTGTAATCCTGACTTTCCTGTTATTGTTGTTCGGAGAGATCATGCCGAAGATTTATTCAGCACAAAAGACATTGGCATTTTGCCGTTTCTCCGCTCCGGGCATCTATTTTCTGGAAAAACTGTTTCATCCGGTTGCTTCTATGCTGGTGCGTTCTACCACTTTTCTGAATAAGCACTTTGCCAAGAAGAATCATAATATTTCTGTGGATGAACTTTCTCATGCATTGGAATTGACGGACAAAGCTGAAATTTCTGAGGAAAATAATATTTTGGAAGGAATTATCCGCTTCGGTGGTGAGACTGTGAAAGAGGTGATGACATCTCGTCTTGATATGGTCGATCTGGATGTCCGTACCCCTTTCAAAGAAGTGATGCAGTGTATCATTGAAAATGCTTATTCACGTATCCCTATTTATTCCGGTTCGCGGGATAATATCAAGGGTGTGCTATATATCAAGGACCTTCTGCCACATGTCAATAAGGGAGATAATTTCCGTTGGCAATCATTGATCCGCCCTGCTTATTTTGTGCCGGAGACGAAGATGATTGATGATCTGCTTCGTGATTTTCAAGCGAATAAGATACATATTGCCATTGTGGTGGATGAGTTTGGAGGTACTTCCGGACTGGTGACAATGGAGGATATTATCGAAGAAATCGTAGGCGAGATTCATGATGAATATGACGATGAAGAGCGCACATATGTTGTGCTGAACGATCATACATGGATATTTGAAGCAAAGACACAGTTGACTGACTTCTATAAGATTGCGAAAGTCGATGAAGATGAATTTGAAAAGGTAGTAGGTGACGCTGATACGCTGGCAGGCATGCTGCTCGAAATAAAAGGTGAGTTTCCGGCATTGCATGAGAAGGTGACTTATCACAATTATGAGTTTGAGGTGCTGGAGATGGATAGCCGCCGTATTCTGAAGGTTAAGTTTACTATTCTTCCGAAGGAGATGGATGAGTCGGAGAGTAAGGAGTGATGAGTAGATAAGGCCTGTTCGGGCGGAGAAACTATAATAGGAGAAGAAATTATAAACCAAAAACGATGGGATTATTTCTGCAACATAAGACGGTTGATATGCAGTGGGCTGTCTGGAAGATGGAGGAATCTTTGGATACACTGTTTAGTCTTCTGCCCGATGCCAGAAGAGTTTCTTGTGAGCAGGAAATGCAGAGTTTTACTTCGGACCGAAGAAAACTGGAATGGTTGTCTGTCCGTGTGCTGCTATATTCCATGTTGCAGGAAGATAAAGAGATAGGATATTCATCGGAAGGAAAGCCGCATTTGACAGACAATTCTTCTTTTATCAGTATTTCGCATACAAAGGGGTATGTAGCTGTGATACTTAGTTCCGTAGCTCCTGTAGGCATTGATATTGAGCAATATGGACAGCGTGTGAAAAGAGTATACGATCGTTTTATCCGTTCCGACGAGCGAGTAGAACCTTATCAGGGAGATGAGACTTGGAGTATGCTGTTGCATTGGTCGGCAAAGGAGACAATCTTCAAATCAATGGAAAATGCTGACGCTGATCTTCGGAAACTTTGTTTATCACATTTCATTCCTCAGAGCGAAGGGGTATTCCAGGTGCGGGAGTATGCAACGGAACGGCAGCAATTGTTCACCGTCGGTTATCGTATTTGTCCGGACTTTGTTTTGACGTGGACTGTCACTATTTGAAGCATATTTGCATATTGATAAGCGGTGAATAATGAGTGGAATAGTCCACCAATTATTCACCGCTTATCTTTGGTTACTTATCTTTCTTGTTCAGTCTGTAACTTAATGCTCCCGACGGACATTTACTGATTTGTGCAATTAGCTCTTCCGTTGTCGCATTCTCGATTTGTACCCACGGCCTCTCTTTCGGGTGGTAAACATTGGGTAACATTTTTACGCAGATTCCTGCATGCTGGCACATTTCCGGCTGCCATACAATGGTTAGTTCACCATTGGTATATTCAACTTTTTTTCCCATATCTATACTTATTTAATATGAATGCCACGCATTACAATTCTCTTCCATTCCGGATGTTTATGAATGTATCCGGCTACAAACGGACAAAGTGGAACTAAGCGTAAACCTTGTCGTTCGATATCCGCCAATGTCTTTTCTGCAAGCTGTGAACCGACTCCTCTTCCTCCAAGGGAAGCGGGGACTTCGGTATGTACAAGATAGATTTCTCCATTATTTGATTTGATATAGTCTATCTTGGCTATCTTGTCATCGATCTGAAATTCATACCGATGTTTCTCCTCATTATCGATTAATTTATAATCTTCTGCCATAACTTTACGTATTAAGTTTGATTATAATATAAACACTTGAGGATTGATTTTGTTTATAAAGAATTTTCTGCTTGCTTACAAGGTCATTGCCATTTGTCTTGTCTACCTGCTATACAGACAATCGTTCTAACTGAACGGTAAAATGCCGCATCAAGGGGGCTTCCCAAGCGATGCGCACACCACGGGTGATCGTTTCTCTCTGTTCGAATACGTTTCTAAGTGCGGCAGCTATTACGTTCATGTGATTGTCCGTATATACCCTGCGAGGGATGGCAAGGCGAAGTAAATCAAGGCCGTTAAAGCGATTTTCGTGAGTGATAGGGTCACGGTCGGCAAGGATGTAACCAATCTCGCAGCCGCGTATGCCTGCCTCCAGATAAAGTTCGACGGTTAATGTCTGTGCGGGAAATTCTTCTTTCGGGACATGTGTCAGTACTTTGGAAGCATCGACGAAAATAGCATGGCCGCCGGCAGGTCGTTGATAGGGGATTTCGTATTCGTCCAGTTTCTGGGCGAGGTATTCTACCTGTTTGATACGTGTTTCCAGATTATCAAATTCTGTGTTTTCGTCAAGACCGATAGCGAGGGCGTTCATGTCCCGTCCGTTCATGCCGCCGTAGGTTAAGTACCCTTCGTATTGCACGCAGAAACCTTTGGCACCTTCATACCATTCTTTGCGTCGGGTGGCAATGAAACCGCCTATGTTGACTATGCCGTCTTTCTTGGCACTCATTGTCATACCGTCGGCAAGATCGAACATTTCACGGGTGATTTCTTTGATTGATTTGTCTTGATAACCTTCTTCACGCATCTTGATGAAGTAGGCATTCTCAGCAAAGCGGGCGGAGTCGAAAAGTACAGGTTTGTTGTATTTATCGGCGATTGCACGTACTTCACGCAGGTTTTGCATGGATACAGGTTGACCTCCTGCGGTATTGTTGGTAATGGTAACAATGATAAAAGGAATGCGGTCGGCATATTCGCTTAGTGCTTTCTCTAATTTGGCAGGGTCTACATTTCCTTTGAAGGGAATTTCCAGTTGAGTATTCTTTGCTTCGTCAATCGTACAGTCCAGTGCGATGGCGTGCCGTCCTTCGATATGTCCTTTGGTGGTATCGAAATGCGAGTTGCCGGGCACTATATTGCCTTCATGTACCAGATAAGAGAAAAGAACATTTTCTGCTGCCCGTCCTTGATGGGTAGGAATGATGTATTCGAATCCTGTTATTCTTGTAATGGTATCTTTTAGTTTGAAGAAGGAGGTGGCACCGGCATAACTTTCATCACCCAGCATCATGCCTGCCCATTGGCGGTCGCTCATGGCTCCCGTTCCGGAGTCGGTGATAAGATCAATATAAACTTGCTCTGATTTGAGTTGAAAGACGTTATAATGTGCTTCTTTAATCCATTGCTCGCGTTCTTCGCGGGTACTTTTTCTGATGGGTTCTACCATCTTGATTTTCCATGATTCAGCAAAAGGTAATTCCATTGTCTTCGATTTTAGATTTTTATCCGACTAAAATACTGAATATAGATGAGATAGACAAGTTTTTGATGACTTTTTGTAAAGACGGAGATAGGACAATAAATTTTAATAAGAATGAAAAGTGACGCTTGTATATGTATGAATATCCTTATTGTATTAATATAAAAAGAGTCAGATCTCAGGAAATGAAATCTGGCTCTTTAGTTACTTGATAATAATTATGTGGTCATTTATTTGTAATCATACGGTCAATTGGATAAGATTATATGGTCAATCTGTTACAATTGACAGGTTGATTAAGCACAAATATATGGTCATTTTATTCAGGTGAACGGTGCTATTTATTTTTCGATGAGGGTGATACCGTCAAGACAGAAATAAGAAGGAGTATTCATTTGACCATTGTCATTGTTATCAGTAGAACTCATTTCGAATGTGATATAATCTGCTTCTTTAATACTGCTCCAATCAAACCATTGCCATGTATTAACTATTTCTTGCTTGTTATTTCGGAAATCTGCCAGATAGAAATCGATACTGCCGATTTTACTACCATCAGCTTTATATCCTGTTGCTGTTAGTTTTAACCAGTCATTGTCTTTATTGCTGAATGGGCCTTTGATTATTGAGTAATCACCTGCTCCATCATTACCATCCTTGATGGCTAAGTAATCATAAGTCGTATTTGTTACCCATGCACCTTTGAAGTTGTATTGGCTAGTATTAAGATTCGTGATTTGAGCAGGGGTGAAACTATTGGTATTTGATGTCAGATATACTTTCCCATTTTTACCTTTTCCTGTGATAGCACTGAGGTTGCTATAGCCGGGAGTCTTTACATCAGTCTTGTTGGTGTAGGTGAAACCTCCACCAAATCCCCAGTCTCCATAATAATGAGATAGCTGTATCATCTTTTGCGGATCGCTGATTTCATATTTGAAATAAACTTCTCCTTTCTCTCCTAAATCTGTTTTAAATTCACTCTCTGCTTCAGTTAATTGGTTTTCGAAACTGATAACTACTTCCATTTTCTCATCATCATCACTACATCCACAAAAAGCGAATACTGATACCAGTAAGAATAAAGATAACTTTTTCATTTTTGCTTTCATTTAAATTATTAATTGTTTTATTGATTAGTTCTCGAAATGTAAATCCTCTACTGTCATTACTTCCGTGGAAATTTCTCCCATCCAACCTACGTTTTGATTGACAGCTGTATATATTTTCACAAAATCAATTTTGTCTAATTCTACGTGATTCCCGTTTTGATCAACAGCCCAGTCTATTTTGAATTGGCTGAACTCCGATCTGTTGGGATGATTATCCGCATATCCCCAAGGATAACAGTACCCTACCCAAGTACCTCCTTCATTTATTGCATTGTCTTTCAAGCGTGTTCCGCGAAAAGTAATTTCATCTTCTTCTATCCAATTGGGATAGTAGGAATCCTGTTGATGGTAACTGTTGCGATAGACGAACCCTTCTCCTCCTTGATTGTCGGTCCAGCGGACATCACCATTGGCAGGTTGAGGACGATAATAGGTTATTTCGTAATTACGGGTTTCCGTATCTTTCCCATATTCGCTTCCTGCCAGTTCATACCATTCATCGTCCGGCAATCCATTGCCATTTTCATCTTTTGAGACTAAGACAATGCCCGGTTCGGCACTTCCTCCCAAAGCTCCCGTACCGGTATTCTGATTGTATGAGGCATTGCCTAAAATTCTAAAGTCATATTCGCCTTTACTATTACGGATTGACTGATGGAATCCGACTGTAATCGTTCCTCCGAATCCACCTAAAGAAATAACAGACTTCTTCTTTAATTTCTCCGTTGCACGTTCCAAAACCTGTCCGGCAGAGAAGCCGTCTTCGTAGGCGGAGGTTGTTGTATTAATGAACTGTCCGGGGGCAGGGATGTATTCGAATACTTTGTTGGCAAAGGCGGAAGGTGCATTCGGATCTTCCGGTGTATCACCTGCCTCGTTCTGTGAAGCCTTGTCGCTAAAGACTACTGTATTAGGATTTAAACCGATATCATTCAGACGATATTGAAGTTGCCCTTGTTGGTTGAAGCAAAGGACATCTCCTTTGACTGTATAATTGTAAGCCTCCGTGATATACACATTCCCGCTGAAAGGATTCAGCTGAATGCTGAAAGGCGTTTGGATAGCCGTTCCGTCTGTGATAAAGTTATCCCGTATGACGGTTCCTGCATTCAGGTCAAATACTTTGATGGCGGAATCTTTAGTCTGATAGTCGTAAGTATATAGATAAGCGATGGGGCCGTCGATGGCAAAGCTCAGTACTTTTTCATCATACGTAGTGGCGACCGCATCCGTCCGGCTGTCGATTTTGACCAGATGATAGTCTCCGGCTTCAATGTCAGTTCCCCGTGTGACTACATACACGGCTTCTTCCAGCCCCGGAAGTATTTTTCCCGGATTCGGTCCGACTTCTATTTTCTTGGTCTCCTTGAAAGTCGTTATGTCAATCACTGATACTGTAGTGTCTACGCCCGGTCCCGAATAATCCAGTCCGCCGGAATTGGATACATACAATTTCCCGTTTTGTACGCAGATATCTTCCGCATTTCTTCCGACTGTGACAATCTCTTCGATTTCCAGAGAAGTGGTGTCAATCCTTGCGACTGTGCCGTCATAGGAACATATATATGCCTTATCCTTATCAAACGCTATCGCGCGGGGCTGACGTGAACTGCCATTGTCGCGCAACATACTGATCTGCCGGATGGATTTGCCCGTAGGGAAGTCAATCACCTCTACGGTGCTCGACACATTGACTACTACATAAATCTTATTTCCATAGATCGCTATGTCATTGGCTGTATCTCCCAGTCCCCGCTGATTGTTTGCACTAAAGGGGACTTCTATAAATTAAATCCCTGATTATAAGTTGCATAAGCGGATAAA
>OWIO01002929.1_pt1 | contig 10378 bp, 7 predicted proteins | sample 1733011 | NCBI WGS metagenome assembly OWIO01 (sample SAMN05065779, study PRJEB22554) | human gut metagenome | biome: ENVO:2100002; feature: ENVO:00000062; material: ENVO:00002003 | host: Homo sapiens | place: USA | reverse complement strand
ACAACGGGCTCTTCGGTCGGCACGACAACGGGCTCTTCCGGCGGCTCAACTACAGGTTCTTCCGTCGGCACGGGCGTGGGTGCAGGGGTCGGCACGGGTTCTTCCGTCGCAGCCGCAAGCACCAGCAGGGCACAGGGCATTTCCACGCCGCTCGCGAAAACACCGGTGTGACGCTGATTCTCAATGCCCTCTTCCGGCACAGGATGCACTGCATCCGCCGCCAGATAGCCATATGCAACGCCAGCCGTCTGGTCATACACGCAGACGGAAATCCGTTCATTCAGCTGACCCTTCTGCGGACGATGCGTCACATACACTACGCCAGTTACCTGACCAACCAGCTCATCGCCCGTCGGATTCAGGTACAGCTGTGCGCTGCTGAACGTCGCGGCAAAGCCGGAGTCAAAGAACTCGTTATCCAGCACGGAGCGGCTGTAATCTACGGCTGCTTCGTCCACGATTTCGGGCGCTTCCGTTACCTCGGGAACATCCGTCGTTTCGGGGATTTCCGTCGTTTCGGGGATTTCCGTTGTTTCAGGAACATCCGTCGCTTCGGGGATTTCCGTTGCTTCGGGAACATCCGTCGCTTCGGGAACATCCGTCGCTCCGGGAACATCCGTCGCTTCGGGCGCTTCCGTTGCTTCGGGAACATCCGTCACTTCGGGGATTTCCGTTACCTTAGGAACATCCGTTGCTTCCGGTGCTTCCGTCGGCACGACCTCAACCGTTTCCGTCGGCGGAGTTTCCGGCTCTTCTGCAGCCGCCGTCAGCACTGTTCCCATACTGCCCGTCACCATGAATACAGCCAGCAGGAAAGACAATGCCTTTCGCATCCACTTTTTGTCCTTCATCGTCCTCACTCCTTGTTCTGTGCAATCTTCCGGCACGACGTATGGTTGTGCCAATGGCAAGCGATTGCTGCTTTCCATCTTTCTTTTCGCGGCGAGCCGCAGTGCTCCCGGTGGATATAGCAATCTCTTTCCCAATTCCAGCTATATTGTAACAAATTACAAGTCGGCTGTCAATACTTACCGCGCAGAAAGCCGCATTTTATACGAAAATCAAGGCGCTTTCTCTGCATCTGTCTCGCGGAACTGATTTTTCCATTGCCGAATTGCCGTGGTCGGCAAATCAATTTGCGTCTCCCATGCGGAACAGATGCGCTCCTCCAGCACATCCAAATTCCCGCCGCGGGGCAGGACGGGCAGATTCGTGTCCTTCGCGATTTCACTTGCGCGGTTGTCTACCGCCAGAATCAGGCTTCGGCAGCCCATGTTCATTGCGTGGATGCCGCCGTGCAGCCTCGTGCCAACGTAGTCAATCCCGCCTGACGCCAAAAGCGCTGTGTAATCTCGCAGATTCGGCTGAATCAGGTGCAAATTCTGCGTCACACGCGCATCCATTTGGCGCAGGCAGGCGTAGTCCTCAACTGCTTGCAGCCACACATACACCTCGCGATAGTGCTTTTGCAGCATGGTCAGCATCTGCTCATCCTGATCCGGGCTGCTGCGGTAGTCCGTCAGCGTTGTCACGACGCGCTCCGCCTTGTGCGTCGGAATCTGCGCGCATTTGTCGTCTGTCAGCCCCCACATTGTCGGACACGCCGTATTCAGCACGTTCGTGATGCCCAGCTTCAGCAGGCGCTGGCGCGTGTATTCGTCGCGCACCGCGTGCAGGTACTGCCCATCCAGCAGCGTTTTTAGAATCCGCTTCGTGTATCCTGTCGGCTCGTCCTGGTATTGATACCATCCCGCGCCCAGCAAAATGACATGCGTGCGCTGAAATTTTTCATGAATCAGGCGGAAATTCAGCAGCTCCCGCTTGTGCAAATCGCCGCAGCGCATCATCACCGCGTCCCGCAGGCGGATATTCCACATCCTTTGGCGGCGCATGTCCGAGGAAAGCAGATTCGTCCCGCAGACAAATGCGTAATCCGCACTGCCGACGTGCTTCATCGACACTTTTGACAGCCTGTCCCGAACCGGCACGGCGACGGACAGCTGCACAGGAAAGCAGTCGTGCAGCACATGCTCGCAGGCGTTGCGGATGATGAAATCTCCCTGATTCGCTGTTGAAATGGTAGGGTCAAAACGCACAATTTTGCGGCAGTGCTGCATTTCCTGATCGATCATGCCTTCTTCCTCCATTTGCGCAAGAAACTCCGCCCTTTTTCAAGCATCCAGCGGTATTCTGCCGTCCGTCCCAGCGCCAGCGTGTACAGGAGCGCCGTCACCGCCGCGCAGGTGATGCCCTTGAGGATAATCCACATCAGCGTATGCCCCATCCGCGCGCACAGCAGCAGCGACAGCGCCATCACCGCGCCGTTGAGCAGCAGCAAGCCGCCCTGCGCCTTGAAATACGCGGCAGCGCTGCGCCCGAAGGTGCGATGGAACAGCACTTTCGGCTCATACCAGAAGATGGTGCATAGCCGCGCCAGCCCTGTTGCGCCGATGATGCCCGCTACGCCGAAGAAGTGCCCCAGCAGGATGGACAGCAGGATGTTGACCAGCGCCGTCATAAACATAACATACTTCATTTGCCGAAAAAGCCCCAGCGTTTCGCGGTACATCCACACGGGCGCGACGATGGTGCTCAGGTAGAACGTGAACAGCACCGCCGCCACTGTCCCTGTGTCCATCAGGTATTCTTCGCCCACCCAGATGGGGATGAAGTCCTGTACAATCGCGCCGTATGCGGCGACGCAGAAGCCCGTAATCGCCCCGAAGAGGACAATCAGGTTGCGGAACATGGCGTACGACTTTTCCGAATTCTTCTCGGCATTCAGATTTCCCAAGCTGGCGGAAATGCCGGTAATTACGATGGAAACGAACGTCGTCACATACGTCGTCAGCGACGCGTAGTTGGAGTAGTAGCCGACGAACACCGTGCCCAGCATGACGGAAATCAGGATGTTGTCCGTGTTGTTGATGAGTATTGTCGCCAGCTTGTAGAGGAACATAGAGCGGATGTTGTCGTTCAGCTCCTGCTTGCGGTGCATCGGCGCACGTTTCTGCTTTTCCCGCAGGAAGGGGTACATCTTATCCGCTAAATGGCTCAGCACCGCGTTCTGCAGGAGGGTGCAGGCAATCTGAATCAGCAAATAGCCCAGATAGCTGCCCCAAATCAGCAGGCACGCGATTTGCGCCGCATACTGCAACACCAGCGCCGCGGCGGAAACCATGTTCTGCAAATATGCCTTCTGGTCAGCCTGAATCAGCGTCGTTTTGTAGATGACCAGATAGGATGCCACGGAGTTCGCCAGGTACAGCACATAGTAGACGATTAGCTGTGCCATCGGCAGCTCACTGCTGATGATGAGCGGCAGGAAGGGGATTACCGCCGCGCCCAGCAGCGCTACCGCCAGCGCAATCAGGCGGTAAATGCGACGATAATAGCCCAGCAGGTGCTGGATTTCGCCCGTGTCGCCCCGGTGCAGCGGTGCGTACAAGCTGTACACCAGCACGTTGCCCACGCCCAGCTCCGCCAGTGACAGCATGGCCAGAATGTTGCTGTACAGCCCGTTGACACCCGTATAATCCGCGCCCAGTCGGCGCACAAACACCGTTCGCACGGCAAAAGCCAGCAGCAGCGTAACCACCTGCCGCACTGCGCCCACGCCGATGTTGCGCGCTGTGTTTTCGCTCCTTGATGCTGTGTTCATGATTCCTCTCCGCCTGTTTCGCCCGTCTGCTCCTGCGCCGCGTCCTCCGGCTGCGGGTTAAACGTCAGGCGCAGTTTTTCCGGCGGCACAGTGCATCGCCACCTGCGCTTCTTCTGGCTGCGCGCATTTGCCTGCTGATCAGGCGCTTCCTCCGCGTCCGGCTGCCACTTGCCCAGCAGCCCCAAAAACAGTATGTTCAGGAAAACGCCCTCCGTGTTGATGCACAGGAAATACAGCAGGAAAACGCCCAGCACATACAGCAGCCGCGCCTTGGCAAATTTGGTGCGGATACCGCGGTACGTCAGCCACAGCCAAACTGCCGGGAGAATCAACCCTGTATCCATGACGAAGGCGGCAAAGCCATTGGAAATGTTCTGCACCCTGTGTTCCAGCAGAATTTCCGCCTTCCGCTCCGAGAAAACGCCCTGTCCCGCAATGGGGGATTCCAGCCCGATTTCAAAGCCGCTGAAGGTGTCGTTCCACCGCGTGTAGAACGAACCGCCGGAATTTCGTCCGACAATCTTGCGTTCCACCACGCCCGTGACGGACTCGATGACAAACAGCAAAATCAGCCCAATGAACGCCGCCATCTTGATGCTGCGCGCCATTTTCCCGCCCTTTTTGCGGAATGCCACCGTCAGCAGCACAACGCCCAGACAAATAAAGCCTGTTGTGGACAGCGTGCTGAGGATGGTGACGATCAGCAGCGCAATTGCCCAGCAGTATTTCTTCTTGCTCATGCCCATGCGCGTTTCGTCGCTCATCAGGAACAGCAGCGCGAAGTTCAGGAAAATCTGGTGGCTGCCCGGCTCGTTGAACATACCCGCGTTGCGGTGGAAAACCGGGATGTTCAGCCAGCCTAAGGTGAAATAAGGCGTCAAGTAAAATCCGTTGACGCTGGAAACTTCGTAGTGCAGCAGCGGCAGCGGCAGCGACAGCAAATCGCCGATGACGAAGGAAATCAGGCTGATGGCCGCCTCTGCCAGCATGACTTTGGTATACAGCCGCATATACGTCCGATACCCGATGCAGCTTTGCAGAACCAGCACATAGCCGATGTTGCAAAGCCAAATGACAATATCGTTGATGTGGATGCCGTTCTGCGGGTTGACGAAGCTCGTCAGCAGCAGCGCCGCCGTCAGCAGCAGCGTCAGGCGTACATTCTGGGCGCTGATTTTCGGATGATGCGCCCGCGCCAGCAGCAGAATCGACGCAATCAGCATGGCTGCCATCAGCGGCATCCGCAACACCTGAAAATACAGCGAACCCATGCCCAGCACGCCAATCAGCACACAGAGTGCATCCACATGGTTCTTTGTGATTCGGATTTTCATCGTGCAATCTCCGTATAAATCTGATGCAGTATCTCCAGATTCTTCTGCGCATCATGCGTTTTTCCAGCGTGTTCTTGCCCGGCGCGCGCCATCTGCGCCGCTTTTTCCGGATGCGCGAACATCTCGCAGATATCATATGCCAGCAAATGCGGGTCGTCTGCCGGATATATCAGCCCTTCCACGCCGTGCGTCATCAAACAGCGCACGCCGCCGACATCCGACGCAATGCACGGTACGCCAAGCAGCATCGCCTCGCCCAGCGAATTGGGGGAGTTTTCAATGCTCGACGGCAGCACAAACACCTGACTTTTTAGATACCGCTCCTTCATTTGCTGTGCATTCAGGCTGCCGGTAAAAACAACATGGTCGTAGAGGTCGTTTTCGCGCAGCAGACGGTGGATGTACCGTTCATAGGCATTGCGCGCAGGCAGCGGAATGCGCCCATAGTCCTTGCGCCCCACATAGAGCTTGACATCGGGATAGCGCTTGCGGACAATCGCCAGCGCCTGCAATAGCAGATGCAGCCCCTTGAGTGGCACATGCGCCTGACTGCAGAAGAGACTGTGCGGCTCGCAGCTGTCCAGCGACCATTCGCCGGTGTAGAACTCGTCCCGCAGCGTTTCGTTGTTGAAATGATAGGCAGCCTGCGGGGCAAGCTCCGCCATGCAGGCAGCATCCCAGTCGGTGCGCCCGATGACGTGCTGTACCCTGCGCAGGGCTTCCTGCTCATACTGCCCGACGCGGCGGTAGATTGCTTCCTGCCGGACGATATTGCCCTTCACCAAGTCCTTCAGCGTGTGCCCGTAGCAGACGTGTTCCGGCAGATAAGCGCGATAATGCTCCGCGTATATGGACAGAAGCCCCTGAATGGAAATTACAATCCGCTCGCGCATCCCCATGTGTTCCGCCGCGTCAACCATGGCCAGCGTGTGCTGATTTTCCGTGCCCCAGAGGTGAATGACATCCGGCTGCTCTTTGCGCAGAATTTTCTCCAGCTGCCGGGTATAGGCTTCCCCGCAGCGCTGCGTAGGGCGTGTGGGGTTGACAAGCCCGTAATAGCGGTAGCCGTCCACTTCGCCCGTCAGCGCTTTCGGCGCGTCAAACACATACGTCAGCGCCACATCCGGCAGCTGCGTCAGCCGCCGCGACAGCCCGACCAGCCAGCCCACGATATACACCGGGGGAAGCGATTCTTTTTCCGCAATGGCAGGGAGGATAATATTCCCCATCCACATGACCTTCACGCTTCAGCCCCTCCTTTCACTTTGCGCTGTGCGGCATGGTTATTCCACCGCGCCCCGCGTCAGAAAATCCCGCAGCTTTTCCCGCTCCTGCGCCTGCGATTGGCAGTAGCGCGCAATGTTGCGCACATAGCGGTCATGCACGGCTTCATCCAGCAGCCTTTCCGGCGCAAAATCCGCCATGCGGGATACCGTTTTGCCCAATTCGTTTGCTTCCACCATTTGCAGCGTCCCGCAGCGGCTGCCCACAATCGGCACGCCCCGGAAGAGAATATCGAATACAACGCCGCTGCTGTGCAGGGAGTAATTCTCCGAATAGTTTAGGATGCAGTAACGGCATTGGCGAATCGCCTCGTCATACGCCGCTTCGGACAGGTATTCCAGCCGCAGCTCGATGTTCTTCGCCCCCGCGCAGACTGCCCGCAGTTCCGTTTCCAGCGGCGTTTCCTGCACCCGACCTGCAATCAGCACCCGATACGGCGTGTTCCGCAGCTGCTTTGCCGCCTCAACGACGCCCTTGTCCGACGTAATCAGCCCGACCATGCCGAAATCATAGCGCTGCTGCGCATACGGCACAGGCGGCTGCATCGTTCCTGTGCTGATGTAATCGGACACGACGCACATCGGCCGCCCATACGCCGCGCCAATGGCTGCATTGGGGCAGATAACGCCGCTGATTTTCCGCCTGCACAGCGCATACAGCCCCCGCTTCAGCACCGAATTGACGCCGTCGGTGCTGTACTGGATGGTGTAGACCCGCGTTTCTTTCTTCTTGAACAGTGCAAGCCCCAGATACGCTGTTGCGACGGCGCTGCACTGGAGGACAATCACGTCATCCTGCGCTTCCCGAAGCAGCGCGCGCACGTTCTGGAACACGGCGCGTTTGTTGCGCACCGCCGAACTGCCCACGATGTAATCATGCGGCAGACGAATCAGCTTGTTCCCGAAGCGGTCGCCGTACACCGGCCCGCCCGCAATGCGCACATCCATCTCCGCGCCGAACAGGTCAAGATAATTCTGCGCGACGGTGAAATAATGCCCAGCGGCAATGCCGTCTGTGCTGGTGCTCCGTACATCTGCCACAATCAGCCGCATGATGGTTCGTTCCTTTCGCCACTTTTCTGCATCGCCTTGCTGTAAATCGCCATCAGCTGACGATAATTTGCTTCCGCCGTGAAATTCTCCTGATACGTTTTCAGCGCGCCCTCGCTGACGGATTCCGCGTGCTGCAGCCGATTGAGCGTCTGTGCCAGCTGTTCCGCCGAGTCCGCCGGAAACTTGAAGCCTGTCACGCCGTCCGAAATCAGGGAACCCGCGTTGCCTAAATCCGAGCAAATCACCGGCGTGGCGGCGCTGAAGGCTTCCACAATTGTCATTGGGAAGCCTTCGTACCACTGTGTTGGCAGAATCAGCGCCTTGGACTGCCCCATCAGCGCCCGTGCCGCCGAATTTGGCACAAAGCCGCGCAGCTCCACCTGCTTCAGCTTTTCCCGCGTCAGATATTCGCGGCACCATGCTTCCTCCGGCCCTGTGCCGCAGATGATTAGCTTCATGCCCCCGCCTGAACGCTCGTAGCGCGCCCACGCTTCCAGCAGCAGCCGAATGCCCTTGAGCGCATCCAGACGACCGATGTACACCACCTGATTTTCGCGCGCCGCATATGGCACAATCGTCTCCGGCGGTTCCACAAAGTTCGGCTTTACGGACACGTTTTCCGGCGGAATCTGCTTAAGCGCCAGCAGCTTCTGCCGGTTGAAGTCCGTCAGGGTGATGTAATGTAGGCGGCTGTACGTTTTGAGGGCGCGGTGCAAACGTGTGCTGAGCACGCAGAGCACCGTCTGCAGGCGGCTGCCGCGGTAGCAGCGGTGCTTCACCGCGCAGTGCAGTCCCTTTTTCACGCAGTCCTCGCAGATATGGCCGTCGCGGTAGAAAAGCGCGTTCGGGCAGAGCAGACGGAAGTTGTGCACCGTCTGCACCACGGGAACGCCCTCACGCAATGCCGCGTAATACACTGCCGGGCCAATCAGCGGCAGCGTGTTGTGCACATGCACCAGCGAAATCCGGTTTTCGCGGATGCTCCGCCGAACCTCACGGTATGTACGGATGCTGAAAAACATCCCCAGCGCACTGCGGATTTTCTCCAGCGCTCCCATGCGCGAAATCTCCTCGTTCCGCCGCACATACAGCGCCGCAGCGTGACCGTGCGTTTCCAGCAAGTGTTTCTCGTTCGCCACAACGACATCCTCGCCGCCGGGAACCTGATAATAGTCGTGTACCAGCAGTACAGCGGGCTGTTTTGTCGCTTGCTGCATTTACTTTCTCCTGATGGTCGCGTTCCAGATGAATTTCAGATTCGTGCTCCAGTAGCGCTGGAATAGCCGCTTCGGGTCTTGCATCAGGCGATAGAGCCATTCCAGGCTGTGCTTCTGCATCCATAACGGGGCGCGCCTCACGTTGCCCGAAAAGAAATCAAAGCCCGCGCCGACGCCAATCATCAGCCCATGCACACGCCCTTGGTGCGCCGCCATCCAGCGCTCCTGCTTCGGCGCTCCCAGCCCGACCCACACAAAATCCGGCTGCGCCTGATTGATGCGCGCCACGGCAAGCGCATCTTCCTCCGGTGTCAGTTCGCGGAAGGGCGGCACGTCTGTGCCCGCAATTATCAGCCCCGGATACTCCTGCTGCAGGCGCACAATCATTTTCTCCTGCACTTCCTGCGTGCTGCCGTAGAAATAATGCCGCCAGCCGTGTGCCGCCGACTGCCGAAAGACCTCCATCATCAGGTCAGGCCCGGTTGTCCGCTGAATCTGCGGATACCCGCGCCGCCGCGCCTCCTGCGCCAGCGGATTGCCATCCGGAATCGCCATCAAACCGCCGTTCTGCACGGCACGGTAGTCCGCATCCTCGTAACTGACGACGGTTGTATGTACATTCGATACGCAGATGTAATCTCCCTGCAATTGATGAATATTCTGCGCCAAATATTTCAGCAGCCAATTCATGTTGATGACTGCAATATTGACCCCTAAAATCGGACAGACCGGAATTTCACGCTTGTCCACTTTGCGGCAGTATTGCGCTGCTCCTTCGTGCGCCGTGGCAAACACCCCTTTCCCCGCTTCCCCAGCAAGAAACCTTGATACTATTTCCAGATTCATCTGCGCCATCTGCTTGCGCCTTTTCCCTTCTGGCGTCCGCTCATTCCACTTAGCGTAGCGCTGCTACGCTGCGTTCCATTCACGTTAGCCAGAATGAAAAATTCGCCGCGCATCTTGGCGCATTCTTATCTGGAAATAGTATGAATCATAAATTACCATTTTCATTATAACGCAAACATCAGTAATTTGCAAGCATTCCCATTTCAGTCGATGAAGAAATTTCCTTTTTTTCTGCGGATGAATTGCCGCCCCATATTCGTTCTTTCATTAGCATACCAATGCGAAAGGAGTATTCTTTATGAAGAACTGTATTTCCCGTTTCTGCCTGCTTGCCTTGCTTTTCCTGATGACCATCGCCCCTGTCCGCGCGGAAATTATCGGGCAGACGACGGAGAACGAGTACATCCACCGCCTGATTGCGGACAATGGGCAGGAACTCTGCTTCGTGTCCGGCGAGAAAGACCCGTACCTTTCCTATGCGGATGTCAACTTCGACGGCATCAACGATGTGGTGATACTGACACAGCGCGGCGCGAGCAATTTCGTCTACCAGTTTTTCATTTTTGATGGCGAACAGTATGTTCTCTGTCCGCTGACGTTCACGAATTACGACCTTGATGCAGAACACAAAATTGTAAGGAGTTCTGTGAACGGCGGCTTGGCGGGCGGCATTCACAGAGAAACGCTGTACCGTTTTGATGGGACGAAGGCGGTGCTGCTGCGCTGGGCGGTTGGCGAAGAGAAGGAGGACTGGACGTTCGACGCGGATGGTTATACCGTCCGGCACTACAATGATGTGCTGACCCTGCAGGTTTGGGAACATGACCCGGATATGGACGGCATCCTGATTTTTGAGCAGGATGTATCTACTGAAGATGAAAATGCGCTGAGGGAAGCGTTTCAAGCGGAAAATGACGCGCTCTGGTCGGGCATCCGCTAAGGCACTACCGCACCTGTCTCTTATACACATCTGACGCTGCCGAC
>OWIO01002919.1_pt1 | contig 10400 bp, 15 predicted proteins | sample 1733011 | NCBI WGS metagenome assembly OWIO01 (sample SAMN05065779, study PRJEB22554) | human gut metagenome | biome: ENVO:2100002; feature: ENVO:00000062; material: ENVO:00002003 | host: Homo sapiens | place: USA | reverse complement strand
GCTCGGAGATGTGTATAAGAGACAGGTGCCAAACTGATGACGATGGAATGTGGTATGCGCTTCCTCGCCGATTATCTGGAGGGCGACCACTACTTTCACATCAACTACGAGACTCAAAACCTCAACCGCGCCCGAACCCAGTTCAAACTGACCGCCGACATGGAGAAAAGCTGGGATGTTATGCAGAAAATCATTGAGAAATATTGTTGATAGATATTTGATGCTCTTTTTTCTGCGTTTTGCGTAATGCAAAATCGCGTTTTCTCCTTTTTATAACGCCCGCGCCTGAAAAGCGCGGGCGTTTTTTACTCTACGTCGAGGTCAATAAGTTGAACACCGGGATTCTGGATGCCTTGGTGAAAAAGCACAGCGCAAGCTGTACATTTTACAACAATAGTGTAGAAAGCATAGCCCCTTGCACTGGGCCACCCTTACGCACCGAAATACGATGTAAGTATAGTTACATTACGTTTCAGGCCCGACAGCCAAATTGGTTGTCGGGCCTTTTTCGTGCTTGTCTTTTTGAATATGCACGTTGAAACGATATTTTTATTGCGCTCGTGCACCTCCTTTTTGAGCTTCTATTCAATGAAACTCAAAATTTTGGAGGTAAATATGTCCAGAAAAAAGGATGCCAATAAATATTGGATTTATGGTGAGGATGCCGCACTGGCCGCGCAGTTTACCGCGTATTTGGCCACGGTGCTGAAGAACCGCAGGTTGACCTATATCCGCCATCTGAAGAAGATTCAAAAGGTGGAATGTTCCTATGAATATGCTGCCGAAACCATTGAACACGTAGATTCCATCCGGGAGGAATCCTTGGAATCTGCAGTAGAAGCCAAACTGATGTGGGAGGCTATCAAGCCCTATTTGCACAAGCTCTCCCCGAAAGAATGTGAGGTTATGATTTGCTTGTACATTGACCGGCTTTCGATTGCCGATACGGCGACGAAGCTGAAAATCAAGCCTGACACCGTGAGTACGCACAAACACAATGCAATCAATAAAATCCGCAAGGCAATGGGGGAACACTGATGGGAGCATATAGAGAACTGCTGGCACAGGCCAAGAAAGCCAACCACACCGCTATCCAAAAGCTGTATGAGCGCTACTACACATTGCTGCGCAGTTACAGCTTTGTAAATGGCCGCTTTGACGAAGATCTGTTTCAAACACAGGTCATTGAATTTCTGATTGCGGTTTCCAAATTTCGTATGTGAGCAGCGCGAAAAATAGTTTTAATTTTTCCCTCAAGGTTTTTATTTTTGCAGAGTATATAAGTTATAGAGGGTGTTGAAAGGCCCTCTCCCCTTGAGAGAACCTTGAAAGCAGAATAACCAGACCATTGGCTACATAAATTCGATCTTGCCGCAACCCACGGAGCGACGGCAAGCAGACTCTAAGGCGTGTGCAGCGGTTTAGCTATGATAGGATATTCCTGTCGCTATAAACGCGCTCACAGGCGCTCAGAGGGGCGGCGTGGAACACCGCCTATGCGATGAAAGGGTCGATCATTATGATACGCACCGTTGCGATACCCTCAAGGAATCGGCGGTACTGCCAACAATGTGGTACAGGACGCGGGCGCTGCTCCAGCAGCCGGGTCAATGGTCTGCCCTATATCCGGGAAGTAGTGTCGAATAGGATATACAATTTAATTTCAGATTATGGCGGTCACTTGTTTTCCACAGGTGACCGCCATGCTTGTGGAATTAAATCCGCAATTATTTTTGAGAGGAGTTGACGATTATGGGAGAACCATTTGGAAAGCGAGAAATTTTCCGAAAATACCCCGATGTAGTGGACGTACCACAGCTTTGCGAGATGCTGGGCGGTTCGCGGCCCGTGAGTAAGAAAACGGCATATCGTATGCTGAATGCAGGGAAAATCAAGGCATTTCGCATCGGACGCAGTTACCGCATCCCCAAGGTAAACGTAATTCGCTTTTTGCAGAACGAAACACCCGAAGATTGCAACATTGTCAATGCGACAACCGACAGTGTGGAGTAAAAGGCATATATCCGCTATCATATAGATGCCATCTATACCGTTAGATAGTCGGAAAGGAGCAACGCAATGAAAACGAAAGTAACAGGCTATCTTACGCAAAAACACGGATTCTATTATGTCGTTCTGAATCTGCCCACAGATGAAAAAGGAAAGCGAAACCGCAAAACGCTGAGTACAGGGTTGTCCACCGACCGCAATGCAACCAAGGCCAAGGCGCTGCTCCAGACGATGATCCGCGCGGCCAGCGCCGGAGAAGAAGTGCATGGTGTAAAAGAGCGCGTCGCCGCAGCCGCCACAGAAGATACCGAGGAAAGTTGGAATACACCACATCCCAATATGCTGTTCTCCAATTATCTTGAATTTTGGTTGCAATGGAAACGCAAAAGTTGGGAAGAGGTCACTTACTCCGGCTATTGCCAAAATGTCAGATCGTGGATTGCGCCGTATTTTTCCGCACGGAAAGTACGCTTGAATGAAATCACGGTGCTGGATATTGAGATGTTCTACACCCATGAAATCAACAAGCGTGGAGTAAGTGGGAACACGGTTCTCCATTACCATGCCAACATCCGCAAGGCTTTGTCGGACGCAGTAAAACTCAAACTGATTCCCTATAACCCTGCTGCCGAAGTGGAGCGCCCCAAAAAAGACAACTTTGTTGCCAGCTATTATTCAGCGGATGAATTGATGGAAGTGCTGCCTATTTTTGCAAATACCAAAATGGAACTTCCTGTCATGCTTGCTGCGTTCTATGGATTGCGCCGCAGCGAGGTAATCGGTCTGCAATGGTCGGCCATCGACTTTGAACGGAAAATCGTCACGATTTCACGCACCTTTGAACGCATCAATGTGGATGGCAAAATGGTGGACGTTTCCAAGTGCCGGACGAAAAACAAGTCCAGCTTCCGCAGTTTGCCGCTGATTCCCGCAGTTGAACAAGCTTTACTGAAAGCCCAAAAACGCCAGCGCCAGCAAATGAAACTTTGCGGCAACAGCTATTGCAAGGAATATAAGGACTATATCTGCGTTGATGATATGGGGCATCTTGTGACCCCGGACTATGTGACACGGGTTTTCCGCGAAATGCTCTTGAAGAATGGTTTTCGCCCGATTCGCTACCATGACCTCCGCCACTCCTGCGCCAGTCTGCTCATCAAGAACAAAGTCACGATGAAAGAGGTACAGATGTGGCTGGGGCATTCCAGCTTTTCCACCACGGCCAATATTTACGCCCACATTGACGTGGACAGCAAGATGGAAGCCGCGAATATGATTGCCAGCAAAATCAACCTTGGCGAACTTCCCGAAAAGAAGAAATCTCCCAAACGAAAAATCGCTTAGGAGAAAAACTCCGTTGGGCGAACTTGTCCGCCAAAACCAACGGAAAATAAATCCGTTTTGTCTGCCATTTGGGGTAAAAGTGGCAGACAAAATGGCAGACAAGCCGAAATCTTGTCTGCCACACAAAAAATACCTAAGCCGCTAAAAGGCTTAGGTATAAGGAATGCCGGTGATGGGGGTCGAACCCATACGGTGTCACCACCAACGGATTTTGAGTCCGTCTCGTCTGCCAATTCCAACACACCGGCTCATATGTTGCTTGTATAGTATACTACAGGCCTGGCAAAAAATCAAGATTTATTTTGCGTTGATTTTTACGCCTCAAATACGCTCAAAATCCACCCTTGACATTCCCCACATTATTGGGCTCAGCTTTTTTTTCGGCGGTGTTTTCCCTTATCACGCCGGTATTTTTCCAGGCAATCGGTGCGGCAAAGGTCAGCGTGGCAATCTCTGTTATGCGGGAAATCATCTGCCTGATCCCCATTTTCTGGCTGTTGTCCCGTTTGGGGCTGGGGTGGACCTGGTGGGCTTTCCCGCTTTCCGAAACCATCTCCGGTGAGTTTGGTCTGGTTTTGTATCTGCGCCAGATCCACCGTTGGCCGGATGTGTAAAAAGTCAGGCTGCTGAAAAAGAATTTTGCGCGGCGGCAAAACCCCCTTGACATCCCGTTATTAATATTGCATAATGAAACCAGCAAAAGGGAGTAGCGGACGCGCAGCGCCTGCAAGTTACGTCAAGACGGCTGACAGCCCGTAATTTGTATGAAATAACGCAAGACTTTTGCCGAGCATGGGTGTAGTACCCCTGCGCGGCGGAAGTCTTTTTCTTTTTGCTGTTTGTATTAAGATTGCATTAAAACAAGGAGGGCTATGGATGCAAGAACTGTTTGGAAATCTATGGAACCTGCAATGGCAGCAGGTGGTTATGTGGGGGATCGGCGGCCTGTTGATCTGGCTGGCGATCAAAAAGGAGATGGAGCCATCCCTGCTGCTGCCAATGGGCTTTGGGGCCATTCTCGTCAACCTGCCGCTGTCCGGTGCTGTTACCCAGGTGCTGTCCACCGGCACCGAGGTCGGCCCGCTGGATGTGCTGTTTGATGCTGGCATTGCCAACGAACTGTTCCCGTTGCTGCTGTTTGTGGGCATTGGTGCAATGATTGATTTTACACCGCTGCTTTCCAACCCCAAGCTGATGATTTTTGGGGCGGCGGCGCAGTTTGGCATCTTTTTCACGCTGGGGGCTGCGACTTTGATGGGCTTTGAACTCAAAGATGCCGCCTCCATTGCCGTGATCGGTGCGGCGGACGGGCCGACCTCCATCTTTGTGGCGAACTTTCTGGAATCCAACTATCTGGGGGCCATCATTGTGGCGGCGTATTCTTACATGGCGCTGGTGCCCATCATCCAGCCGCCGGTCATCCGGCTTGTGACGACCAAAAAAGAGCGCCTGATCCGCATGCCATATGCCGAAAAGCAAGTCAGCAAAACGGCAAAAATCCTGTTCCCCATCATTATTACCATGGTGGCTGGGCTGTTTGTGCCGCGCAGTGTGGCGCTGGTTGGCTTTTTGATGTTCGGCAACCTCATCCGGGAATGTGGTGTGCTGGACAGCCTGTCCGAAACCGCACAAAAGGTACTGGCAAACCTCATTACCCTGCTGCTGGGGCTGACGGTGGCATCCAAAATGCAGGCAGAGTATTTTTTGAATCGGCAGACCCTGATGATTCTGGCGCTGGGGCTGGTGGCCTTTGTGTTCGATACCATCGGCGGCGTGCTGGTGGCCAAGGTATATAACCTGTTTGCCAAACAAAAAATCAACCCCATGATCGGTGCAGCGGGCATTTCGGCATTCCCGATGTCGGCCCGTGTGGTGAACAAGATGGGCCTGCAGGAAGACAACCAGAACTTTTTGCTGATGCACGCCGTTGGGGTGAATGTATCCGGTCAGATCGCGTCCGTAATTGCGGGCGGTATGATTCTGACATTGTTTGCCTAAGGTGTATTTGAAAACAAAGAAAATGACGGATATTTTCGACTTTTCAGATACACTCTAAACAAAAGGGGAGAACAAGATGAATTTAACACTGTTTATGCAGGTGCTGCCCAAAGCGGGCCTTGGCTGGCTGGGTGTTTTTGCGGTAACAATTATCATTGTGGCGGCGGTGGAGCTGCTGGAGCATTTTACAAACCGAAAAAAGTAAAGTGTCCGATTTGCCGAACAACTCTGAAACCGTTTCCGTTGGCGGAGATCTGCCGACGATGGGGGCTCTTAAAGGAAGGTAGGAGCATGGCGCAGCCACAGTGCGGCAAATCCCTCTCTTGAGGAAGGGATTATTTAACGTACAGGGCAAAATTTTATTGACAAACGCGGCGTTAAACGGTAAAATAAGAACAATCGCATTTATCCAGGGAGGAAAGTAGCCATGCCGCAGCAGATGGATGACGAGCTGCTGCAGCAGGCACAGGCTGGGGAGGAAAGCGCTATTGCCGCGCTGATCACCGCCATGATGCCTGCCATACGCAAAGGCGCCGCTGCCGTTGCAGCACCCGGCCTTGACTTTGACGATGCAGTGCAGGAAGGGCTGATTGGCCTGTTCCATGCCGTGCGCAGCTACCGGGCGGATAAAAAAGTCCCCTTTACCGCGTATGCCGCAGCCTGTATTGCCAACGCACAGCAGGATGCCCGCCGCAGTGCTACCCGCAAAAAGCATGCTCCGCTGAACAACAGTGTGCCCCTGCCGGAAAATTCTGCCGCGCCGGGGCCGGAAGAGCTTGCCATTGCCAACGAGCGCTGCGCCGCCGTGCTGGAACGCATCAACACGCAGCTTTCGCCCCTGGAACGCGGCAGTCTGCTTGCCAGTTTGGAGGGGCACACCGCCGCCCAGACAGCCCAACTGCTGCACTGCACCCCCAAAGCGGTGGAAAACGCCCTGATGCGCGCCCGCAAAAAGCTGCGCAGTGATGAAGTGCGAGAATGAATTTGGATTCAGGCGTTTTGGCCTGGACATATAAACAATGCCCCCAGTAGCTTAGCAATCAGTTCATTGGTGACCCCAAGCGTTGGTTGAAATTCTTCCGCGGGCAAGTAAACAAAGAGGAGATACCCACTATGTACGAAGACAAGACTTTGGTATGCAAAGATTGCGGCAAAGAGTTCGTTTGGACCGCCGGTGAGCAGGAGTTCTACGCAAGCCGTGGTTTCGAGAACCAGCCCCAGCGCTGCAAGGCATGCCGCGATGCCCGCAAGAACGCTACCCGTGGTGAGCGCCAGATGTTCGACGCCGTTTGCGCAAGCTGCGGCAAGACCTGCAAGGTGCCCTTCCAGCCGCGCGAAGACCGTCCGGTCTACTGCAGCGAGTGCTTCGCTAAGATGAAGCAGAACTGATTGTAACTGATTTGTTCTAAAAAGCAGCCTTTCCCGCAAGGGAGGGGCTGCTTTTTTTGTGTTTATAGAGCTTAAAGTAAATAACACTATTGACAATTATTATCCTTAATGCTATTATATACATATAATAAACGCTATGGTTGAAACAAAATAGTTAAAATGCAACAAACTGACTTAGAAAGGAGCAAGACATGACTAAAAAGACATTAAGTAGGTGTTTAACAACAATCGGCATGTTGGCTTTTGCAATTAGTATGGCGTTGCCGGCGGCTGCTCTAGAAGACAGAGCATTACCAACTTATCCATGTCCAAAATGTGGAACGACAATGACGACTTCGGTTGAAACTGGGTATGAATTTTTTACAACGCCATGTATCCATGGAAATGTAAATGCGCGAGATCAAAAATGCTTTGAGGTTAGTTATACCTATGCAGATTGCCCGGAATGCGGAACGCGTTCGATGATGAATCGTAACCAGATAAGAGATTTGGGTTGGACATGCCTGAAATAAGCAGAGGGGAGATGACAATAATGAAACGAAGATGGATAGTAATTATTTTTACTATTTGCTTTGGAATGGGAATGCTTTTGCCTGTTCATGCACAAGAAAAAGACAAAATTTGGGCCGGGACAAATAGCAAAATTGAAAAAATAGAAGAAGCACTTTATAAAGATTTTGATGATGATGTAAAAGAATATCAGAGTGGACATTCGAATGACGTAGCAGAACAAGTTGCGGGACAATGTATACAGTGCGGAAGTTTTGACATTAGGTACAAAACTCAAAACTCCTATTATGCACGTACAGCAGCATGTATGCATGGATATCATGCTGGACATGACGTAGTGAAGCAAGATATTTTGGTAAGATACGTAGAATGTCAGGTGTGTAGGTATCAGGAACATATAAGCAACACAAAGATTGGAGAACCATATATTGAATGCTATGGATTTAATTAGTATATGAGGGAATAAAGAAAGAGCATAAAATCAATGAAGAAAAGACTGTTGTTGATTTGTGGGATTCTTATACTTGTAGCAGTGATTGCTTTGGAAGCAACAAATGCAATGAACAAAGGTTCCACAAATACAGAAGAGGTCATAAGTAAACCTAATAAAATGGCAGAACCAGCACAAAGCACGGCGGAATCGGCGTTGCCGGAACCAGTGCTGCAGGGGAGAAAGGTCAATATGGATGATGCAATGTGGGAAGATGCAATCAACGAATTAGATGAATACATCGACCAACAGATTGGAGGAAATTAAAAGAATAGGATCGTGTGCCGGGTCTGGCGCGGCGCTGTTTTGTGTGCGGCGCGAACCAGAACCCGGCCTTTTGACATATTGCCCAAAAGTTGACACAAAAATACAAAAAATCCTTCTTGGTGCAACATTTCGTGTTGTGTTGACACCATTGTCCCGGCATGGTACAATAATTAAAATCATATGTGAAAGGGTGAACTGTGCCATGGTATCCATCCGCGAAGGCTTGTCCTGCTGCGATAAAACCCACGGTGCAGTGTTTCTTCCCCACGCTGTATCAGGTGCTTTTTTTTGACTTTTCCTCTTTTGGGGAAAAGTTATTTTTTTGCCTGCGCGGCTATGCCGCGCAATCGCGCGAAGCGCGGTGCAAAAACAGCCGGAGCGCAGAGCGAGGATGTTCCTCTGTCCACCCGCCGCCGAACAGGCGGCGAATGGGTGGAGGAGACAACCTTGCCCCACCACCAACAGGCTATCGCCGCGCAATCGCGCGAAGCGCGGTGCAAAAACAGCCGGAGCGCAGAGCGCTGCGCCCGCAGGCGCGTTTCGGAGCGCAACCGCCGCAGGCGGCACTTGGCGCGGAGATAGGATGTTCCTCTGTTCACCCGCCGCCGAACAGGCGGCGAATGGGTGAAGGAGACAACCTGGCCCTACTGCTGGGGGGAGCAGCAAACCCCGCCCCACCGCCAACAAGCTATCGCCGCGCCGCGCAAAGTTGGCACTTAACGTGAGGATAGGCTGTTCCTGCCGCGCCCACAACCACCACAAATTCTCACACAGATTCTTGCAACCCCACACCAAAAGGAGGGCCAGCCATGCTGATTAAAAATGCACGGGACTACGAGGGCCGCATCTGCGATTATCTGATCGCGGACGGCAAAATTAGAGCAATCGGAACCGACCTGCCGGAAGCAGGCGAGGTGATCAATGCAAAAGGGCTGACCATTCTGCCCGCGTTTATTGATACCCACTGCCATTGGCGTACCCCCGGCTTTGAATATAAAGAGGATATTGCCACCGGCTCTGCGGCTTCAGCGGCAGGCGGATATACTTTCGTCAACCTGATGCCCAACACCAAGCCGGTCTGCTCTTCGGCAGAGATCGTGCATGAGGTGGAGGAGAAAGCGCGCGAGATTGGCCTGTGTGATGCCAACCAGACCGTTTCCATTACCAAAAACTTTGACGGCCACACCATTGACCATCTGCTGGACCTGCCGGATGATATCAAGTTTATCACCGAGGACGGCAACGGCGTGATGAATAACGCCACGATGGCTCGCGTGTTTGCTGTGGCAGCCGAGCGCGGTCTGACCGTGATGTCCCACGCAGAGGACCGCGAGATCAGCCCGTGGGATTACCGCCTGGCCGAAAACATTGAGACGGTGCGCAACTGCCACCTGGCCGAATATTACGGCACCCGTCTGCATATGTGCCATGTTTCCACCAAAGAATCTGTGGATATGGTGCGCCAGAGCCGCCGCCGCGGTGCAATGGTCAGCTGCGAAGTGACCCCGCACCACCTGTGGTTCGACGATTCCCGCCTGCAGTATAAGGTCAACCCACCCATCCGCAAGGCGGACGATGTGGCCGCTCTGGTGACGGCAATTAAGGATGGCACAGTCAGCTGCATCGGCACCGACCATGCCCCCCACAGCGCCGAGGATAAGGCCAAGGGCGCTGCCGGTATGGTTGGGCTGGAAACCGCCTTTGCCGTGTGCTACACCAAATTGTGCCGCATGGAGGGCTTGCCGCTGGAAATGCTGAGCTTTTTGATGAGCTCCGGCCCCGCTCAGGTGCTTGGCCTGGATGAGCATAAGGGCCGCCTGGTGCCCGGCTTTGATGCCGATATTGTTCTGGTGGATACCGACCACATGTTTACCGTACATGCGGACGAGCTGCACAGTAAGAGCAAAAACTGCCCCTATGACGGCGAAAGCTTCTATGGCCAGGTCATGATGACCATCAAGGGCGGCAAAGTGACCTACCAGAAAGATAAACAGTAACCCGCAGCAAGGTTTGAACGAGCTTTTTTGATACAGAAAACGGAGGAACAGCAATGACCAACATGGATAAACTGTATGCCAGCGTGGCAGCCAACGGCCCGGTGTGCGTGGGTCTGGATACCGAGTTTAGCTACCTGCCCGCCGATGTGGTGGACTGCACCAAGACTGCCGGTGAAAATGTGGTGGAATTCAACCGCCGCATTATTGAAGCCACCAAGGCTTCCGCAGGCTGCTACAAGGTTCAGATCGCTTATTATGAATCCCTTGGTCTGGATGGCATGCGCGCTTACGCCGAAACCCTGAAGATGGTGCGCGCCACCGGCCTGCCGGTCATTGCCGATATCAAGCCTGTCTCTTATACACATCTGACGCTGCCGACGATACTCCTTGTGTAG
>OWIO01002902.1_pt1 | contig 10439 bp, 9 predicted proteins | sample 1733011 | NCBI WGS metagenome assembly OWIO01 (sample SAMN05065779, study PRJEB22554) | human gut metagenome | biome: ENVO:2100002; feature: ENVO:00000062; material: ENVO:00002003 | host: Homo sapiens | place: USA | reverse complement strand
GCTCAGACTTGCACCTAGTCTCTTTGGTTCTTTCCCTCGTTAATATTGACAGGTGCATTGATTTGAATAGCGAACCCGAGAAGTGCTATCTCACAAATAGCACTATCGGTAGCTTATTATCATAGCCAACGCTGAATGATATAGCAGAAGCACATAAAGCAACAGACTTTTTTACAAACATCGCCCGTAGCCTTATCCTACGGGCGATGCTTATAATTTACTCTGCGTCTGACTTATCCGCACTTTCCTGTACCTGCGGCTTACTTACCGAGGCAATATCATTCATATGGCTGACGGTCATAAGATAATCCACCTTGCTTTGTACGCCGTCCTTTGTGGCTGTACCGGTCTGTTCCATTGAGGTACAGTATCCGTCTTTATCAATTGTATACACAACGCTGAAGCTGTCAAGGTCACCGACAAGGCCGAGTTGAGAAGCCATTGAACTGTTGAGCTTTGAAACATCGTACTGCATAGTGATTACTTTTGCGTCCGCTGTATTCTTAACCTCCGAATTTGTCACGCTTTCGGGCTTTATGAATATCATGCCCTCTGCGGTCATAGACATCTTGTTTGTGCGTGTGTAGCATACATAATCCTTGTCACCGCTCACAAGAGTATGCCATTCGCCGTCGGAATAATAGTTGTACTCCGAGCCGTTGTGATATTCATAATATTTTGTCTTGCCGTCTGTGCCGAAATAGCTGTACGATAGGGTATCGCTCTTATCGTAGCAGAATGTCAGCTCCTGCGTAACCGTACCGGTCTGCTTATCCGTAACCGTGATTTCGGCTGAATACAGCGAGGAATACAGCTTTCGTGCGTTTTCTATGTCGCTGTAGCCGTCAATATGCGAATAATCGGCACTGCACGCCGTTATTGACGCCACAGCCGTTAAAGCCGTGATAAATACGGCTGCGATTTTTCCTGTTCTTTTCAATATAATGCTCCTTTGGAATCTGAACAGTAAAGACTGTTAAATAAAAATACAGCGGGTGACCTGCTTTACGCAAAATCCCCGCTGTTTCTTTATAAATGTAATTCTGTCCGTCTACACTTTTCTACACGTCTACACATCGGGTGGTTACCCGATATACACTACTTGGTCGGGAGTGTGAATTATTCTGCAAAACCGCTTTCAACGAGCTTTACAAGGCCGTCAACAGCAAGCTGCTCATCAGAGCCGTCAGCAATGATTCTGATTGTTGTACCGCCTACAATGCCGAGTGAAAGGATACCGAGAAGGCTCTTTGCGTTTACTCTTCTTTCTTCCTTCTCAACCCAGATTGATGACTTGTACTCGTTAGCCTTCTGGATGAAGAATGTTGCGGGTCTTGCGTGTAAACCTACCTGATTCTTAACGCTTACTTCTTTAACAAACATGATTGGTTACCTCCGTAAAATCGTATTATCTTTCCGTCGAGCTGTCCGCATTGAGATGTTATGCGGTATCTCCGCTCTGTACCTATAGTATATCCAAATGTTCTTTGTTCGTCAACAAAGATTTTTCAATTTGTCAATTTTTCTGCGATTATTTTTCACTTTTGTTCAATAGTCCTTAAACATTTCACGATAGTTTGTGTGATATGCACAAAAAACTTTCAACAAAGTATTCAACATACACATTAGTTTTCAACCGTTTTGCTTATTTTGGCTGTTTTACCATTTGAAATGCTTTGCCTTTATGGAAATGGCTGTCGCTGAAAACAAGGCTTCTCTGATAGTTCTGCTTTAAGCCGAAATCACAGCCTGCACCTGAAATCATCATAGGAGAACTCTCTTATTTTCCGCATACCGAGCGAGGTATTATAATATATTGACGGCAGAGCCATACCGTTGAACGTATTATTCTTTACCATTGAGTATATCGACATATCGCACAGCACAAGTCGGTCACCCGTTTTAAGCGGCTCGTCGAAAGAATAATCTCCTATCACATCGCCTGCAAGGCAGGTGTTACCGCCAAGCCGTACAGTGACAGCCCTTTCGCCCTTTTCTCCGGCAATATTACCGTTTGGCTGAATGATAACGGGGCGGTACGGCATTTCAAGCACATCGGGCATATGGCAGGCGGCTGAAGCGTCAAGTATCGCTATATCGTCCTCGCCGTTTACTTTTCCGTCTATCACGTCAAGTACCGTTGTCACAAGAAATCCTGCGTTCAGAGCGACAGCCTCGCCCGGCTCAAGATACACCTCAAGCCCGTATTCATTCTTGAAATGGTTTATCACCTCAACAAGCGTGTCAATATCGTAGTCATCCCTTGTTATATGGTGTCCTCCGCCGAAATTTATAACGCTCATCTTGTCAAGATATTTGCCGAACTGCACCTCGACCTCCTTTGCGGTACGCTTTAAGTCGTCGCTGTTCTGCTCGCAGAGGGTGTGAAAATGAAGTCCGTCTATTTCGTCAAGGATTTCCTCGCCGTAACGCTTTATATCCTCCTCGAATGAAGCAAGCGTCTGTCCGAGCCTTGAGCCTGGGGCGCACGGGTCGTATATCTCGTGTCCCTCCTGCGTGGAAAATCTCGGATTCACACGGATAAGGCAGTGCTTGTCCTTTACTGCGTCACGGTGCAGGGCAAACTGCCTTATTGAATTGAACACAAAATGTCCTGCGTACTTAGCAAGCTCGTTTATCTCGCTGTCTGTATAGGCAGGAGAGAAAACGTGCGTTTCATTGCCGAAATATTCATATCCGAGCCGAGCCTCGTAAAGTCCGCTTGCGGTAGTACCGCTGAGATAGCCGCTTATCAGAGGGTAGGTGCTGTACATCGAAAACGCTTTCTGTGCAAGAAGTATCTTACAGCCTGTCATATCCTGTACGCTTTTCAGTATCGCACAGTTGCGTCTGAGATAGCATTCTTCTGTGACATAGCACGGGGTATCCGGTTTGTTTATATCAAAAGTCGGTGTGTTCATATTTTGCTCCAGTCTGTTTCATATTAATAAGCAAAAACTAAGTCTGCAACCGTATTTTAGCACAATGCAAAGGAAAATGCAATATAAAGCCGTAACGAATCAAGGCTGTCCGCTGTCGCACTTTATCCCCTGATAAGTATCCCTCAGCTTCATCTGACGGTCTATGCCGCCCAGTACCGCTATCTTATCTGCACTCCACATCGGCGCAACAAGATATTTTTTATCCGCATCGCCTGTAATGCGCTCTATGACAATGTCGGCGGGGAGATATTCAAGCTGTGAGATTACTATATCTATGTACTCGTCACGGGTGAGCGGAACGTAACCGCCCGACAGGAAGAGCCGTTCAAGAGCGGTGCCGTGATTTATATGAAGAAGGTGTATCTTCACGGCGGCAGGGTGCAGACGGGCGACCTCCTTTGCGGTTTCGAGCATATCGGCTTTTGTTTCGCCCGGCAATCCGTCAATCAGGTGCAGGCAGGTGCGTATGCCGGATTCTTGCAGTTTACGGTAGCCCTCCAGAAATTCGTCATAGCTGTAGCATCTGTTGATGATTTGTGCTGTTTTATCGTGGACGGTCTGCAAGCCAAGCTCCACAGTGAGATGGATCTTGCTGTTTATGTCACAGAGCAGGGCAATAACATCATCGGAAAGGCAGTCGGCCCTTGTGCCGATCGAAATTCCGTGTACTTCGGAATCAAGCGCCGCCGTGTATGCTTCTTTAAGCGTTGCGACAGGTGCGTATGTGTTGGTATTCGCCTGAAAGTAGGCTGTAATGAGGCTGTCAGGGTGTTTATTGTATATACGTTCCTTTTCTGCGGCAAGCTGACGCTTTACGCTGTCGTAGATTTCACCGTCCGATTTTTCGGTGAAGTAGCCGCTTCCGCCCATACAGTAGATACATCCGCCCGTGCCTTTTGTACCGTCTTTATTCGGACAGGTAAAGCCTGCGTCAATGACCGCCTTGAATACCTTGCTGTTGAACGATGATTTATTATAGTAATTCAACGTGTGATAACGCTTGTTGTCATCGGAATATATAAAAGGGTTTGTACTGTTCATAGTTCTCCTTAAGCTGTTGAAATAATTAACGATACACGCTAAAACAAATATACCCGTGCAAATATAATAGCAAAATCAATCAATGTTTACGTATTTCTTAATCATACTTTACAATTGCGGTATTGACTTTACTGCCTGTGGGGTGTATAATAAATAGGTATCTGCATACAGCGGATATAATACAGAGGTATAGACATAAATAAACAGGAGGAAATAATTATGCCATTTTGTCCTAAATGCGGAACAGAGTATCAGGACGGCTCAAAGTTCTGTGCAAAATGCGGTGCAAACCTTGACGGTTCAGTTGCACCTGTTCCGATAAATCAAAAACCGGGCTTCTTTCAGGAAATACTTGATACCAAGGATGTAACATCAACAATGGATGCCAACGATATAAATGCAGGTAAAGCAATGTCGATACTCGCATACTGTGCGGTACTGGCTTACATACTTGTAACGTGGCTGTTAGGCGATTTTTTTGCTGTGATTGTACTCGCAGGCTTGCTCGTAGCTCCCTGTATCGCCGCAAAGAAGTCGGGCTTTGTAAAGTATCACCTTTCGATGATATTCCCCGCAATACTTGCCGTAATGGTAGTCCGTGCTGTAGAAGGCTCGATTGCCGATTTCTTCTATAATCTTATATCCCATCCCATATATGATTATATAAGCGAATATGCCGGCGTGATGTCAGCACAAGTAGTAATAGGCACGATCGTTGCGTGGGTAATACATATTATATTCATGGCAATACCGGTTCTTGTACTTGTCGCAGGACTTATAAACTCTGCCAACGGTAAAGCTAAGGAGCTTCCCCTTATCGGCAGATTCAAGCTGATATTTGAAAAGTAAGCACATGCTTAAACAGCCTTCGCTTTTTGCGGAGGCTGTTTTTTTTATTCTCCGAATGATATTTTACACTTTTGCAGGAAAAATTTCAATACAAAAAGTGAATTTTCTGTCGGAGGAATTTTAAATTGTTTGAATCGCTATAATACGGCAATTTTTGTTTTGTTAAGCCTGATCATAAAGATAACAGAAACAAGAGCGGAGATAGCTTCTGCTATCGGGAACACCCACCACATAAGCATATCGGGCGCACCGCCGGGAACAAGGAGCGAAAATCCCCACGCTACCGGCAGTACAAGCACAAGCTGTCTTAAGAGCGATACTATGAGCGATTGCAAACCGCCGTCGATCGCTTGAAATATGCCCTGAAACGCTATGTTCGCACCTGCAAATACAAAGCTTATTGTGATAATGTGCATTGCGTCTGTACATAGCCTGAGTGAGTTGCCCGAAAGCGAGAACATCTCGCCGAGAGGTACGGCGAAAATTTCGATAAGTATTGTGCCGAGCGCCATTATTATAAGCGTGTAGAGCATTCCGTACTTTATGCCGTCTTTGATACGGGCTTTGTCTGCCATTCCGTGAGCGTAGGATATGACGGGAGTTATTGCGTCACGCATACCGAAAGCGGCAAACAGGAAGAACTGCTGTACCTTGTAATAAAGTCCGTAGGCGGTGACAGCGTCCACGCTTACCGAGCCTAAGATTACGTTCATACCGTAGGTCATTATCGACATAAGCGCCTGTGCGATTATAGCCGGAAGTCCTATAGAGTATATGCCCTTGATAATTTTCATATCGGGCTTTTTGTAACGCAGTTTTTTTACTATTTCCGTGTTGAATTTGATATGAAAGATAAGAGCGGTGACAAGAGAAACTATCTGACCGATAACCGTTGCGAGAGCCGCACCTTTTACTTTCATTTCCGGAAAGCCAAGAAGTCCGTATATCATTATCGGGTCGAGGATTATGTTGGTGACAGCGCCTGCTATCTGGGCTATCGTTGAAAAAAGCGACCTGCCCGTTGCCTGCAGCAATTTTTCATATATCGAAAAGAATGTGATGCCGAATGACATTGTACAGCATATCGTAAGGTAATCGACCGCCATTCCCGCTATCTCCCCGTCTTGCGTCTGCGTGCGGATGTAAGGCTCAACACCGAACAGCCCGACAAGCAGAAAAACGATATATATTATAAGCGCAAGAAATTCCGCATTGCCGGAGGTTAGGCTCGCTTTTTCCTTATCGCTTTGTCCGAGAGATTTTGAAAGCAGAGCATTTGCTCCAACGCCTGTGCCTATACCTACCGCCACCATAAGCATCTGCATAGGAAAGGCAAGCGTCAGAGCGTTGAACGCCGCCTCGCCGCCTGTCTGCATATTCGTTACAAATGCGCTGTCAACTATGTTGTAGACCGCCTGCAATACCATTGAGAGTATCACGGGAAGTCCCGTCCTGAGCAACAGCTTTTTTACAGGCTCTGTCCCGAGCCTGTTTACTTTTTCCTGTTCCATATTTATATTCCTTTCTTTTGGCAAAAAAATAAAGCGTAAATCCGTGTCCGGATTTACGCTTTCGCTACTCGACTGTATTTATTTTAGCATTTTGATTTCGTTTTTGTCAAGCCGACAGAAAAATTTCGGCATTTTTATAACTCTGCGGCGGTAAAAACAAGGTCGATTTGTCAGATATTTTACCGCCTTATATAAATATGATAAGCGGCAAAATGACGGTTATTTCCCTGCGCCCCAGTATTTCCTGTCAAGGCTTCTGAAATTTACCGCCGAGGATATATCCTGCCGCCTTATTATCTCGCTTCCTGCAAGGTCAGCGCAGGTGCGAGCGACTTTAAGTATCCTGTCGTATGCCCTTGCCGACAGCCCCATTTTGTCAAAGCAGTCGGAGAGCATCTTCTTTGCGTTTTCGTCCATAGGACACATTTCGTGAAGATATGATGGCGGAATTTTGGAGTTCGAGCGTATTTCCGTACCTGCAAAACGCTTTTGCTGTATTTCTCTTGCTTTCATTATACGTTCAAGTACGGCACTGCTCGGTTCGCCCTTTTTCGCACTGCTTATTTCCTCGTAAGATAACTGCGGCATTTCAACCTGTATATCTATCCTGTCAAGAACAGGGCGGCTTATCTTGCCGAGATAGTTCTGTATCATATTCTGAGAGCAGGTGCATTTTCCCTTCGGGTTGCCGAAGTTTCCGCAAGGGCAGGGGTTCATTGCGGCAACAAGCATAATATCGCACGGATATGACACCGACCCTTGCGCTCTTGATATGGTTATAATTCCGTCCTCAAGCGGTTGCCTGAGCGTTTCAAGCGTCCTGCGGTCAAACTCCGGCAGCTCGTCAAGAAATAACACTCCGTTATGTGCGAGTGATATTTCACCCGGACGTGGGATACTTCCGCCGCCGATAAGACCTACTGCCGAGGCTGTATGTGATACGCTTCTGAACGGACGTACCGTGACTATCGGCTTTTCACGGTCGAGCATACCTGCTATTGAATGTATTCCTGTTGTTTCAATGCTTTCGTCAAAGGTCATCGGAGGAAGAATAGACGGTATACGCTTTGCTATCATGCTTTTTCCCGTACCGGGAGGACCTATGAGAAGTACGTTGTGGAAGCCTGCGGCGGCTACCTCCAGAGCGTGACGGGCGAGTGCCTGACCCTTTACATCGGATAAGTCCTCCGTTTCAAACATCTCTGCGGACGGAACGTAGGGAGGTTCGGGCGATATACGCTTCTTTCCTGTGAAATGGTTTATTAGGTCGGAAATGTGGCTTATGCCGTATACGGACAGACCCTCGACAACGGACGCTTCCTTAGCGTTTTCGGCAGGGAGGAACAGCCTTTTTATACCGCATTTTTTGGCTTCTATCGCCATGCTGATAATTCCGCCCGTGAAAACAAGCGAGCCTCCGAGCGAAACCTCTCCGATAAAGGCACAGTCCGATAAATCGTCGGTTATTATATTGTTTACCGCAAGAATGGCGGCGATTATCGTAAAATCGTACAGTGAGCCGCATTTGCGTACATCCGCCGGAGCTAAGTTGACCGTCAGTTTCTGACCGCTTATCGCTATGCCGATACCTGAAAGAGCGCCTTTTATACGCATTTTGCTTTCCTGCACGGCAAGGTCGCCCAGACCTACTATATCGAAGGACGGCTGACCTCTTGAGGATATTATTTCTGCGGTGACTTTAAAGGCATTCATACCGAAAAGTCCCATACCGTTTACCTGAGAATACATATTTACACCCGTTTCATATCATTTTAAGTGATTGCTATGTAATGATTATACAACGTTTTAGGTATATTTTCAACAAAAACGGGAATTTTTGATTTCAAAAAATTTAATAATATTTTTACGATTTTATTTGCATTTACGGCGGAAAAATGTTATACTGTTTGGTGAATGGAATTTTAGGTTAGACACAGCTATATTTACCTAATTTTTAAATACAGCAAACTGTGCTACCGTTTTATACAGAAAGGACAGATTATTATGGCAAACACTACAGAGCTTTATAACGAATGGCTTGAAAAAGCGGTCAAGGATCCCGATTTAAAGACAGAGCTTGAGAGCGTAAAGGGCAAGGACGAAGAAATAAACGACCGTTTCTACCGTGACCTTGAATTCGGCACGGGCGGTCTGAGAGGCGTTATCGGCGCAGGTACAAACAGAATGAACGTTTATACCGTAGGTAAGGCTACTCAGGGTCTTGCAAACTACCTCAAGAACACAGGCAAGAGCGATCTTAAGGTTGCTGTTGCATACGACAGCAGAATAAAGTCTGACGTATTCGCAAAGCACGCCGCTTCTATCTTTGCCGCAAACGGCATTACAGCAAACATCTACACAGAGCTTATGCCCACACCCATGCTTTCTTGGGCTGTAAGAGCGCTCGGCTGTGACGCAGGTATCATTGTTACCGCAAGCCACAACCCTGCAAAGTACAACGGCTATAAGGTTTACGGAAGCGACGGCTGTCAGGTTACTCTTGAAGCCGCTGAAAAGATTCTCGGCGAGATTGAGAAGCTCAATATCTTCGCAGACGTAAAGAGCGGCGACTTTGAGCAGTTCGTAAACGAAGGAAAAATCAAGTACATCGGTCAGGATGTTATTGACGAATATATCGCAAACGTTAAAAAGCAGTCCATCCACCCCGAGCTTTGCGCAAAGAGCGGACTGAAGGTTGTTTATACTCCTCTTAACGGTGCAGGCAACAAGCCCGTTCGCCGTATCTTAAAGGAAATCGGTATAAACAACGTTGTAGTTGTAAAGGAACAGGAAATGCCCGACGGCAACTTCACTACCTGCCCCTATCCCAACCCCGAGATAAAGGAGGCTCTGCACTTAGGTCTTGAGCTTTGCAAGACAGAAAAGCCCGACTTACTGCTTGCTACCGACCCCGACAGCGACCGTGTAGGTATCGCAGTTCCCGACGGTGACAACTACGTTCTGTTCACAGGTAACGAGGTAGGCGCAATGCTGCTCGAATATATCTGCAAGGAGCGTACAGCCGCAGGCACAATGCCTGCAAACCCCGTTGCAGTAAAGACAATAGTTACGACCGATCTTGTAAAGGCTATCGCCGCTAAGTACGGCGTAGAGCTCAGAGAAGTTCTCACAGGCTTCAAGTTCATCGGTGAGCAGATCGGCTTCTTAGAGGCAAAGGGCGAGGAAAACAGATATATCTTCGGCTTCGAAGAGAGCTACGGCTACCTTGCAGGCTCTTATGTAAGAGATAAGGACGCTGTTGTGGCATCTATGCTCATCTGCGAGATGGCGGCATTCTATCGTTCACAGGGTATTTCTCTTGTACAGGCAAGAGCAAAGATGTACAGCGACTACGGCTTCTACTGCAACAAGCTTGATACGTTCACTTTCGAAGGCGAAACAGGTATGAAGAAGATGAACGCTATCATGGATACTCTCAGAAACGAAAAGCTTGACGCTGTTGCAGGTCTTAAGGTTATCAGCAAGGCTGACTACAAGCTCAGCGTAAAGACAGATTACGAAAGCGGCAAGACAGAAGAACTGACGCTCCCCAAGTCAAACGTTATCACATTCTACCTTGAGGATAACGCAAGCGTAGTAATAAGACCCTCCGGTACCGAGCCTAAAATCAAGCTCTACTACACAACAGTAGGCACAAGCGTTGAAGATGCGGCTGAAAAGCAGGTTAAGCTCTCGGCAGATTTCACAAAGATTGTAGGCTGAACAAGCTGTTAATACACAAGTTTCAGAAAATTTTGAAAAAACTATTGCAAAACAGTTTTGTATATGCTATAATAGTAACCTAAGCGTGAAAGCGCAGCATTCTGAAATCATAGCGAAAGCTGTAATTTAGATTAATTCTAAAGGTCAGGAGGTGACAGCATGAAAGAAGGTATCCACCCTAACTACCAGCCCACCACTATCAAGTGTGCTTGCGGCGAGGTTATCGAAACAAGATCAACCAAGCAGGATATAAAGGTTGAAATCTGCTCGAAGTGCCACCCTTTCTTTACAGGAAAGCAGAAGTTGGTTGACACAGGCGGACGTGCTGTCTCTTATACACATCTGACGCTGCCGACGATACTCCTTGTGTAGA
>OWIO01002887.1_pt1 | contig 10490 bp, 9 predicted proteins | sample 1733011 | NCBI WGS metagenome assembly OWIO01 (sample SAMN05065779, study PRJEB22554) | human gut metagenome | biome: ENVO:2100002; feature: ENVO:00000062; material: ENVO:00002003 | host: Homo sapiens | place: USA | reverse complement strand
CCACAACTGTCAAACATACGCCGTTATGTGCTATGCTCTGGTCGATTTTCAACTCCTTGCAGAAATCCGCCCGGAGCGTGAAATCCTTGTTCTGACGGTCCGTGCGGATCGAAACCACTTCCGCCGTACGTTCCACGATGCCTGAAAACATACTCTTCAACTGTTTATGATCAATTTTCCCTTCACTTTGTAGACCGAGACTATATCGTTGACGTTCAAAACGATGTCATCGTAATTCTCCCGATCCCCGGCCACCAGGCGGACTTTGCCCTCCTCATCGGCGGCCCGAACTATCCGCAAAGTTACAATTTTTCGGCAGACTATCACATATTCACCCCCGGGAATAATTGCATCGCGGTCCACGGCTTTCAGCAGCACGACCGTTCCGGGCGGCACGATGTTTCCCATCGCACGCCCCGTATAGCACATCGCCAGGTCGCACGCCCCCACCGGAGGCACGACGAGGTTGCTCTCGGCCTCGAGATGCTCCAGATGTGCGATGCCCTGTTCGACATCCACATTATAATAAGGTATCTGCGCGCCGCGTATCCGCTCCTCGGAGAACATCTGCCCCTCCCCCGTCAGCAGCCAGAGTTTGTCGACCTGGGGGAATTTGCTGACGATACGGTCGGCGACGTCCAGCGAAATGCCGTTGTTGCCCCGCTTTATCTGATAGAGGTTTTCGCCGCGCGCCAGGCCGATATATCGCGCAAAATAGTTGGTCGACATATTCGCCCACTTGATTACGGCCTCGATTCTTTGCCAATTATTCTGCTTTTCTCGCATTTTTTTTCGAATATTAAAAAAATTTTTGCATCTTTGCACACCCGGTCCCGTAGTTCAATGGATAGAATATAAGATTCCGGTTCTTACGATATGGGTTCGATTCCCGTCGGGACTACCAGGCACAGGTGCGCAACAAGCGCACTTGTGCTTTTTTTTATCGTATCTGGGCGAATGCAAAGTCGGGCGTCACTTAATTTATTCAACAAAAATAGTAACAAATTTCGATCATACAACAAAAAATAGCATATTTGATCGCCAGAATGCCACTTTTAGACACGCCTACCCGTAATACGATAAAAGGAATCCGCACTCCCGGTGCGAACTCCTCTTATACAATAAATGTGCGATTTATAAAATCAGACTTCAAAAAGAGAGGCGCACGCCCAGTCTCAAGGTCAGCGTCAGAGGTGAATCCGTACGCGACGTACGCAATCCGGTTTCGGTGAAGTAATACGATCCTTCAGGCTCGAAATAAAGCCCCACCATACCGCCTACACGGTATTGCGCCCCCACGGCTGCAAGCGCCGACCACTGCACGCCCGGTTCGTCGACGGTCTCGGAGCCGAGCCGGGCCGAAACGCATTTCTCGACCATGCCGCCCGCACCCATATATAACGAGAAGCGGCCGCGCTCGAGGAACTGCCAGTTGAAGCGGAGGGGAACCCCTATGAAATGGAGTTTTTGCGCCACGTCGTCCGAGGTGTACTGCATCCTCACGTCCGAACGCAGCAGGGTGTAGTTCACGCCGCTTTCCAGCGACAGTCCGTGGGCGAACTCCTTGCGCACGGCGATGCCGAAGCTCAACGGCTGGTGGTGGCGGAACGAACTCTCGCCGTATCCGCTGCTGCGCAGGGGCGCCAGGCTGTTGCCGTTCCCGATCACCGACGAAGCATCGTTCGTTATCGAGGTGTTGAGCATCCGGGGAGCCAGACCTTCGCTGTTTCCGCCCGCCACGCCGCCGCCGGCAAACAGGGAGAACGACGCCTTTTTATGCGGTTTGGTGTAGGCTACGAACGGCTCGTCGGAGAACCCCGCACGACCGGCCGCGCCAGCCGCCGACCGCGTTGCGGGCCGCCCGGAAGCCTGCTTCGAAGCCCTTTCGCCGGAAGCCCCCGCCTTCGCAGTATCTCCGGAGGCCGTCTTCGCGACTTCACCGGACGACGCCTTCGCCGCCTCTCCGGAAACTTCCGCCGCGACCTCTCCGGGCCGGACCGCAGGCTCACCGTCCGTCCGGAGATTTTTCAGAGCCGCCGTCTGCGCAGGCTGCCCTGCGGCCGCAGCGAAGAGCGACCGCCGCCCCGCGGAGGATGCCTCCCCGGCAACCTGCTCCCGGGGCAGCCCCACCGCCTTTGCAAGGGCGTCCCGTACGGTTTCCGGCTCCACGGGCTGCGGTATGGCAACCGCGGTTGCTCCGTCTTCCGCCACCGATGCGATAACAGTCCCATCATTTTCCAACGCCTTGTCCGGCCGGAGCAGTAATTCACCCGCAACGGCCAAGATCAGCACGGCAGCGGCTGCGGCGGCAATCCGCGGCCGGTAGATCCGCCATACGGACCCGCGGGGTTTTGTCCCGGAAACCTCCGGCCCCGGAGCCGCACCGCCCAACTCGCGCTGCAAACGCTCCCATCCCCCCGCCGGAGGCGGGAGTTCGGCGTCGCGAAGCGCGTTCCGCATGGCTTTGATCCAATCCTTGTCTTGTTTCATAGTTCTATGTGAGTCCGGCAGCGCCGGATGATCCACCTTTTTCTGATATTCCGGAGCTGCATCCTCTCGATTTCAATGCGTCTCCAAATAAGCCCTGATCCTGCGGGCCAGCATGGCCCGGGCGCGAAACAACTGCGAAGAGGAGCTTTTTTCGTTGATTCCCAGCATCCGGGCGATGTCGCGGTGGGAATACTCCTCGATGCAGTAGAGGTTGAACACCGCCCGGTAACCCTCGGGCAGCTCGCCGATGAACCGCATCAGCACCTCGCGCGGAACGCGGGCCATCTCCGCCACGTCCGGTTCCGCCACCTCCGCCGCGGCCTTCCCCTCGTCGAGCGTCACGCTTCCCAGCTTGCTGCGGCTGCGTATCCACTCCAGCGCCACGTTGACCGTGATCCGCTCGATCCAGGCGCGCAGCGAGCCGGTTCCCCGGTAGGTGAAGCGGTCGAACGCCCCGTAGATCTTCAGGAAAGCGTCGTGGAGCAGGTCTTCGGCCGTCGCGCGGTCTCCGGCGTAACGCATGCAAATCGACAACAGACGGCCTGCATAGCGGTCGTACAGCTCCTTGCGGGCCATATCGTCCCCCTTCCTGCACCCTTCGGCCAGTATCTGTTCCTCCATTTGCATTACTCAATACACTCTATAAATGCCGCAGAAGGCAAAAGACTGCATGGGTGAAAAAAATTTATTTCGCATGCAGTATTCGGCCCTGCCGGACGTTTTAAGAGCGAAAGGTAACATAAAATATGGATATTATGAAAAAATTCGGTTTATTCCTCATCGCAGCCATAGCTGTCACCGCTTTTACCTCCTGCAACGACGACGACGGCGGCGAACCGCTCCGTACGCTCATCACCACCGTCCGCACGCTCGACGGCGGAGACTACTATTTCCAGCGCGACAACGGGGAGACGCTCTACCCCGGCAACAAGTCCCGCGTCCCGGGCTACAAGCCCGATCCCGACAAAACGCAGCGGGTCATCATCTGGTTCACATTGCAGAACGGCATTGCCGATTACGATTACAACATCGACCTCTATTTCGTGGAAAACATCTACACCGGCACTTCGGAGGTCGTGACCGACGCGGCTCGGCTCGAAGAGCTGGGCAGCGCCAAAACGGGCTTCCAGAGCAATACGTTCAACCTCACGAAAGAGTGGCTGACCTTCTATGCGCTCTACCCCGTATCGGACAATTCGAAACACACGTTCACGGTGATCGTCAACGAGGTGAAAGACGAAGGCGAAGAGGGTGACGGAGGCGCCGAACAGTCCGAAGCGGCCGAAACGGATTACCTGCAACTGGAGTTGCGCCACAACCCCGGCGGCGACACGCAGGGCTATACCGACGGCTATTACGTTTCGTTCGACCTCACGCCGCTCGCCGAACGGCTCGAAGGCAAGAAGGGCGTCGTCCTGCATATCGAGACCAACGAAAACGGTCCCCAGGAGATCAAACTCGACCTGCCGCAGGAGAAGTAGCCACTCCCTCACGGCAGCTGCTCCGGTCCGCCACTCTGCGGACCGGATTTTTTTGCGCCCTGCCGCAGCGCCCCGCAGAGGCGCGTGTGGTCGGAAGATTCGTTCTCCGGAACCTCGGCTCCGTTTTCAGGCGGCAGCTCCCGGGGGTCCGCCCGCAACTGCGTTGCGGGCAGACCTCCCCCGGGCGAAGCGAGCCGGCCCTTCCCGGGCCATGCCCCGGATCGCGCTCCCACACCGGCCGTGCGCTCCCACATCGGCCTCCGGCCCGCCTCCCGGCGCATTGTTTTTTCGCCCCGAGGGCGCAGATTTGCCGAAAATCGCTATCTTTGCATCATGTCAATCGTACGCAACACGGAGAGCGATCTCGAATTCGAGAACAAAATCCGCCCGCAGGAGCTGGAAACCTTCTCCGGGCAGGACAAGATCGTCGAAAACCTCCATATCTTCATCAAGGCGGCGCTCATGCGCGGCGACTCGCTCGACCACGTCCTGCTGCACGGCCCCCCGGGACTGGGCAAGACGACCCTCGCGAACATCATCGCCAACGAAATGGGGGCGCAGCTGCGCGTCACGTCGGGTCCGGTGCTCGACAAGCCGGGCGACCTGGCGGGCCTGCTGACCAACCTCAATCCGGGCGACGTGCTTTTCATCGACGAGATCCACCGCCTCAGCCCGATCGTCGAGGAGTATCTCTACTCGGCGATGGAGGACTATAAAATCGACATCGTGCTGGACAAAGGCCCCTCGGCCCGCTCGATCCAGATCGAGCTGGCGCCCTTCACGCTCATCGGCGCCACAACGCGCAGCGGCCTGCTGACTTCGCCCCTCAGGGCGCGTTTCGGCATCCAGTGCCACCTCGAATACTACGACGCCCCGGTGCTCGCGGGCATCGTGCGGCGCTCGGCGCGCATCCTCGACGTCTCGATCGACGACGACGCGGCCCACGAAGTGGCCCTGCGTTCGCGCGGCACGCCGCGTATCGCCAACGCCCTGCTGCGCCGCGTGCGCGATTTCGCAATGGTCAAGGGCGAAGGGCACATCGACCTGGAAATCACGCGCATCGCCCTCGCGGCGCTGAACATCGACTCGCGCGGACTGGACCAGATGGACAACAAGATTCTCGGAACGATCATCGAGAAATTCAACGGCGGTCCCGTGGGCCTGAACACCGTGGCCACGGCCGTGGGCGAAGAGGCCGGGACGATCGAGGAGGTCTACGAGCCGTTCCTGATCAAGGAGGGCTTCCTCAAACGCACGCCCCGCGGCCGCGAGGCGACGCCGCTGGCCTACCAGCACCTCGGATTCACCCACCCGCGCGACGGAGAGGCTTCGCTCTTCTGACCGCGGGGAGTTGCCGACACGCCCGGAACACACCTCGGCCGTCACTATGACAAACGCTCCATCAGCAATTTCGGCGTGCATTGCGACATCGGCTGCGAATACCGCATCTCCTACCGCGTCGGCGTCAGTTACACCTTCTACGCCCTACGCCGGCTCCTGCCGACTCCCGGGCATCCAAAGCCCCACCCGCACCCGGACGGGCGTCAACGGCGGCCGGCGGTTTTATTTCTAAAAAAATTTCCGAAAATTCTAAAATTTGTTAAGATCGGAGCAATTTTTGTGTTATATTTGCCGTTATAGGTTAACAGGTTACTAACGGAAAATGAGAGAGATGAACGCAAAAACGCAACTCGACGACGCGGCGCTGCGCTACCACAGCGAAGGCCGCCCCGGTAAGATCGGGATCGTCCCGACCAAACCCTATCATACGCAGTACGATCTGTCGCTGGCCTACTCGCCCGGCGTGGCGGCTCCGTCGCTGGCCATCGCCGAAGAGCCGGACGACGTTTACAAATACACGGGCAAGGGCAACCTCGTGGCCGTGATCTCGAACGGCACGGCCGTCCTCGGACTGGGCAACATCGGTCCCCTGGCGGCCAAGCCCGTCATGGAGGGCAAAAGCATGCTCTTCAAGACCTATGCAGGCATCGACGCCTTCGACATCGAGGTCGACACGACCGATCCCGAGGAGTTCATCCGCACGGTGAAAGCCATCGCTCCCACCTTCGGAGGCATCAACCTCGAGGACATCAAGGCCCCGGAGTGTTTCGAGATCGAGACCCGCCTGCGCGAGGAGCTGGACATTCCCCTGATGCACGACGACCAGCACGGCACGGCGATCATCTCCTCGGCGGCGCTTCTGAACGGCGCGAAGATCGCCGGCAAGGAGCTGGACAAAATGCGCGTCGTGGTCAACGGCGCCGGAGCCGCCGCCATCGCCTGCGCGCGCCTGTTCGTGGAGCTCGGCATCCGCCGCGAGAACATGGTGCTTTGCGACAGCCATGGAGCGGTCACGGTCTACCGCGAGGACATCAACCCGATGAAGCGCGAATTCGCCACCACGCGGCGCATCACGACGCTGGCCGAGGCGCTGCACGACGCCGACGTGTTCCTGGGCGTCTCGAAGGCCGACACGCTGACGCCCGAGATGCTGCGCACGATGTCCGGCAACCCGATCGTCATGGCCCTCGCCAACCCCGATCCCGAAATCGCCTACGATACCGCGATGCTCTCGCGCCCCGACATCATCTTCGCCACGGGCCGTTCGGACTACCCGAACCAGGTCAACAACGTGTTGGGGTTCCCCTACATCTTCCGGGGTGCGCTCGACGTGCGGGCCACGAAGATCAACGAGGAGATGAAACTCGCCGCGGCGCATGCGCTGGCCGAACTGACCCGCCAGCCGGTTCCGACCATGGTCCTGCGCGCCTACGGGGTCGAGAAGCTCGAATTCGGGCGCACCTACCTGATCCCCAAGCCGCTCGATCCGCGCCTGCTGTGCACCGTCGCCCCCGCCGTCGCGAAGGCCGCCGTCGAATCGGGCGTCGCCAAACAACCGATCGCAGACTGGGACGCCTATGCCGAGAGTCTGCGGAAACGCTATCAGGAATAAGCAAAATCCGGTCGAATGATTCGACCGGATTTTTTTGTATCTACCGCGCACCCGACCCTCTCTGTACCGAAAGCGCCGGAACCAGCTCTAAAACAACGCCGCGAAGGCATCCATCGTCATCGGCCGCACCTCGCAGTCGCCGATCCCGACCGGCAGGACGATCCGCAGCATGCCGTCTTCGTTTTTCTTGTCCTTGCCGACCTCTTTCAGCAGGCGTTTCACCTCCACGGGCGGCGTCAGGTCGAAGCCCAGCGCCGTCAGCACATTCACGATCCGGTCGCAGTCGGCCTGCGTCAGCGCACCCAGCTTCACCGCCGCCCCGGCGATCAGCGCCGTTCCCACCGCCACGGCCTCGCCGTGGTTCATGCGGTTGGAGGCCTTCTCGATGGCATGCGCCAGCGTGTGCCCGAGGTTCAGCTTGCGGCGGTCGCCCGACTCGCGTTCGTCGCGCTCGACGATGTCGGCCTTGACGCGGATCGCCGCCGAAACGGCGTCCGACAACAGATCTGTATCCGTGCGCAGCGCCTCGAAGGTCGTCCGCTCGATACGCCCGAACAGATCGGCGTCGGCGATGATCGCCGCCTTGACCACCTCGGCCAGCCCGGCCCGGAACTCCCGCTCGGGCAGCGTGCGCAGCAGCGCGGGGTCGCAGATGACGAATTGCGGCTGCGTGAAGGTCCCGGCCATGTTCTTGTAGCCGTCGACGTTCACGCCGTTCTTGCCGCCCACCGAAGCGTCGACCTGCCCCAGCAGCGTCGTCGAGACGAATCCGAATTTCACGCCGCGCATGTAGGTCGATGCGGCGAATCCCGCCACGTCGGTGACGATGCCGCCCCCGACCGCCAGCACGAAGGTCGAACGGTCCACGCCCAGCTCGATGAAACGGCGGTAGATCATCTCGACGGTCTGCATCGTCTTGACGCTCTCGCCCAGGCCGATCAGCACGGTGTCGTACTGCGCCAGCACCGAATGGTACAGCCGGTCAATCGTGGAGTCGGAGACCACCACCACGCGCCCTTCGGGGAGCACCCCGGAGAGAATGTCGGCCAGCGGGCCTATGAAAATTTCGCTCTGCTGGCGAACGTTGAAGGCAGGTTTCATTATTTAACTTTTTTAAGAATTTTGAGAAACAAGCAAATTTAGTATAATTTCCCGAGAATTTGTTACCTTTGCAGCACAAAATATACTTTTATGCAAAAACTGCGCAATATTGCGATTATTGCCCACGTCGACCACGGCAAGACGACGCTCGTCGACAAAATGATTCTGGCGGGGCACATCCTCCGCGACAACGCCAAGCCGGCCGGCGAACTCATACTGGACAACAACGACCTGGAACGCGAACGCGGCATCACGATCCTCTCGAAAAACGTTTCGGTCATCTACAAGGACTACAAAATCAACATCATCGACACCCCGGGCCACGCCGACTTCGGCGGCGAGGTCGAGCGCGTGCTGAACATGTGCGACGGCGTGCTGCTGCTGGTCGACGCCTTCGAGGGCACGATGCCGCAGACGCGTTTCGTGCTTCAGAAGGCCCTTGCGCTGGGCAAGAAGCCCATCGTGGTCATCAACAAGGTCGACAAGCCCAACTGCCGTCCCGAGGTGGTCAACGAGCAGGTTTTCGACCTGATGTTCTCGCTCGACGCCACCGAGGAGCAGCTCGACTACAAGACCATCTACGGCTCGGCCAAGCAGGGCTGGATGTCGCACAAATGGAACGAGCCGACCGACTCGATCGTTCCGCTGCTCGACGCCATCATCGACGAGATCCCCGAGCCGAAAATCGTCGGGGGCACGCCCCAGATGCTCATCACGTCGCTCGAATATTCGGCCTACACGGGCCGTATCGCCGTGGGCAAGGTCACGCGCGGCTCGCTCAAGGCGGGCCAGATGGTGACCCTCGCCAAGCGCGACGGCGTGACGATGCAGAAAACCCGGATCAAGGAGCTGATGGTTTTCGAGGGCCTCGGCAAGAAGAAGGTCGAGGAGGTTCCCTGCGGCGAGATCTGCGCCATCATGGGCATCGACGGCTTCGAAATCGGCGACACGATCTGCGACTACGAGAATCCCGAACCGCTGCCCCCCATCGCCATCGACGAACCCACGATGTCGATGCTCTTCACGATCAACAACTCGCCCTTCTTCGGCAAGGACGGCAAATACGTCACCTCGCGCCACATCAAGGAGCGGCTCGACCGCGAACTGGAGAAGAACCTCGCCCTGCGCGTGACGCCCGGCCCTTCAGCCGACTCGTTCAACGTCTTCGGGCGCGGCGTGCTGCACCTCTCGGTGCTGATCGAGACCATGCGCCGCGAGGGCTACGAGTTACAGGTGGGCCAGCCCCACGTCATCGTCAAGGAGATCGACGGCAAGAAGTGCGAGCCGATCGAGGAGATGACCGTCGACTGCCCGGAGGAGTACTCGGGCACGGTAATCGACCTCACGACGCGCCGCAAGGGCACGCTGACGAACATGGCCTCCGACGGCGAACGCACGCGCCTGGAATTCGACATTCCCTCGCGCGGCATCATCGGCCTGCGGTCGAACATGTTGACCGCCACGGCCGGCGAAGCCATTATGACACACCGCCTGAAAGGGTTCGAACCGTGGGTCGGCGAGATCGAGATGCGCACCAACGGTTCGATCATCTCGGGCGAGACCGGCACGGCCTACGCCTATTCGATCGACAAGTTGCAGGACCGCGGCCGCTTCTTCATCAGCCCGATGGAGCAGGTCTACGCCGGACAGGTCATCGGCGAGCACACGCGCCAGAACGACATCACGGTCAACGTCACCAAGGCCAAGCAGCTCACGAACATGCGCGCTTCGGGATCAGACGACAAGACGTCGATCGCGCCTCCGAAGGTCTTCACGCTCGAAGAGGCGCTCGAATACATCCAGGGCGACGAGTATGTCGAGGTCACGCCGCACTCGATGCGCCTGCGCAAAATCCTGCTCGACGAGAACGACCGCAAACGCGCGGCGAAATAACCCGTCCGCGTTCTTATCGAGCGCACGCGACCCGACTATACGAAAAAACGGACTTCAGTCCGTTTTTTTTGTGCCAGACCATGCAGTATCAGGGCGTTGGCTCCGTTTTTAGGGAAATCCCCGACCTCTATGAAAAAATGCTTCGCCCTGCTTTTGCTGCTGCCGCTCGGGTTCGGCGGCTGCGACGACGGCCATGAACCGCGCACCGAAACCTGGACCGTCGCCCCCGAAAAGGGCGTCGCCGGCATCTTCATGGGCTTCGGCCACGTCCCCGCCTACATCGTCAAAACAAGCCCGAATGCCGGGTGGAAAATATCCACGGCACACATCGAGGGCTTCACGTTCGAAAAAGGGTATCAGACCGAGATGCTCGTCCGCATCGACCCCATCCCCAATCCCCCGGCCGACGGCCCCGGATACCGCTACACGATGGAAAAGCCGATCTCGCGCACGCCGATGCAGTCGGATGTCGATCCGCTGCAATTCAGTCCGGAGTTCGAGGTCACCATCGCCTCCCGGCGCGCCGACAGTCCGGCAACTGTCTCTTATACACATCTGACGCTGCCGACGAT
>OWIO01002865.1_pt1 | contig 10545 bp, 10 predicted proteins | sample 1733011 | NCBI WGS metagenome assembly OWIO01 (sample SAMN05065779, study PRJEB22554) | human gut metagenome | biome: ENVO:2100002; feature: ENVO:00000062; material: ENVO:00002003 | host: Homo sapiens | place: USA | reverse complement strand
CCCGGTCAGCTCACGGATCAACACCGTGAGCAGCTCTGGTGAAGGATTTTCCAGCGTCATGTTACCGTGGCGGAACTCAACTTTACAGGAACTGGCACTGACTGTGCTTTGTGAAGGAGTGGATAAAAGCGGAGTAAGAGCCGCCATAGGCTCTTTCTGCTCATCAGGCGTTATCTCAACAGGTAATAATTCAACGCCAGCGCCAGAAGAGGTTGTTACCGGAAGACGCCGCGATATACGCCCTTCGTTCTGCCAGAGCCTGAGCCATTTGAACAGGAGGTTATCATTGATATCGTGTTCCCTGGCAATACGGGCAACAGAGGCTCCTAGTTGTGAAGCCAGTTTAACCATTTGAAGTTTAAACTCATTTGAAAATGTTCTGCGGGGTTCTGCGGATAATATTTTCTGTTCCATAACAGGTGTCCACTAGTTGATGAAAAGGTGGGCACCTACGTTACCAATACTGGCTTAATGGCTACATACGGCGGTCAGTTTACGCTTACCATGTATCTGGCGAGTGAAGCTTTATGTCGTGTTCTGGCGTGTCCTGTGTTAGTTAGAACACGCCATCGATGGTCAGCAGGTTCATATTGCACCAGAGCGGATACAGCGTGGTGTTATGTCAGGGCTGCGCTGTTTACGTGAACACGTGGCGTACGGCCCCGCTTCCTGGCCGCTGCTGGGCATGGATCACGGCGCGACAAAGGGGCGACTACCTGGCAGCATGTGTCCAGCCGGTTCACAATCTGGTGAAGGTTCCTTACGCTCATGGGCCATACTGATAATTCACCAGGCCATCATTTCCAGAGGAAGACGCCGTTTGCGTAGCGTGACAGTGTCGGACTCTTCAGGGCTGTGGGTAATCAGTTCCGGGGCAAGATAGTCGCAGAGGGTTACGCAGAGAATAGTAACTGGACACTGGATCGATCAACCGATCCTTAACTGAGCGGCATGACAGCTTTCTGATGGTTTTTTTTGATAATCTTCACATTGTACTTCTTTTCTGTTGGATAATCTTTGTACTTGATGGTGTACTAGGTATCCCATTATGCAGTTAAGTGAAGGTGATTAAAAATGCAATGTGAATTTAAAGGGGTCATATCAGCATTACCCACTCCTTATGACCAATCCCAGCAAATCGATATGGAGAGTCTTCGAAAACTGATCCGTTTTAATATCGAACAAAATATTAAGGGATTGTATGTTGGAGGCTCTACTGGAGAAGCATTTCTTCAGAATGTTGCAGAGCGAGAAAAAATTCTTGAAACAGTAGCCGATGAATCAGATGGAAGACTGACACTTATAGCGCATGTGGGCGGAATCAGTACGGCAGAAAGCGAGGTACTTGCAAAAGCTGCAAAAAAATACGGATATCATGCTATATCTGCTGTTACTCCATTTTATTATCCTTTTTCATTTGAAGAGCATTGTATCCATTACAGGAAGATTATTGATTCTGCAGATGGACTTCCGATGGTAGTTTATAATATACCGGCTCTTAGCGGAGTGCGTTTTTCTTTAGATCAGATAAATGAGCTTGTCACAATACCCAGGGTTTGTGCATTAAAACAGACATCCGGTGATTTATTCCAGATGGAACAAATCAAAAGGAATCATCCAGAGCTTGTGTTATATAATGGTTACGATGAAATATTTGCATCAGGGTTAATTGCAGGTGCAGATGGGGGAATCGGTAGTACATATAATATAATGGGGTGGCGTTATCTTGAAATATTTGAAGCAGTCAAAAACAATGATGTGATTAAGGCGAAGGAAATGCAGGTGGCCTGTAACCAGGTTATTGACACTCTTATTCAGAGTGGTGTCCTGGCAGGTATAAAAACTCTTCTTTACTATATGGGGATTATAAATACTCCTGTATGCAGAAGTCCTTTTTCTCCGGTAAAGGAAAAGAATCTGGATGTATTATCAAAACTTGCAGAGCGACTGCTCGAAGAACATGACAGAAACAAAAAAATGAAAACAATCTGAATAATTGCAAGATTGTTATATAGGTGAAAATGAATGATAACACTGGCTGTTGATATAGGAGGAACGAAAATTTCAGCGGCGTTGATATCTGATGACGGTTCATTTTTGCTGAAAAAACAGATATCAACACCTCATGAAAGATGTCCTGACGAAATGACAGGGGCTTTACGTCTACTGGTTTCTGAAATGAAGGGAACAGCGGAGCGATTTGCAGTAGCATCAACAGGGATTATTAATAATGGAGTATTGACAGCTCTGAATCCAGACAATCTTGGAGGGCTGAAAGAGTATCCTCTGAAAAATATAATGGAAGATATAACTGGTTTAAATGGAAGTGTGATAAATGATGCCCAGGCAGCCGCATGGGCAGAATATACAGTTTTGCCAAAAGAAATTTGTGATATGGTTTTTATAACCGTTTCTACGGGGGTTGGAGGGGGAATTGTAGTTAACAGAAAATTATTAACAGGTGTTTCTGGATTAGCCGGACATGTTGGGCATATATTGTCCGGAGTAACGGATACAGAATGTGGATGTGGTCGTCGGGGATGCGTTGAAGCGGTTTCATCTGGTCGGGCCATCATGGGGGCAGCAAAAAATAAACTTGCAGGATATAGCACCAAATATATTTTTGAATTAGCGAGACAGGGATATAAGGAAGCAGAATTTTCGACAGAGCGTTCTGCCAGTACTATTGCTGAATTAATAGTAAGTTTAAAATTACTGCTTGATTGTCAGGTTGTTGTTGTCGGAGGAAGTGTTGGACTTGCTGATGGGTATGTTCAGAAAGTGTCGAAACATCTTTCCATATATTCTGAAATTTGTAATGTAATACTGTTTCCGGCATATTTCAGAAGTGACTCTGGTCTTATTGGTGCAACTCTTTGGGACCGGGATTGTATTACTTAAAGTAATACTCCAGTGTATTATAAATCCGCTATTATTGTGAGGTTTAATATGGACTCCTGTATTCAGAAAAAGCAGGTTTGGTATAAACATCTTTCACCCAGACAGTGGAAGATATTCGGTGCGGCATGGACAGGTTATTTACTTGATGGTTTTGATTTCGTTCTGATATCTCTGGTTCTTACAGAGGTTCAGCATGAATTCGGCTTGACGACAATAGAAGCGGCAAGCCTTATTTCCGCTGCTTTTATTTCCCGATGGTTTGGGGGGCTTGCTATTGGCGCTTTATCGGACAAGATGGGGCGCAGGATGGCAATGGTTTTAAGTATAGTGCTATTCTCTCTCGGAACCCTTGCCTGTGGTCTGGCTCCTGGATATGCAGTGATGTTTATTGCTCGCATTGTTATTGGGCTTGGTATGGCAGGTGAATATGGCTCAAGTGTAACATATGTTATCGAAAGCTGGCCTGTTCATCTCAGAAACAAGGCAAGTGGTTTTTTAATTTCTGGATTTTCTATTGGGGGAGGTTTAGCTGCACAGGTTTATAGCATTGTAGTACCACTATGGGGCTGGCGTTCTCTTTTCTTTGTCGGCATGCTTCCAATATTATTTGCTTTTTATCTTCGCAAGAATCTTCCGGAGTCTGATGACTGGCAAAAAAGGCAACAAGAGAATAAACCCGTCAGAACAATGGTGGATATTCTGTACAGAGAAAAGAATAAATACATAAATATTCTTCTGTCTTGTATTGCATTTGCATGTCTATATGTTTGTTTTTCAGGCGTCACTGCAAACGCTGCTTTAATCACAGTTATGGCATTGTGCTGTGCGGCTGTTTTTATCAGTTTTATATATCAGGGTATGGGGAAAAGATGGCCAACAGGCATTATGTTGATGCTTGTGGTTATGTTCTGTTTCCTCTACGGATGGCCACTGCAGGCTTTTCTTCCTACATGGCTTAAGGTTGATATGCAGTATTCACCAGAAACTGTTGCTCTCATATTTATGCTGGCAGGTTTTGGCTCTGCAGCTGGAAGTTGTATAGGTGGTTTTATGGGGGACTGGCTTGGAACCCGAAAAGCATATGTTATATCACTTCTTATCGGTCAGCTTGTTATTATCCCCGTTTTTCTTGTGGACCGGGACTATGTATGGTTACTTGGCCTTCTAATCTTTACTCAGCAGGTTTTTGGTCAGGGGATTGGTGCTCTGGTGCCGAAAATAATCAGTGGTTATTTTAATGTGGAGCAGCGTGCGGCAGGACTGGGGTTTATTTATAATGTAGGTTCACTTGGTGGAGCATGTGCGCCTATTCTTGGTGCAGTTGTTGCGTCTCATACAAGTCTTGGTACAGCAATGTGTTCTCTTGCTTTTATCTTAACATTTGTTGTTCTTGTCCTTATTGGTTTTGATATGCCATCACGTGTACAGAGATGGATCCATCCAGAAGCTGCGCTTGAATATGATACTGTCGATGGAAAACCTTTTTATGGAGCAAGAAAAAAGAATGTTGCAGAAGAATAACGGATGCTATCAGGGAATAAACAAATGATTCATTACAGGGAGAATATATATTCTCTTGATAATTATGAGCGTTACATAACTGACAGTTCGCTATTTGAGAATACTGGCGATGGCATAATATATACAGGTATTGTGCCCCTTATTACAGTTGTTGAGCCTGTTGTATCTAATCAACATAGTGTGCTGATTATACCTGGAGGTGGATACAGGAGGATTGTTTATGAAAGAGAGGGACTTGATGTTGGCAGATGGATAGCAGGTCAGGGATATACGGCATTTATTCTTTCTTACAGAATGCCCTCCGTTAATGGTTATTATTCCTTTGCAGATGCGAAGAATGCCCTGAATTTTATTTCTTACTGGGCCGGAATGTCGGAGAGAACATTTAAGAGTGTTGGATGTATGGGGTTTTCGGCAGGTGGTCATCTTGCTGGATATATTACTCATCTCCATTATGAGGAAGAGACTTCTGTGCGTCCTGACTGGATGGCTCTGATATATCCAGTTATATCTCTTGACAGGAGTATTGCTCATCAGGGATGCCGGAAACGTCTTCTGGATGCAGGTGAAAGTGAATATTCAGCCAGTCTTGAAAATAGTGTTACAGAGTATATGCCACCAGTCTTTATTGTGCATGCAACAGATGATAAGGATGTTCCAGTTATTCATTCTCTGAGATATTTTAACTCTATTCGGGATAAGGGACATCATGCAGAAGCTCATTTTTTTGATAAGGGAGGTCATGGATTTGGTGTATCCGGAAAAAATGGATATCCGATAGAAAAATGGCAAAGCCTGCTTCTGGAATGGCTTGCGGAACATAAGTTTCATTGAGAAATCAAATTACAAGTGATAAATATATTTAATGATGAGGCATTTATGAAAAAATATTATCCACTATTAACTGTAATTCTTCTTGGTTTACCTTTGTGCTCTCAGGCATTAACTCTTAATCTACGTGGGGGATACAGAAGCGCCAGTCACGCTTATGAAACGTTGATTCAGGTTAGTCAGGGGTGGAATAATGGTTGGTGGGCAAGTTTTGAGTCAAACACCTGGAATACAATTCACAACAATGAAAATGAATTGTTTGCACTCAATTATAATAAAATAGATATAAATAAAACATATAAAATAGATGACAAATGGGCTCTAATCCCAGGGATTCAGACACAATGGATGTCAGCAGGAAGTCAGTATAACCCTTATCTGAAAATTTCGTATCAGGCAACGCCAGATCTTAATCTGGCCTTACGCTATCGCTATGACTGGAAAGCTTTCCGACAGACGGATTTAGATGGCAACAGGGCGCGTAATGATCAGCATCAGTTTGATGGTTATGTGACATACAAAATTAATGATTCATGGTTGTTTGCATGGCAGACCACGGTATATACGAAGGTTAATAATTTCAAATATGGGAATCATAAAAAAACAGCAACTGAAAATGCATTTGTTCTGCAATATAAAATGTCACCGGTGTTCACCCCATATATAGAATATGATTACCTGGATAAACAAGGGGTGTATAAGGGGAAAGATAATAAACATGAAAATAGTTACCGTGTCGGTGTTCTGATTAATTTTTAAAAGGTGATTATAATGAAAGTGAAAAACTTTATATATCTTCCCTTCTGCTTGTTTATTGGAACGTCGGTAGCCGGAGCTTTACCGGAAATTCCTGAACCATTTAAATATGGTGTAGGAGGGATCGAGAATGGTAAAATATATATAGGACTGGGAAGTCTGGGAAATAACTGGTATATGATAGATACAAACCAGAGTGAAAAAAAATGGACTAAGATAGCACAATGGCCGACAGTTCCCAGAGAGCAGGCAACAGCTACTATTATTGATGGTAAGATCTATGTATTTGGAGGAATTGGAAAAGATAAAAGTGGAGTCATAACCTTACAAAAAGATGTCTATTCCTATGATATTGCTAAAGATAAATGGGAAAAATTGATGACCCGTCCCCCTGTATCTCTTGCCGGTCATGTTTCTTTTATCCATAATGGTCATGCGGTATCTACTGGTGGTGTAAATGAGAATATTTTTAATGGATACTTTTCAGATGTCGAGTTATCAAAAGGGAATTCCGCGCTGACAGAGAAAGTCAACAGGGATTATTTTAGTAAACCTGCTGATGATTATTTTTTAAATAATCATATAATTTCTTATGACCCGTCAAAAAACCAGTGGAAGAACCTGGGAACGACTCCATTTCCGGGAACTGCTGGTTCATCGGTGATTTTTGCAGAACAGCAAATTTATATACTGGGAGGGGAGAGAAAACCGGGGCTTCGTTCTGTTAGATCCTGGACGGGGGAGCTTTCGCATGATCGAATTAAATGGTCTGAACTTCCACCAGTAGCTTCACCCGAGGGGGTGTCAGGAGCATATGCCTCTGTTATTGATGGAAATATCTTTCTGGCCGGTGGTGCATATTTCCCGGGGGCGGCAGAAAAGTATAGCAATGGTGAATACTGGTCTCATAAAGGACTGGATAAAGCCTATTCAAAAGAGATATATCAGCTAATAAAAAATGACTGGAAAAAAGTTGGTTCTTTGCCGGAAGGACTTGCTTATGGTGTAAGCCTGCCCTGGCAGGGGGGGATGCTCATTCTGGGGGGGGAGAAAAAAGATGGTAAAGCTGTTTCAGATGTTATTTATCTGAAAAAAAATGACAAACAAATAAAGATTGTTAAATAACTGTAATGCAGGTGACTGTATTAGTTGTTCAGTCACCTGAGTTATTTTAATGGGGTTTATAATGAATAAAGATAGATCTTTAAATGAAATGATGTTAAGCTTGTTTAATAAATCAACTATTGTTGACTTGTCAAGTGAGACAATATCTGAGAGTAAATCTCTTTCAGGCCGTATTTATCAGGATCCTGAACATAACGGGGAATTTGAACTTGATCGTGTATTGACAGATATTTATGCTCCTCAGTTAATTATTTTTTTACCAGATAAACCAAATGGAACAGGAATATTGATTATTCCCGGGGGGGGCTACCAGGCTGTTATGTTAGATAAGGAAGGTACAGCTCTTGCTCCAGAGTTTTTATCTCAGGGCTATACATTATTTGTTCTTAGTTACAGATTACCATCGCCAGCTGAGGGAGAAAATATAAACAAAACTTTTATTGATGCAATATCTGCAATGCTTTATATTCGTAAGAATGCTGATAAATGGCATCTACAGCGTCATCGTATTGGTGTATTAGGATTTTCTGCTGGGGGGCATATCGCCTCAACGTTTGTGAATCAGATTTGTGATTTCAAACGTTCTTCTGACAGTAAAGAACAAGAGATTTTCGCTATTCCCGATTTTGTCGGGTTAATTTATCCTGTAATATCAATGAAAGATGATGTGACACATCCAGGCTCCAGGAAGCAATTACTGGGGGACAATAGTACCTCAGAAAATATAATACAATATAGTGCTGATCTTAATGTCACATCATGTTTTCCTCCTGTGTTTTTACTCCATTGTTGTGATGATGATCTTGTGTCAATTGAAAACAGTCTGCTCATGTACCGTGGCCTAATAGAGAAAGGCGTTTCTGCTGAAATGCATCTCTATGAAAAAGGAGGGCATGGTTTTAGTATTCAGTGGGCCACAGATCTTCCTGTTGGAGGATGGATAAAACTGTTTATGGACTGGATGTATTCTCATGGATTTAAATAATATTTATGGTGACTACCTGGTGAAGCGTCGAGTAACTATGATGCTTCAATTCGTTTATAAAGGTGATTATACATTAGCTGTTCAGCTTTATCACAATCATGCTCTTTTATGGCTGTAAGTATTTCAATATGCTGCTGATGGGTTTTTTTGTTATTTTCATATGTCATTTTATTCTTTTCCAGAGGTTTGGCCATTATCAGCCATTCAGAAAATGCTGAGTGTATTGTTTTTAATACTTTATTGTTAGGTATATCAGCAAGTATACTATGAAATTCAATATCATATTGAGCATACACTTCGGGGGTTCTCAGTGAGTTATGATGGATACTGAGCACCTTCTCAAGCCTGTGAATATCCTCAGGCGTTGCATTTTTTGCTGCATATCTTACAAGGTTGGTTTCAAAAAAGATGCGTAGTCTTTCAAAATCCTTGATGCCATCAGCTGTAGATAAAAAATCTTTAACAATGCCTGATAACCCATTAATGATGGTTTCTGGTGATGGACGGCAGACACTGGCTTTTTCTCCCTTGTTATACCGGATTAGCCCTTTATGTCTGAGAGATGATAAAGCCTCTCTGACAGATGGTCTTCCAACGCCAAAGAATGCCATAAGTTCACGTTCAGAAGGCAGGTATTCACCTTCCCTTATCTCCTCCTGGCGGATCATTCTTTCAAGCTCTTCGGCAACGATTTCTGAAAGTTTTTTTGTAACAATGGGCTTTCTGGTCGTTGTTAGCCCGGGTAACACGGTTTTTTTGTTGTCGGACATATATTGATTTATATGGATTAGAGCAAATGAGTTTTTAATTTAACACTTTCTTTTAATAATGAAAATATTTAATTAAATCTATTATGTAAAGGGGGAATGATGTATCATCATGATTTTAATGAAAAAATAGGTTTCTGGTATGTGATAGCCCTCGCAGGACAGTCTAATGGTATGGCCTACGGTGAAGGTATTCCCCTGCCAGATACACTCGACAAACCCGAGTCCCGTGTAAAACAACTGGCTCGTCGAAAAACAATCACACCAGGAGGAAAAGAGTGTAAATTCAATGAGATTATTCCGGCAGATCACTGCCTGCATGATGTTCAGGATATGAGTGGATATCACCATCCGGCTGCTGATTTGCATAAAGGGGAATATGGTTGTGTCGGACAGGGATTGCATATAGCTAAAAAGTTACTGCCATACATACCTGAGCAAGCAGGGATATTACTGGTTCCTTGTTGCAGAGGAGGTGCCGCCTTTACTGTTGGAGCTGAAGGTATGTATGTACCTGATACAGGGGCAACAGCTGATGCAATGCGGTGGGGCACCGGAACAGCACTCTATGAGGACTTAGTAGCCCGGGTTAAGGTAGCTCTGGAATATAACAGAAAGAATAAACTGCTATCTGTCTGCTGGATGCAGGGGGAGTTTGATCTTATGTCACCAGATTATGAAAAGCATCCTGACTTGTTTTATCAGATGGTAACTTCTTTCAGGTCTGAGTTATCTGAATACTCATCTCAGTGTGTTGGTAATTCGTCAGAAAGAGTTCCATGGTTGTGTGGTGATACAACCTGGTACTGGAAGGAATCTTATCAAAAAGAATATGATTTTATATATGGACATTACAGACAACGGACTGATGATGAAATACATTTTCTCAGCTTTCAGGATAGTAACCGACATGAATTAACTAATGAGCCAGAAGAAGATGCCGATGATTTATCTGTCGGGTATCTGGGGTCATCATGGAGGACAGAATTAAGCTGGACAACGTCACAGAGAAGTACACATTTTAATTCAATGGCCAGAAGGGGAGTTATTGCTGAATGTTATGCGCAAAAAATAAGAAATTATTTGTAGACTGAACCGCCCCGGGTTTCCTGGAGAGTGTTTTATCTGTGAACTCAGGCTGCCAGATCATCGTTTCCGATGGAAGCATAATAAGCTTTTTCTGCTTCTGCCGGTGGGATATGGCCCAGCCTTTCCAGCAATCGTCGATTGTTATACCAGTCCACCCACGTGAGTGTGGCCAGTTCCACTTCTGCACGGTTTTTCCAGCTCTTACGATGTATTCCCTCCGCTTTGTAAAGGCCCTTGATGATCTCTGCCATCGCGTTGTCATACGAGTCACCAGTACTCCCTGTTGATGCCAGCAGTTTTGCTTCTTTTAGTCGCGCCTTATAGGCCAGTGACACATACTGAGAGCCTTTATCGCTGTGATGGATGGTGCCAGACGGACGACGGGCCCACAACGCCTGCTCCAGCGCATCCAGCACGAATGTCGTTTCCATAGACGATGAGACCCGCCACCCCACGATGTATCCGGCAAACACATCAATGATGAACGCCACATAGACGAAGCCCTGCCATGTGCTGAGTAGAGTAAGAGGCAGGGCGTAGTCGGACTATTTCCCTGCCTCTCCTCCCCGA